>RRZT010585510.1_pt1 | contig 28554 bp, 25 predicted proteins | sample 2165551 | NCBI WGS metagenome assembly RRZT01 (sample SAMN10456910, study PRJNA506462) | wastewater metagenome | biome: wastewater; feature: sludge; material: wastewater sludge; isolation source: wastewater sludge with Escherichia coli K12::gfp cells carrying plasmid... | place: USA: Moscow, Idaho... | reverse complement strand
GAGGAACGCGAAATACTCTGGGCCGAGGCCTGTCCCTCTCTTTCGACTGCCGAGCAAAAAAAAGCGGCCCAATTGCTGGCAAAGCATTGGCAAAGCCCGTCATTAGTTGCTCAATCTGGTGAGGCCAGCTCCTATGTGTCCCTCTTAAAAGAACAAAATCTGATAGACCTTGACGCCTTAGTAATTGAGGCCCTGGTGTTTTTCCGGGCACAGCAAGCGCAAGATGCAGATATTCGCCAAGAAACGGGCTGGCTTTTTGTAGATGAGTTCCAGGATGTGAATGAAACGCAATATGCACTAGTGGCCGAGCTGGCAAAGACAAACCCGGTTTTTGCGATCGGTGATCCGGATCAGGCCATTTATGGTTTTCGGGGAGCCAGTCCGCAGTGGTTTTATAGATTTCAGGATGAATGTGCCCCCGAGTGCCATCAATTGCGACTTAATTACCGGAGCGGCAGTACCCTGCTTGCCTTGGCCCAAGTGAGCATCGCAACGCTTCCTCAGCCCTATAAACGAACATCAATGACGGCAATGGCCGCCTTCTCTGGCAATGTGCATGTACAGGCTTGTCTTTCGCCCCTTGTCGAGGCCCGTTTCATTGCAGAGCAGATTGATGTGCAGGTCGGCGGACTTTCCCACAGGAGTCTTGAGCGCCTTAACGCTGAAACTGGGCATGCCGTTGCCTTAGAAGATATTGCGGTTCTTTACCGAACAAGCAGGCAGGCAGAGGTGCTGCACCAGGTTTTTACGGAACGCGGCATTCCCTTTCAGCAAGTCTCACTTGATGCCTACTATACCAAGGGTGCATGCCGGATTATCTACAGTTGGCTGCTAATCTTGAGCGGCATACAAAATCCAGATGCCTTGCTGTTTTTGCTCAGCCTGGAGAAAGATGTGAAGAAACGGCAACTTGAGAACTTACGGGGAGGGCTTCGGAAAAAGTTGGCGCAAGATCCATATCACCAAACCTTGCTCCCCATCTTGCAGGCGCTTACAAATGAACCCAGCCTGCACAGCATAAGTGCAAAGGGTACGCATTTTGCACATCTTGCGAAAGAAGGTTCCCTGGTCGCCTTAATTGATGCTATCGCATCTCGCTATCAGCTTGCAAGCGATGAACATATAAAGGAGTTGCGGCAAAGTTCCCTTGGTTTTCTTAATTTGCAGGATTTTGCTCGATATCTGGAGCGATTTAGCGACTCTGTTGTGTATGATCAGAAGGCTTCGGCTGTCACCCTCTCTACCCTGCATGCGGCCAAGGGGCTAGAGTTTAGTGTTGTTTTTCTCTGCGGTTGTGAAGAGGGATTAGTCCCTTTAGCTCCTCGCTCTCGGCTAAATCCCGCTGCTCTGCAGTCCCATCAGGAAGAAGAACTGCGGCTTTTCTATGTTGGCATCACCCGGGCCATTTCAACTCTGTACTGCTGTTGGTGCAGAGAACGCCCCGCTTTTTCTGGTGAATCCCTAGCCGGGCAGCCTTCGTCATTTCTTACGAGTTTTAATCACACTTTTGTTACCCATGCCCCTGGTATGTGCCTTAACAAAAAAAGAAGCCTGGTAGGGCGCCAGCTCTCTTTATTTACGAAGAAGTAGAAATAATTGGCATAACCAGTCAAAATCCTTATTTATTTAAGAACGGGGAGATATTATCGATGTGGAAGAGGGTATAAGGCTGGCTGGCTTAGGATATACAGGGCGCTAGGCAGCAGATGGCCTGAAAAGACTTGGAGATGAGAAAAGGAAGTCATCTGCCTGAGCGAGAAAAGAAAAAACAATCACAAAGGTGAAATTTTATTTCCATACTCCTTCAAATGCCGATTTTTTTTTGTACAATGGTGCAAACTTTGTTTACAAAAAATGCAGTCTATGAAAATTTTGTAATGCATTTCAGATAATCTTTATCCTTTTTGAAAGGGCTCACTTGGCATGAATGGTCACCTTCGAGACGAAAAACCAGCAGTTATCCTTGTTGTTGATGATGACAAGATAGCTCGTTTGCTTTTACGCCGCTTTTTAGACGGTGAAGGCTACCAGGTTTTAGAGGCTGAAAATGGCCCCGATGCCCTGCAAATACTCCAGGAAACTCCTGTAGACCTGGTTGTTTTGGATGTGGTAATGCCTGGGATGAGCGGCATCTCAGTTTGCTCCCGTATTCACGAGTTGCGCATCAGCCCACCTCCTGTCCTGATCATGACGTCCATTGAAAATGATAAGGAGGTAGACCAGGTCTTTGAGGCTGGAGCAGTTGATTATATTCGTAAACCCTTCCCATGGACGCTCTTACTCAACAGAATCCGGCATATACTATCAGCGCACAAGGCCAATAAGGAATTGGTCTTGCTGACCAAGAAGTACGAGACCATCCTGCACTCAGCGGACAATGGCATCTGCGGGTTTGACAAGGAAGGAAAGTTGAATTTTATCAATCGGGCAGCCCGTCGCATGCTTGGCTACACGGATGGAGAAAATATTATAGGGAGACACTGCCAGGACATTCTGCACGTTGTGCAGGCTGGGGGGACCCATACAGAAAAAGCAGCCTGCCCCTTTGTGGAGGCGGGTAAGGCAAGGCTGCCAGTTCATTACGATGAAGGCAGGATGAAACGGCAGGATGGCTCTACCTTTCCCGTTGATTTCCGTGCCGCGCCCATTATCCAAGACAATAACCTCACTGGTGGGGTTGTGGTCTTCCAGGATATTACCGTACGACAGCAGGCAGCAGAGATGATTCGCCACATGGCGACACATGATTCTTTGACAAAATTGCCAAACCGCAATTATCTACTGCAACGGATTTCGCAGGCTGTTTCCTTAGCAACTAGGCAGATGCGTAAGTTGTTTTTGCTCTTTATTGATCTGGATCGTTTCAAACCAATCAATGACCAACACGGTCATCTGGTGGGGGATGCTGTGCTGGTGGCCGTTTCTGAGCGGTTGATCAAGACCATGCGGGCTTCGGATTCAGTTTGCCGGCTTGGGGGCGACGAGTTTGTCATCCTTCTGGAGAGCGCTGTTTCTCTCAACGGGGCCATTTTGGTTGCCGAGCGGGTGATTGACCTGCTCAACGAACCAATTCCCGTCAAGGATCTTGTCTGTCATGTTGGCGCCAGTATTGGCATAGCCGTCTTCCCCGATGACAGCGAAAATGGTGATATCCTGCTCAGGCACGCCGATCAGGCCATGTATATCGCCAAGAACAAGGGGCGAAACTGCTGGCACCTTTATGGCGACCGTTTTACGAGCGCTGAACCATTGTCTTAATAATATCGGTTTTACCAATTATTCCCACCAGTATCCCTTCCTCAATCACGGGCAAGGTGTGGATTTTCTGTTCAGTCATGATGGTGCCAACTTCTTCTAAGGTAGTGGCTGGCGTTACTGTCACTGGGTTGTCAGTGCAGATATCAATCACCTTAGATCCGGCTATTTTTTTCATTTCCTTCTCCATCTTCTCCGGACTGTCGAGAAAGAAAAAGGCATCGAGAATGGCAATTGTTCTCGGCAAGTGAATCTTTTTTGTCGTAAAGATAAGGTCGCTTTCGGTGACAACGCCGACGAGTCTGCCGTTTTCATCTACTACGGGTGCCCCGCTAATGTGATGGGTAAGAAAAAGTTCGGCCACTTTTCTTAAGGTATCGTTTTCTCTAACTTTAATAACGTTGGTATTCATAATATCTCTGGCGGTCAGCATCTCTTCCTCCGTGTGTGAGAGCAATTGTTGTGGCTATGTAAGCACTTTAGGTAGGGTATCGGCAAGCTCTGAAGCTGTGTAACCATATGGGACAGTTTTGGCTAATAAATCAGCAGCAGCACCGTGCAGATAAACCCCTGCGCATGCGGCAGACCAAAGGTCATAATCCTGTGCCAAAAGGCCTGCCAGGAGACCGGATAAAACATCTCCCATACCACCGGTTCCCATGCCTGCATTGCCGCTTGCATTGATGGCCCAGCCTGTATCTCTTGCAGCGACCACCGTGCCCGCCCCCTTTAATATAACCGTAATAGGATGAATTGAGCCAGAGGCGAGTGTACACAACTTCCGGGCCGCGGTCAGACGGTCCGTCTGAATTTCGGCGATGGTCAACTTAAGCAGCCGGCTCATCTCTCCGGGATGTGGGGTAAAGATGCGCGGGCCACCCGGCTTACTTAAGATAGATGTATCAAGGGCAAGTATATTTAGGGCGTCGGCATCGACAACCATACTTTGATGAACGTGCAAGTAAAGGTTTTGTACCAGTTGCACGGTGTCTGCCTCGGTACCAAGCCCGGGGCCAAGCACGATGGCATTTTTGTCCACGCACAGGGCCATAATTGTATCTAAGTCCTGCGAGGAAAACCATTTGGCAGAAGCTGGCAGAGGCTCGTACATCAGTTCTGGCTGAGCCATAGCAAAAAACGATGTCAGCTTGTGGGGAACGACACAGGTGACTAGGCCTGCGCCACTGCGCAAGGCCGCCCGGGCACTCAAGATGGCTGCCCCGCTTTTTCCCAGTGAGCCGGCAATTGTCAGCACATGACCATGAGTGCCTTTGTGTGATGAGAAGGAGCGTCTGGGCAGCGCGTGAATGAGGCTATTGTTCAGAACCTTCCCCGGTAGAGCAGCGGCCTGTACCAGTTGAGCTGGGATGCCGATGTCAACAAGGTGTAGTTTGCCAATATGCTCGCCACCATGGTGGTAGTGACCCGGTTTGGCCAGTCCGTAGCTCACGCAGAGATCTGCCCGCACGGCAGTCCCCATAACCTGGCCGGTATCACTGTTGATTCCAGAGGGCATATCGGCAGACACCAAGGGACGGTTATATCTTTGTGCGCAGTTCTGCATCTGGGCAATGGCTTTGTGGAAAATTCCTTCGACGGGCCGAGTCAGGCCAATGCCAAAGAGTGCATCCACCAGGCAGTGCAGGGGGTAGAGCTTGATGTGCTCTTCCATCTGCGCCTGAATCTTTTCATGATCAGCATTTTGAGCGCCTGCCGGGAAAAGACATGGGATTTTTAGTTGCTTGACTATGTGCCAGTTGCTTGCAGCATCAGGGGGAAACACTTCCGGGTCAGCCAGGAGCATGATGAGGGGAAAGGCCCCACGGCTTTGTGCTGTACGGGCAATAACTAGGCCATCGCCACCATTATTGCCGGGGCCAACCCAGACACACACGCTTTTTCCTGCCAGAGGACCATAGGCCATTTCCATGCAGTCAACCGTGGCGCGGCCAGCATTTTCCATGAGTACCATTCCTGGTATACCCAACTCTGCAATGGCCCGGCGCTCAAGCTCACGCATCTCTGCCGCACAGGCCAGTCGCGGACAATTATGTGTTATGTGTTGTTTCTTTTCCATGCCCATTTCCCTGCCACTGGCAAAGGCGTGATTATGGCAGGTTTTTTCTTCCTGCATGTTGGTTGGCAGAGCCTATGAAGCCTGTCGCCCATTCAGGGGTACCCGAGGCAAGCACGTGCGTATAGAGGGCCAGGACCTTGTTTTTGACCAGGCCGTCCCTGTCACCGACAAAGCCGGTTCCCCGGCTCATTCTGAGGACAAGTTCATTCGGGTTTCCATCCCACTGATGCACGGTTGAGTAGCGAAATTCATGGCCTTTCACCTCAAGTCCCTTGGGGTAGAAGCTATTGTCGCCCTCCACGGTAAATTGGGAGTAGCCATGGGCCTGCGGTTTGCGATCAAGGGAGAAGGTAACCGGAAAGACGCCTGCCAGGGGGTATTCGGTGCCCTCCAGGAGGATTGCGCGGCCAAGATAAATAAGCCCGCCACACTCGGCATAGACCGGCAAGTCATTTTCGATATACCTAATGAGCGACCGGCGAAAACTATGATTATTTGCCAGCTCCTGGGCGCTTGTCTCTGGAAAACCGCCGCCAATATACAGGCCATGCAGGTCATCGGGCAGCTTATCGGCGTGCAGGGCATCAATCATCACAAGTTCGGCACCCTGTCCCTGCAAGGCCTCCAGATTTTCTTCGTAGTAGAATTGGAAGGCAGCATCGCGCAGGACTCCGATCTTCAGTCTATCTGTAACCGAACTTATCTTTGAGGGTGCTGGTGGCTCTACTGGCAAAACCGGTTGCATGGCTGCCATGATGGCCTTGAGATCAAAATGCTCCTTGGCTAATGTGGCCAATCGTTCTATGGCCTGATCGGCATCTGCATACTCCTGGTGCGGCGTGACGCCCAGGTGGCGCATGGGGAAGATATCGGTTTTTAAGCGTGGGATAATCCCCAACACGGGCAAGTCAGTTGTTTGCGCCAGGGACTCGCGGATAATACGCTCATGCCGGGGCGTGGCAATCTGATTTAGAATGACACCAGCGATGCGTACGCGCGGGTCAAAATGCCGGCAACCAAGCACAAGCGCTGCCACGGTACGGGTAGTTTTTGCACAGTTGACAACAAGCAAAACGGGTAAGTTAAGAAGAATGGCCAGCTCCGCCGTGGAGTAGGAGCCCGTGGCGTTCACTCCGTCGTAGAGGCCGCGGTTGCCTTCTATCAGGGCAAGGTCGCTCCCAGCTAAATGCTCTCGAAAGGTGGCTAGGATCTGCTGCGGGGACATCAGAAAGGGATCGAGATTGTAGCAAGGACGGCCTGCTGCTCTGGCCATCCACCCTGCATCAATGTAGTCAGGCCCTTTTTTAAAGGGAGATACGGCATAACCATCTTGACGAAGGGCAGCAAGCAACGCAACCGCTGCCACCGATTTGCCGGAACCGCCACTTAGGCCCGCGAGCACCACACTTGAAACTTCTGGCATGCTCACGGTTTCAGACCTCCGGAAGGCTTATTTAGGTCAGTATGCATGGTAATGTACACCTCGCTGTCATGGGGCCCTTGGCCAACACTTTGCCACACTTCATTATAAAGGATATTCAGATGATCTTCCAGTAGGGCACTGTATGCCTTTACTTCATCAGCTGTCAGGTCAGGCGGTACATGGAAAAGATCCCCAAGTTTGAGAACAATTGTGGAAAATGGCAGGGGAAGTACGGTCCTGTCCCAGCTTTTGAAAGAGATATATCGACTGGCAGCCCAGGCCATGGGGCAAATGGGTATTTTTGATCTGCTGGCCATGAGGATTACTCCTGGCTGTACCTTGCGGGGCGGTCCTTGTGAACCATCGGCAACTATGCCAACACTCTGGCCCTCTTGCAGAGCAGTGAGCATTTCCCGTAGGGCCCTGAAACCACGGGTGTTGGAAGAACCTCGTACCGGCACGTGGCCAAAGTTTTGCGCTAGCCTAGCTATGTATTCACCATCCTTACTGGCACTGACCATAACTGCGGCCTTACGCTTTCGTAAATAGTAGAAAAGATAGAAAAAACTATAGTGCCAGAAAGCGGCTATCAGCTGCTCATTTTTCTCGATAGCTGTATATGAAGTTTTCTCTCCCAGTTCCTTTAAGCGACAGCTGGCAAACCAGAGACGCATAAGCCCCGCTACAAGCGGAGGGAGGATGGCAAGGGATGTACGATACCAGAAGTCAGTCAAGGGTCAGTTCCATCATTTTCAGTATTTTAATACGATCTCTATACCCTGCAGCCTCTTCAAAGGCGAGTCGTTCTGCTGCTTCCCTCATTTTTTTCTCCAGAGCGGCAATATCTTTTCGCAGATCATCTTCGCTGTGGTAGATGGCGGTCTCTTCGTTAGTGGTTAAAAGCAGCTCATCGCTCGCCCTATCGTCTTCTTTTGCAGTCCAGCCAGAAGCCCTTAAATGCTGGGCCATTGAATCCTTTATTTCTGAAATAACGGTTTGAGGTTGAATGCCCAGTTGTTTGTTGTGGCTATCTTGAATGGCCCGGCGACGGTTTGTTTCATCAATGGTGTACTGCATGGACTTTGTGACACTGTCCGCATAGAGAATGACCATGCCTTCGGCATTACGAGCAGCTCGGCCGCAGGTTTGCACCAGGGAACGCTCAGAGCGCAGGAAGCCCTCCTTGTCTGCATCGAGTACGGCAACCAGTGAGACTTCAGGGATATCAAGTCCCTCCCTAAGCAGATTAATACCCACAAGGACGTCGTACTTACGCTGGCGCAGGTCACGGATTAACTCAACTCGTTCAAGCGTTTTAATATCAGAATGCAGGTAGCGCACCCGAACACCCAGGTCTTCATAGTACTTAGTCAGGTCTTCGGCCATTCTCTTGGTCAGTGTGGTGACGAGCACCGCCTCATTGCGAGCAGTACGCAGGCGAATTTCCTCAAGCAGGTCATCAACCTGGGTGGAGGCCGGACGAACTTCTATTTTAGGATCGAGTAAACCCGTGGGACGAATCAGTTGTTCCACTACATAGTCACCCGACTTCTTTAGTTCGTAGGGGCCAGGAGTTGCCGAAACGTAAACTGCCTGATGCAGGCGCTCTTCAAACTCTTCAAAGCGAAGAGGCCTGTTATCAAGGGCTGAAGGAAGACGAAATCCATAATTGACGAGAGTCTGCTTACGGGATCTGTCGCCATTGAACATCCCGCCGATCTGAGGAACGGCAATGTGGGATTCGTCAACGATGAGCAGATAATCTTCTGGAAAGTAGTCGAGTAGGTTCGGCGGCGGGGCCCCGGGCTCTTTGCCGGTCAGGTGGCGACTGTAATTTTCAATGCCATTGCAGTAGCCTAACTCCTCCATCATCTCCAGATCAAAAAGGGTGCGTTGTTCAAGGCGTTGTTCCTCTACGAGCCGGTTTTCAGTGTGGAGCTCAGTCAGACGAATTTGCAATTCATCGCGAATGGAACGCATGGCCCTGTCGAGATTCTCCTTATCGCTGACAAAGTGGCTGCCGGGGAAGATAACGGCTTCCTCCATCTCTTCCAAAACAACGCCTCGTAATGGATCAATCAGGGTAATGCTATCGATGGTGTCGCCAAAAAATTCCACCCGTATTGCCCGCTCCTCTTCATGAGCTGGGAAAATGTCAAGAACATCTCCACGAACGCGAAATGTCCCCCGGTGAAAGGAGATGTCGTTTCGTTCGTAGAGCATATATACCAGTCTGCGCTGCACTTCCTCCATGGGGTAGTCGGCCCCGCACTGCAGGAAAAGATGCATATTTTTGTACTCTTCCGGAGATCCTAAACCATAAATACAGGAGACAGAGGCAACAATCAGGACATCGCGCCGGGTAAGCAGTGATCGGGTGGCAGAGTGGCGCAGTTTGTCGATGGCGTCATTTATGGATGAGTCTTTTTCTATATAGGTATCCGAGGCAGGTATATAGGCCTCCGGTTGATAGTAATCGTAATACGAAACAAAGTATTCCACCGCATTGTGGGGAAAAAGCTCACGAAATTCACTGAAGAGCTGAGCTGCCAGTGTCTTGTTTGGGGCCAGCACCAGTGTCGGTCGCTGCACTGCGGCAACCACCTGGGCCATGGTGAAGGTCTTGCCTGAGCCGGTCACCCCTAAAAGAACCTGATCGTGCACGCCTTTCTGGATATTACCCACCAATTTGTCAATGGCAAGAGGTTGGTCACCTGCTGGCTTGAAATTTGAGACAAGCTGAAAGGGTGTGGTATTGTTGTATGCCGGTTCGTTCACGGAAATTTAAGTAATAAAAATTTATGAATGTAGAGCAATTCCTGTGTAATTTCCTTGCTTAAGACCATCTTTACAAATAAATAAGCATTCTTTTGTGATAAAAAACTTTACTTTTTTTGTTTTTTTTGCGTAATAATTTAATCATAGGCTTCACTATAGACACGAGATCCAGGAAACTGGGCATCTAGTTGATGTATGAGATCGTAAATCATCGCACGCAGGCCGCAGAGATAAAAATCATAAGTTCCTGCAGATAGGTTGTTTCTTGCATAACTGCTCACATGGCCTCTGTGGAGATTAGGCAGAGTCTCCATACCAGCACAGTCTGCTGATAAACACGGGACGTAGAGCTTTGCAGCGCTTGTTAACTCCTCTTTGTAGACTAAGGCAGAGATATGACGAACCCCATGCAGGAGAGTAAAATGGCGTACTCCGCTTGCGGCCATGGCAATAAATGGGGCAATACCTGTGCCGGTTGCAATGAAGCAGGGTCGGTTTTCACTTAGATGATAACAGAAGTATCCCCTGGCCGGGCTCAGGAAGAGAGTGGTGCCCAGTGGAAGCTTTGCCAATGTGTTGCTCAACTGCCCTTGGGGAACCTGTTTTATGAGAACTCTCAGATCCGGGTCGTCCGGACAGGTAATAAGGGTATATTCCCGTTCAATGTTGCCATAGCTGATACTTATAAACTGACCAGGAAGGAAAGTGAAGCCTGCTGGTTTACTGAGTTGTAGGGTGTAGAGATCCTGGCTGAACCAGTGACAGGAAAGCAGGGTGCTTTGGAATTTCATTTTGATTTGTGCCGTTGTTATAGGTGTCCTAGTGTTCTTAAGTGACGGATTGTTCTTTATATAATGTGCGCTCTACCGTCTTTTTTTAAAAAACAAGCGCAACAGTTCACCACACTCATTGGCAAGAAGTCCTCCTCGTACTGTAAAGTGGTGGTTGAGTTGCCCATCACTTCCTATGTGGTAGCGTGAGGTGAGTGCCCCGGCTTTGGGGTCAAAGGCGCCGAAAATAATCTCATTTACCCTTGCCTGTATGCACAGCCCTGCACACATGAGGCAGGGCTCGAGAGTAACGTATAAACGGCAACCAGGCAGGCGGTAATTACACATTTTAGCAGCAGCCTGGCGAATAACAACGGTTTCTGCATGGGCGGAAGGGTCGCGGTCTGTTATGCAGCGATTACCGGCCTCAGCCAGAATGTTGCCATCTGGAGCAACCATCACAGCGCCAACAGGAACCTCGCCAAATTCGGCGCTGATCTCGGCCTGATAGAGGGCTCGCAGCATCAAAATATTATCTTCTTGGGAAAATATCATGCTTGTCAAATTGACTGTAATAGATATAATTAAAGCGGAAACAATAGGTTATGGATTAACTTACGTTTTTGGCGTTTCCGTAATACGTTTTAGATCCAGGTAAATTTTTGCGTAAATTCAGAGAAATTCATTGCGAGTTTTTACTCCCACAAGTTGGAATGATTGAATGAAGAACCAAAAATTTCATGTGTTGGCTTTTGAGTGGCAGCCTGAATATAGAAAAAATATTGAGAATGCCCTCTTTGATGATGCAGAAATCACCTATGAAAACGATCCCGATGCTTTTTGCCAGAAAGTGGACAGGCATAACTATGATGCCATTTTCATGGGTTTGCAAAATAGCAATAGCTCTACGTTTAACCTGCTCCAGAAGGCCCGGAAAACTGCCCCAGGTATCCCAGTTATCATTACTAGCTCTGCCGACCAAGCTGAATTAATAGATGAAGCCATTAGGCATGGCGCTGCAGATTTTATTACTGACCCCTTTTTACCGGCTCGCATTCAATTATCCATGAAAAAGGCTATTGCTGAAAGGCATAAGGGGAATGAGCTTGCATACCTGCGCCGCACTCAGGATGTCCTCTATGATTTTGACAACCTAGTTGCCGAGACCCCATCTTTTAAAAAAACGGTTGAACATTTAAGAAAATTTGCTGCCTTTGATTCCACATTGCTTCTCACCGGAGCCACCGGCACAGGGAAGAGCTTTCTGGCAGGGACGGTGCATTTTAACTCGCCACGCCATGAGAAGCCATTTATTAAGGTAAATTGTGTCAATGTCTCTGAGCAGCTTTTGGAGAGTGAACTGTTCGGGCATGAAAAGGGTGCCTTTCCCGGGGCAGACAAACAGCGTATTGGCCGTTTAGAGCAGGCCGACGGCGGCACGGTTTTTCTCGATGAGATCGGTTATATCTCTGTCAATTTGCAAGCGAAAATATTGCGAATTCTTGAAGAAAAACGGTTTGAGCCACTGGGCGGCACCAGGACAATCGATGTGGATGTCCGCCTAATCATAGCAACCAACAAAAACCTTGCAACCTTAATGCAGACAGGTCAATTTCGCGAAGACCTATTTTACAGAATAAACGTACTCTCGGCGCAACTGCCACCTTTGGTGGAACGGCCACAGTGTATTGTGCCCTTATCCCGCAAGCTGCTGCGCAAGATTGCCTCATCCGTGCAAAAACCAATTGTGGATTTTACTCCCGAGGCCCTCACATTGCTGACCTCCTACCACTGGCCGGGAAATATCCGCCAACTGGCAAATTCCATTGAGCGCGCCGTCATCCTGGAGGATGGGCCCTATATTACACCGCCTTCTCTTTACAGTGCCGATGAGTTCCAGGCGGATTCCATGGCAAGTAGCAAGGTTTTAGAACTGCACGATAATGAACGGACCCTCATCCTCAGAGCCTTAAAAGAGTGCAGTTGGATCCAGAAAAAAGCGGCTGACAAGCTGGGGATAAGTCCGCGGGTCATGAATTACAAGATAAAAAAATTTAATATCAAGCATCCCCGCTGGCGGAAGAATAAAAATCGTTAGTAGAGTTCCTTGCCGGTGCTCGACATGCTGAGGTTGCCGTTTTTTACACCTCGTAAGGCGCTTATGGTTGCTGCAAGTTCCCTGATGCTCGAGGCTGCGCCTTTCACAATAATCACCTCCAGACAGTTGTGGTGCTCCATGTGAACATGGGTTGTGGAGGTGATGAGAAAATAAAAATGGTGTTGTATTTCTGTGATTTTTTCCTGTAGTTGGGGTTGGTGATGGTTGTAAACAATGGTAATTACCCCTGCCACTTCCCCATCCTGTTGCCACTCCTCCTGCACAAATTCCTTACGAATCAGGTCGCGCACCGCTTCAGAGCGGCTGCTATAGCCTCGCAATTCAATAAATGAGTCAAGCTGTTCGAGCAGTTTTTCGTCAAGTGATACGGAAAAACGTTTAATCATCTTCACAAGTCCTTTTTTATCTGCTCAAGCTCCTTCAGGATAAGGATCGCTTCGTCCTTAAGTTTTTGGGAAACGCTGGGATCTTTTTTTACTTGACGCAGCAACTGGATAGCCTGTTTTTCTTTGCCTTCATAGAGATTAAATTTGGCAAGATAGAAGGTGCTGTTCCCATTCTGCCTCTGGTTTGCCGCAATCTGTCCAAGTTCAAAGTACACCTGGGAATAGTCGGGCATTGCCTTGGCCACCTGCAAAAAGAGCTGTTGTGCACGGGTATTATTGCCACTTAGTGCCTCAGCTTTTCCCAATTGGAACGCTGCGTACATATCTGTGGGGTCACGGTGGTAAGCAGCTTCTAGAAGTGTTTTTGCTTCCGCAGGGCGGCCATTAAGCAAGAGTACGACCGCTTGATCCACCTTCAGTATTTCTTTGGTGGGATAATAGCCCTGTACCACAGTCAGGAGTTCCAGGGCCTTATCAAACCGGTGATTGGCAGCCTCAAGCAAGGCCAACCCATAGTTAGCCATATGCCTGACATCCGGATTTTTGTCGGAAGCGAGAGTGATATTGCAATATTGGCGGAGCCTGCCCTGGTCGCTCGTCTGGACTAGTACCCGGTAGCGGAATCGGAGAAAGGCAAAATTATCCGTGGGCTGAAAGGTGGGTGCTTCTTTTTTTCCTTTGCTTAGCTCAAGCAGAGATTCAACATAACTCAGTCGCATCTCTGGGTTAGGATGGGTGAGCATATACTGGGGAAGGGCATCTGAGCGATACCTGGAGATTCGGCGCATGGTTTCAAGCATTTCATGCATGGATAGAGGATCGCGGTGCATTTGTTCCATCCAGGCAAAGGACAACCTGTCGGCCTGTTCTTCATCCTCACGACTGTATTGCAGATTGATGGCCTGACCTGCCGCAAGCGAACCAGTAAAAATACCCATTGAAAGCCCAGGCACGCCCAGGGCGAGCCCTGCCAGCCCAACTAAAATAGAGGCAACACTGACCTTTGTCCCTTTATCCAGCCGCTGTGCCAAATGTCGGCTTGTAATATGGCCAATCTCATGGGCCAGAACACTGACAAGCTCGTTTTCATTGTGCATGGCCTCAATCAGACCACTATAGAAAAAAACCATGCCGCCCGGCGCAGCAAAGGCATTGAACTCATCACTTTGCACCACAAAAAAGTGGTAATCAAAGTATTGTGGGCCAGCCACGGTGAGTACGCTCTTTCCAAGGGTGTTGATATACTGACTAATGTCGGGATCATCTAAGATATGCAGCTCCTGCCGCATGGAGTAGAGGATTTTTTGCCCGATTAGGCGTTCTTCCCCAATACTTAAAGCCCATGATTGGAAGGGAAGCATGAGAGAAATAATGAACTGGATTAAGGCTATTGGTCGGCGTAAATACCAAAAGACAGGCATGTGAATTACCCTTGGCAAAGCAAATAGAAGATTTTTACCCGCTTAAATTACCCCTTTCAGCGAACCTCTGCAAGGGGACAGCTTTTTACTGATTTTTACGATTGAGCCGGCGATTCAACCGTTCGACCAGAACTGAGCAAGGGAAGGTCAGCAGAAAGTAGAGGGAGGCAATAGTAATCCACACTTCAATGGAGAGGTAGGTTGATGCCATGAGCTGAGAGCCCTGGTAGGTCAGTTCCTGGATAGAGATTATTGAGACAATGGAGGAGTCCTTGATAAGTGAGATTAGTTGGCCCGTTAAAGGTGGCAATACACGTCGAAGTGCCTGGGGAAGAATCACATGGCATAGTGACTGGAAACGGGTGAGGCCAAGGGCATAGCAGGCATCCCACTGGTTTTTGTGGATGGATTCAATGCCGCTGCGCACTATCTCAGCCACGTAGGCGCTTTCAAATATTGCCAGGGTCAGGAGGGCAGTAAGAAAGGGGGAAAGCGACGAAGGCGGCGCAAAAAGAAAGGTCAGTATTTTTTCTAATAGCTGGTTTTGCCCTGTTTGTATGCGATCAAGGCCGAGAAAGGGGGTCAGCTGGTCGGCTAGAAAAAAGTAAAAGAGGAAAATGATAACAAGAGGCGGCAGATTGCGCATAAGCTCGGTAAAGCTTAGGGCAACCAAACGCAGGTAGAGGCTTCTGCTGGTCCGCGCCAGGGCCATGGCAACACCCAGGGCAAAAGCCAGAATATTTGCCCACAGGCTCAGACGCAGGGTGGTATACAGACCCTGCATCAGGTAGTTACTGACCCAGTGGCCAGAATTCTTATCGTAGCGAAAGAGGAACTGGGGTATGCTCCCCCAGTTCCAGGTGTAGTTCAATTGAACCGTTATGCGATAAGCAAAAAAGGCGAGAGCAAGGAAGACAACTAAAAGGACGGCACCGTCAATAAGCGAAAAACGAATACGGCGTGCGTTCATTGTTCATTTGCTGGCGCAGTTCAATTACTGCACCAAAGACTGCCATTCAGTAGTTTCAAACCAGTAGTGGTAACGCTCTTTAATCCAGCCATTGTGTTGATTGACCGTAATCCAATTGTTCAGGAAGTTGAGGGTATCCACATCTCCTTTGCGAAGACCAATGGCAATGGGCTCTTCCATAAGCAAATCTGGATAGGCAATAAGGGTGTCAGGGGCCATGGCAGCCTGCTGAACGGGCAGAGGTTGTCCAGACACCATGGCATGCACGCGACCATTGCGGACCTCCTGCACAGCGGCTGGCTCCGTATCAAAAAGTCGTATTACTGCCTTTGGAAACTGTTTTTTTGCAACCACGGCAGAGGTAGAGCCCATGCGGGCCGCCAAGGTGACGTTTGGGCTGTTGAAATCTGCTAGAGAAAGATTACCTGCCAAATTTTTGTTAATAAGCAGGCCTTGACCGGTGAAATAGTAAGGGTTTGAAAAGTTTATTTTCATGTTGCGTTCAGCCGTCACAGTCATACCACCGATGATGACATCAAATTTACCGGCAAGAAGGGCTGGGATAATGCCTGACCATTCCGTGGGCACGAGTTCCAGTTGGATGCCCATGTCATTGGCCAGTTTTGTAGCCACATCAACTTCAAACCCGATTAATTTGCCTGTTTTATCCTTCATGGCCCAGGGCACGAAAACATCCAGGCCAACACGGATATTGCCACGCTTGACAATCTGTTCAATGGCACTTTCACCTGTGAGTTGTTTTTGCAGATCTGCTGCAAAGGCACTGTCAGACATCAGAAAAAGTGAAAGAAAACAAAAAAATAAGGATAAAGATACTTGTTTTTTCATGCTGAATCCTCTTTTGGTCTGTGTGGGATGAAAGCGTCTTTTCTCCGCCACTTTTAGCTAAGGAGAATAAATACTACAAGATTTGACGGAGGAAAGCTCTAGTCCTTTCCTCGCTTGGGCTTGAAAAAAAAGTTTTTGAATCTGCTTCTTCCACAATCCTGCCCGCCTCCATGAATACGACACGGTCGCTCACTTCCCGGGCAAAGCCCATTTCATGGGTCACAATCACCATGGTCATGCCTTCTGCAGCCAAATTACGCATAACATCTAGCACTTCTCCAATCATTTCAGGGTCAAGAGCGCTAGTTGCCTCATCAAAAAGCATGATTTTCGGGTGCAAAGCCAGGGCCCGTGCAATGGCCACGCGTTGTTGTTGTCCACCTGATAGCTCATCTGGATAGCTCTTTACCTTATCAAGAACCCCCACTTTCTCTAATAAGTCACGGGTAATATCCGTGGCCTTGTCCCGACTCCTTTTTTGAACAAGACGCTGGGCAAGGTTCAAATTGTCAAGAACTGTCAGGTGTGGAAAAAGATTAAATGACTGAAACACCATGCCGACTTGCCGGCAAATAACGAGTCTGTTTTTCTCTTTCTCGTCAAGCGGTGTGCCATCAATGACAATTGTCCCCGCATCTATGCGTTCAATGCCGTTTAGACAGCGTAACAAGGTCGATTTGCCAGACCCGGACGGCCCAAGAATAACTAAGACCTCGCCCCGGTGAACATGAAAGGAAATGGCATCAAGGGCTCTTATCTTGCCAGGAAAGGCCTTACTAATTTCTGCAACTTGAATGATCTGATCGCTGGGAGAGGGCATGAGAATTGTACAGGACGAGGTCTTCAGGCTGCTTTGAGGCTGCGCTTTGCAAGCAGACTGGCTGTTACCGACAGAGCGAGCGTGAGGACGAGATATATGGCAGCCACTACGATCCATATCTCAAAGGTTAAAAAAGTATCGGCAATAATGGTTCGCCCCTGCATGGTCAGTTCATAAACGGCTATGGTGCTCACTAATGATGAATCCTTGATTAGGGAGACTGCCTGACTAGTCAGCGGGGGAATGATACGACGCAGGGCCTGAGGCAGGATGATGTACCTGTAACTCTGCATACGAGTAAGACCAAGGCTGTAGCAGGCCTCCCACTGACCTCGAGAAATGGAAAGGATTCCCGAACGGAAAATTTCCGAGGCGTAGGCGCCTTCAAAAAGACTTAATGCAAGTATGGCTGTTGTCATGCGATCCATGTTCAACACCGGTGCCATGGCAAAATAAAGAAAAAATATCTGTACAAGAAGTGGCGTGTTACGAATGGTTTCTAGGTACAGCCGCGAAAGAACTCTGGCCACGGGAGAAGAAGAGAGGCGCAGTAAAGCAGTTAAAAGGCCTATTGCCCCGGCCCAAAAGAGACTGGCAACAGTTATCTGGATAGTGACCCACAGCCCCTGCAAGAGAGGTCCAGCAAGAAAGCTGCCTTCGTTTACAGTATAAAAATATTTTGGGATCTGACGCCAGTGCCAACTGTAACCCATTTGGTCAGCGCCACGACGTATGAGCCAGAGGAGTATTGCACAGGTGGCTATATAGAGCAATATGTCACGTATAATTTTAAAGAAACGCACAATTACTTTGTCTTGCTGCGATTCCCTATTACACCTTCAAGATTGGCAGAATCGAGCAGCGCCTCACCAAATTGCGCGCCTGTCAGATCCGCCTCACGAAAATCAACACGGTAGAGATCGGCCTTGCGCAGATCAGCACCACGCAGCACTGAGTGGCTCATATTAGCCCCCTTGAGGTTTGTTGCCTTGAAGTTTACCTCGCTCAGGTTGGACCCCTGCAAATTGGCACCCTCTAAATCAAAGCCACTGAGGTCTCTTCCTGAGAGATCGAGCTGGGATAAGTCGCATTGAAGACAGCGTTTCTCGCTGAACATGCGGTCAATCATCTCCTGCCGTATTTCTCCAATGCCTTCTTGCCCCGGTTCTTCGGAGGTATTTTGCTCTTCAGAGATAGATTCAGATGCTTCCGGAGAATGCGTTTCACTTTCCACCGCCTGCTCCTTATCAGGATCAGCTGTGCTTTCGTTTGCATCAGGGGTTGGCAGTTCAACAGCAACAGGCTCTACTTGCTTGTCAGCTGTTGGTGAGACCGGATTGGCCTTGGCCGGGGCTTCTGACGCAGTTGCGGTTGCCGGTGCAGAAGTGTTAGTTTCTTGTGGAGCCTGATGAGGCGTGTTTTCATTTTGGGCGGGCTGGGCAGCCTCAGGCTTTACCACCTCGGGCTCCTTTGCCATGGCGGATGACGGAGGTGCCGAAGGCGCAGGTTTACTTTGGGTTATGGCCTCTGTCGGCTGCTTCTCTACACGAGGGGGAACATAAGCGCCATCAAAACGCGTGCTGTTTGTTTGCTTATTTTGCAGCTGTGCAACAGGGCGTTGGCGTGCGGCAAACTGCGGAGCAGCATTTTTCTCAGGTTTATATTCTGCAGCTGATGCTAATTGCTTTTTGCTGACATAAGCACCCGACATTGTTGTGCCAAGCAGACGAGCACCGGTAAGATCCGCATTTGCCAGGTCAGCACCTCCAAGGTTTGCCCCAGAGAGATCTGCTTTGCGGAGATTCGCTCCGGACAGGTTGGTTAATAGCAGCTTAGCTCCCCTTAGATTGGCCCCCTCTAGATTTACAGCAGAGAGATTTAGGCGAGTAAGATCAACACCTGACAGGTCACATGAGGGACATTTGCGGTTTTGCAACAGCAACCCAAGGTTCTTTTGTGCCTTTGGAGAAGGGCTAGCCGATGCATTAACTTCTTGGGCAAGAGCACCTGTGCAGAAGCATAGACATGTGACTAGGCAGCAGCTTGCGGCCAATCTGAGTACGTGTTTCATGATAACAAGGAAAAGCAGATATTCTGGAAGGAACATTGCAAAATGTCCTGATTATGCAATAATTTATTCTTAAGGCATAAATGATAACCGATATACAAAGGACTATCAATCACCTTTCAGGGGAAAAAAGCCTGTGCCAGGGAAGGGAAAGTGGCATTCCCTTCCCATATAAAAAAATAGAAGCGGTGAACTGTTTTGAAATGCGACCGGTGACGTACTTAAAAAGAGTAAGACCCACAAGTGCTACTAGGTGTTGAAAAGACAGATCCTGCCAATGTACGAGTTTGGTATTGTCGTTAGCGGGTTCTGTCTTTTCTATCACCACAGTAAATTGATAAAATCACTTATCGCATACTGGGGATTTCCTGTTTAACTTCCTTAAGTTCCTTTTTTATTTTGGGTGCCATTTTGCTTGGAATGAGATTATTTGAAAAGATAGCCGTACAGAGTTTTCTCCGCTCTTTGGAACAATTTGTAATATTCCAGCAGGGCGTGTAGGCAAGGAGTTTCTTCAGGGCATTAATCGAAATCCCATGTACATGAATCATCTCCCGGATGCACTCAATCCATTTGATATCATCACTTGAATAATAACGCCATTTCCCACGTCTTGCCGGCTTAATTAGGCCTTCTTTTTCGTAGCTCCTTAAAGTGCGGGCGTGCAAGCCAAGCATTTCAGCAGCTACTCCAATGGTAAAAAGGGCTTTTTTTTCATCAACCATTTTTCCTCACTTTGTCATGAAGACGAAAAGGTGTTTCATTTATTGATATTTCATCAGGCACTTTTATTTTAGTGCGCCTTTATTTCCATGAAACGTGCACCAAAGTATCGTTCTCCCTGGACAAAGGCCAGGCCAGCAAGCCCCAGGGCAGCCGCTATTATAAGCCATTCCCAAATGGAAGGCGTGTAGGTGACGAAAGAGATGGCTTGGTCCTGTCCAAATATCTCTGGCACAATTTGCCCTGCCACGACTTGATTCAACCTGGCGAAAAACATTCCGATGAGGGCAAAGAGTGAACAGGTGCTGAGAAAGAAAATGCTTCTTAATCGGGTGACGATCAGAAGTAATATTGGCACCATCAAGCCGACACCAACCTCAAAAATCCAGAATTGTTTGGCAAGTGGACCGTAAATAAGGGCTTCAGCAGCTGTTCTGCCCGCTAGCGTCCCGCCAACAAAATAAGATGCCATCTTCCAGAAAAGAGAGACGCTAATTAAAATGAGCATGAGGAGAAGAACCTTGCCTGCCGACTGTATGCTTTCAAAAACGTGCTCTGGCACTTTTTTTCCACGCAACACATAGGCCATATGAGTAAAGAAAATGGTTGCGGCAGCACCTGAAAGAAAGGCGCAGCCAAGGAAATATATAGGCAGCTGTGCTCCATACCAGTAAGGACGCGCCGCTAAGGTGGCAAAAACCCCGCCCAGGCAGGTATTGGCAGCTATTTCAGCTAGCGCACCAAGTACGCCTAAGAAAATTGCCAGGGAATAATGTTTTGTCAGAATAAGCCAAAATTCAAAGAGCATAAAACCAACAGCCAGACCGTACAGTGTTCCCATCCACCAGATATTGGAGGTAAGGTTGGGTGAGATAACATTGTAGATCAACATGCGCCATGGCGTCTCTATCTCCATGCCAATAGTAAAAAAGGCTGAGAAGATGGTGAACAGGGAAAGCCAAACCATCCGATTCGCTAATGGGGCCATTTTATTGCCACCAAAGAGGTGGCTGATTGCCGCAAGCAGACAAAGACCTGTGGAGGTAATGGCAAAGAAGGCATAGGCAGAAATGGGCAATCCCCAAGGCATTTCACGACTTGTGTTAAAGAGATGATGGTGGCCGATTACAAAGCCTGTGAGCCCGACCACAGCCCCAACGAGAAACCAAAACCCGAAAAAGACAGATAACCGTTTTACCCGAGTCCAGTTCACGGCATCAGTTTCAATAGTGGCGCTTACTGCCTTTACAGTTGACATCGCTTCACTCCTTAAATTCGCTGGTATGTATTGTGTTATCGCAGGCTTTGAGGCTCTGGATAGTCTGCTTGCTGTGCTTCTTTGGCAAGGTTAGCCAAGGCGAGTAAGACAACTGGAGTTGAAAATGGGCCAGCCAAGAGAAAAAGAATAAAAGCGCAACTTCCCCAAAAGGCTTCGTTCAGGGCTAGACGGTATCTTTTTAAACAATTGAGCAGCAAAAATAACTTGTCTTTGCCGATCATTTTCATCGAATGAATGCGCTGTCTTTCCATTTGGCACCTCGTAGCAGGAAAAAAGAAACAATTTAAGGAAGTAAAAGCAAGATGGGTGCCTGATTATGGTTCTCGTAGTCTTTTAAGGTTTTGCTTATCTCAACATGTTAATCTTCTGATATAAATTAAATGTGTAAGCAATTGTGTATAGTTTATATAGCTGTATTTAGTTTGATGAGAATTATCTTTATGGCTTATTTTGCTGCATATCTGCGATGTAGTGACTCAATATGCGTTCCTTGTTTCTGGTGAAAATTGAGGAACATCCTACGTGGAAATTATTTCTAATTATATCAAAATATAGCGTGCAATCAGTTATATGTGTTTTAATTCGTGTGTGGCATATTACCCTTAAGACCTTCTTTCATGCGTATTGTAGGCGTAAGGGGAAGAGGTGCTGTTTTTTGCGTCAGAATTTGTGAGCAAGAAATATTTATATCAGTATGGCAGGTTAGATATAAATTTGTGGAAGCTAATTTTTAATTAGCTATTTTCACGTTGTATTTTAAGTTATAAATAGATCTATTGCCTCGTAGCAATTCCAATTATTTTGTACTTTATTATTACAAACTTACTTGACAGTATGGGGGCAAGATAGGTATGAAAATAAGCAAGAAATTGAGTTTGTTCAGTACTCGATAATGGCCAGAAAGTTGGACGTAGTTAAATGTGCTGCAATTCTCAAATTATTATTTTTCCAATAAAATTATTAGAAAAATTGCAGGAAGCTCTCAAGTGGAGTTACTAAGTGACTACACAAAAGAGGTCGTTCCTTTTTATGAAGGGGCAAGGCGTATGAACGGGGTTCTTTTTTTGCTCGTGTGGATTGGGTGCGCATCTCTGCACACCCTCTTTGATTTAAAAATTAAACCGGTTCTTGATTCTCTTCTTGAAGATAGTGATTTGCACTAATAGCGGGCGAGTTCGCAATTTTCTTTATTGAGAATCAAACTCTATGTAATAAGGAGATAAGTCTTATGAGTGTACATGCAGATGTAGCTTCCCATGGCGGAGGTATGGTAATCACACCATCAGCGGCGCATAAAAAGGCAATTTGGATCTTGTCTTTTATTACGCTAGTAGGCATTGCTTTTGGCCTGCATTCCATGATTGTTGGCCATGAGCATACCTTTGGTGTCACAAGGGAAATTCCCTGGGGTCTTCTGTTAGCAGCCTATGTTTTTTTCGTAGTAACTTCCACCGGGCTCTGCCTGGTCTCTTCCATCGGTCATGTGTTTGGCTATGAAGCATTCAAACCCATTGCCAAAAGGTCTGTTTATTTGGCCATAGCCACCATTGTTTCTGGATTTCTGGTAATCTTTTTTGAGATAGAAAATCCGTGGCGTATGGCGATTTACAATGTAATCTCTCCAAATTTTACCTCAAATATCTGGTGGATGGGTACATTGTATGGTGCTTATCTTTTCTTTATGCTCATTGAATTTTCCTTGCTCCAGGCTGGTAAGCATAAAGCAGCTGGGATGTGTGGTCTTTTGGGAGTTGTTGCTGGTGTTGCGGCCCACTCAAATCTTGGCGCGGTTTTTGGGCTTCTTAATGGGCGCGAGTATTGGCATGGCCCATATTTGCCGATCTATTTCATTGTTTCAGCGATGATGTCCGGATGCGCTACCATTATCTTTTTTCACTGGCTTGGCTATCGTATCAATGGTTGGAAAATGAGCGAGAAGCTTCAATATTCGCTCCAGTCGGTGGGAAAGTTGGGCGCACTCTTATACATTGTCATTATGTTCTTTACGACATGGAAGTTGATTTCAGGAATTGCCGGTAAAGTTCCAGGTAAATATGAAGCTATTGAGGCCGCCCTGCATGGGCCTTATGCAACGCAATTTTGGTTTGGTGAGATTGGACTTGGGCTTGTCCTTCCTTTGGCTTTCATCCTTGCTGTGCGTGCGAAAAATATTGGCGCCATGGCTTTTGGCTCCATGCTGAGCATCTTAGGCATATTCATTATGCGCTATGACTTGCTTTTGGTTGGTCAAATTATTCCTGGTTTTCATGAGATGCATTTGACAGGTGTACCAGAGATCTTACCCTACTCACCTACTGTACATGAGTGGTTGATAACCATCGCTGGCTTTAGCTTTTGTGGTATTTTGTTTATACTGGGTGAGCGGTTTTTTAAAGGACATCTTTCAGAAGACCATTAATTCTTAATTAAAGATAAAAAAGGAGAAGCGGTGTGAGCCGTTTCTCCTTTTTTATGTAATATCAAAACAAACAGTAAACTAATTTACTGTATCTTTCCTATTTTGTTCTTTGTCTTTGAACCCTTTATTGTCCCAAGTTTTTCTTTTTGTTTTCCCAAGGCATAGGCTGCTATTTTTCTGCGAAGTGTGTCCCGGGAAATGCCAAGTTCCCTGCTGGTGGCATTTTTGTTGCCTTTGTTACGAGCAAGGCTCTGTAAAATTGTCTGTTTTTCCATGTCCACCAAACTGAAGCCATGTTGGCTGGTGTCTGGATTGGCACTGGCATAGGTTGTTGCCTGCTGGGAAAAAGGGGCAGGCAGATGCTGGGGATAAATATAGCCGCTCCCGCAGAGGATGAAGGCAAACTCAATAATATTTTCCAGTTCCCGTATATTGCCTGGATAGTCGTACCGCATCAATAAAGAGAGGGCCATGCTGTCGACCCCGGCAATGTCTTTCCCCTGTTCTGCATCGAATTTGTTAATGAAATGCTCGATAAGCAGCGTGATGTCTTCTTTGCGCTCGCGCAGTGGAGGCAACGCGATGTTGACCACATTTAAACGGTAGAAAAGATCACCCCGAAAAGAGCCTGCCTGCACCAGGGCATGGAGGTCCTTATTGGTGGCAGAGATAATGCGTACATTGGCTTGGATTGGCGTGTTGGAGCCAAGGGGTTCATATTTTTTGTCCTGTAAAACGCGTAATAGTTTTGCCTGGATACTGCCCGGCAACTCGCCGATCTCGTCGAGCAGAAGAGTGCCGCCTTCAGCTGCGGCAAAGCGACCAACTTTATCTTTTTTTGCATCGGTAAAGGCACCGGCCTTGTAACCAAAAAGTTCTGATTCCAGCAAAGTCTCCGGCAGGGCTGCACAGTTCACCACAACAAAGGGCTTGCCGCTGCGCTCGCTATTAGAATGCAGGGCCCTGGCTATAAGCTCTTTGCCCGTCCCGCTTTCACCGGTAATGAGCACTGTGCTGGTGCTACGGGCTACATTGGGCAAGATGGCAAAGATCCGCTGCATTGCTGCCGATTTCGAAATAATGGCATCAAAGCTGTACTGCTGATGGAGCCGAGCCCTGAGCGCATTGATGGTGCTTAAGTCGCGAAATGTCTCTACCCCGCCAATGATCGCTCCGTCATGGTCAATGAGCGGGGATGCGCTAATGCTAATGGGCAACTTTTTCCCATCACGATTATGGATTGAGATAACACGATTGGCTGCCGGTTCGCCGATGTACAAGGCTTCTGCTATGGCACAGTTGGTGCCGCAGATGGAAGAGTGGAAGACATCGGCGCAGGATTTGCCAATAGCATCATCCTGCTTCCAGCCGGTAATGCGTTCGGCCGCCTGATTAAAGGAGGTTATTTTCCAGTTTTTATCTACAGTAAAAACCCCATCCGCAATGGAATTGAGGATGATTCGCTCACGTAAGGCAGTGGTTCTGTCACGTAATATTTTAATACTGCCTATGATGTTGCCTAAATAATCGTACAATGGGGTGGAGCTGGCAAAGACAGGTATGGAGATCTTCTTTTTGTTTTTTATAAAAAGACTATGCTCCACTAATTCTTCAGAGCGGTCTGCAATTTCATGCACAAGACAATTGCCATTGCAGAGACTGGATTTAAGGATGTCGTAACACTTCCGGCCCAGCACTTCATCCGTCTTCCAGCCCGTCAGTTTTTCTGCAGCACGATTAAAAGAGGTGATAACTTTTTCGGTATTGACGGAAAAAATGGCATCAGCTACCGTCGACATGACCTGTTTAACATACAGTGAGTCGGCGCAATTCTGGAAACAAAGGACAGTGCCCACCACGAAACCCTTGGCATCTTCCAGGGTAGCGGAACGCACAGAAAGAGTGATGCGGCGCCCATCTTTCTGGGTGAGCAAGGTAATGGTTGCGGTGTGGCAAACCCCTATATTGTCCTTAACTTTTTCCTGGGTAGCCCCGTGGCTAAACAGAGTAGGGAAAACCTCTTGCACTGGTTTACCAATAAGTTCCTCGTTTCTCCAGCCGGTCATCCTTTCTCCGGCCCCATTTGTGGAAACGATCCTCAGCTCCTCATTAAGAAGCAGTATCCCCTCAAAGAGAGTATCAGTAATTTGTTTATCAAAGTGCTCTGGTGTGCCGGGCCATAGAATAAGCACAAACTCTTGAGGCTCTCCTTCCTGGTCTGTTGCGGCTTTGGTGTTCCTGGCAAAGTTAGCAGCGGGGCGGGTTTGCAGCAGGCAGGCCGTGTAAGAGAAGGTCTCTTGCAGACGTGACGCCAGTTTAATGTGCCTATAGGTTTGGACTGGGGCAGCAAATAAATCCTGCCAGAGTTGCTGCAGGTTAGGTACGTCACTTTGCTGTGCAAAGGTGGCGTCAACGTGTTGGATATTTACACCCAGCAGGGATTTACCGGAACCTCCCAGAATAATTTCCGCTTCAGCGTTACACTTTGTAATATTGAGGTTTTTGTCGAGAAAAACCAGAGCAGGGAAGGTAAACAAGCTTTCTGTAGAGAGAAGGTCAGTCATTCTGTGTGCCCTAGCATGCGACAAAACATGGAACTCGCCATACAATGAAAAGAAGATATCATAAAGAAACAGCTTTTCACTCTATCATAAAAACTGTTTATCACAAGTCAAGTTGGGCTGGCTAGGATCCGAAGCGCAGTCTTTCTGTTTTTCGGTTCAAGCTGCAAGAGCAAAGTCGCATCCAATGCTCTGCAAAAGAGGGACTACATAATTTTGAGTTCCAGAAATATTGCTTCCGGGTCGGGATTGTAGCGATAGGCTGCTATGGGATAAAACCCATATTTACGGTAGAGCGTAAGGGCCTTATCAAGTCGTGGGACAGTATCAAGGCGAATGACATTATACTGCAGCGTACGCGCTCGCTCGATAAAAAAAGAGATCAAGTCCTTGCCCAGCCCCATGCCTTGACATTGGGGGACTATATACATCCTCTTCATTTCGCAGATCCCATCGGAAAAATACCGCAAGCCAACGGCTCCGACAATCCTGCCCTCAAGTTCAAGCAGTATCATGCTGCCCAGGGGCGGACCGTACATCGTGCAAAAATTATCCATTTCGTACGCGAAGTTTTGAAATGCCAAATCCATCCCCAAGAAATCGACGTATGAGGCAATAATTTGTTGTGCAGCGGTAAAATGCTCGCGTGATTCAGCAAGAAAGATGCGATGATTTATTTTTTCTGTCGTCAATGGGATAAGGCCTTTTTAAACGAAAACTCTGAATTATCTGGTTCTGCTGAACACCATAAGAAAAATATCGCGTTAGCCATCATTATAAAAAACACTAATTTCTGGCAAAAAAAATCTCACAGCTCACAATGTTCCTAGTGGCATAGAATAGTAATGAAATGCTGAAAAAAAGTACCGGCTTTTTCTTTTTAAGACCAGGCATTTTGAGCTATCGCCTATTATAAGGTACCCTGCTTTGTGGGATAAGCGTCAGATATTGGCAGATGCATCTGATGCTTACAAAAAAACTAAGGCGCCTCTGGCTGGGACACTGATGGGTCTAAACGGGGAAAAAGATGGCAGCAGCCTATAATGTGAACAAAAATAAAAAGGGGTTAGAGCTTGTTTTAAACTCTAACCCCTTGATATTCTTGGCGCGCCCGGAGGGATTCGAACCCCCGACACTCGGATTCGAAGTCCGATGCTCTATCCAGCTGAGCTACGGGCGCCGGGATAGAAAAAACTGAAATAAGGCAACAAAAGCCCTTTGTTACGTCAGATTTCCGTAAAATCTGCGGGCTGTTTGCGGAGAAATTTAATAAACCTGGCTTTTTCGTAGCAGTTGGCGTAGGCGTCTTCAGCACTTATCCGTTTCTTTTCCAAAAGCTCAAATATAGCATCATCTAGTGTCTGCATACCATATTTTTTTCCAGTTTGCATGGAAGAAAGGATCTGATGTGTCTTTGATTCGCGAATAAGATTTCTGACAGCCGGTGTACAGATGAGAATCTCTAGGGCAGCTACCCGGCCCTTGACATCCACACGTTTAAAAAGTGTTTGCGAGACAACTGCCTTTAGTGCATCGGACAGAGTAGAACGCACTTGTCCCTGCTGATTGGAGGGGAAGATTTCGATAATACGGTCAACGGTTTTCATGGCGTTCATGGTGTGGAGTGTACCAAAGACAAGGTGACCGGTCATACTCGCCTCCATGGCGAGTGAAATCGTTTCCAGATCACGCATTTCACCGACCAGGATGATATCTGGGTCTTCACGCAGGGCACCTCTTAAGGCTGCCGTGAAACTCCTGGTGTGGGTTCCCACCTCACGATGGTTGATAATACAGTTTTGACTCTTGTGTACAAACTCGATTGGGTCTTCAATGGTAATAATATGGTGTTTTCTCAGCTTATTGCACTCATTTATAATGGCAGCAAGCGTTGTTGATTTACCAGAACCAGTTGGGCCGGTGACAAGAACAAGCCCTTTGGGTAGGGTTGCTAGGCGACTCACTACTTTGGGAAGACCGAGTTGCTCGCAGGTTAGAATATCGCTTGGAATTTCACGAAAGACAGCACCGATACCATACTTTTGTTGAAAAAAGTTACAACGGTAACGGGCAAGTCCCGGAATTTCATAGCCAAAATCCAGGTCGCCGCTTTCTTCAAAGCTTTTAATCTTGTCTTCCGGACATATTTCATAGAGCATGTTTCTTAAACTATCATTATCCATAACCCGAAACTTGACCCGTTCCATTTCACCACGGATGCGTAATACAGGCTGTTGGCCTGCCATCATGTGCAAGTCAGATGCCCCTTCATCATTCATGAGCTTAAAAAACGCGTCAATTTGCGCCATAGCTAACCTCTGTTTCTCTCTCGCGTGTCGTGGTAGGAAGCCTCTTCCAAAGCATGATGAGGCAACCCATTTTTTTTACAATGGTCGCTAGGTTTCTGTGTTACGGTACTTCGGAAACCCCTTGCGACAACATTGCCAGTGCTTTTTCAATTTCTTTTTTGTTTTCAGCACTCATTGTATGAAATTTCACGGCTCTATTCAACCAGTACTGCGCATCATGGGTACTCTTTTTTTTCAGGGCAAGAAGAGCCATAAGATGGAGGCCATCCGCATGACGTGGTTGCAGTTTAAGACACTGTTGTGCAGCTGCCAGTGCCTCGTCAAGAT
>RRZT010791540.1_pt1 | contig 28579 bp, 28 predicted proteins | sample 2165551 | NCBI WGS metagenome assembly RRZT01 (sample SAMN10456910, study PRJNA506462) | wastewater metagenome | biome: wastewater; feature: sludge; material: wastewater sludge; isolation source: wastewater sludge with Escherichia coli K12::gfp cells carrying plasmid... | place: USA: Moscow, Idaho... | reverse complement strand
GAGTCGGTGGCTTTCTTTTTAGAAGATTTGAGCTTACCAGGTTTGGATGAAATGTATTATGGCCAAGTCGATAATATCTACATTGTAAAAATGGCTCAGATTGCTATGCCTGGTTTGGAAGTGGGCAGTGGCCAATGCTTGGATCTTGGACTCAAGGTTGCTGACAGCCAGAAATTGATTGACGCTGGCATGCTTGTAACCATGCGTCCTCGATACACTGTTGAGGGGGCTCCTTATTATTCTGTATTGGCCGGTGCATTTTCTGAAGATTCACAACATTTATTTGTATTGATGCATGAAGCTGAAACAGAATTGTTGATGTGTTATTTGTTCACCAATGATGGACAACCAGTAGAAATGGATTTTTTTGATGACATAAAGAATACCGGTGAGAATAACCGCTGCTGTGTCATTGGTAATATTGCGTATTCCATTGCAAACAAACGATCTATTCTGTATGCCTATAACATGGAAGAACACAGTACGTTTGCATTTAAATTAGAGGGTAAGCATTTCATTGATATTGCAGTTTTCAAAAGCCAATTGTATGCCCTGGTATGGAATACTAAAACGAAACTGTATGAGCTTATAGATCAGGATTTTAATGTGTTGTTACAAGATGATGATTATTCTGCTTTGGCAGTATCTGAGCAATATTTAAGCATCCCTCGTGGTGAAGCAGTTTATTTATATCAATGAGGCACACATTTATGGATAAAACTGAAAACACAAATGTAGATACAGCAGTGGCGGATGCCATTGCTGTTTTTGGTAGTGAGCATGTTAATACTGCTGATGCCAGTGCAATCAGCCAATTAACGTATGCCATTTATCAAGTAGTCCCCCACTCTGCTCAAGATGAGCATTTATTTGCATTGGATAATATAAAAGTTGTTCAATTAAAGAATGGCAAATTCACTGTAGATATGAAGGACACTGAGCAATTAGATGACTCAAGTCTCATACCTTCAAGTAGGAAATTATTAAATTTTAAAAAAGATGCTTTGATTGCAAATAATCGCAGTAGTAAAAAGATTCCAGAACATATACAGAAGCAAAAAGAAGCAATCGCTGTATTCAATGAAACCATGAATTCAGATTCAAAATTTTCTGCTGAAATGCACGAGCATTTGAAAAGTATTTATGAGTTACAGAAGCGAGGCTTTAAATTCAAAAATTATACGTTTGATTTTGAAACCAATCATGGTGGTTTAACGTTATGGCATGAACCATCGAAAAGTGCTGTTTTTGCTCATCGGGGTTCCGAGAAAAGTGATTGGGCCGGTGTAATAAAGGATTGGGTTAAAACTGATGGTCTAGAAATTGTTTTGATGGGGAAACGATTAAGCCGGGCAGATGAAGTAGCTATAAAGTATGTGGATCACCAATTCAATGAGTTAGTAAAAGAATACCCAGATATAGAGAATGTAGTTGAAACTGGGCATTCTAAAGGTGGCCGAGAATCACAAAACGCAGCAGCTTTCTTGTCGCGTAAAATCGGTAATTACATGGCTTTGCGTCAAGTTGCTTATGATGAAAAACTTACCAAGATCAAACCTCCTAAAAACATAAATCTAACAGCCCTGACATTCAATTCTGCTCGTGTGCGTACAGTGACACGCCTGGTGGAATGGGCCAATAAAATTGGACACAGTAATTTTGTAGCTAAGGCATTTTCTAACACCTTAAAATATGTGAGTAGTCATTTTGAAAAGCGCTTGAATAAACGCATTGATAGTATCAATGCCAATGACCAAGTTGTTTCTATCTTGAAAGGAACTCCTCAAGAGAAAGCGCTACAGGAAAAAATATCTAAAAATTCATTACAAGCTCCTGTCAAGGTAAACCATTTAAATATTAGTTATGCTGACCTACAAGGAAAACGCGCAGATCCTGTGAGCAATGTTCACTATGGAATGGGCCATATTGGACAGCATATTGTTATTAAGCATCCTAAAGTTGATAGTATATTTGCTGGTCATTTGCTAGATCGAACGCAAGAAATTGTTCAAAGGAGTTATAAAGGGGTTATTAATAATGATTTCAATCCTGTATTTGCAGCAACACCCGTTAAAACATTGGTTGAGAGTATCCAACAAATTCCTGACCTGAAGCTTAATACAAATAGACTATATTCGGTCGCTGAAATTAACCAGGAATGCCAATCCTATTTGGGTAAATTTTCCCAGTCAGTAATAAGTCCAACTCTTGAAGTTGATATGAACAGTGAAGAGTTTAAGGCTATGGGTTCATTAGATCGGCTTAAAGTCCTTCGTGAAGCCAAACTGGCAGCATGGCCAGCAAAGCCGGAGGCAGAGGTTAATTGTGATAGAGATGGGTATGAACTTTAGAATTATATAATATAATAATATAATAATATAATAATATAATAATATAGAAATTTGGTGCGATGATAAGCGATGAGAGTTAAATAGATATTAATTGCGGAGGAATGGGGATGCGAACAAAGAGAGAACCAATATGTAAATTGTTAGAAAAGAGATATTTGTTGAATTATGCGTTGGTTAAAATCGTATTTAGTTTTATTTTCTTATTAATATATTGGGTGGTAGAAAAGCTACCAAAAGGTTTTGATGAGGCTTGGTTAACATTTTTAACAGTTGCAGCTACGACTATAATTTACGAAGTTGTTTTTTGGTATTCCTATTCTTCGATGTTAAAACCTAATAAAACCCGAATTTGGCAAGCTATATTCCCCATTGGAGCATTTATTTTCTTATTGACTGTGACGTTGCTCGGGTTTCAAGAAATTACAAATTCATTATCTTTAAATAACTCAACAATATTAGCATCAGTTCTTGGAGCGATATTTGGTTCTGGATGTATAGACTTTGTTAAAACCGCATTTGATAACATAGATGATACAAATTTGGTGGGTAATTGTGAAGAAATAGAAGAAGCATCTTCAAAAACACCCAGTAATCTCAATGAAAGTTGATGGCTAAGTCCATTGGTGAATTATCGCGCACTCCCCCATTTACGTGGATTTCCGCTGTCTAAATGTACAAAAGTAGAATACCCACCGACCCCGCCAATGTTAAAGTATTTGGCCATTTCGATCGTATCTTGCAGAGAAATTCCTTGAAATCGACCATCGGTCGCTTTTCCAAAAATATGCAATGAGTTGTGAGCCGCGCCTTCAATGGTTTGATTGCGGCGGTCAGTTCTAAAACCAGAATTCATTTGATAGACCGGTTCATAACTTCCACGATTTTTAGACCACTGTTGTATTGCGAAAATCAAATTGAACAATGCAACATCCATGGGCCCAACTTTATTGCTGCTCTTGCGATCTCTGAAGTGATAACGTAATAGGTTGTAACCATCTAAATTATACTGACCATTGAAATAGTAAAACACTTTGGTCTTTTGCTTAGGACCTTGATCTTGGCGGTACATTGATATGTATCGAGGTTGCGTCCAAAAATCATGCTGGCCAAATGTATTGGCTTGCGCCTCTTCATTCCCAAATAGGAAAATCGAAGGCGCAGCACCTACAATTAATGATTTTTGTAAAAAATCACGCCTGTTCATTGGCAGTTTCTTCCTTTTTAATGGTAGTCACCAAATGGATGTGTTGTACGCGAATTTCTGATTTTTTCATCTGGTGAGGCTCATTGGTTTTGGTATTGATTACTGTATCCATATTGTACGTCCTTGTGGTGAAAGCACCTTTGACAAATACAGTGCTTCCCGATTTGACATTTTCTTTGATGAATTTCACAATTCCTTCAATGAAGCATATACAAGGAATCCATTCGGTATTTTCTACTTTTTGACCTTGAGAATTGGTGTAATTATTGTTCACTGCTACAGAAAAACTGGCAAACTCCCCATTGTTGCCAGTAATAATTTCAGGTTTATTTCCAATGTTACCCATTATTTCAACTGTATTCATTTGCTTCTCCTGTTAATGACTCACTTTGCGAACTTGATACTTACTTTCCAAATAACGCCCCCATTTTGTGGCAAGAGGTTCAAGCTTTTTTCGATAAACAGCATTGCGGCTGGCGGTTTTAGAGTGGTAATTAGCTGCACGTACCCAAATATCTTGGCCGGTTTTTTCATCTAAACTCTGTCGTAATAGCCATGCTGCTAATTCCGCGTTATAGCAACCGCGCCATCGTACATCATCTTTATTAATACCATGTTTGGTGAAAATACCTTTAGGGCCCCAATGGATGGTATTGATTTGGAAGTGTCCAATATCGGTGGAGCCATTTTTATTCTTAACTAATTGCCCATTCTTGCCCGATTCAATGCTACTGATTGCTAGTAAAATATTGGCAGGAACGCCTTGGCGGTTGGCAGCTTCTACTACACATTCCACTGTAGCTGGTTTTACAGAATAAAAGTCTTGTGCAAATAAAATGGAAGGCATTAAAAATAACGCATACCCCAAATTTTTCATACAAACCATTTTCCTTGCTTTATCCAATTTTGAAATCCATTTTCAACGAATAAATGTCGATTAACTACTTGCCAATGACGGTATGCTCGGATCAGTCCTTGGGTTGCAAAGGCAATACTGATACATGCAAAAGGTATGTAAGATAAAAAACCAGAACTCTTGAATGCAATGTTATAAAGTAAGATCAAAAAAGTCAGCAATGCTAAACAATAGAAAATACGTGAATATATTTTATGCAATTTTGCATATGAATTCAGTTCAGTGTCATCTATTTCGTGTACTTGATGACTGACTACTTCATTACGTTTACCTTGTGCAACTTCTTTTGCTAAACTGGGTTCAATGGGAAGCATGGTTTCATTTTGGCATGCTGGACATTTCCAATGGTACAAATCCAGACTTGTGCCATTTTCATAATGTTCTCTGATGCCTTCGCGATCCATGTCCAATACCATCTTTGCTTCATTACATTGTGGGCAGGATGGTAATGCCATGAGCTTGTATTGGTTTGCTATCAGGTCATAATTACTTTTCATTAAATCCACTCCTAATAGCTTTTTAGGAATGGTTATGGTTGAAAAGCGTACCGCACTTCCAATTTTTTTTATCACCCCCTTTTTTGGAGGGGGGTCAACTGGATGATTCTGCGGATTTTTACCTGTTGTCATGTTTTTGTTTTAGAGTATTTAAGTATATAAAACATTATATAAAAAATAAAAATAAAAATAAAATATTTTTTCAAAACTTTCTTATATGCTTTTTAAATTCTGTTGTTTGGCAATCTCTGCTAATTGTGATAACGAACGTACTTTTGCATTGATATCATCAATACTGCGAATTTCAGGTTGGTTTGTAAGAATAGTACTAGGCTGATAAGTGGTGCTCTTCCGTACAATATCAGTTATCTGTTGATGGGTTTTTTCACCCGCTTCCTTTTGTTTCTCTGCACTTTGTAATGCACCTTCTATGATTTGATTCATGAAGGTGCCATCTTGCACTGTCGCTAGGCCATTGCTTGAAACAAGCAATGATTTATCATCTGTAAATGGTTTAAACAGCGATTGACTCTCAAACTCTGACTGTAAGAATTGTTCAATAGTGTTATTTGACAGAACAATAGGGTCAGCTAAGTTAATCGTATTAGGTATGGAGTAATCTGCCTGGTTTGCATTAACCTCTGGATTATCTTCAACTACTTGCGATACAGTTTCTGGATTTTGAGCTGACTGGGTTGTATCTAAAAAATCATCTTCTGCTGGTTTATTAACTGCAACTGCCTGTGAGGGTACCTGAACAACAGGTGTTTGTTTTTCTTTCAGCTCTTTGATTAAAGAAGAAACGGCAGCATCACCGCCAAATATACTGGTGAATTTGCTTGAATCGACTTCTTTAATTTTTTGGGAAATAGGCACTATGGCAATTTCATTGAAGGTATTTTCAACATAACGCTCTTGTTTTACATAAACGTTCAATGCCAACTGTACTGTTTCTTCAATATTCGCGACAGGTAGATCATTGATCTTGGCGCTGCATATTTGAAAGATTTTAGCGATATTATCAACCGTATGATTGGGCTGATAGTCAGTGTTCAGAATTTTTTGAAAGCCATCATCTGTTTTAATGGTATTCAGCATCTCTCTGCGAAAACTATCAAATTTCGGCAATTCAGTGGGCTTGTAGCTAATGATTGGAATAAAATCATTTAACCGCATTTCTTTTGGCGTTGGACCTGCAGTATAAAAGCCTCGGCCACGAATGACTGCTACTTTATTGTCAGCTCCTTTATTTACCTTTTTGCCTACTATAAATGTCATTTCACCATCTTGTTGACCTGCAAAATCGTCATAATCAATGCGTGAACGGCGTTCAATGGCCACAGAATCGGTTTGGGTGAACTTTTCATCCGCCATTCCCATTTTTCGATTGAATGCGGTAGTCTGGGCTACATCAGCCTCACCCGCTGCGCCATGTATGCGCTCCCATGTTTCAGATTTGGAGCCAGAAGTAATCCTACCTACGATACGTACATTGGTATTTTCCCATGTTGCATCTGCTTCTTCTGCAGAAGATTTCTTTAAGGATGAAAAATCTTGAGCTGCAAATGTGATAGAAAATCCTAGAGACCTGGCCTGAGCTGGTGCGACCGCAAAACCCAAAACTGAGTAATACCCATATTCATCCAAAATACAATAGAATGCCGTTTTGGCGTTGGTGGGGCGAGATTCAATAATTTCTCGAATTAAACCTTCAACTTTGTTACCCAAGCAGCCAGCCATTAATTGTTTAATATTACCCACAATGAGTTTTCCTAGCATACGCAAACTGTCAGGGGCCAACTCTAAGGCAGGTAACAAAACCACTAGAATACGTCTATTTAAGACAACATCATAGAAATCTATCTCGCCAACTGGGGTGTTAAATATGTGTCCATAGTTAAAGCTAAGGTCGTTAAATACCCGTGTTAGCTGCATACTGATGAACCCATGCTGCTCTAATGTTTTTTGATCTTGCTTGCCTTTATTTTTTTCATTGTATCCAGGTACATTTCTGACATAGGCAATCAATGCCTGAGAAACATACTTAAATTGGCCACCTTCTTTTGTGGCCTGGTCAATGAATTCTTCAAGTTTATTAAATTCTAAATAATCAATAAATGTTTGAGCAGAGAGATCGATTCGACCCATATCCCGTAAATAAACCAAAGGCCGGGTCAAAGCAGAAATAAATGCAATTGCACGACCTTTCCACATGTCCCCACCACTGCCAGATGAATCGTCCATCAAACCGACTATCAATTCTACCAACATGCCCGAAGAAGCATTGGCCATCAAATTCATATTATTGGTGGTTTTATCAGGTTGCTTGGTGGTGAAATCTCGGCCACTGGTCATAAAGTTGATCAAAAGCAAATCGTCTTCACGGCCTAAATTACGTGCAAGCCGGAACATGTCTTTTTGTAATTTGACATCGCCTTTGCCATCTACATAAATATAGCCACTGTTTTGAACCAAGGCATTGGCGCACAAACCTAATAGAAATTCGGTCTTACCTGAGCCTGTGGTGCCCAGTACCAACATATGTGTTCGTATGTCACTGTCAGAGATGTAAATTTGATTTTTTGTATTATTTTCGTTACCAAGATATGTAACGCCTTTGCCCTTCTCTTTTCCTTTTTGAGTTGATCCATCCAGTAAATCAGCATGCATAGGGACTCGATAAGGGAAATCGTAAACATTTTTTTTGAAGTTTAAGAATTGAATGTTTAATAGCACCAATGTAATTAACATAATTTCCATTAGGCCTGGTACAGAAAAGAAAAATGTAACAGCAATACCAGCAATACCAAACATCAGTAGCATGAATACAATATTGTCCATACTTCCCATGAAATCGGAAAATTTCTGGCCAAAGCGTCTTGTATCTTTACGTCTGCGAGTAGTTTTAATTTCTTCTTGATTGCTGGTTCCACGTATTGCCATTACTGACCTTTCTATGCTGCTCTATTCTTTTTAACCAAAGACCATTCATTCAGTAAAGCTTCAGCTATTCGGCTGATAATTCCGGCTTCCTGTTCTTCACTGATAAATGCTCCTTCATCAATTCCATCTTGTTGTTTCTCACGGTCTACATAGGATTTACATCCTCCACTAGGAAAGAAATAAGCCAAAGCTTGTCGTGCTTCTTTGTGGTCTGGAATACGAGAATAAAAGTAATTGCGCATTGAGCGGTCTTCCGCTGTAGTTGATAAAGCCCACAAACGTAAAGGTCCGATTGTTGAAGTCAATAGTTGTGTAAAACGTCCTTTCTTAGTGACAAATGCAGCAAGAAAGGTTGTACCGTTTCGGGTTGGACCATGAACATTGTGGACCAATGCAGTTTCAGCAGAATTGTCAATTCCAACTAATTTAGTGTAAATCTGACGTTCAGATGGCGTACCTGCATCGAGGATGAATATATTGGTTGCAATACGGATAATTTCCCCAAAGTCAGTGATTAATTGACTACCAAGAGTAATGTCCATTTTCCACTTACGAGCTTCACGCGCATCGGTAAGGATTTGTGCTTGCAATGCCGAATAATGGCCATCTTGTGAGGCGCTTTGTGTTTTGTGATACTCATCTATCACCAGGATCTTTTCTTCATCTACCAGTTGATTGATGATTCTGGCAAAGTAATCTCGATATTTTGGTTCAAAGGTGGGTAAATCTTCTGTTGAATACCCAATTTTTTGAATGAATGATTGTCGTGCAATCATGTACATCAAATTGGTTTTTTTAACAGTTGCTAAAGAATTGTCTTTACCCGCCACATCTTGTAAATCCATGGAAACCACACGAGCTGAACCCAATTCAAATCGAGTGGGTTCTTTAAAGATTGGATACTCTTCAGTTGCTTCTTTCAATCCACGAATAAAGGCCTCTACAAGATCTCTTGATCCTTTGTATTCGCTACTAATAACTTCATTACTGGCTACTTCCACTAAGTCATTGAGCTCAGGTACCGCATAACGTTGGGCCACTTCAGCTTCATAATAAAGACCTGCATCGAAGAATGCATCAACCAGATCCCAGTAGAAAACCGTTTGTCCAGCAATAAAAGGACGATTGATTTTTATTAAACCATCATCGACAATTTTGTTGGTATGGGGCATATAACGCTTAGGGCGAGATTTTTCATTGCCTGTCATTAAATAACGGTAGGTCTCTTTGATCACACGATTTACAAAAGAGGACATGCCTTCCCGTGGAGAGGCTGCTTCAGATGGCGTAACCATGGTAGTGATGAAATTAACTTTGAAGGACAGGTCACGCTCAGGAGGCATGCGTTGACCCAGTGGTGTATCGAAAACATTAATCGCAAATTCTTTGGTATTTTGAATGCGCTTATAAACCACCAAATGCTTTAAATCTTCGGGTAATGCATCTCTAACAGTATCAATAAAACCAGATGATGAAATACCAATATCGATGATCATGATGTAAGGTAAGCGTGAAATGCCTGGGGACAAGATACTTTCAAAATTCAAATTATTCATCAAAACTGATTTACCTGAACCAGGCTTACCAGAAATTAAAGTGACCCATGTTGTTTGTTCATCAGCAAAGCGTGAAAATGGCAGAATATTGCCATCTAATGAGCGATGTACAATCGTTCCTTCTGGAAAAGGCGTAGTAGGACGAGTCAGTGGAAGTAGCCTCACAGCATCATATAAAGGAGCGGCTGAAGGTGATCCAATCTTGTTAGGTGATAAAGCTGGAATGTTAGCTTTCCAAGCTAATGCAGCATCTCCTGTCACTTCTTTGACATGGGCACCGCCCCATCCTTCTAAATTTTTAACCAAATTGGTTTTACGTAGAATTAGCGAACGTACCGATTCTTCATCTGACTTACTCCAAGTCATTGCTGCAATTTTAAATTTAGTGATGACTTCGTAATCTCGGTTACGCTCATTCAGTTCATCAATGGCCAAGTTAATATTGCGATTGGTTTCTGAAGTGAAAGAAAGAATTTTCGAGAACAACGATTTCATCATCATAGATCCCAAGCCATCTCCTTCTATTGAGAAGGAAATAGAGTATGGTATAGCACGAATGAGCCCATCTTCCTTGGTTTCTGCGCGATTCAAAGCTTGAAACAAATTATTAAAATGCTCATTCTCTACCCGTGGAGGGATATTGATAATAATAGGGGCATAGACTCTACTTCCAATCCGAACGAATTCGTCATCAGGAATAAATTTATCTTTTTTGGAGCCCAGCTTAGTACTGGTATTTAAAATTTGTTCAGGGATGGGAGGGTATAGGAATTCACTTGCATCTCCTAATTCTCCAGATTCCTTCCAAGTAACGGGGAGTTTTAGCTTATTCAGCGTACTTTTCTTTTGTGATCCTGGATAAATTGCTTCCCATTTTGTAGAAGTTCCATCACGATTGGCGTTACGTTTAACTTCACGTAACATTTCATTGATGTCCATTTTTTCTAAATAGCAGCCAATACCGCTGCGATCTAAATCATCAAATATTTTCTCAAAAAACGAAATGTGTCGATCATACAGAAAGGAAATGGGTCGTAAAATGTTTTGTGCGTTGTTCATCGTGGGCAAGGATATGTTTCTACGAATTTTGTGCTTCTCTTCGATATCCATACGAATTTCAGTTCGATCCAGTAATGCTGGACGACTGTACAAAACAAAATAACAATCCTCTTCATAAACATATGAGAGGTATTTATTTCGGTTTTCATCGATCAAATCATCAACATCAAGCCGCAATTTCTTGCCTGAGAGTCTTTGAATGCGAGCAATGCGATCCAAGCTGTCACCAGCATCCAGATCCTTACGAAACACCACTTGTAACCCATGGCCTTTTTTCTTGAAATAAGGTTCCAAACTGCGGGTTAATACATTACATATTTCTTCGTAATCAGCTTGGCCAATGACGTTTGCAATACCTTTATAGCGAAAAATTGAAGCGCAACTCCCATCTTTGTAAACCAAAACTTGCTTATGGGGTGAAGAGAAATTACCATCAATGGTTTCAATATCACATAAACTACTGACTTCATTACCCAGTGATTTCATTATCTGTAATAACAGAATATCTAATTTACCGAATCCGCTCATTGAATACCTCTTCTATCAACTTTTCTAACTGAGACTGTTTATCAGCCTGATTGGCCATGCTGTTAATGATTGAATCAATTTGAATCAATGCATCTGTTAAATCATTTAATTTAAGATATTGCATAATACTTAAATATTCATTGATTCTATCCATGCTGCTGATTTTCTAATGCTTTGTATGCATGAAAAGTAGTCGTGTTTATTTCGTATAGATCAGTGCAACAAAACTTCATGTATGCCTTAAGCTGGCTTTTGACTAAGCCAATATTGACACTGTTAAGCGATATAAAATTACAAATAAAATTGTTATTTTTTGCGGTTTGCATGAGCTGAATGTTATGGGCCCACATAATTTGGATGAGACTTAATTGATAACTGAGCTGGCTACTCAAGTTATCCGTTTTATACAGAATTAAATTATTTAGAATTAATAACGCTGTGATGTGATTACTCACTGCCAACTCTGCCAGATCGTCTGTATATATAGTTGAGATATCAAATTTTTCAGATTCTTCAAAAATCAAAACATTCAAGCAATCTGTGATATCTATCAAACTAAGATTTACGAGTATTTCAACTGCAGCCACAGTCATGAAAATCGTGTTCTGGTCAGAGCCGCTGTAAATCTCTTTTAATAACGTTGGCCAATTGCTGCAATTTACTTCTATAAAAGAACAGAATTGATACAACTCATCCAAGCTATACTGTTCAAAGGGTTCAATACTATATTCATTACAGACAGCAACCTGTAGTGGGTGAATATCATTTAATAGGGTTAGTGCTGATTTTGATAGTAATGCGATGGTTTGATCTCGAACCATTTTTTCGGTTTGGTGTATGGTTTTATTAGGTCGTAAGGTATGTTGAATTTGTTTTTGTGTGATTGCGCCCAAATCTGCCATGATGGGGTCATCACCATTCTTACTCAGTATAGAAATAGAATCCTCTATATTAAGAAATTTGGCCGAAACCTGAATTGCTCTAGTGAAATGCTGATACACCGCATTTAACTGAGGTTGTGTGAGGTGCTGGTATGAATACAATGAAAAAACGATATCAAGATCGATGCTACATTTATCCTTGAATAGAACGTAAGATTGTTTCATGAGACGCACGAATGCATCTATTTCTTTGCTGTGACTGGTTTGTGCAAAGGCACCTTGCACATTACTAATCCATAGTATATCTGTGTGACTGGTTAAAATTGAAACAACATCTTGAAATTTACCAATGACAGATTCTGAGTCCGACCAAATACAGGCCACCTCATTCTCTATTGAAAATCCAAGCATAAGTGGATTTTGGTAAAAATATAGTATTCCGAGTTGTTTCAATTAAATAACCCCAAAACCAAATTAAACGCCTGGCCAGAGCCACTTGTTTGGAAATTGGTTTCTTGAATTAACGTGATTTTTTCATCGTATGTAAGAGCATTTTCAGTGGGAATAATCACAACATGATTGAAAATAGTCATGCGTCTTTCATACGCTTCAGGATCATTCACTAACAGGTAGCTTAAAAATTCTGCAAAATATGTATGAAAAGTTGCATTCGTTTTGTTGATAGTTTTAAAAATTGACTGAGAGTTAGACGTAATCGCCGCTGCCAATCCTTTTAATTCGTTATTACTGTCTATTAACCAATGGGAAAATTCATTATCAAGGTTTAATTTCTGAATTTGTTCATTTGAGAGTTGTATTAAAAAATTTGACAGCAATATATAACGAAATAATGAGTTAATTTCAGTTTGTGACAACTCTTGAACATATGATGGATAACCTTTCTGTTCAATGGTTGTGCTTCCTAAATATCGGGGAAGTTGGCAAAGTGGGCACACACAAAAGACTTGTTTCTGACTGGTTTGAGAATCTAAAACGACATAATCATACTGATTGATTGAAGAGGTATTTCCACAGAAGAAACAGCTTTTTCCAATATCTTTCGTTTGCTCTTCTTGCAAAGAAAGCGGTTGGAAAAAGTTGTCTCTCCAAAACCTACTTACATTTAATGTAGGCTGATTTTGAAATCGATGGAACTGCAGTTTTTTTTTAGCAGGTTCGGTAGATCGGCCTAATATATCAGTAACAGATCGAGTTGAATTCGCATCAAATAATTCTTTAATTTCACTCATAGAATCATGCTCTATTAAAAATTTACAGAAATTAATAACCCACCCCAAAGTGAAGTGGGCTATCGAAGTTTATTAACTAGGGTGCAACTGGACCAGTACCAACTACAGAGTTACGGATGATGTACATTACTGTCCCAACCCCGGCCAATAATCCACCCATAAATAATCCAACGATTGAACTTGTTGGTTTTTCACGCTCATCTTTAGACGCTTTGTATAAGCTGAATAAACTGATAATGATAATAATGTAACCAGCTAATGCAGCCAGTGAAACTACCAAGGTTCCCCCTTGTTGAGCTGTTTCATTTACGTTATGTAAAACATTACCTACTGTTTTTCCACCAGATTTGTCTGCATTAACATCCAGACCACCTAAAGAACCAGATGGGGTAGCCGGTGCCGGAGGAGCAGTAGCCAGTGCACTATCGATGGACAGCATAGTCATCGTGATAAATACACCAGTGCGAGTGTAGCCGTTATTCAATTTTGTAAACATATTTTGTGCGATACTCATTTTTCTAATCCTTAATTAAAAAATAGACCTAAAAGTTTAAATCCAAAAATGTCGTCATTAACAACATTTCCAAGCCATTGGGCATTCCAGCAAGCAAAACCACCAATCAAATATCCGAATGCAATCCCGAGTCCTCCTTGATTACTTGAGCCACTACCGTCATACCTCCCCTTTAACAACATAAAGAATTTGATATAAGCAATAAACCCTACAACTTGTAAAATCATAAAAATGGCATTTGTACCAGCTTGGGCGCTTGCCGAAAGCGAGGTGCCAGTACCAGTACTTGCTGTTGTTTGGTAAGCAAGGATTTCGCTGGTCACTGAGCCACCAGTTAAGGTTCTGGTTGTAATATCAATAAAATCGAGGCTCATCATTGATAGCATGAGACCGCCTACTAACAAGCCTGTAATGCCGCCAGCTAGAGAGAACCTACGATTTGCTGCCATATATTTGTTATGGTTGTCATGGGCTAGTCCCCATAATTCAAACAGACTCCCAGTAACAATAAACAAGGCCATAATTCCTACTATGACTTTTAATGTAGTCATAAATGCAGGTAGCACTGTTTGTATATTGATTAATATCTGAAGTAAATCAGGCATCATTCTCTCCAGTTTGTACTAGACTGAAATTATTGTTTTTTCCAGCCAGCATTCAATGATGCTTCAATATTTGTTAAGCGTTGATCCAACAAAATCATGTCTGATTGGACCTTTTGTAATTGAGTCAATACATTATTATTGCCCTGATTTACTTCACCAACGATGCTTTGTACCTGCTGATTCATCAACATCACATCCTTGGTTGCTTGCGTTGTTTGGGCTGCAATCTTTGAATCTGTATAATAAGAATTGATGTCTTGAGTCGGATCGTAATTTTGTCCTGGTACTTGCCCTGGTACTTGTCCTTGTCCAGCATATGGTGGTTGTTGTGTTAATGGAGTCTGGGTTTGTTGTGTGGTAGTAGTCACTGTACGAGACTGAACCACTTCTTCTTTATTGCCACCCCCTGCTACTACAAAGTACGTAATAATCATGATGAGGATAAAGCCACCAAAAAACATACCAACTAACATTGGAAATGATAGTTCTTTTTTCTTTTTATTCAGAGTATTGGCCATTTGAAATATTCCTTAATTTAAATAAAGATCAGATAGAAAATAAACTGCCAGTCCAGTACCTCTGGCTACTTTATATGTTGGAGGACGGCTAAAACCTCTCATGGCTTCACCTGATAGATTGTTACCAACCTGTCCAACCGCTTGGCCAATCAACTCTCGGTCACTAACTGAATTTTGGCTTATTACTGTTGCCCCATTATTGAGTTGAGTGACTGTTCCAGTTTGTCGGTTTGCATATGCATTGCTGATTCCAGATAAAGCACTGGAAAAAACTAAACTTGTATAGCGTGAAAGTGTATGGTTGTTAATGCTTGTTGCAATGCCTTGTTTGGCATCTTCAGTGCGTAAAGCAACTGCATTAACAGTAAACGTGGGTTTATTTTGTTCTATAGGTGAAACAGTGTTAAAAGCCAAGCGTATATTTCCATTAGCTTGCTGTACCTGACCCATTATTTTTGCACCGTTAAGTTTTCCGCCATAAATAGTGGCCATAACTGGTCCACCATCATCAGTATCAATTTCAGTATCTAACTGAGCAAACAATAAAGTCCCAGCTTTAATATATGGAGCTCTTTGTCCCTGATCCAATCCAGAATTGGGATTGTTAATTCCTTGATTTTGGCTTAATGCATTGTGTGTAGATTGATTATTAAAAACATTATTATGTCCATTTCCATTACCTGAATCATCTTGATTTGCATTGTCTGGTTTGGGTGAATAATACACACTTGACGTATGGCGGCCGTTTGGCAGCATGTTTTTATAGATGCCTTCGATTTGAGTGCCAATCAATTGGCGCTGGTTTTGAACTACTTGATCGCGTTCGGCTAGAGCAATATCGTATGCTTGCTTTTGCTGTGCATAGGCAGCAGCAGCAGCAGCTTGTTGCTGTTGTGCCAGTTGTTGTTCTTGGCTAGGTTGCGGAGTGGCTTGCGCTCCTGATGCTTGCTGTAAAGTTTCAGGAACTTGACCATGGATATTATATCCAGCATTGCCATCTACATACTGACTTTGTGGATCCTGAATATTGACATCAAACGAAGCTTGATATGTTTGGCCTTGTTCTGCAGCTTGTTGCGCTTCTAGCATAGCAACTTGCCTTCTTCGTTCTGCCTCTTCGGGTGTTACCGTTTCACTAAGTGTTTTGTTAGGTGCATCTGGATGATTTACAATTCCTGATCTTGAGTCACTTTGGGCCATTCCTCGGATGCCAAAAGCCAAGAATAGTAAGATCACTATGCCTACTGCAATAGCAGCAATAAGGCCTGGGCCAGAGCCAAAGGTCTGCTTCAAATTCTTGGTGGCATTATTTTTTGCTTCACCATAATCAACAGATGCTGAACGAGGTGAATCAATGGTTTCTGTATTTGATAAACCAGAGTCATCAAATCCTATTGGCTCTTGATTATTATCACTCATCCCTTAAATCCTCATTCAATAAAAGTTGGTACTGCGCGACCACCGCTCAGCAATGTAACTGATCGTGGAATTCCATTAAAACGATATACAGCTGTGCCAGCAGTACTTCTTGCCGCTGCTAGGTATGCAGGGAATTGAACTTCAGCATTGGTTTTGTAATAGGTATTGCCATCATAACTCCATGCTTCAGCAGAAAACCCTTGAACTTTTAACTGTCTGGCACCTGGAGGAGGGACACCATCAAGGAAGTAAGCAAGAGTTGAATCTGAAGATGGGAAATTAACCATGGACGCTACTGCGCCACCTACAACTGTATCTGGATTTTGACCAGGTACTTTTGCATCAATTCTTACGTCTACTGTATTCTTAGCCGCAGTTAACAGAAAGATAATGGGTGTACTCATGCCTTTAAGTTTGACTGTGACATTGCTGTATGGGGCCGGTGTTAAAGGTTCTAAAGTTAATATGTTAGTTAAGTTCTGATTTTGACCTGCTGCAGCGGCCGCAGCTTGGTCTCCCCTACCATCACTGAATAAGGTACGATTTAAGGAAACACTTTCAATATACCAAGGCTGACCTCTACCATCAGAAAACACTATCGAGGTTTGCATACCCTGAGAAAGGTTCAAAAAAGGTGGTTGTTTACCAGGAGATAAATCTAAAGCTATTGTACGAGTTACAGGTTTACCTATTTGTGGGTAAGGAGTAGCACGATTTTTTTCATTCTCTAAATATATGGTTTTTAAATCGTGTACTTCGCCATTACTAAATTGTATTTCCTCAATACTTTTTACTGTCTCTTGGCGTAGATCTTTACCCGATGGGTAGATTATAGGTGCATATGGTCGTGGGACTTGTTTGCCCAGGTTTGATTGAGGAGGTCGTTCATATTTCCAATTTTTTAAAGTAGTCAATTGAACAGAACCATTCCGATTTGGTTGCACTTGGACCGGCGCAGCATTTTGGGGGCCCGCACTATTTGCAACTATAACAGTAGATTGAGTACTGTCTCTGGTTGCATCAGGTATCGTTGGAGGTGGGGCTGCAGTAACACTGGTTAAACAGAAAGAGGAAGTGACTACCGCAAATAATTGCAACTTGTTTTTCATAAGTTTTATCTCAACGTCCTGAATATGGGCTTAAGGTGATGCCATCTACTGCAATACCTTTTAGATTCATCGCGGTGGCGGGTTCTTGTACTAATATGACACGAGCCATAAATGATTGAGAACTTACCGAGGTTTCTAAATTGCCAGAGAAAAAATCAATGTTTATTGGAACCATAACGATCCAAAATGGGCGATTACCCCGCACACCTTCTTCTTGCAATTGTGGGGCACCAACTATGTAGCTTTTTAAAATGTATCGGCCACTAATCACTTTTTTTAGGTTATTTGAAGCATCTAAACTTGCAAAAAAAGCTTTCCGCCCATTTTGAGTGTAATAAGTATTGGCAATACGATTTAAATCAGTACGGTAATTAACGTAATCATAGGTATAAGAATTAACAGCTGCATCAGCTGCAAAATTTGTTAAAGTTGCAGGTGTGGCTATCGGTGCGTTTAATGTGCCAGCTTCACAGACAGCAGAATTGTTGGTTGTTACTATATATTTATATTTTGGAAAGTAGTTCAACCAAACAAACATCAAAGTACAAAGCGTGATGACAAGTAAAATAACAACGATCCAGACTTTCTTGTTACGAGCTTTCAAATCCATGACATTTAGTTTGAGCTCAGCATTTCTTTGTAAGATTGCAGATATTGGAGAGGAACCATCATCTAGGTACTGTTCAATACTTTTTTGAGCTTCATACTCTTCTGGTGAAAGAACTATGTTTTCATCATGTTCGTCACGATCTACATTGATGTCTTGATCTAATGTTTCTTTGTTTTCACTCGACATTCTTAATAACTCCAGTTTTGCTATCTAAAACACAAGTTGCTTCAGAACCATCATAAAAAATAATCTTCTCAAACTCAGTTTCGGTAACTATATATATAGATAATGCGCAAACAACTGCGGCTAAGAGATAAATTACCCAAGTGCCGGCATTGTTTAATGAAACTAGAAATTGACGATACTTCTCTAAAGTTTCAATATCATCAATAAATTCATACTCGCCCCAGCTGGTTGAAGGAACAGAAAAACTACTAACTTCTTCAATTTCTTCTACTGAGGCATTTCTGTTTTCGGTACTCATAAAAATCACCAAATTCTTATATTCGATATCTTACATTAAAAATGAAAATTTAAATAATTAAATAAAAAAAAATTTAATTTTTTTGTATTTATTTTTTTGTTGTTGCTATTTAGTTATAAGAGTCCATTTAATGATTTACAAAAATTATGCCATATTTACAGAACGCATAAATTATTTTTTAGGTTAAAAATATGTGTATGAAAAATACAGATGAAAAAAATGAGCCAAATTCATTTTGGCTCATTGTTGTTTTAATTCTTAACAGAAAAGAATAGTGGTTACTTAATCATGTTTATTTCGTTTAAATCATTAAGAGTCATTGTTGCATTATTTACTGCTTGTATAGACTCTGGTGATGGCTGGATACTGAGTTTCATCCATCCCTTCCCTTTAACTCCATAGTGTTTGCTATGGGTTTTAATCGAAGAATGGCCAAACATACCTGCAATTTTCAGTTTGCTAAAGCCACTCATTTTGGCGTTATTCACAGCTTGGTGCCGAGTTGAATAAGGTGCAGTTGATTCTATTTGTAGTTTTACCGCATCTGTAAAATTGTTAGTTTCGATATATTGCGACCCTAACCTCGATAATTTCTTGCCAAGCATTTTAATAAGCTTTAGTGGATCTGTACTTTTTAAATTGTATTTTCTGAAAAGCGCAATTAATTCACCAACATCTTCTTTCTGTGAATCATTTAAACCTGTAAGTAGTATTTCCCTGGTTTCACCATTTCCCCTCCCATTTGTATGCTTGGCATTATTAACAACCAGTGCTGGTATTTTGATTGCCTCTTTATAATCAGATTTTGCAGCAAGAAGGTATGTGGCCTCTCTGGCATCAAACCATTCAATGGGTCTGAGTCCTAAAACTACATTTGACTTTAAGAAGTAGTAAAGCATTTTGTAGGCATCATTCCTTACTTCAGTACGCCTACCCAGATTTGAAACTAATATTTGTTTTTCAAGTTCAGAGATACAGAATTTATAAAATCCCTCATCAAAAAAATTGGATTTGGATGCAGATGTATTCCCTTTGGTACCGACTGGCTTATCCCTTTTAATTGAGTCTTTAATGACCAGGGTTCTGGTTTCGTCATAAATTAATTTGAATGACTCAATATCCTCATTCATTGAGTATGCTATTAAAGCTTCTTGGTATATTTTATGAAGTAAAGCTGATCTAAACATGCGCAAGGTATTGTTTGATAGTTCACCATTATTCATTAATATCTTAATTAACTTAGGTAGGGAAAATAGATTGCTTTCCAACCCTAAACGATTAGCATGATTTTGAAGTGTTATAAATTTTTTTTCATATTGTAATTTTGTGGAATTGGAAACTGGATTAATGCCATCAGAATCAAAGAGGCGATCTTCCAAGCTTCGTTCAATAAAACTTCCTTTAATATTCATCTTCCACCTATGTTCATTGAAGTTTACTGTTTTGCAATTATCAGATTTTTGATTAACCTAAAAGCAATTTCGACTATGTGTTAAATGGCCATAACAAATCAATGCTAAATGATTTAGTTAAAATGGCACAGCCAAAAAAATCGCTTGGCGTTATGCGCCCATTTAAACTTGTATATTGGTACCCAACTCAGAAATTCATATATGGTTTATTTCCAAAAAAAATCGCTTGGCGTTGTGCGCCCATTCAAACTTTAATATTGGTATCCATAAAAAACAGGTACCAGTAATCAAACAGAGCTATTTAACTATGCCCATACAAATCAACCATACATACTTAAATCTGTTCCCATAAAAATCAGCCATTACCGATGCTTGTTTTTTGTTTACATAAACTGGCGAATACTTGAATACATAAAGACCAGCAATAATAGAATTTTCTTTGTTAACATTGCTATCGCCATTCTATCCATTATACAAGTATTCATCAAAACCTTTTCTTTTGTAAACATGGGTGGTTTCATACTAAAAAATATATATATTGGCAACATTTCCCCCGTTACTCCCCCAAATTGTATATGGATACATCCCCAATTTATTTTGCGAACATATTAAAGCCAATACGGATACATCCCTAATATGAATACATATACTGCTGATATTTGAATACATATACTTCTTCAATAGTAAGCAGATATTTAGCAATATCATATTTATATACTACCCAATATCGCATGCATATACTGTGCTTATTTGAATACATATACTTCCCTATATTGTATTCATTTACCTCAATAGATTATCAAAGAATATTCAACTTTATGAGTATAAGAACTTTTATATATGTTCGCATGTAGATACCAATTTAAAAATCCAAATTGGTATCTAGGGGGAGTAACGGGGGGCATTTTTAGGTTACAAAATTTCGTTGTTGCCATAGAAAGCAATTATATTTGGGAACATGTTTTTTTGGTTTTGGGCACATAAAAAGCAATAAACCCACATTCGCCTAATTCAATTAATTTGATTACATGAAGTTCCAGGTCGAAAACTATTACAGACTTTACTTAGTTTTTGGATACATAGAATTCATTTTTACAGAATAGATTTGGATACAAAATTGAGTTGTGGTCAGAGTCCGAAAATTTATTTTGGGTACACTAAAGAAGAGAAAATAATTGGATACATTTAGAATTACTTTCAAGCTTGGATACACATTGATGAAATAGATATTTTGGGTACATAGAAAAATAATTACAATTTGATAGACAATCATCGATGTGTTTGATTGGAAGATATTATAGTTTGTGTGATTTTACGTCTCAAATTGGATACGAAAAATACAAATTTGTTTCAAAAATAGGCATTTGTAAAGCTATTACGAATTCTAGGATTAACCGAATTGGCATCGTTTTGATGAGGCATAATATTTTAATATATTCTTATTTTATGGAGTTATGTTGTATAAATTGCGGTTTTGTATGCATATAGTATTCAAATTATTAGTCCATATATTTAAATATAATACAATGCAATTAAATATAATATAAGCTAATTTAAAATCATATAATGTAATTATATGTATCTTAAATATATTGTAATCAGGGTATTCAATTTTTTTAATGAATATATTAATTGAAAATAATGAATATTACTTTTGTTAGAAAATCTTAATGATTGAGAAAATTTGAATTGTGAAAGTTACGCATAATTTGTAAGTAATTCTAAAATCAATTATCAAAGATAATATAAAATTTTTATAAAAAAAATTATTTATTTTTCAAATGTGCGATAATTAGTTGTATTGGTGTTTAACGTCTATTTGTCATTTTAAAGGGTTTCTATGCTTTCTACTCTCAAGTTGTCGGCATCACTATGTGTATTTATTACCTTATGTGGTTGTGCATCTAATAATGGCCATTCTTCGGATTCCAAGATGGCTGAATCTATTATTGCAAATCAAGTCTCTGTTGCGGCAGATGCACAGCGAAGTTATGCAGCATTATTGGCTGAGGATGCGCGTATTTCTTATCAAAAAAATGAAGAATTGAATTCAGATGTTATAGATGTTGATTACATAGGCAAGCCATTACCATTATTGAGAGGGTTCTCTAATCGTTATGGTTACAACTTTGTGGAAATTGGTAAAAAGCGCGATTTGCGTATCATCAATGTTCGTATGAAAAGCACTAATCCAGAAGAAGTTATGCGTTCTATAGCTCATCAGATTGAATACGCTGGGGATGTAGTGTTAGATAAAAACACCCGGGTTATTCGTTTAGTTTACAAAAACTAAGAAGGACAAATTATGGCTATTGATGCAGATAACATCCCTCTTCCACCCAGTTTAAGTGAGGCTGAATCGGCTTATGTTCGTTCAGCTACCCGTAAGGAGTTACCTAATATTGCATTAACAGCACGTTTAGAGGCTGTTCGTGATTCAGGTAAAGCTATAGGTATTCAAACTGGTATTAACCGTCAGATGTATTTCATGAAACGTGCTTTGAAGCAGCATGAACGCGAAATGGATACGGTATATGACTTTGGCCCATTAATGATTCAAGGGCGTGTGGTTCCTCCTGTGATTACTGAAGTACGCGATATGTATCATCAAGAAGGTGATCGGGTCATTAAACTATCAGGTGTTGAATACAATATTGAATCTCAAGCCAGGTTCAGTTCTGTTCTACCAACTTGGAAAGAATATTTTGAGTATGGTGCTGGCAATAGTAACCAAACCAATATCTCATTAGGCCTTCAAATTTCTGGTGATGAGGAGCATTTATTTCGTCAATCAATACGTGATGGGTATGAAGAAGGAATTAATGCCGCGAATACTATGTTTAAACATAGTTTTGAGAAGCTAAATCGGGACTATACCGGCATGCTCCGTTTTAATACCTTTGTAAAACGTGGAATGATTTCAATGCCAATTATTGCTTCTGCTGATTTGGAAATTACGAATACTGGTAATCGTTTAACTTTAGATGAAAAGTTATTAAGAATTACGATTTTGCCTCGATTTAACTCAAATATGGACAGTTGGGGTGCATGGGTTAAACCTGCAGCTCAGGTACAAAAATTGGATCATATTAAAACCATGCTGACAGATGAAGCTAGAAAATCGGCCCAGAAGGATTAGTTTAAAGGAAATGGCTGATGTTACATCATGCATTACACAGTTATCCTATGGCGCAAAAACTTTCTGCTTTTGAGGAGCCGCGCCGTTTTAACGATGAGGATGACTTTAAATCCTTACTTTTTGAAGCAATAAAGCACAAATGCAGCGATGTGTTTCTTCAACCCAATACCCCTGCCCTGACTTTAATTGATGGCGAAATTCGGGCCATAACATATCGACTTCTTGATGCTGGTGAAGTATTACAAATGGTTGAATGGGCAAGTGGTCGTGCGACTGCAAAAACGGATTTGGTACAAGGTATTCCAGTTGATTCGCGTTATGAGGTATTTAGTCGAGAAGATGAGCGAAATAACCGCAATGAATTAATGCGGTACGGCTTCCGGGTAAATGCGGTAGGAATCAATGATGTGGGTACTACAAGTGCTCAAATTGTTATGCGTACCATTCCAAATGATCCACCTACTGTTGATCAAATTGGTTTAGATGGTCGGTTTGTATTAGAAAACTGTACTCCCGAGAATGGAATTGTTTTAGTTGCAGGTAAAACTGGTTCTGGTAAATCGACTACATTTGCTGCAGTAATGCGCTACATTTTAGAGAATGACACACCTATCAAAGGCAATATCATCACCAGTGAACAACCGATTGAATACACCTATTCCGGGATCACCAGCACCCATTCTGTAATTACCCAAAGTGAAGTGCCTAAACACATCAAACAGTTTGATTTGGCGAATGAGGCTGCAATGCGCAGGCACCCTGCCCTGGCTATGATTGGTGAATTACGTGATTCTCAAACGATTCAATCTGCTGTCGAGCTGTCATTAACTGGTCATCCTGTTTTTGGTACGGTTCACTCAGGTACGGTAGCAACAGTAATTAAGCGGCTGGTAACGCGATTTCCTGAGTCAGAACAAGCGATGGCAATTGCAGATCTTATAGAAACATTGAGGTGCATTATTGCACAGCAATTGGTTCCAAGAGCCGATGGTAAGGGATTAATGGCTGTTCGTGAGTATTTAAAGTTCGATCAATCAGTCAGAAATGAGTTGTATTCTTTGAATACCATGACGCTTTTAACCGAACGTATTCAAAGCATTGTGCATGAAAGAGAGCTTTCCTTTGCTCATTTTGCCAAGAAGCTGTTATCAGAGGGCAAAATATCTGAATACTATGCAAACAGATTAATTTTAAGTGCAGGGGTTTTGTAATTGGAACCTCTTTTAAAATATAATATAAATTAATTTAAACTGATTTAATATAATTTGAAAATATTTAAAATAATAAAATGTATTTATTTGCGATATAAATTAATTCATCGCAATTTTAGCAGGCCTTTGATAGATGCGGCGTATAGTAAATTTTTTCTTGTAGCATTTAGGTTTTGATACTGATTTATTTTTTATCACTCGAAAAGCGCTTGGGTGGGTAGTTATTGGTGTACGTAGTAATAAGTAGAGCGTAAGTGAATTTGAGTAGTTACTTGCAGATGGTAGAGAATAAGGCATAGGGGGCCATGCCGATTAATTATATTGTATGTCAGTTATATATTTATATAATTACATCATGTGTTATATAAAAACAACATTATACAATCATAATATTTTACTATTATATTTTAATTATAATATATAATTATTATATTATGTCATTGTGTAATTATATGATTTTTATACATTTATAAGCTACGTTAGTTAGAGTTGCTCGAAATATAATATAAAATAATAAAATACAATATATTTTAATTGTATTTTATATGTGTCTAATTGTTGTTGCTGAATTTTTGATGTGTTTAAATAGATTTGTGGAAAGGAAATACCATGGCTGAAGGAAGATATCACTGGAGCAATACAGGAATGTCAGCAAAATTCTTTATTATCCCTGCTGAGTGTGCCTTGCCTTGGTTGTTACTACTGGTTTATCCACGTTGGAGCACAATGTATCTTGCCATCTTCCTAACTGGTTTCTTTTTATATTTGGAGTTGGCGAAGCATATGTCAGCATCTGATTTCATAAGAAAAATGATGGTAAGGATGATGGGCAAGACTCGTGGAACTTCATCACGATTCAGTAAATTAAAATAGCATTTTGATTGGAATAACGATGCCAAAAAATGATAGCACAGCAGTTTTGGAAAAAAATTCTAAAACACAGAATGAAATCATCTATGTTGGGGTAGATGATGGCCATGCTGAAATTAAAGTAGTTACCAGTACTGGTTTGAAATTTCAAATGCCTTCTAAAGCAGTGGAAGGACGCAAAGTATTGTCTTTGGGTACCAATGCACTAGGCTTTTCAATTGTAGGCACTGAAGTGGAAGGAAATATACGTCATTTCACCATAAGTAAAGATTTACAGAACATTCTTGAAACGCGTGAGCGCAACTATCCTATTTCGGATTTAAATCTGGTATTAGTCCATGCCGCACTGGGTAATTCGGGTTTGGGTCGAGAATTGGGGGAAGGTTCGCAGAAAGTTAAAATTTGCACCGGATTGCCTATTTCTACTGCATATTTACCAAGTGGAGATCCCAACAGTAAGATAATTGAAGGGAAAAAACGTAATTTGGTACGAAAAGTAGTGGTGGATGGTTATGAGCCGTGTGAGATTGTATCTAATTCAGTAGTCTCAGAAGGCATTGCTGCATTAATTGATTTGATGATAGATGATCATGGTAAACCTACTGAGTTTGGTAATGAATGTGCTGACTCTTTAAATATGGTCATAGATATTGGTGGTAAAACTACTGACTTTGGCGTTCTTTTGCCCGGTGGTACTGCATTAGATAGTTCTCGATTTGGATCAATAGATCTTGGAATGATGCACTTAGCTGATGAAGTTGCAGATAGAGTACGAAGAGAATTAGATTTGGATTCAGATTTTAAAGGCTCACACTATTCAATTCCTAAATTGATACGAACAGGTGAATTTACTTGGGCAGGTAAACAAATGGATTTCAACCCATTAGTGAGTGAAGTCAGGAAAATAATTGGCCAATCTATCAAAGAAAAGATTGAATCCAAATGCCGTACTGCAGATATTAATAAAATTATTTTTGTTGGTGGGGGCGCTGAATTTTTCCGCACATTCTTTGAAGAGTCGTATCCAGGACAAGCGGTGTTTCCAAGTGATCCTCAATTTGCCAATGCTCGTGGAATGTTGAAGTTCATTCAATTTTTCGCCCGTTAAGGATTTACTATGCAATATAAGGTAAAAGGATCGCGTGATAGGGCGGTCTTTTGCCTTAACTCTGAAATACCAGAGCATCAAGTAGCCTTAGCTGCGTTGCTAGAATTGGAACAGAGTTTGGGTGGAAGAAAGCGTTCAATTATTTTGAGACAGCTTGTCGCTTTGGGAGCATTACAAGCGTCTTTAAATAAAGGTGAAAAGGGGGATTGATATGGATGATTCCTTAATTAAAAAATTCACGGTATTGATTGGTGCGAAGGATCAAGAATTAATTGACATGGTTGCACAAATCAAAGGGGTTGATGCTATTTATGATGGTACAGTTTTTCAATCATATGTTATGCGCGGCCTCAAACTGCTGATCGATTACGCTAATGCAAAAGATGTTCAGCTATATCAAGCTTTTTTGGACTTAGCGGTGGATCCTGAGCAGCTGCTAATTGAACTTGATTTAGTGGAATCACACAATAGTTTGGTGAAATCATATGCCCTCTATACTAATGAACTGGAAGAGGGGCAGTTGACAGTTATTCCACGGAAACCTATTGAAGCTAAAAAGGCAGTAAAACGCAAAGTAATGCCTAAAAAGTTGACTGCAGAACAAAGTAATACACCTACTGTTGAGGTAGAGGCTGAGGAGCATTCTCAGTCTAAATTAAATGTAATTAATCTTTCAGGATTTGGATTGTAAGAGTCGGGTGTAACTGTCTAAACAGTTACACCTTTCTTATGGGGATAAGATATGAGTCAAAAAGGCAATGGTGCACCATCTTCATTTGAAATGGATGATCCTTTATTCATCACTGGTTGCATTGTTTTCATCTATGTTTTGTGGATTATTATTTGGCATGTATTCATAAAAGAAATTTCTATTGGCCATGTCTACTATCGCTACTTTACATCGTATCCCATATATTATTTAAGCAGCTTCTTTCCTGATGTTTTTGGTCTATCTTATCCTTATCATTTTATTCAGAAATGGTGTGCTCCAGAGCCTGGATTATTTGGTAAGTGCACTGCAGATTTTAGCCAATACACAAAAGAAGATAATTTTGCTATAGCAAAACCTTACAATATTTTCTTCTTATTCTTAATGGTGGGAATTAGCATCAAAATGTTTTTGAAAATGGATAAAAACCATCCATCTTCAAAATTTACTAAGATCCATAATTTAAATTCCTTTGTAAAAGAACAAAGAGTTAACTATGAGCATTTGAAAATGTTCAATGATATTGATTTGATTGATAAGTCTATCAATGATCCTCTGTATGGGATGAGTTTAAGTTCTAAGCAGTTTGTTCATCACTACCAACTGATCTCTGGTTGGGAAGTAGATTCCAATAAAAAAGATTTTGTGCCCTTTTTAAATCGCAATAAAACAGAAACTTTATTCATTAAACAGTTAGGCCGGCCATTCTCAGGATGGCGCAATCTTTCAACTTCACAAAAAATGATATTTTCAATTTTAATACCTTTATGTGCAGCAACGAAAACAGGGCTTTCAAATGAGGATTTTGAATCCTATTTGGCAGATTCTGAAGCAATGCGAAAAGCCGCATGGGCTCAATTCAAATTGGGAAATACAAGTGCTGATGTTGATGCATTCAATGAAAGCCAAGCCAAGGCCTTGGAAAGGGTTTTGATTATGAATGAGAGTGATCAGAAACAATACAAACAGTCTCATCCTAATTGGAAGCATTTAACCTTTATGAATGATGAACAGTTTGAGCACTATAAAGCCTTGAAGGAGGGTGAAATTGATGATTTATGGCTCACTGATCCAGAAGTGGATCATGCCATTTTTGAGGCTACAATTGCTAAATATTCAAGTAGCGAACAAGTTAAATCCATTTTGCATCGATTCGCATACATCAATACTGTCATATATGAAATGATGTCTCAGGCAAGAAGATTGGGTGTATTACAACCCGCAGAATTCAGATGGTTACGCTTCTTTGATAGGCCTTTATGGTATGTGATCAATAGCATAGGGCGAAGAACACCTTATGCTGAAGCAGCTGCGGTACATTGTCATTACATGGCCGAGTTAGTAGGAGAGTGTAGCTATATTCAACCTATGGTGAATCCCGCAATAGATGCTTTGAATCGCCAAATTCAATCGTATAAATATACTCAAGAGCAGATTATTGATCCCAAGGGATTGGATGAAATGTGGCAAATCTATTCTGATGAGAAGATTAAAAGACTCTTCCCATATATTCCTTCGCAAAAAATATAAAAGTTATATAATTTTTCTCTGCACACGACAAAAAAATCATCCCCACCCGATTTTCATAGGTTTAGGGGTTAAAAAGCTAACTAACTGTCGAAATACAGTCTTATCATTGTTAAAGAACACCAAGTGAAGGCCCTCAATCAACACATCCAGGCCAAG
>RRZT010212652.1_pt1 | contig 28592 bp, 18 predicted proteins | sample 2165551 | NCBI WGS metagenome assembly RRZT01 (sample SAMN10456910, study PRJNA506462) | wastewater metagenome | biome: wastewater; feature: sludge; material: wastewater sludge; isolation source: wastewater sludge with Escherichia coli K12::gfp cells carrying plasmid... | place: USA: Moscow, Idaho... | reverse complement strand
TCAACCGCCACACAGCCCTCAAGTCAACTCTTGTGAGCAGCTATGGGACTGGTCTAAAGATGAAATCGCCAATCGGGTTTTTCCCAGTTTGGATTCCTTGAAGTTGACGCTGAAGGAGCTGTTCTCATCGAAGCAAAAAGCCTTCTTTCCCTCATTAACAAGCAGGGGGTTTATCCGCGATGCCCTTCAAAAAATCGGTATGGTTCCGGCTATCATATAAAGTATTTTTTTAGTAGTGTTTGGTATCTTGACCGACAAAGTACAAATTGCCAATGATAAAAGCGTAAGCCTCAAGATCTACACATGGGGCGACGGAAAGCGAACCGTTCCTGAAGATCCAAACGTCCCGCTAGCCCTGAGCAATTTCCTTCAGAACTACCACGGCTTTGTGGCCGGCCGGCCCTGGTGAAGTCCTAATGCTTCACCCGTTCTGAGTTGATTGTGGCAGGTGGTTCCGGGTACCTTCAATCAGATGCTGTAGACGCCATGAAGTAATCGCATGGGGCCATCGCGCTTCTGCCCAATGCCGCGCTTCTCCATCTGCACCCTCGGCGGGGTCGGTTTCAGGGCGAGCAAGCGCACCGCAACTTCCGACCGTTGACCGGTCAACCTATCAGGCTACGCCATGCGTAGTTCCCCTTTACCGGGCCAGACCGCATGGTCATGCTCCTGGCCCGGTCTTTTTAAGCCAAGCCAACCGTGTTTTTGCACGCTTCTCGGATTTGGCCTCGACCGATAGCTCGCAAAACTCAAACCGGAGTCAAGTTTGAGTAACCCATTTTCAAACAAGAAAATTCCGTCTTTCCAGCCCATCCCAGCCATTCCCAATATATCGAGACTTTCCCAATATATTGGGAATGGCAGTTTGCAATTGTCGCGCTTAAAAGAGATACTTTATTAAAAAGCTAATTAAAAACAATTACCTGTAATTTTTTTGCGATCATACAAAATTGGCAAAGCGTTTGCTAACTTGAAAGTAGTCGACGGGCTGTAATCCGAAAACCAACGAGCTTAAGCGATAAACTTGAGCGAGGTTAAGTCATTCACATCGGTATTCCAGCCCATTAGATATTTTGAGCGAAAGCTCCAACCTAAAACGACCAGGAGATCACCATGAATCGAATCTTTTATCAAACCGCTATTGCCACCAGCCTGTTGTTCGCCTTAGGACATGTCGCATACGGCGGGCCACCTAACCCCACTGCCAGTGACGGATATAGAAACACTGCAGGTGGCTCACAAGCACTAATAAACAATACCGGCTACAACAATACCGCTTTCGGCTCGTATGCGCTCGAAGTCAATAACGGATACAACAACACCGCCATAGGGGCTTTGGCGCTCTGGCGTAATACCACTGGCTTCGGCAACACTGCCAGCGGATTTAACGCGCTGAACCAAAACACCACAGGCCAATACAACACCGCCACTGGACTCCTCGCGCTCCTCAACAACACTGCTGGCAACCACAATACCGCCAACGGAGTTTACACGCTCCAAAGCAACACGACCGGTCATTTCAACACCGCCAGTGGGGCTGGCGCGCTCAAAAGCAACACGACCGGCGTTAGCAACACCGCCAACGGAACCAGCACGCTCGAAAACAACACGGCTGGCAATTTCAATACCGCCAGCGGGGTCTGGGCGCTCCGCCTCAATACCGCCGGCGCATACAACACGGCCAGCGGCGCCGGCGCGCTCTACCAAAACACCACCGGCCACAACAATACCGCCAGCGGGGCCAGCGCCCTGTACGAGAACACCAGCGGCGTCTTCAACACCGCCAGCGGCGTCGGGGCGATCAAAAACAACACCAGCGGCGTCTTCAACACCGCCAGCGGGGCCAGCGCGCTCCTGTCCAACACCACCGGCCACAACAACACCGCCAGCGGGGTCAACGCGCTGCGCGGCAACACCACCGGCCACAACAACATCGCGCTTGGCGCCAACGCCGGCATGGCGCTGACCAGCGGCAGCAACAACATCTACCTCGGCCATCCGGGCGCGGCCACCGAATCCAATACCCTGCGATTGGGCGGCGCTCAAACTCGCGCCTTCATGGCCGGCGTGAAAGGAGCGCACGTCGCCGGCAACGTCGTTTACATCAACAGTGCCGGCCAGTTGGGCGTACAGGTCTCTTCGGCTCGCTACAAGCAGGATATCGCCCCGATCGGCGATAGCAGCCATCCGGTCTATCAACTGCGTCCGGTGTCTTACCACTACAAGCACGACCCAGAAGGCCCCAGGCAGTACGGCCTGATCGCCGAGGAAGTGGCCGAGGTCTATCCGGATCTGGTCACGCGGGGCGCCGACGGCCAAATCGATGGCGTGCGTTACGATGCCTTGATTCCGCTGTTGCTCAACGAAGCGCAACAGCATCAGCGTCAAGCCAATACGCAAGCCCAGCAACTGGCGGAACTGAAAGCGCAGAACGAAAGCTTGCTGGCGGAACTGAAAGCGCAAAACGAGCGCCTGTGGGCGGCGGTGGAACAACTGCGGGAACAGAATGCGGAGCAGCGTGCGACGCAGGTCGCGATGGCGGCGGCCACGCCGCGCACCGTGGCTTTCGACGCGCGGGATAACCGGTAGTCTACAGCAAGGCCATCAGGGCGGGTGGAGCGAAAGCGAAGCCCGCTATAAATTTTTGTTTTATATATTTTTTATCAGTTCTAATACCGTCTCAAACCCCGCGCTCAAACCTCGGAGCCGCCGCGCTTGCGTTCGATGCCGAGCTTCTTCATCCGCGCCTCCAGCGTGGTCGGCTTCAGCCCCAGCAAGCGCGCCGCGCCGCTCTCCCCGCTGACCCGCCAGCCGGTGATCTCCAGCGTCTTGACGATGTGCTCGCGCTCCATCTCTTCCAGGGTCGTGACCGACGCCTTGCCGGCGCCGGTTTCGGCGGTCGGCTCGCGCAGCCAGTCGCCGAACTCCAGCGTCTGTCCCCGGCTCACGATCACCGCTCGCTCGATGACGTGCTGCAACTCCCGCACGTTGCCCGGCCAGGAATAGGCTTGCAGCCGCGCCAAAGTCGCCAGCGGCACCGTTTCGATGGTCTTGCCCAGGCTGGCCGCGTATTTCTGCACGAAGTGGCGCACCAGCAGCGGAATGTCCTCGCGCCGGTCCCGCAGCGCCGGCGACTGGATCGGAAACACGTTTAACCGGTAATACAGATCGGGACGGAACTGCCCTTCCCGACAGCGCTGCTCCAAATCTCGATTAGTCGCGGCGATCACCCGCACGTCGGTCTTGAGCGTCTGCGACCCCCCGACCCGCTCGAACTCGCCTTCCTGCAACACCCGCAACAGCTTGGCTTGCAGATCGAGCGGCAACTCGCCCACCTCGTCGAGAAACAGCGTGCCGCCGTTGGCCAGCTCGAAGCGGCCGAGCTTGCGCGCCAGCGCCCCGGTGAACGCGCCTTTCTCGTGGCCGAACAGCTCGCTTTCGGCCAGATTCGCCGGGATCGTCGCGCAATTCAGCTTGATCAGCGGCTTGGCCTGACGCGCGCTGCGGTTGTGGAGCGCCCGCGCGATCAGCTCTTTACCGGTGCCGGTTTCGCCGGTCACCAGCACGGTGGCTTGAGTGCTCGCCACGGTCTCCACTTCCCGGAGCACCGCGCGCAACGCCGCCGAAGCGCCGACCATTTCCTCGAAATCGTGCTCGGCCTGGATCTCGTCCCGCAGATACAGGTTCAAGCCATGCAAGCGGTTGAACTCTGCTTCGGCCTGCTTGCGGGCCGCGATGTCGCGGAGAATCATCGTGTACAAAGGTTGCTCGGCGACCGTCGCCCGCGACAGCGTCGCCTCGACCGGAAACGGCTCGCCGCTGGCCCGCAGCGCGCGCAAGCCTTCCGGCACCCACAACGTGGGTTCGTCCCGCCGCTGGTACTCCCGGACGACCTGCCGCAGCGGCTCCGACAGCAAGGAGTCCAGCGGCTGGCCCAGCACCTCGGCGGCGGCGCAGCCAAACACGCACTCGGCGGCGGGGTTGAACAGCGTGATCCGGCCATCGGCGCCGAAAGCCACGATCACGTCCATCGCGCCGGTCACGATGGCGGTCAGCCGCGCCTCGCGCTCGGCCAGCTCGCGCTTGAGCCGTTGCAGCGTGAGATGGGTGTGGACGCGGGCCAGCACTTCCTCGTGCTGGAAGGGTTTGGTCACGTAATCCACCGCGCCCAGCCGCAAGCCCTTGACCTTGTCCACGGTGTCGCTCAGGGCGCTCATGAAGATGACGGGAATATCCCGCGTGTCCGGCCGTTCCTTGAGGCGCCGGCAGGCTTCGAAACCGTCGATGCCCGGCATCATCACGTCCAGCAGAATCAGATCGGGCCGGGCGTAGGCGGCCCGCTCCAGCGCGCTCTCGCCGTCTTCGGCGACCAGCACGTCGTAGCCGGCCTCGCTCAGCAGCTCGTACAAAACGCCGAGATTGGCCGGCGTGTCGTCCACCATCAGGACGACGGCCGGTGACTGGGAAGTTTCGGTCATCGCTCGAACCCGCTCTGATGAAGATGGATGTTGTGGGCCACATTCTCGACCGCTTCTCCGATCATCTTGATCCACGGATCGGCGTACAGGCCCACCCCGATCATCACCAGGCACAGCAGGCCGGCCATGATCAGCTCCCGGTTGCGCAAATCGGTCAGCGGGCGCGGTGCAACCCTGGGGTTGCGGGCGAGGAAAATCCGCTGATAGGCCCACAGCAGATAACCGGCGGCCAGCACGTTGCCGGAAGCGGCCACCGTCGCGACGCCCCAGCCATAAGCCTCCAACGTCCCCTCCAGCGCCAGATGCGCCGCCTCGAACCCCGGCGTGCCGGGCATGGCGATGCTGCCCAGCACCACCACCAAGAAGGTCAAGCCGAGCAAGGGCAGCGAATCGAACAGCCCGCCCAAACGGTGGAATCGCGTGGTGTTCAGGCGGCGGTTCAGCAGCCCGGCGGCGACGAACAAACCGGCCGCCGCCAAACCCAGGTTCAGGCTCAGCAGCAAGCCGCCCTTCAACCCGACCGCATTCAGCGAAAACAGCCCCGCCATCAGCACGCCGGTATGGCTGATCACGGCGAACGCCAGCAACCGGCGCAGATCGATCTGCAACACGGCGAGCAGCGCGCCGTACACCATGCCCGCCAAGCCCAGCGCCACCACCCAGCCGTCCCACTGCTGGGCGGCGGCGGGCAGCAGCGGCAGGACGAAGCGCAACAGCGCGTAAACGCCGACCTTCACCCCCACCAGCAGCACCATCCCCACCGCCACCGTGCCGTGCTTGGCCACGATGGGCAGCCAGGCGTGGAAGGGAAACAGCCCCAGCCGCACCGCCAGCCCGCCGAACAGCAAGACAAAGATCAGCGATTGCTGTCCCGCCGGAACCGGCGTCTCGACCAGAGCGGCCAGATCGAAGGACCAGGCGCCAGCCGCAGCGGCGTGGTGCCAGCCCAGCAGCAGAATTCCCGCCAGCAGCGCCGTCAAGCCGCCCAGCATGGCCCTAACATACTGCACGGTGGCCCGGCCGCGCGCCGGACTGGTGCCCCAGCGCCGGATCAGCAGCGCGGCCGGCATCACCTCGGCCAGCGCGAACAGCCAGAACTGCAACAGATTCAGCGCGGTGAACATTCCCATCAGCGCCAGTTCCAGCCCGAGGATGTTCGCCACGAACGCGCCCGGCCGCTCCCAGCGGTGCGGCTGCGCGTACAGCATGACGAACAGGGTCAACAGCGCCGTCAGCGGTAGGAATAGCACGCCGATCCCGTCGATGCCGACGTGGTAATTCAGCCAAGGCAGGATTTCGACCCGTTCCACGAACTGCATCCCCGGCGCGTGCGGCTGAAACCGGGCCACCACTTGCAGCGCCAGGGCCAGTTCCACGCTCGCCACCGTCAGGCCCAGCGCGAATGCGGTCCGCGCTTGGCGGGCGCGAAAGTCCGCGATGATGCCGAACAGCGGAACCGCCAGCAGCGCGCTCAACCACGGGAAACCCGAGTTCCCGTCCCGGCTCAACATCTCGCCGACCGCGACGACCGTCGCCAGCACCGCCACCATCGCCGCCACCCAGGACCACGACCGCCGCAGCGAGCGCTCCACCCGGCTCAGGCCGTGTCCCAGCCGGTGGCTGATCGAGACGATCCCCTGCCCGACCGCCCGGAACACCATCCGCTCCTCGAACCGGTGGAACGCCCCCGCCGTCCACTCGGCGACGCGGCCCACGATCCCTTGCCCCTGGTCCCGCGCGTCGGGCGCGCGCTCCAGCAATCGCCCGGCGCCGAGCTGGCGCTCCTCCCACTGGGCCAGCGACGACAGAGCTTGCACCGTGGGGGCCGGCAAACCCGTCGCCCGATCCACCACGGCGACATCGAAGCGATTCGACTGCCGCGCCAGCCATTGCACCGGCCCGACCACGCTCCAGTTCGCCAAATCGTCCAGCCAGAACCGCTGCAGCGCCGCCGCGTAAGCCCGCCGCCGTCGCGCCAGCCACTCCGGCACCGGCCGGGTCCGCTCGCCCTGAAGCTGATACAGGATGGAAGGCGCGCTGAGGAACTGATAACCGCGAAAGATCGCGTGACAGCACAGATGCACCAGCGCCAACCGCCAGAACCCCAAGCCGCAGGCCATGAACATCAAGCCGACCTGCCCCGAGGTCGAGAAAATCAGGGCGCTCTTGATGTCGGTCTGCGCCAGCCCGGCCACGAATCCGTACAGCGCGGTCGCCAGCCCGACCGCCGCCATCGCCGCCATCGCCGCCGCCGACTGCTCGAACAGCGGTTCCAGCCGCAGCATCAGATACACGCCGGCGTGAACCATCACCGCACCGTAAAACAGGGCGCTGGACGGCGTTGGCCCCTCCATGGCCCGCGCCAGCCACGGAACCAGCGGCACTTGGGCCGATTTGGCGATGGCCGCCAGCAGGAAACAGCCGGCCAAAATTCCCGCCTGAGTCGAACTCAAACTCGCCGCGCCAGCAGCTATCGTTGCCCAATCCGCGCCGCCCAACCAATAAAACGACAGCGCGATGCCCAACAGGAAGCCGGCATCGCCGACCCGGTTGGTCACGAACACCCGCGTGGCGTTGCCGGCCGCGACCGGCCGATCCCGGAAAAACGAAACCAGCAGGTAAGAGCACAGCCCGGCGACTTCCCAACCGACGAAGGCCAAGACCGCGTTGCCGCCCATGACCAGCAGCGCCATCGCCGCCGCGAACAGGCTCAGCACCATGAACAGCCGATGAAACCCCGCCTCCCGGTGCATGTAGTTCACCGCGAAGCGCGCCACGAACAGGCAGAGCAGGGACGCCAAAACCGCCAAGGTCAGGCTCAAGCCGTCGGTGGCAAAAACCAGATCCACCCGGTAGTCACCGCTGGTCAGCCAGCGGCCGAGCACCACCCGATCCGGCAGCGATCCGGCGATCCGGGCGACCGCCAGCGCCAGCGCCGCCGCGAACGAAGCACCGCAAGCCGTCAGCGCGATTCGGCCGGTGCGCCGCTCGTGCGCCTCGCCGCTGGCCCGCCCGAACAGAATGGCCGCGCCGATCCACAGCGCGGCGGCCAGTGGCAGGGCTGGGACCAAGCCGACAAGCCACTCAAGCATGGTCGGACTCCTTTATCGTTCGGTTCCGGTTTTCTTCGAACGGCTTTCTGGAGGGCGAATCAGGCTCTCGGCGGGAATACCCAAGCCACGATGCAACTTCCAGATCATCTGGATCGTTAGGGGACGTTTCCGATTCAGCACCTCGTAGACCCGATTCATGCGGCCGATCATCGGCTGCAAATCTTTGGGGGTCAGCCCGGCCTGCTCCATGCGGAACTGAATGGCTGCAACCGGATCGGGAAGATCGACCGGAAAATGCCGAGCCTCATAGGCCTCCAACAACGTCAGAAGTATCTCGAAGCGGTCGCCTTCCGGCGAACCCGGTTCCGGCTCCCGATCAAAGAGCGCCGAAACCTCGCGCAACGCGGCCCGATAATCTGCTTCGGTATGAATGGGACGGATTTCCACGCTCAATACTCCCAATCAACGGTTTCGGCATCGATCACGTCATACTGCTCGTGCGTGCCGATGAACTTGATGTAGACCGCGCCGAACCGGTAAGCGACCGACACCACCACGCGATAGGCGTTGCCCTTGATATTGAAAACCACTCGCCGGTTTTTCAGGATGCTGGCGTTTCGGTAGTTGTTTTTGATGTCGGCTGGCTGCGTCCAGAGGGCTTTTCTGACTTCGTCGATCCAAGCCTTCAAAGGCTGCTCAGCATCCGGGAATTTTTCCCAAAACTCGCGAAGCGCTTTGACTGCGATGATTTTCATGAAAGCGTATCATAGTCCCGTTCTGGGACTATCGCAATCGACCGGCTACCGATCAGTTTTTCTCATCGCCGATCAGCGCCGGCGGCAGCGGCTCGGTCTGGCCCCGATACCAGTCGCCCGAACGGGCGCGCACCGGCAGCGGCCGAACTGGGCCGGCCCACGGCACGAACCCGCGCGCCGGATCGAAAATCGAAAACTCTCCGGTATCCGGGTCCTTGGCGATGACATGCACCCACTCGTTGCCGATCAGCTCGCGCAAGCCGGCTTGACGGCCGTAAATCGCGGCCAGCACTTCGGTGCGAGCTTCGACCACGATCTGGAGCCGCACCGGCTCGTGAATCTCGATCATCTGCCTCGGCAAGCCGGTGCGCAGATCGCTGCTGGCGCCCTCCATCACCGCGAACAGCCCGGTGACGTTGTGCGGCGTCTTGGTGCCGCAGCCCAGCCGCTCGTTGTTGACGGTGGAAAAGTAGTATTCCAGGTTGATGCCCGCGCCCACCGGCCCCACCGCCAGCAGGATGCCTTCCAGCACCGTCCCGCTCGGGTCTTGGGTCGGATCGTAGGAGATCAGGAACGCCCGCCGGTCCAGAAACACGCCTTGGCTCATCGAGCGGCGACCGACCAAAGCGGCGGCGTTGGTGGCGTGGCCGAGTTCCGGCCGCGCTTGGCTGAAATCCCGCGACCGCCCGACGACGTGGCGCAGCGCCCGATCCGGCGCGGGGTCGCGCGGCGCGGAGGCGAAGCGCCGGCAACGCTCCTGGGCCGACAGCGCGCACGCCCGATCCAGATCCCGTTGCAGCTCCCGTAGCGCCCGCTCCGCCTCCTCGGGCAAGTCGCCTCGGTCGTAGAAGGTGATGCGCTCGTCGCAGGTATTGTGCTCGGCGCCGACGAACCAGGTGTCCGCCGGAATTTCAATGCTGCGCTCGACCAGCAGCGCCCGCACCGCTGGACGGTTCGCCATCGCGGCGAACGTCCTCGCGTTTGGCCCGCCGTGCCGTCCGCCGCAAGCCCCGCAGTCGTAAGCGCCCAGATGCGGGTTGTTCTGGCTCATCGACCCGTGGCCCATCAGCACCACCACCGGCGCGAGCCGCGCGGTGAGGCCGATATTGCGCAGCAGGGCCGCCACCCGGTCGGCCTGCTCGGCGTCGGTGAAACCCAGGCGCGGCCGTTCCGGCGTGGCCGGCGCGTCGGGTTCCGCCGTCGTCGCCGCGACCTGGGTCGGCGCGTCCGGCACCCAGCGGGCGCCGACCGCCTCGGCCAGTCGGCCCTGTTGGCGGGGCGCGAACAGCTTGCCGGCCAACGCCGGCAGCACCGCCGGCGCCAGGGCGTCGATCAGCACCGCCGACGACAACAGGTTGCGCCGGATGCCGTGATAGAGCGCCCGCAGCCGGCCGCGCCGGTCGCGGCGCCGGTCGTGCAGCGCCAGCTCCGCTTCCGCACCGGGCCGCCCGACTTCGCGGATTTCGTGGGCGGGCGTGACCACCACCGGGCAGAGCGGTGTGACCTCGCGGTCGTCCAATCCCCGCCAGTTCATCGCCACCCCGAAGAAGCCGGCCGCGCCCAGCGTCTCGATCTGGGGGTTCAACTCCTCCAGATGGCGGCGGATGCCTTCCTCCCGGTCGTCGATGCAGAAGACGATCTGAGCCTGCGGCCGTTGCTCGCGCCCGCTCCAGCGCCCGTGATTGTTGGCCAAGGCATTGATCAGCGCGTCCCGGTAATGGTGCTCGTAGGCGGACTGCCACAGCGCGCCGCGCGCGGTGGCGGGCAAGGCGTCCAGCGGTTCCAGCAAGCGTTCCAGATCGGCCACGGACAAGGCGCGCAGCTCGCCGCCGGAGAGCCCGAGATGCTGGGCCAGCCGGAACAGCCGCCACGCGCTGCCGTGGACCGTATGCGTGTCCGGTCGCGCCGCCACCGGGCTGTGCAACCAGGTCCAAACCCTGTCGGCCAAGGTGTCCCAGGCGGCGAGCGGCGCCCGCCCTTCCGCCAGCTCCCGCGCCCGGTCGGCCAGATATTCCGGCAACAGCCCGCCGTAAAGGGCGTGCCGCACCAGCGCCTCCGCCGGTCGCGCGGTCAGATAGTCCCACAGCGCCGGCAGCGTGCCTTCCACCCCCCAGATGTCCCGGCACTGGCGCTCGATCCACAGACTATCGAGGCACAGCCGCACCGCCAGATAATCCGCCAGCGCGACCCGATTCTCCCGGTTGGCCGGGTAGTCGGGGTGCTGTTGCCGCCAGTTCATCATCCCCGACCAGCCGGGGAGCTCCAGCGCCAAGCGCGCCAGATAGCCCTCCCAACGCGCTTCGGCGAGGCCCAGCCGGCGCAGTTCGGCGACCACCGCATCGACCGGATCGCCCGGCTGCCGGGCCAGCGTGTCCCGCCAACCCGCCAGCCCGGCGAACGTCCAAGCCGGATCGCGTTCCGCCAAGCGGCGCCAAGCCGCGTACAAACCCTCCGCTCGATCCGGCAGAGGCCAAGCCGCCAAGCCCTCGTCGAGGTGGGCGGCGGACAGGCGGATCAGGGCCGGACGAACGGCGTCGAACACGTCCCGGCCGGTCAAGGCCCGCAGCAGGCCGCGCAGCGTGCCGCCTTCGCCCACGTCGCCGAACAGCCGGTCGAGCAGGGCCGAAGCTTCCGCCTGCATCCGCTTGTGGACGATGGGACCCTCGTCATCCGACTCGCCGTTTTCCCGGAACCGCGCCAGCAGGGACTTCGCCAAGGTCAGTTGCAAATCCACCAACTCTTCCGGGTGGAGGTTGAACGCCGGCAACCGGAAACCCTCCAGACAGGCTCGCCACAAATCCTCCAGCGCCGCTCCGGCGTCGGTCGCGCCGTCTCGCCGGGCCGCTTCCAGCAAGCGCTGGCGCGAACGCTCCGGCACGTCCGCCGCAAATCGGCGGGTGGCGTCCAGCTCCTCCATCCGCCAGACCAGCTCGTTCAAGGACAGCGCGTCCACCCCGTGGATCAGCGAAATCCGCAACACCTCGCCCCGCTGGATGTCCCGATCTCCCACCCGCGCCAGCACCGCGTCGGTCCCGAGCGTCGGACACCGGGCGAACGCGGCATCCAGATCGGCATCGACGATCCGCCCCGCCCGGAACAGCGCGCGAAATTCTGTCTCCGGCAGATAGGCGTGAATCCCGGTGAGGCGCTCGGCGGCGGCCAACGCCTCCTCGAACGGCAGGTGCTGGTAGCCGTGTAGGGTGTTGTGGTGGACGAAATTCAGGATCGGCGCCTGCGCGGGCAAGACATGGTCCAAATGCGCTATCGCCCGTTCGACGAGCTGGCGCGGCCCGAGCGTCGGCGGATGAGACGTGTTGGCCGGCGAATCCGGCGTAGCCTTCGCGGACATGGCATCCTCCCTACGGCAGTCGGGTGAAGATCGCGGCCAACTCCGCGACCTTGGCGCTCGCCAGGGCGATGACCGGCGCCGGCTTTAACCCCAGAGCCAGCAAGCCCGCCACCAGCGGAACCGCCGCCACCAGCTCCAGCGGTCGCAGATCCTGGAGTTGCGCCAGTTCTGGCCGAACCGGGCCGGCGAACAGGCCGCCGATGGTCCGGACCGCGTAGGCCGCGCTCATCAGCACGCCCAGGCTCGCCAGCACCATCAGCCAGCCCCATCGAGCGAAACCGCCGAGCAGGACGTGCAGTTCGGCCACGAAGCCGGCCAAACCTGGCATCCCCATCCCCGCCAGCAAGGCCAGGGTGATCAGGAACGCGAAGCGGGGCGTCACCCGCACCAGCGACCCGTAATCGGCCAACTCGCGGGTGTGGGTGCGCTCGTACAGCAGGCCGATCAGCAAAAACAGCGCTCCGGCGATCAGGCCGTGCGCGACCATCTGCAGGGCGGCGCCCAGCAGGCCGACCTCGTTCAGGGTCGCGATACCCAGCACCACCACGCCCATGTGGCTGACCGAGGAATAGGCGATCATCGCTTTGAGATCGGTTTGCCGCCAAGCCAAGAGTCCCCCGTAAAGGATGCTGACCAAAGCGATACCGACCAACAGCGGCTGCAACAGCGTGGTCGCCTCCGGCAGGATCCCGACCACCCGCAACAGGCCGTAGGCGCCCATCTTGAGCAGCACGCCGGACAGCAGCACGCTGACCGGGCTGGGCGCCTCGACGTGGGCCAGCGGCAGCCAGCCATGCAGCGGAAAAATGGGGATTTTCACCCCGAAACCGACCAGAAAGGCCAGCAGCAACCACACCTGCTCGTCGCGGGGCAGCGTCGCCGCCGCCTCGGCGATGGCGGCCATGGCGAAGGAATGTTCCGGCGTGAGCCGATAGGCCATGATCACGGCGATCAAAATGAAGATCGAACCGCCCATCGTGTACAGCACGAAACTGAGGCTGGCCGCGTGCCGCTTTTTCCCGCCCCACAGGTCGATCAGGAAAAACAGCGGGATCAGCGTCAATTCCCAGAACATGAAGAACAGCGACCAGTCCTGGGCCATGAACACGCCCAGCATGGCGAACTCCAGCACCAGCAACCAGGCGTGATAGCCCTTCGCGCCGACCGCGACCCGATCCGACGCCAGCAACGCCACGGCGGCCAGCGAGGTGCCGAGCAGCACCATCGGCAGCGACAGCCCATCGACGCCCAGCGCGTAGGACACCCCGATGGTGGAACTCCAGACCACTTGCTCGACGAACTGGAGCGCCGCCGTGCTTCGGTCGAACGGGACGAGCAGGCTCCACGACAGGATCAGGGCCAGACCGGCGTGAAACAGCGCCACTCCCCGAATCAGCCGATGCTGGGCCGCCGGCAACAGGGCGACCAATATCGCCCCGAAAAAAGGAACCCACAAAATGAGGCTGAGCATTCTCATGGTTGTTCTGTATTGGCTCGCCAACCCGTGGCGAGTCCCACGGTAAAATTTTAAATTATTGAATTTTTTATTAAAAATTAAGCGCTATTTTACGTTAATTTATCTTCGATGTCAGGCTTATCGATGCGGGCGCGACAGACAAAAAAACCGCATCGAATCGAAAACGACGCGGTTCTCGCCAGCCGATATTCGCGGCAACTACCCGACCACTTCGTACTGTCGAATATCCGGCTCTGCGGCCAACAAACCCTCTACCCGAGCGAAGGCCGCCTGAATGTGCGCGGTTTCCATGTGGGCGTCGATAGCGGCGTCGCTGACCCATTCTTCCACGAAAGTGAAATCGGTCGGATCTTGCCGATTCTGGAGCAGCGTGTAGCGCTGGCAGCCGGCTTCCTGGCGGGTCGGCTCCAAGAGCGCCGCGAGCGCGGCTTGCAATTGCGGCACGGCATCGGGCTTGGCGGTGATGCGGGCGACGACGTGTACGGTGGATTGACTCATGACTGATAGGCCCTCAAAGTTTGGTCGAAAAGCTCGGGAACATCGCGATTCCTCGCCTCCCTATGCGCGGGATATCGCCTTTCGGATGCGGGAACAGCAAGAGTCGAGACGAGGAGATCGCCTCACTCCACCACCACCCGCACCGGTCGCGACCGCTCCTCGCGGTACGGCAATCGCGCCTGAAACCGGTGCGCGCCTTTTTGCAGCGGCCAATACAGCGGCTGGTCCGCGTCCGCCACCCCGAAAGGCTGGTCGTCCACATACCAGACGATTTGCGAAACCGGCCCCTTGGCGGTCGCCTTCAGGGCGAGGCGATTGACGGCCGCCGGGGCTTCGGGATTGCGCCAAAGCCGGGCGTTTTGCTCCGGCGCGATGATGGCGATTTCGACCGGCGTCTCGTCGCCTAAACCCCTTGCCCCTCCGCTCTCCTCTCCGCCGGGGATTTTGCTCCCCTCTCCCCGCAGGAGAGAGGCTGAGGGTGAGGGCAGATCGGCCAGCAAACCCGGAGGCACCCACTCGCGCAAGGTTTGCGCGCAGCGGTTCGGTGGCCGGGCGGAATGCAGGCAAATTTCCACCGGCAAATAGCCGTCCGGCGGCGGAAACTCCCCCTCGCGCAGATCGCCCGGCCGGCTCCGGTGCAGATGCGACAGGATGGCGCGGGCCAGCGCCGCCGGAGCGCGTCCTCCGGTCAGGCCGCGCATCGGGTTGACATCGCTGCGCCCGACCCAGACCGCGACCAGATAATCGGCCGAATACGCCACGATCCAGGCATCCCGATAGCCTTGCGAGGTACCGGTCTTGAGCGCGACCGGAAACGGATAATCGGTCGGCCCGTGGCGCGGAAAGCTGGGCAAGCGCGCCAGCGGGTCGGCCAGAAACAGCGTCACCTGCCGCGCCGCGCTGGCCGACAGCACCGGGCGTGGCGCCGGCAGCGGTTGCCCCTCGTACCAGCGCAACGCCGGCAGGCGGCCGTCGTCGGCCAGCGCGCCATACGCCTGCGCCAGCCGTTCCAGCGTGGTCGGCAAGCCGCCGAGCACCAGCGCCAACCCGAACGGGTCGGGATCGTGGCGACGCGGTTCGGGCAGCAACTCCAGCTCGCCCAGCAACCGGAAAAACGGGTTCAACCCAACTCGCCGCAACAGATGGATCGCCGGCACGTTGCGGGAATTGGCCAGCGCCTGCCGGGGCAGCAGCGGCCCCAGAAACAGCCCGTCGGCGTTGCCGATCCCCGCCGCCCCTTCCGGCGCGTCCGGCAACCAGGTCGCGGGCGTCACCGTACCCCGCTCCAGAGCCAGCGCGTAGAGAAACGGCTTTAGCGTGCTGCCCGGCGAGCGCGGCGCGCGGATGAAATCCAGCGCTCCCGCCGGCGAACGAAAATAATCGAGCGAACCGAGCGCGGCCCGCACCGCGAACCCGGCTCGCTCCACCACCAGCACCGCCGCCTGTTCCGCGCCCGCTTCCCGCCATTCCGGCCACGCCGATTCGAGCGAGCGGGCGATTTCCCGCTGCAACTCCAAATCGAGCGTGGCGCGCAGGATCGGCTCCCGGCTGGGCGGTGAACCGTTCCGATTCAGCAAGCGCCCGACATGGAGGATCGCGTGCAGATACGGCGGTCGCTCGCGGCGTTCCAGCGGTCGCAGCGTTTGCAGTTGCGCTTCCGCCAACCGCCGGTCCTCGGCGCCGATGACGCCGCGCTCGGCGAGCAGTCCCAACAGCCGTGTTCCGCGCCGGACGATGGCGCGACGCCCTTCGGCCCGGTAGGGATTCATCCGGCCGGGCGCTTGCGGGATCGCGGTCAGAAACGCGGCTTCGGCCCAGCTCAAATCCGCCACCGGCTTGTCGAAATACCAGCGGGCGGCGTGGGCGATGCCGTGGCTGCCGTTGCCGTAGGGCGCGATCCGCAAGTAGTGCCGCAACACGGCATCCCGGCCGTGGCGTTGGGTCAGCAGGAGCGCGGCGCCCGCCTCGACCAGCTTGTTCCACAGAGTGCGCGGTGCGGGATGCTGCATCCGCGCCACCTGCATGGCGACGGTGGACGCGCCCGACCGTGCCCGGCCGCTGCGCGCCGCCTGCCACGCGGCGCGCAAGACTGCCAGCCCGTCCACGCCGGGATGGTCCCAGAACCGCTTGTCCTCCAGCGCCAGCGTCGCCGCCACCACCCGTTCCGGCAACACCTCCAGCGGCCAATAGCCGTACTCGGTGCGGCGGGCGCCGTTTGGGCCGGTAAACTCCGCACCGAACTGGGCCAGAAAATAGCCTTGGCGGTCGAGCAGGATCGGCGTGGGCAGCGGCGCTTCCAAATCGATTCGTTCCGCGACGGCGAGGCCGTATAACACCAGAACCGCCAATGAAAAAGCGCCGGCTGAACCTCGTAGCCAACCGCTGCGAACCCAGCGGTTAGCGCTGGCTTTCCGTTCGCTGATGACCGTCATCTTCTGCGGGGAAATCGAGAATCGTTACCGGCCGATCACCACCCGCACCCCGGCGCTGCTGCCGCTCACCGTCCGCCGGTACATCATCTCGGCAGTGCTGGGCGGCGGGGTGGAGCTCCCCGGGATCGTCGCCCGGCTGCGGAAGTAAAAGCGATAATTCCCCGCCGGCAACTCGTCGAACACGTACACCATCCGGTCGTCCAACCGCGCCTGATAGCTGGCCGTGATAGTATCGGGCTGGCTCGGCTTGGCCTCGGCGGGCGCGTTGGCGAGCCGGGCGTTCAGCGGTTCCATGCCCGCAGCCAAGGGGACTTCGATGATGACGTGATGGCGCAATTCGGGATTCACCACCTCCACGCGATCCTCGACCACTTGCCCCACGGTCAGCGCGACTGCCGGTTCCGCGCCTGTCGGCACCAGTCGCTCCAACGGTTTATCCGTCTGAGCCGGCACGAGGAAACCCTCGCGGCCGATCACGAACCCGGCCGCCTCCGCCTTGGCCGTGCTGCCCGGCGCCGCCGGTAGATAATTCACGCTGTCGCTCACCACCAAAGGCGCCGAGGCCGCGTCGGCGACGATAGACCAAGGGGCCGCCGCGTCGCTGCTCCGGCGCGCGAACCGATCCACTTCGACCGTCTCCGGCTTCCCGTCCTGACCCGTGCGTAGGGCGAACCGCCCGCGCACGGGAGCGGGATTGGCCTGATAGGCGAACAAGGCCCGAATCGCCTGCTGGTCGGCTTGGGTCGAACCCCAACCGTCCTGCTGGCCCAGGCGAATCAGCGCATCGGTGAGCAGGGTCAGGCGCGGTTCGCCCGGATCGGCGGCGGCGACCGCGTGCGTGATCGTCGCCAGGGTCCGCGCCTCCGACGGCAAAATCAGCGGGCTGCCCCAAGCGCCGTCGCGCAGCCCGGCATACACCGCGCGGCCCTGGAAGCTGCGCGTTTCCACCGCCTCCCACAACTGGGCGGTCAGCCGGGCCAAGGTTTGCGGGTCGGCCGGCTTGGCCTGGGCCAGCGCGACCGCGATCCGCGCCGCCGCTTCCGGCGCCATGAATTGGGCCTGCCGCGCCAGTTCGGCCAGATATGCCGCGTCGGCCGCGCCCGCACCGGCCAGAGCCTCCAGCGCCATCGACCGCTCCAGATATTCCGAACCGCTCAGCAGCCGGGGATAATCGGAGCGCAGCGCCTGTTGCAGTACCTTGGTCAGCTTCTCCAGCAATTTATCGTCCACCGGCTCGCCGCGTTGCTTGGCTTCCACCAAGAATTGCAGCGACCAGGCGGTCAACGCGACATAGCCCCGACTCTTCGGCCAAAACGCCACCAAGCCCTGCTCGTCGATGGATTCCGCGATGAGTTGGGCCACCGACCGCACCGCCGCGCTCGCCCGCTTCGCCACGCTGTCGCCGTCGGGCAGCAAGCCGCTCCAGTCCCGCAAGGCCAGCAGCACGTCCAGACCGGCGATCAGCCGGGCCAAGCCGGGATCGGTGCTGACGGCCAGCGAGCGGCGGAAAGTGCCGGGCCGGATCGGTTCCGGCGGCAACGGCAATTCCAGGGTCGCGCCGGGCGCCAAATCCGTGAGTTGCGCCCGCCGTACCGGCCGGCGATCCGGCCAGATCGGCAAGCTGACCTCCACCGCGTCGCGGGACTGATCGGCTAGCCGTTCCAGGGTCAGCAGCACCCGCACCCGCTCCCGCTGCAAACCGCCGTCCGCGCGCAGGCCGGGATCGGGGACCGCGACCGCGAAATTCAGGTTTTGCGGTTTCTGGTCCGCCCAGGCAAAACGCTGTTCGTTCGCCCCTTCCAGGCGCAGTCCATCGAGTTTCACGCCGGCTTTGCCGTCTCCGCCGACCCCCTCCACCACCCGGCCGATTAGACCGGCGTCGAAGCGGTCGCCGGGCCGCACGAAGCGCGGCAAAACCGGCTGGGCCAAAACCGGTTGCCGGATTTGAAGCTCGCCCGTGGCGAAACCGAAACGGTCGGGGCCGCCGACCGCTTTGGCGCGTAGCTTGAACACCGTCAGCGAATCCGGCAACTTCACCTTGATGCGGGCCAGACCGTCCGCCCCGACCGCGACCTTGGGCAGGAACACCGGCACCGGCGTGAAATTCTTCCGCACCGACACATTGTCCAGCCCCCAATCGTCCCCGTTCTCTTTTTCGCCGTCGCCGCCCGGCATTTCCTTGAGCGGGAGGATGCCGAAGGCGAGGTTGCGGCTGTCGTGGGCGACCAGCCGGCCGCGCCGCGCCGCGATGAAATGGGGCAAGGGATCGAGCGGCTGCTCCTTGGCCAAGGCGAAGATGGCCTGATCCACCATCCAGAAGGTCGCCTCGCCCGCGACCGGCTTGCCCTCGTCGTCGGCCAGCTTCAACAGCACTTCGATCTCGTCGCCGGGCCGGGCTTTGGCCGGCGCTTCCAGTTTTACCGCCAGCGTGTTTTTGACCGGGTTGACCTTGATCCAGTGGGTCGCCGCCAAGGTCGCCGGCTTGCCCAGATCGAACGGTGCGGTCGGAGCCAGCGCCTCCCCGGCCAGCCGGCCGCGCATCAGCAGGAAATGCACCGGCACCTTGGGCGACTGCTGCTTGCGCACCGCCAGCGGGAATCGACCGTAACCGTTCGTCACGTCGGCCCACTCGTAGCGGAACGGCCCTTCCGGCTCCTCCACCACCGCCAGGACTCGCCCGGTCTGGAACGGGCTCTGCACCACCAGGTTCGCGGTCTCGCCGGGGCTGTAGGCGTCCTTGTCCCCCGTCACCGCGATGGTCTGGGTCGGCGGCTGCGACCAGGTCACCGGCGTTTTGCCTTCCACGAAGAAATCGACGCTCACCTTTTGGGCGCGGCCCAGCTGGTCGGCGGCTTCGAGCTGCACCACGTAGACGCCGGCTTCCCCCAACGGCAAGCGGAGCTTCTGGATCTCGCCGGCGCTGGTGAGCGCGATTTCGCTGACGGTTTCGTCCACCACCTCGGTGACGTACTTGGCCGCGCCCTGCGAGAAATCGCTGGCCTGGAGAATGGAATTCCAGTTGCGCTTGATCAGCCGCACCGTCACCGCCCGGCCGGCCAGCGGCTTGCCGTCCGGGTCGGCCACCAGAATTTCCGGCTCCACGGCGTCGGCTTCCGCGAAATAGCGCGGTAGCTTCACGCCCAGCACGAACGGCGGCAGCGCCACCACCGGCAAGGTGTAGCGCGCCTGCATCTCGTCGGGGCCGGTGACCGTGGCCTCGATCAGATAGCGGCGCGGCTGGGCGGTCGGTTCCACCGTCGGGTCGAGCGTCAGAGTCGCGCCGCCTTGGCCGTCGGTTTGGCCTTGCCGTTGCAGCGTCGGGGTGGCGCGAAAATCCTTGTCGGCCGAGAACCGGGCGTCGCTGGAGAAGAAAAAACCCTCGCGGCGGGGCGGCGTCCAGGTGTGCGGGAACTGCGCGACCCGCCATTGCAAGGGCCGGTCGGCCACCAGACCGCCGGCGAAATAGCGCGCAACCAACTGGGCGGTGAACGGTTCCTCCAAGCTGACCTGGCGCGGCGCGTTCAACAGCACCTCGAACGTCGGCAGGCGATAGGCGTCTTTCTTGAACGTCACTTCGCCGCAAGCGGTGTTATCGGTCGCCTCGTCGCTCTCTTCCTCGTCGCTGGCGGCGCTCTCTTCCTCGCTATCGGCGGTTTGGTCGGCGCCGCCTTCGCCGCTATCGGCTGCGGGGGTTCCCGCTTGGCCCGAATTTTCTTCGGTCTCGAAATGGATGCGGTAATCGCCGGTGGCCGGCGTTTCCTCGCCGAAGCGGTGATAAAAACCGCCGTACTCGTCCAGCTTGACCGGATAGCGCCATTCCCGATCGTTCGGACCCCGCACCACCAGCGTGCCGCCGCCCTTGCCGAAGCGCAGTTGCCCTTTCAGGTAATCCCGGACCATGCCCTTGATGTGGACCGGCTCCTCGGGGCGGTAGATCGGCCGTTCGGTGAACAGGTGGCACAGCAGTCGCGACGACTCCCGCCGCTCGCTCAAATCGGCGGTCGTCCAGTTCAGCCAGTCGTAATTTTCCTCGCTGTCCTGGGGCGCGCTCCACCGTTCCTTGGCGTAGCGCGGCAGCGGCCGGTTCGGGTCGAGCACCAGCACGTCCTCGCCTTTCCGCACGCTCGCACGCCGCAGGCTGCAACGGTCATGGCCCGGCGCCTGCCAAGCAAAATGGCCTTGACCGTCGGTGACGGCGCGTTGGGTTTTGCACCAATTGCCCTTGGTATCCACGCCGTCGAGTTCGATCTCCACGCCCGACACCGGCTGGGCCGTGGCCAGCGAAGTCACGAAAAAATGCACCTGTTCCCGTTCCTCCACGGCGGTCAGCGCCAGATCGGTGACCTGGACGCGAATCCAGGCGCGCTGGCTGGTGCTGTCCAGCGGACGCAGGCCGACCAGGTAGGTGCCCGGCCGGTCCTGGCCGGCGATGCGGGCGAGATGGGGTTTCAGGTCCAGGCCGAATTTGGCCGGCGTGCCGCCTTTCGTCAGCGGCAGGCTCACCACGTCCGAAAACGCCGGCGAGCCCAGCGCCTTCAAGCGCTTGGCGATTTCTTCTGCGGCGATGTCCCGGCCTTCCCGGTGCGGTTGCGGCTCGGTGCCAGGCAAGGGTGGTTCCTGGTTGTCGTCCACTATCACTGGCTGGTTGGGGAACGGCCAGAAATCGCGGCTCGCCGGGTCGATGGCGTGGATGCGCAGATCGACCCGGGAAAAGCCCCGCCCCCGTAGGGGAATCATTTGCGGGCCGAGCCGCTCGACGATCCCTTGCCCGACATCCCATTGCAGGGCGGGCCGTTCCGGGGCGAACGCCAAGCGGAATTCCTCGCTCCCCTTCAGCGCCAGCACATTGCCGTGGCGGTCGCGCAGGTCGGCGGGCGCCAGCCGCAGGGTGTAAAGCTGGTCGCTGGCGAAGCGGCCGCTCACGATCAGGTACGAACCCGATACGGTCGCCTTGAGGGATTCGACCGGCGGGGTGAAATGCAGCAGGTTGCGGGCGATCAGCGGCGAGAGCGCCCGGTCCTCGCCTTCCGGTTTCGCCAGATCGTGATTGAAGGCCAGCACCAGGGCTGGTGCGGCTTTCTGGGCCTCTTCGTAGCCGGAATCCCGCTTGCAGTAAACGAAATCTTTGACCTGTTTGTCGGTGACGTAAATATCGCGATGCCGATAATCCGACTCTCCCACCTGCCCGCATTCAAGATGATTGACCCGGAAAGGCTCAGCGGTGCGAAACGACAGGGTTTGCAGTTCGTCGCCGAGGTCGGGGTTGTCCGACAGGCGCAATTTTAGGTCGATCTGGTGGTTGCTGGGGATTGGATCGCGCAATATGATGATATAATTAGCCTCTGACGAACGCTCGGCGCGCTCTCCGACCTTGATCTCGAAATCTTGGGCGTTCAGCACTCGCAACCCTTCCGGTCCCACCGCCGGCAAGGGGCGGGTTTCCAGGGTCAGCAACCGGGCCAGCGCCGCCGGGTCCACCGGGGTGGGAAAGGTCAGCGTCACCCGGTCGAATTGCGGCAGATTATCCGTTTGATGCGCGGGCGAGCTGCGCGTCGGCGCCGGCAGCAGGGCGAGCAGTTGCCGGCGCCGACCGTCGATCTCCACCGCCAAACGCGCCAGCGGCGGCCACGGCTCCGCCGGTCGAAATTGCAGGGTGCGGCCGTTCAGCCAGCGCCATTCCCCGGCCCAAGCCGGCTCCATGCGCACCACCCGTTGCGGCTCGTCCTCCACGCCGCCGGCCGCCGGACCCTGGTCCCGCTCGAAAAAAACGGTCACCGCGTCCCACGGGCGCAAAAACCGCTCCGGCACCACGATCGCCCCGGCCGGCCGCTCCGGCTTGTCGAACTGAGGCGGCACCGCCCATGCGCCGACATGCAGGCCACCGGCCAACATCCCGAGACAGACCAGCAACAGGCTTAAAACGTGGCGGAACATGGCGTGATGGCCCCGAATTGGTGTCGATGTCCCGGAAGTTTATCCCGGAACGTCAACCGTTGCAGGGCATCTTGCGGGGCCGCGAACGCCGGGGTCCACCCATCCCCAAAAAAAGCGACTTCAATGGTGGAGCGTCTGCAGGTCGGCGCCCTGCTTCATGATTTCGGACAAGCCGAGCCGTTGGTAGAGCGAGTCATAGCGTCGGTCCTGCCTGCGGAATCCCGCCGTGACATGGCGGCCCGTCGCATCGAAAATCCGCTCCCATTCCTTGGCGCTTCCGATGCAGCTCGATTTCTCCTCTCCCCAACTGCAGGTGTACAACAACAAAATGTAAGATTTGCCCGATGTCGATTTCAGGCAGGCCCACGACGTGACAAAAGCATCCAATACCGGATTCGACTTGGCAAAGGATTTGGCAACCAATTTACCTTCGTGAGGCAGTTTCTTGGAAATCCCTTTCTGGGTGTTTTCCAACCGGATATTTTGCTTTACACATTGAGTTTCAACTTCAGGAAGCGTCAGACAAGCGGTCTCCACCGATACTTCCGCAGCGCCGCACTTCAGCCCATCTCGGGTGGTCGTGAGATCGGCGGCTCCGGCGAACGTGGCTTGCATCAGAAAGAAAATGGTAGATAACCACCAGAATGAATGGATGCTCATGGCGCGCTGTACTCCGCGACATACTTGTTGAAGCGCTCTTTCGCCTCGTCCATTTTCATCTTTGACTGGCTGGCTCCCGGCAGAGAAGTCCACTCGTTTCTCAGCGTCGCAACAGCTTTTTCGACATCTCCCGTTTTGACAAAATTCATCGCACCTCGCGTTTGAATTTTCCAGAGCGCGATTTTGTCCTGGGAGGCGGGAGTAAAGTCGGAGACGATCCCTTTTTTCTTGGCTTCATCCCAAGTTGCTTTGAGAATTTGATAAGCGCCTGCCGCCGTCGAACTCCGCCCCCAAGCGCGGATTAACTTGTTGGGATGCTGGCTGGTGTCGGTGAATTTTTCCTTTCCTCCATACAGCAAATAATAAACCTCGTCATCCTCTCGATAATGCTCGGCGTAGCGAATAAATTTCAGAAACGCTTTGATGTTGATTTCTTCTTGGGTCATGGATCGCTTCCTCGTTTTTTCCTCACATTGACAAGGCGAGCCAGCATCCGCAGATCCCCTTGCTCAAATATCATGGCGGTGGGGAAAACTCTGGATTTCGGCATACTCCGACCGGTCACGGCCGCCGGAGTGGTCGGCCGTGACGAACGCGGCGGCCGAATCCCGCAGGAAGTCCGGATAGCGGACTTCCGGATACAGGCGATAGTCGGGCACCACCACCACGCTGCCGCGTTCGGCCAGCGCCGCCGCCGCGAAGCAATAATGGGCGACCTTCTAAAATCTTGTTGCGAACCAAACCCGGTTTGGATGCAAGCGACCCATCAGCGGCAGCACAAGCCGGCGCGACCCCATCGCCGGTCCTGCCGACAAACGGCGGGAACTGGCGCGTTGAAGCGGAGCGCTGAATTCGGCTTCGCGCTCAACCGGCCTCCAAATCCCGCCTCACTCGTTCCGCGATGGCCAGCGCCGCCGTCAAGCCCGGCGATTCGATCCCGAACAGATTGACCAGCCCCGCCACGCCGTGAACGGCCGGCCCCTGGATGATGAAATCGCCGGCGGCTTCGGTCGGACCCGTCACCTTGGGCCGGATGCCGGTGTAGCCCGGTTGCAGCGCGCCGTCCGCCAAATCCGGGTAGTAGCGCCGGATCGCCCGGTAAAACTTCTCCTCCAGGCCGGATTCGAACGCATAGTCCGGTGTCGCCAGCCAGCCGGTCACGTCCGGCCCGAACTTGCACTGGCCGCCGAGATCAAGCGTGACGTGAATGCCCAAGCCGGCGTGATCCGGCATCGGGTACACCAGATGTCCGAACGGCGCCCGCCCGCTCAGCGTGAAGTAGTGGCCCTTGGCGTAAAACGTCGGCGGCACCCGCTCGGCCGGAAAACCGGCGAGGGGGCGGGCCACGTCCTGGGCGTGCAAGCCGGCCGAATTGACCAGCCACCGGCAACGCAACGCGAACGGTTCTTCCCCGCCGGTGTTCAGCGCGATTCCATCCGGCCCGATCTCTCCGGCCACCACCGGGGTGCGGGTGACCAGCGTCGCGCCGGCCCGCTCGGCGTCGCCCAACAGCGCCAGCATCAAGCCGTGGCTGTCGAGGATGCCGGTCGATTCCGAATACAGCCCGGCGACCGCCCGCACCGCCGGTTCGAGCCGGCGGATCTCGGCGGCGGCGAGCGGCCGGAGCGGCACGCCGTTGGCCGCCGACCGCTCGGCGTAACCGGCCAGCGCCGGCAATTCCGCTTCCTCGCAGGCCACCAGCACCTTGCCGATCCGGCGATGGGCGATACCGCGCTCGGCGCAGTAGCGATACAGCAGCGCCTTGCCTCGCACGCACAGCTCGGCCTTGAGCGAACCCGGCGGGTAGTAGAGGCCGGCGTGGATGACCTCGGAGTTATGCGCCGAGGTTTGAGTGCCGAATTGCTCCAGCGCTTCCAGGATCAGCACCTCGCGACCGGCGTGGGCCAATTCTCGGGCCACCGCTAGGCCGACCACCCCGGCGCCGACCACGACAGTATCGACTGTTTCCATGCACCGTGCTCCACGCCGGCTCGTCCGACCACCGACCGTGACGGCCGACGGCGAACGACGGCATCGCTAATCGCCGCTTATTTTTGCTTCGGCACTCGGCCGAGCAGATAGAACTCATCGTTGGGGCGCAGGCTCATCATGTTCGCCAGCCGGTTGGACATGGCGAAAAATCCGGCGATGGCGCCGATATCCCAAATATCGTCGTCGGTGAAGCCGTGGGCGCGGAGCGTCTCGAAGTCGCTATCGCCGACCGCGTACGCTTCTGCCGAAACCTTCAGGGCGAAGTTGAGCAGGGCCGTTTGGCGCGGCGTGAGATCGGCCTTGCGATAGTTGACGGCCACCTGATCGGCGATCAGGGGATTCTTGGCGCGCACCCGCAGGATGGCGCCGTGCGCGATCACGCAGTAATGGCACTGGTTGGCGTTCGAGGTCGCCACCACGATCATTTCCCGCTCGGCCTTGGTCAAGCCGCTCTCTTTCTCCATGAGGGCGTCGTGATAGGCGAAAAAGGCCCGAAACTCGTCGGGTCGATGGGCCAAGCCCAGGAAGACGTTGGGAATGAAACCGGTTTGTTCCTGTACCGCCAGAATGCGGTTGCGGACATCTTCGGGCAGATCGTCGAGCGCGGGGACGGGATAACGGCTGATAGGGCGGGTCATGGGGGATTCCTGGTCGAGTGTCGTCCGGTTTAGCGTAGTGCAACGCGCCGACCAAGGGAAGTGTCTCGCTCAGGGCGATACCGGCTCGACCCGCGCCCCTTCCAGTTCGGGCGCCCAGTCGGTATCCAGCAGGGCCTCCAGCATCTCTTCGGGGGTGTTGCAGGCCCCGAGCGGCGTCGTCTCGCCGTCCAGCCGACGGAGCCGATAATCGCCCGGACCCTGCCAGTCCGCCTCGACCGTGACCTTTTGTTCCTCGTCGGCGTGAAAATTGATGGACCAGCTCATGGTTGTTCGCTCCTTAACACGTTAGAAAAACCGATGGGCCGGCGGCTATCCCCGCCAGTCTTTGGGCGGGCAACATCCGGCAAAAGATTCGCTGCGGGAAAGCCGCCTTCAGTGCCATGCATTGAGATGATCGCGCCAAGCGGGCTGGCCGTGGTGGCGGAAAGCCAGAACAGGAAACGCGGTATGTATGTGGATACCGTGGTAAGGCGCTTCCCATATGCTTTCGACCAACACGAACACGCTGGTGATGGTCACCGCGCGCCGAATATCCAAGCCGGGACTGTAGCGCGCCCGAAAAGGGCTGACCCGCGCTTCGATGCACACGCGGGTTCCCATCGGTAAATACCCATCCAAATGCTGGAGCGCGGCTTGGCCTGGCGGCGAATTCAGCGCCTCGGTCACGGCGCGGATGGCTTCCGGGGTGCTGGTAAAGGCGCAAACCAGCGGCACGTCGTTATTGGGTCGGTCGTAAAACGCTTGCCCGCGATCCAAGAGATCCTGATTGGTGATCAGGACGTGTTGTTTGCCGGCGTGGCCGGTCTGTCCCGTTATGCTCGTGCGCCGCTCGCTCGCCAAGAGGATGCTTTTCACCTCGGCTTCGTTGTAGTGGCGCTGTCGTTGAATCATCATACGATCACCGATCTCCGCAAGCGGCAAGATCAAATACGAAATTCGCTGAGCGCTGCTATGCAGATTTCATGCTAACTGGCTTTCGTTGCCAAAAATCGATCTCAATTTGTTGAATAAAAAAAGATAATTTAAACCTGAAGCCGGGGATCGATTGGCCGGCACTCGGTCGGGGAAAGCGGCGGGGATGTGGATGTTCAAAATGGCCGGTTCAAAATAGCCGGTCGACTGGAGGAACGGCGCGACAGGTGGCTTGAAACCCCCCTCGCCCGCAAGCGGGCGAGAGAGACGAGCGCGGCGGTCTATCCGTCACAGGGCATGGCGCTTGTGATAGCGCTCCAAAAAATGGGAAAAACGCCCGATCGCGTCGGTCAAATCGTCCTCGTGGGGCAGAAACACGATGCGCAGATGGTCGGGATGCGGCCAGTTGAAGCCGCTGCCCTGCACCAGCAGCACCTTTTCCTCCAAGAGAAGGTCGAGCACGAACTGCTGGTCGTCGGCGATGGGATAGCGTTTGGGATCGAGCCGGGGAAACAGATACAGCGCCGCTCGCGGCTTGACGCAACCGACGCCGGGAATCGCCGTGATCAGGTCGAACGCCAGATCGCGCTGTTTGCCCAGGCGGCCGGTGGGCAGCACCAGATCGTCGATGCTCTGATAGCCGCCGAGCGCGGTCTGGATCGCGTATTGCGCCGGCACGTTGGCGCACAACCGCATCGAGGCGAGGATGGTGAGACCTTCGATATAGTCCTGCGCGTGGCTCTTGTCGCCCGACACCACCACCCAGCCGGCGCGATAGCCGCAGGCCCGGTAGTTTTTCGATAGCCCGTTGAAGGTCATGCACAACACCTCGTCCGCCAGAGCGGCGATCGAGGTGTGGTGGGCGCCGTCGTAGAGCACCTTGTCGTAAATCTCGTCGGCGTAGATGATCAGTTGGTGCTGGCGGGCGATCTCCACGATCTCCCGCAACACTGCCTCGGGATACAGCGCGCCGGTCGGGTTGTTCGGGTTGATGACGACGATGGCGCGGGTGTTCGGGGTGATCTTGCCGCGAATGTCGTCCAGATCCGGCAGCCAGTCCGACTGCTCGTCGCACAGATAATGGCGCGGCGTCCCGCCCGACAAGCTCACCGCCGCCGTCCACAGCGGATAGTCCGGGGCCGGGATCAGCACCTCGTCGCCGTTGTTCAGCAATGCCTGCAAGGCCATCACGATCAGCTCGGACACCCCGTTGCCGATGTAGATATCCTCGACCTGCACGCCGGGGATCTGCTTCTGCTGGGTGTAATGCATCACCGCCTTGCGCGCGGCGAACAGCCCTTTCGAATCGCAGTAGCCGGAAGCGTCCGGCAGGTTGTGGATCATGTCCTGCACCAGCTCGTCCGGCGCCAGAAAACCGAACGGCGCCGGGTTGCCGATGTTGAGCTTGGTGATCCGCTGTCCTTCATCTTCCATCTGCTTGGCGCGCGCCAGCACCGGGCCGCGAATGTCGTAGCAGACGTTGGCGAGCTTGGCGGATTTCAGTACCGGTTGCATGGGGTTTCATCCTGCTGGGTTATATGAGTTTGATCATGCCGACGCGCGCTCGGAAACCGGGACGATCCGGTCGAGCGCGAGCGCGAAACCGTCCGGGTGATGAAAATCGGGCCGGCCCGGCGGGTGCCGGAGCGCCCAATACGAGCGGCGTCCGTCCGCTGCCTCGATGACTACCGACACGGCCAAGCGCAAATCCGCGCCGGTCAGGCGCGGCGACAGCGCGCCGAGATCGACGGCGGCGGTCAGTTCGAGCCGATCCGCGCGGACGCGCGACGCGACCCGCAACCGTCCCGCATTTTCCACCACCGCCATGCCCTCCCGATAGGCTTGGAAACGATAAATCGCCCATTCGGTCGATGGCGCGAAATTGAATTCGTGGTAGCCGGCTCGGCCGCGCTCGGCCAGAAACAGCTCGCAGCAGGTGTGCCGCCAGAGTTCGTCGGCGCGGCGCGGCGGGCGCGGCGGGGACCAGCGCACGCGCTCCGCGTCGCCCTCGATCCGGTAAGCCAAGGCGAGCGTTTCCCCGCGCATCCGGCGCACCCGCACCGCGATCCGGCGAACGCTCGCATCGGGCGCGGAGGGATGGCAGATCAGCGAGAGAGAGGGCATTCGCCCATGATAACCGGAGTCGGGAAGCATCGGCAGCCTCGCCCGATCATCGCCAATGCATCGGAGAGCGTCGCGCGTAGCGGAACGCGAATTAAGATCCATGATCGAGTTTATTAAAGTGCCTTATGGCACTGGTCACAAGTTACGGTATTAGATTAGTTGTCAAGGGGCAAATGGGGTTTTGGGGTGGTGGTTCATGAGGGGATTGTCGGGGACGTTTGAGGATACCCAAACGGCGGGCTTGGTCGGCCAAATAGCGAATCGGATCG
>RRZT010515691.1_pt1 | contig 28611 bp, 22 predicted proteins | sample 2165551 | NCBI WGS metagenome assembly RRZT01 (sample SAMN10456910, study PRJNA506462) | wastewater metagenome | biome: wastewater; feature: sludge; material: wastewater sludge; isolation source: wastewater sludge with Escherichia coli K12::gfp cells carrying plasmid... | place: USA: Moscow, Idaho... | reverse complement strand
GCGCTGGGCATGAACCACCCGGGGCTCACCGACGACGACGAGTTCAAGGCCGAACTGCTCGAGGTCGCCCTCAACAAGCCCAGCAACTCCGACGTGTACACCGTCGCGTTCGCCCGGTTCGTCGACACGTTTGAACGCGTGATGGGCGACCCGGCGTTGCCGCACTACTTCTTCATCGAGGGTGGGGCGCTCGCCGTCGAGAACGCCCTCAAGACGGCGTTCGACTGGAAGTCGCGCCACAACGAGGCCCACGGCCGCTCCCGCGACCTGGGCACGCGCATCATGCACCTCAAGGACGCCTTCCACGGCCGCTCCGGCTACACGATGACGCTCACCAACACCGACCCGAACAAGACCGACCGCTACCCGAAGATGCCCGGCTGGCCGCGGCTGTCGACGCCGTACTGGGCGGCCGAGCGCGACATGGACGCCGTCGAAGCAGCCACCCTCGACGAGGCCGCGCGTGCCTTCGAGCAGTACCCGCACGACATTGCCGCGTTCATCATGGAACCCATCCAGGGAGAGGGCGGCGACCACCGGTTCCGTCCCGAGTTCCTGAAGGCGATGAAGGAACTCGTCAGCGCCAACGACGCCCTGTTCATCTTCGACGAAGTGCAGACCGGCGGCGGCATGACCGGGACGGCGTGGGCCTACCAGCAACTCGGTGTCACTCCCGACATCATCTCGTTCGGCAAGAAGCTGCAGGTGTGCGGCATCACGGCCGGCGGTCGGGTCGACGAGGTCCGCGACAACGTGTTCGAGGTGCCGAGCCGCATCAACTCCACCTGGGGCGGCAACCTGACCGACATGGTGCGCAGTCGCCGCATCCTCGAGGTGATCGAGGCCGACAACCTGCTCGACAACGCCCTGGTGCGCGGTGCCCACCTGCTGGAGCGACTCAACGACCTGCAGGCGCGGCACACCTCGGTCGAGAACGCGCGTGGCCTCGGCCTGATGTGTGCCATTTCGACACCCGACACCGAGTTCCGCAACGAGGTGATGCGTCGGCTGCAGGTCGACGAGCGCGTCGTCATGCTGGGGTGCGGACGCCGCTCGCTGCGGCTGCGACCGCCGCTCACCGTGACCGACGCCGAACTCGACCGTGCGGTCGACGCACTCGACCGCGTCCTGACCTCGATGGCCCGATAAGGAGCGACCCGTGTACGACACCCACGCCCTGCGGGCGGCGTTCGCGCGCTCGCTGTCGGTCATGTACGGCACCGAGGTGCCGGCCTACAACACCCTCGTCGACGTCTCGACGGCCGTGAACACCGACTTCATGGCGGCCCACCCCGACACCGCCGAGAGGCTGGGGCGCATCGACCGGGTCACCGCCGAGCGGCACGGCGCGATCCGGGTCGGCACGGCCCGCGAACTCGCCAGGGTCGCGCAGATCTTCGCCGCTCTCGGCATGGAGCCGGTCGGTTTCTACGACCTGCGCGGCGATGCCGCCACCTCGTTGCCGATCGTGTCGACCGCGTTTCGGCCCACCACGAAGGAGGCGCTGGCGATCAACCCGTTCCGGGTGTTCTGCTCGGTGCTGGTGACCGACGACCGCCGCTACTTCGACGCCGACCTGCAGGCCGAGCTGGACGCCTTCCTCGCCGACCGCGAACTGTTCGGCGACGACGTGGTCGCCCTGGCCGAGCGTGCGGAGGCCGACGGCGGCCTGCCGGACGCCGACGCCGAGCAGTTCCTGCGCCGCGCGACGGCGTGCTTCGAGCTGTCGACCGAGGCGGTCGACCGGGCGTGGTACGAGCGGTTGGCGTCCATCTCAGGAGTCGCGGCCGACATCGGCGGGGTCACCCGCACCCACATCAACCACCTGACCCCCCGCGTCCTCGACATCGACGATCTGTACCGGCGGATGAGCGACCTCGGCATCGCCATGATCGACGAGATCCAGGGTCCGCCGCGCTGGCAGGGTCCCGACGTGTTGCTGCGCCAGACGTCGTTCAAGGCGCTGGCCGAGCCGCGCCGGTTCCGCGAGGCCGACGGGTCCGTCGTCGACGGGACGCTGTCAGTGCGCTTCGGCGAGGTCGAGCAGCGCGGCATCGCCCTCACCCAGGCCGGGCGCGACCTGTACGACCGGCTCGTGGTGGAGGTCGACGAGCGATCGGCCGGACGCTCGGCCGACGAACGCCACGACGTGTTGGTCGCGGTGTGGCAGCAGCACCTGCCCGACAGCGAGGCCGGGCTGGCCGAGGCCGGGCTGGCCTGGTTCGAGTACCGGGTCGCAGACCCGGGGACGCCGCCGCCGGCGTCCGCGTCGGTGCCGGAACTGTTGGCGTCCGGACATCTGGTGGCCGACCCGATCGTGTACGAGGACTTCCTGCCCCGCTCGGCGGCCGGCATTTTCGCGTCGAACCTCGACAATGCGGGGAGCCGCGACGCCAGTCGCGAGGGCAGTCACCGCGACGAACGGTGGCTGTCCGAGGCGATGGGACGCCGCGTCCACGACCCCATGGCCCTGTACGCCGCGCAACGCGCGGCTTCCGTCGACGCCGCGGCCGGTGCGCTGGGCGTCCAGATTGAGGAGGAGACCGCATGAGGACCACGCAGGACCTGATCGAGCTGGGGAAAGTGTCGCTGGACGCCCTCGGCGTCGACGCCGACCGGCTCGACGACGCCGGCGCGGTCGTGGCCCGTTCGCCGCTGACCGGGGAGGACCTGTTCGGGGTGGCCACGGCGTCCGAGGAGGACGTGACCGCCGCGATCGGCCGCGCCCAGGCAGCGTTCGAGGCCTGGCGCGTTGTGCCCGCACCGGTCCGCGGGGCTCTGGTGAAGCGGCTCGGCGAGTTGATCAGCGCCCACAAGGAGGACCTGGCGGCGCTGGTCACGATCGAGGCGGGCAAGATCCACACTGAGGCGCTCGGCGAAGTGCAGGAGATGATCGACATCTGCGACTTCGCCGTCGGGCTTTCGCGGCAGCTCTACGGGCGCACCATGCCCTCGGAGCGCGCCGGCCACCGCCTGCAGGAGACCTGGCTGCCGCTGGGGGTGGTCGGTGTCATCTCGGCGTTCAACTTTCCTGTCGCCGTGTGGTCGTGGAACACCGCGATCGCGCTGGTGTGCGGCGACCCGGTCGTGTGGAAGCCGTCGGAGCTCACCGCCCTGTGCGCGCTCGGCTGCGACGCGCTGCTGCGCCGGGCGATGGCCGACTGCGGGGCGCCCGAGGGTCTGCACGAGCTGGTGATCGGTGGGCGTGAGGTCGGCGAAGTGCTGGTCGACGACCCCCGCGTCGCGCTGGTGTCGGCGACCGGATCGACCCGCATGGGCCGCGAGGTCGGCCCGCGGGTCGCGGCGCGCTTCGGGCGCTCGCTGCTGGAGTTGGGCGGCAACAACGCGGTGATCGTCACCCCGAGCGCCGACCTCGACCTGGCGGTGCCGTCGATCGTGTTCGGCGCGGCCGGGACCGCGGGCCAGCGGTGCACCACCACGCGACGGCTCATCGTGCACGAGTCGGTGGCCGACGAAGTGGTGTCGCGCGTCGCCCGTGCGTTCGACTCGCTCACGTTGGGCGATCCGTTCGACGACGGCGTCCTCGTGGGGCCGCTGGTAGGGGAGCGGGCGCTTGACGCGCTGCAGGACGCCCTCGCTGCCGCCCGCGCGCAGGGCGGCGAGGTCGTCACCGGCGGCGAGCGGGTAGTTCTGGGAGAGGGAGGCCGCGGAGTCGGCGACAGTGGGGCCGGGGGCGTCTGGGTCCGCCCGGCTCTCGTCCTCCTGCCCGCGCAGGAAGGCGTCGCGCTCACCGAGACGTTCGCGCCGCTGCTCTACGTGTTCACCTACCGCGACCTCGACGAAGCGCTGCGCCTGCACAACGCGGTGCCCCAGGGCCTGTCGGGCGGCATCTTCACCTCGGACGCCGCCGAAGCCGAGCGCTACCTCGCGCCCGGCGGCGCCGACACCGGCATCGCGAACGTGAACGTCGGGACTTCCGGCGCCGAGATCGGTGGCGCATTCGGCGGTGAGAAGGAGACCGGCGGCGGACGCGAGTCCGGGTCGGACGCCTGGCGCGCCTACATGCGGAGGTCGACCAACACCATCAACTACTCCGGCGCCGTACAGCTGGCGCAGGGGGTCGACTTCGGCTGACCCGACCGTCGATCGGCTGAGCGGCGGATTCAGGCGGGGCGCACCTTTCGGGGCGCCCCGCCTTCGCGTGCGTCCCTGGCTGTGGGGGGACGCCGCGCGCTCGGTCACGGATCGGTCGACTTTGTCTCAGAAAGGTCACAGGATGCGGCGCCGCCCCGTGACCAATCGGTGACTTGCGGGCGTTTCGGACACGGTGGAATCACGGCGTCGACACGGTCGCATCACAGAAGAGCCAAACGAAGTAGTTTCGGGCTTCAATCACCTTTGATCGTGCGAATGTTGAGACGTCCCCCTGAGTGGGAAGCCACTCGAACAGCACGACGGAGCACCGCATGAAGGTCTTCACCAAGCGGATCACGCCCTCCTGGCGTCCACCGTCGCCATCCTCGGCAGCCTGCAGCTCGCGGCCCCCACCGCCAACGCTGCCGGCCGCTCCACCATCCTCACCGCCGCCCACTGCGTCTACCAACGCAAAGGCCGGCTTCGCCACCAAGTGGATGTTCATCCCCGCCTACGACGCCCGCCCCGTCACCATCGACTCGGCAGGCAAGTTCTGCGCCAACACCCTGTACGGCTGCTGGACCGGTGTGTCGATGGCCGCCCCCAAGGCCTTCACGGCCCAGACCTCCTTCAACGCCACCGCCGCCCTCAACGACTACGCGTTCGTGCGCGTCGGCCTGGGCGGTAAGACCGGCCGCGCGGAGCTCGACCGCACCGTGCCCGGCATGCGCATCGCGTTCTCGGCGCTGGCCAACAACAGCCAGACCTTCACCTTCGGCTACCGCTGGGCCAGCCCCTACACCGGCAAGGACCTCATCTACAGCAAGGGCGCCCTGGCCCGCGACCCGTACAACGGCTCCAAGACCTACCGCGCCCCCAGCACCCTGAACGGCGGCTCGTCGGGCGGCCCCTGGATCTCGGGCTTCAACCCCCTCACCGGCACCGGCACCGTGTTCTCGGTCAACTCCTACAGCTACGCCGGGCAGAAGTTCACCCACGGCCCGATCCTCGGCGGCACCGCCCAGAAGATGCTCGTGGCTGCGCAGACGTCGAAAGGCAACGTCCGGTTCTGACCCGAGCCGCTCACAGAGCAACCGCGGGCCCGCCCCATCGAGGGGCGGGCCCGCTGCGCGTCCGGGGGTGCGGTGCTTCCGGTGGTGCGGTGCTTCTGGGGGTGCGGCTCGTTGGGGAGTGCTGAGGGTCAGGGGGTGCGGCGGGCGAGGGCGACCGAGTCGGCACGAACAGACGGCGAGCAGCGGCGTCCAAAGGGGCGACCAGAGGCGACTTGATCCGGACTGAGCCACATGGCGCGCTGAAGGGGACGCGGCGGACTGGCGCGGCCACGTGGCGTGTTGCAGGGGACGTGGCGATTGACGTGGCGCACTGACGCGGGCCACGTGGCGCACTGAAACTCGACGTGGCCCACTGACGCGGGCCACATGGCGCACTGAAACTCGACGTGGCGCACTCAAGTGGACGTGGCGCGTGGTGCACCGCCCGCCACGTCCGGTTCGATGCGCCACGTGAAAACTCGGTGCGCCCCGTCAGCCGGTCCAATGCGCCACGTGGGGCGGGCCTGCGTCAGACCAGCCGGTCCAATGCGCCACGTGGAACTCGGTGCGCCACGCCAACAGTTCCGACGCGCCAGGAGGGTTCGGGGTACGGCAGGACCTTGTCTATGAGGCCCGGGACGCTCCACGCGTATGCGATGTCTGCCGAGGCCGGTGATGAGGAACCGGGCGATTCCGGCTGTCGGACACTCTCGTTGCTGCCGCTCCTGACTTGTTGCTGCCGGTCGTTCTCGAGGCTCGCCCTATAGGACCGGCGTCGAGAACCAACTGCAGCGGGAACGCGCGACGGGCAGCGGGAACGCGCGACGGGCAGCGGGAACGCGCGACGGGCAGCGGGAGCGTGCGACGGGCAGCGGGAGCGTGCGACGGGCAGCGCGAACGCGCGACGGGCAGCGGGAATGCACCACCCGCAGCGGGAACGTGCGACGGGCAATGGAACGTGCGACGGGCAGCGGGAACGTGCGACGGGCAATGGGAACGTGCGACGGGCAGCGGGCAGGCGCGACGGGCAGCGGGAACGCACCACCCGCAGCGGGAACCATCCGTCCCCAGGCTCGCCGGACGCGGGTCCACGGCCTCAGCGCCAGTCGAGTTCCTCGGCCACGGCGACGAGGGACTCGAGCAGGGTCACGTTGTAGTCGACACCCAGTTCGCTGGGGAGCGGGAACATGACCTGGTCGGCCTCCTGTACGGCTTCGTCCTGACGCAGTCGACGGACGACCTCGTCGAAGCTGCCCGTGATCATCGGCGCGACGCGCGCGACCTGATTGTCGAGGTAGCTGAACGTTTCACGCTCGTCGCGGGCAGCCCCGAAGTGCCGGTGGTCTTCCTCGTTCACCAGGGGAATGACCGTCCGCGCGACCTGCGTGCGGCCGCCGGTGGCTTGGTCCGATGTGCGGTGCGCCTGCCGGAAACCGCGCATGAAGTCGGCCTGCTGCACGTGCAGAGGTCGGCCGTCGTCGTCGAGCAGGTAGGTCGACGTCATCAGGTTCAACCCGGCCGACCCGGCCCACAACGCCGAGTCGTAGGTGTTGGCTCCCCACCAGATGCGATCCAGCAGGCGCGGCGACGACGGCAGCACCGGCAGGTCCTCGGGCAGCCCGTGCTTCGTCGCATATCGCGACCGGGCCACCGGGACGCCGGCGACCGCGTTGCGGAACTGCTGGGCCCGCACCCACGCCTCCTCGATCGACACCGAGCTGGCGGTCGGCTGCGTCACGAACGCCGTCGGCCCCTCATGATTCATCGAATGGGTCCGGCGCGACACGCCGAGCTGCAGGCGTCCGTCGCAGAGTAGGTCGGTGGTGGCGGCTTCCTCGGCCAGGTGCAGCGGGTTCTCGTAGCGCAGGTCGATCACACCCGTGCCGACCTGGATCGACTCGGTGCGCGACGCCATCGCGGTCAGCAGCGGCATCGGTGACGAGAACGACATCTCGAAGTGGTGCGACCGCACCCACGCCGTCTCGACACCCAACTTCTCGGCCTCGACGGCCAGTTCGATCGTCTGGTGCAGCGCGTCGCGGGCCGTCGCGACCGGCGACCCCTCCTGCTCGCTGTACCTGCCGAACGACAGGAAACCGATGCTCTTCTCCATGCAGCACTCCCCCCGAGGTGCAACAACCGCCATGCCGCCCGACTCCCCCGCGAGGGCTGAGGCTGCGGCGTCCGCGAGGATAGCGGTGTTCAGTGCAGGACGCCGCATCGGGGGTCCAGGTCTGAGATCATCGACCGATGATCGGACGCCGTGGCCGCTTCGCCCTGCCCGTCGCGCTCGCGCTGCTCGCGACGCCCTTGGCCGGCTGCTCCCGGACGCCCACCCCCGAGTCCTCGAGCCCGGCCGCCACGGCGTCCACGACACCGGCACCCACGGCGTCCACGAAATCGGCACCCACGGCGTCCACGAAACCGTCCGAGACCACCGCCGGGGTGGATGTGTCGCGGTGGCAGCGCAGCGTCGACTGGCCGGCGCTGTGGGCGTCCGGACACCGCTTCGCCTGGATCAAGGCGACCGAGGGCACCGGACACCGCAGCCCGACCTGGGCGACACAGGAGGCGGAGGCCCGCCAGGTCGGGATGCTGCGCGGTGGCTACCACTACGCGCGTCCGGCGGCGTCGACGGGCGCGGCCCAGGCGCGCTTCTTCGTGGCGAACGGGGGAGGGTGGCGTCCGGACGGTCGCACGCTGCCCGGCGCGCTCGATCTGGAGGCCAGCAAGGGTGACGGCGGCTGCCACGGGCTGACGCCCGCCCGGATGGTCGCGTGGGTGACCGACTTCACCACCGAGTACGAGCGGCTCACCGGACGCCCACCGGTGCTGTACGTCCGCGACGACCTGTGGCGGCGCTGCGCCGGCGACGACACCACGCTCGGACGCCTCCCGCTCTGGCTTTATGACCACGAGCCGCCAATGGGGCCCTGGCCGCGCGGCTGGAAGCGGCCGACGGTCTGGCAGCGCGGCGTCGTCGGTGGACTCGACCGCAACGTCTTCCTCGGGTCGAGCGAGGATCTCGTCGCCTGGGCGACCACTCCCTGAAGCCTCTCGCCCGGGGGTGTCCTCGCCGATGGCGGCGCCCGGACGTGCCGGGATACACTGGCCGCGAACAATGTGCTCCGGGGTCGGTGTAATTCCGAACCGGCGGTGACAGTCCGCGACCCGACGCCGCTCAGCGGCCGAGGTTGACCCGGTGAAACTCCGGGACCGACGGTGAAAGTCCGGATGGGAGGCAGCACGGCGTGTTCGGCGTGCCACGTCATGGCTCCGCCGACCGCTGGTGGCGCCCCGGACTGTCCGGGAGGAGCTGCTGGTGACCCAGCGACTACGTATCAGGACCGCCCCGTGGGTGGCGGCCGTGATCGTTGTGCTGCTCTGGTACCTCGTCATCGTCCTCGGCGGCCTCGACGCGTTCGTGCTCCCCACCCCTGCCGCCGTGGCCGGGCGGCTGGCCTCCGACCTGACCGGGCCGGTGATCTGGCCCTACCTGGGCCTGACCGTCATCGAGAGCCTCGGCGGCTGCCTCGTCGGCGCGGTCACCGCGCTTCCGCTGGCGGTGGTCATCCACCGGTCCCGTTGGTTCGCGGCGGCCGTCAACCCGTTCCTCGGCGCCACCCAGGCCATTCCGGCGGTGGCGCTCGCTCCGCTGCTGGTGCTGTGGGTCGGCTACGGCTGGTGGCCCGTCGTGCTCCTGTGCGCCCTTCTGGTCTTCTTCCCGATCCTGGTGGCGACCGTCGTCGGCCTGCGTCACGTGCCCCGGGGGCCCGTGGACGCCGCACTGGTCGACGGTGCCGGGCCGTGGGCCTTGTTGACCCACATCGAACTGCCCCTGGCGCTGCCCTCAATCCTCGGTGGCCTGCGCAACGGGTTCGCCCTGTCGGTGACCGGCGCCGTCGTCGGCGAGCTGGTGATGGGCGGCCAGGGCCTCGGCGCTCTGCTCACGTTGCAGCGCGACGCCGTGGACACCGCGGGCATGTTCTCGACCATCGCCATCCTCTGCCTGCTGGCGTCCTCGCTCTACTCGCTGATCCTGCTGGTGGAGCGACGCTCCGCCGTCATGGACGCCCTGACCACCAACGAAAGGAGCCCGACGTGACCGCACGCCTGATCGCCGTCCTCGTCGCTGCCGCACTCACGCTCGCAGGCTGCGCCCAGCCGACCCCAAGCCCCTCGCCGTCGTCGACGCGCACCGCCACCGGCGTCACCATCGGCCTCACCTACATCCCGAACATCCAGTTCGCTCCGTTCTACGTGGCCGAGAAGAACGGCTACTTCGAGGCGGAAGGGGTATCGGCTACCCTGCGGCACCACGGTGCCCAAGAGGGTCTCTTCACCGCGCTGGCCTCGGGGCAGGAAGACTTCGTCATCGCCGGCGGCGACGAGATGGCCCAGGCCGCGTCCCAGGGCATGGACCTGGTCGCCGTCGCGTCCTACTACCGCCGCTACCCGGTGGTCGCGATCGTGCCCGACGGCTCGGCGGTGCGCACGGCGTCCGACATCAAGGGACGCCGCGTCGGCGTCCCGATGAGGTCGGGGGAGACGTGGCTCGGACTGCTGGCGATGCTGAAATCGGCCGGCCTCACCGAGGCCGACATCACCGTCGTCGAGGTCGGCTTCTCGCAGCAGGCGGCGCTGAAGGCCAATCGGGTGGACGTGATCATGGGCTTCTCGAACAACGACCTGATCCAGTTCGGACGAGCCCGCCTGGCGTCGCGGGCCATCCCGCTCACCTCCGGTGAGCCGCCGCTGGTCAGCATCCAGCTCATCACGACACGCCGCTACCTGACCGAACACCCGGACGCCGTCCGCGGCGTCGCGAACGCCATGGTGGCCGGAATGGAGCAGGCGGCGTCCGACCCGGCGGGCGCGGTCGTCGACAGCGCCGAGTGGGTGCCGACCTTGACCCAGCAGGCGGCAGCAGCCGACGCGCTCGCCACGCTGGAGGCCACGACCGCCCTGTTCCGCAGCGAGGACGGCACCATCAGCGGACGGGTCGACGAGGCTCGTTTCACGGTGATGGTCGACTTCCTGAAGACATCGGGGCTCGTTAGGGGCACGCTTGATTCAGCGACCCTCGTCGCCGGTTCCGTCGTCACGAAGTAGCATGCAGAGCGAAAGGGCGCCGAGCGTGCTGTCGGCGTCCTCTTCGAGGCGTTCGGTCCGAAGCGCCGGGGGGAGAATTGTCAGACCGATGTGGTCGGATGGACGCATGATCAGGAGGCACTCGTGAGCTGGTGCGCATGAGCGATGCCGTGATGGGTTCGGCCGCCGAGAAGGGCGGCTGGTTGCCTGCGGCCTCCGACGCCGAGTCGGGGGTGCAGGTCGCTGTGGCGACCAGTGGGTTCGCCCAGTGGATCGACCGAGCCATCGCGTGGGTGTGCCTGTTCTCGCTCGTCCCCGTGCTCATCGCCGCCAGTGTCGATGCCGACAAGGTGCACCTGCCGTGGCTGATCTCCATTGCTGGCGGTCTCACCGTGGTGGCGGCTCTCATGCCGGTCTTCGCCCGCAGGGCGGCGGTGTTCAAGGCGCTGGCGGCCGCGTACGGCGTCGTTGTGCTCGTGGGCCTGCTCACCTGGCCCGTCGGCTGGATAGGCACCAGCCAGATCGTTCGCCCCCCGTGGCTGTGGCTGTGTCTCGGCCTCGCCACGATCTGCGTCGCGCTCGCCTCCAACGTGCGCATCGCGATGGTCTACAACGCCGTCGCGGCCATCACCTACCTGCTGATCCGCATCCTGCCGGGCAGCGGCGTCGGTCTGGCTCTGGGCCTGCAGGACGTGCTGGTGCTCGTCGTCCAGCCGGCTGGGCTGCTGCTCGGCCTGTCGATGCTGCGCGACACGGTCGTGAAGCTGGACGCGGCCCTCGCCACTGCGCACGGCCAGCGAGCCGACACCGCGGTGAAGGACGCCCTGGTCACCGCCCGCTCCCGGCTCGACGCGATCGTCCACGACGAAGTGATGACCACGCTCGTCGCAGCCGCGAACAGCACCGGTCGCCACGACCCGGCACTGGTCGAGCAGTCCCGTCGGGCGCAGCAGTCGCTGGTCGATGCGTCGGCCAGCGCCGCGTCCGACGAGCCGATCACCGTCGAGCAGTTCTCGTGGCTGGTGCAGGACATTGTCGAGAGCGTGTCGACCAACAGCGCCATCACGGTGCAGGCGCCTGCCGAGATCGTCAGCCTGCCGTCGGACGCGGTGGGCACCCTCGTGCAGGCTGTGCGTGAAGCGACCCTCAACGCGTCGAAGCACTCCCGCGCCGACCACGTCAGGGTCGAGGTGGACATCAGGGTGGTGCGCAGGCGGCCCCAGGTCACCGTCGACGTGGTCGACGACGGCGTGGGGTTCTCGATGGCCGACGTCCCCAGGGAGCGGCTCGGCATCCGGGTGTCGCTCATCGAGCGCATGCACACGATCGGCGGTGACGCCGAGATCGAGAGCGCACCGGGTCAGGGCACCCGGGTTCGGCTCACGTGGTCGAACCCGGCCGAGACGACACCTCCCGAGCCTCCGCCGCGGGCCATGCTCGACCCGCTGGAGAATCCGCTGCTGTCGCGCATCGAGCGTCGCCCGTTCCGTTGGCTGGGCTACGGCCTGATGGGTCTCTACATGCTGGTCGGCCTGCTGTGCATCGACCGTGTCGAGAAGCCCGGTCTTCTGGTGCTCGCCCTGCTGCTGGCTGCGGTCGCCATCTACGTGGCGATGTACAACCTCGGCCTCGCCGTGATGTCGCAGCGGCACGCGTGGACGGTGGTGGGCCTCGCACTGGCGGTCACTCTGTGCTGTCTGCTGGCGATGCCCCAGGGCCCCTGGCCGCAGTACACCACCTGGTTCGCCAGCGCCACCATGCTGCTGCTGATCATGGTGCTCTCGGGCCCCCAGGAGGGCATCGCCTGGGCCGGTGCGGCGGTGCACTTCCTCCTCGTCATGGTGATGGGCACCGTGCACCCGGGCATGACGTTCCTGCAGGCCATCGACCCCGCCATCGTGCCGGCCGCTTGGCTCGGCGTCTGCCTGTTCCTGCTGCGGTGGCTCGATCAGATCCACGAGCAGGTGCGGGCCGTCGAGATGAGTTCGCGCGCCGAGGCGTCGCAGCAGGCCGTCACCTTCAGCAAGTTGGTGCTGCGCGAGGTGTGGCTCACCGAGTTGATGGGCATGGTCGGCCCGATGCTGACCCGTATCGCCGACCCCGACGCCGACTTCACCGAACTCGACCGGCGCATGTTCCTCGCGGTCGAGGGTGGCCTGCGCGACAGCATTCGCGCCGCGAACCTGACCAGCCGTGAACTGTCCTACGCCATCGGCGAGGCCCGCATCCGCGGCGTCAGCGTCACGCTGGTCGACAACAGGGGAGCGGTCCTGCCCGAAGCACTGCGCCGTTCGGTGATCGGGCTCATGCAACAAATCGTTTCGGAGGCGCAGGCCGGACGAATCGTCGCCCGGGTTGCACCAGAGGGCTATGACGACGCTGTTACCATTCTCCGGGTTGACGAGAACGGCGGCAGCCGCCTCGTCAAGATCAGCGAAGACGGACGCATCACCTCCTGAAACGAGACACTCCATGGCCGCCACCCCCATCCGCACAGCCATCATCGACGACCACGAAGCCATCCGCGTCGGCATCGGTGCCGCGCTCGAGAACTCGTCGGGCAATGACATCGAGCTCATCGACTCCGCTGCCACCGTCGGTGCTTTCCTCGATGCCGACCACGAAGATGTCGACGTCGTGCTGCTCGACCTCAACCTCGGTGACGGGTCCGACCCCAAGGAGAACGCCGAACTCCTGCGCGCCGAGGGCTTCCGCGTGCTCGTCTACTCCATCGCCGACAACCCGCGCATGCTGCGACGCGCCCTGGCCGGCGGCGCCGACGGCGTCTGCCGCAAGTCCGACCCGGTCGCCGAGACGATCGCAGCCATTCAGGCCGTGGCGGCCGGTGAGCAGGTGATCAGCCAGGAGATCCTGTCGGCGATCGAGGGTGACTCCACCTATGTCGCGGCCAAGCTCGGGCCGCGCGAACGCCAGGTGCTCAGCCTGTACGCGGCCGGGCTCGAAATTCCCGAGGTCGGTGCTCAGCTCTACATCACCGAGAACTCGGTGAAGGAATACCTGAAGCGCATTCGGGCCAAGTACACCCAGGTCGACCGGCCGGCGGCGTCCAAGCTCGATCTGTTCAAGCGCGCCGTCGAAGACGGCATCGTGCCGCCGGTGGAACCGCAGATCTGAGCGTCAGCGTCGGGTGAGGTGGATGCCGGCGAGCATGCACCTCACCGACCAGCCGGCCAGCTCCATGGTCGGCACCGACAGCGGCAACAACTCAGCGCTCTGCTCGATGGTGGCGCGCGGCGCCGGCGTGAGGGCGGCGAGGGCCCGTTGCGACAGGGCCAGGACGCGGTGCCGCGTCCCTGCCAGTTCGAGCGCGTTGCCGGCGAACTCGACCACCTGGTCCCACGAGATGTCGATGACGTCGCGGCCGGTGTCCGCGAGCCTCCGGGCGAGCTGGGCGCGGCGTCCGTGATCGGCGATCGCCGCCAGACACACCAGAGCGAAGTCGGTCGCGATCGTCATGATCACGTTGGTGTGATAGATCGGCTTCCCGTCGGGGTCGGCCGTGTCGAACGCCATCGGCTCGTAGCCGAAGCTCGTGCAGAACCGCTCCAGAATGATCGGGTTGGCCCGGTTCGAGTTGCCGACGTACGCGACCCGCTCGATGTGGTCGAAGATCATCGCTCCGGTGCCCTCGAGAAACAGGTTGTCGTTCTCGAGACCGGAGTAGTCGACGACCTCCTGCACCCGGCACTGTCGCTTCAGCAGCTCGACGATGTCGGCCCGGCGCTCCCGACGCCGGCTGGGCGCGAACATCGGGTAGATCGCGATGCGACCGCCGTGATGCGTCGACACCCAGTCGTTCGGAAACACCGAGTCGGGCGTCTGTCGGGACCCGTCGTCGTCGAAGGCGTGCACCACGACGCCGACCCGGCCCAGCTCGGCGACCGCCGCATCGAACTCGCCGCGGGCCTGATCGGCGACGGCACGCTCGGCGAGGTCAGGACGGGGAACCTGAAACGCGTTGTCGCAGGCAGTTTCGGGATTCGGGGTGAAGACATGAGGGCGGACCATCACGACCACCCCGGCCGCCTGCGCGAAGTGGTGAGTCGCCATCGGGGTCAGAGGCCCTTGAGGAAGTCGGGGTCGTCGTCGGGGGCGCGCGGCCGCGACGGTTGCCGGCGCGACGGCGGCAGCGGCCTGGTCGGCTTGCCGTAGACGAACCATGCCAGCGGCCCCAGCACCGGCACTGCAACGACGCACACGGCCCACAGCCAGCGCGGGAACATCCGCACCCGGTCGGAGTCGGCCTGGGCGACCTCCACGAGGGCATAGATCGCCAGCCCGACGAGGATGACGACGACAGCGACCCGACCCATGGCGTCAACATACCCCAGCCGCCAAGGCCCTGACGGCTAGGGTGGGCCGGTGCTCATCCCCCTTCCTGCGGCCGATCTGTGGCGGCGGCTGCCCGAGGCTCTGGACGGCCGCGCGACGCTCGCTCCGCTGCCCGCCGAGGGGGCGGGCGGCGTCCTGGAGATGCTGCGCCCCGACCTGCCGTTGGAGGACGCCGACGCGGCCCTGGTCGTCAGCACCTCCGGCACTACCGGCGCCCCGAAGGGTGTCGTTCTCGGACGCCGGGCCCTCTGGGCGTCCGCTCTCGCGACCCACGAGCGGCTCGGCGGCCCGGGCACCTGGACGTGCGTGCTGCCTATCCAGCACGTCGCCGGTGTCATGACGCTCGTGCGCAGCCACGTCGCCGGCACCATCGCCGTCTTCGGACGCCCCGACCTGTCCGATCTCGTTCGTGCCCCGGGCCGCAACTACCTGTCGATCGTTCCCACCCAGCTCGTCCGCGCCCTCGCCGACGCGTCGCTGACCGCGACGCTGGCCGGCTACGACGCCGTCCTCGTCGGCGGCGCCGCACTGTCGGACGCCGTGGCGGCCCGGGCGCGCGCCCACGGCGTCCGCCTCGTCACCACCTACGGCATGAGCGAGACCTGTGGCGGCTGCGTCTACGACGGCCGGCCGCTGGCCGGCGTCGAGGTCTCGGACGTCGACGGATGCCTCGAGATCGCCGGCGCCGTCGTGTTCTCGGGCTACCGCGGACGCCCCGACCTGACCGCGAACGTGCTGGGCGCCGACGCCGCCGGACGCCGCCGGTTCCGCACCTCCGACCGAGGGAGCGTCGTCGACGGCCGGGTCGCCGTGCTGGGACGCCTCGATGACGTGGTGGTCACCGGCGGCGTGAACGTCGACCTCGCCGAGGTCCGACGCCTCGCGGCGGAGCTGACCGGCCCGCCGGAGGAGGGCGGCGTCCTGATCGTCGGGGTGCCCGACCGGGAGTGGGGCACCCGGATCGTGGCGGCGTCCACCGGCCTGCACGACCTGGCGGAGCTGCGGCGCCGCCTCGCCGACCATCTGACGTCGGTCGCGCTGCCCAAAGAGCTCCGGCGTGTGGACGGCTGGCCGCGCACCGCGTCTGGAAAGATCGACCTGAGGGCCGTAGCGAGCGCGTGGAGGGTGACGTGAGTCTGAGTGCGTGGATCGAGGGTGCTCGACCGAAGACTCTGCCGGCGGCCGCAGCGCCCGTCATCGCGGGCAGCGCGGTCGCCCTCTTCAACGGGAGTCTGCATCTGGGCAAGGCGCTGCTCTGTGCGCTCATCGCGCTTGCACTGCAGGTGGGGGTGAACTTCGCCAACGACTACTCCGACGGGGTGCGTGGCACCGATGACCACCGGGTCGGCCCGCAACGCCTCGTCGGTTCGGGTGCAGCCCGGCCCGAGACTGTGCGGCTCGCCGCGTTCGGCTGCTTCGGCCTGGCCGCCGTCGCCGGGCTGATCCTTGTCATCTGGACCCAGGCGTGGTGGCTGCTGCTCGTCGGCGCCGCCGCGATCGCCGCCGCCTGGTTCTACACCGGCGGACGCCGACCCTACGGCTATGCCGGTTGGGGAGAGGTGTTCGTCTTCGTCTTCTTCGGTCTGGTCGCCACGGCCGGCACCACGTTCGTACAGCTCGGTGTGATCACCGAGGGCACCGCCTGGGCCGGCGTCGCCATGGGAGCCCTTGCCTGCGCGCTGCTCGTCTCCAACAACCTGCGCGACCTCGGCACCGATGCCGTCGCGGGAAAGAAGACGCTGGCCGTTCGGCTCGGCGACCGGCGCACCCGGTGGTTCTTCGTGGCGCTCGTCGCCCTCACGGTGATCGCGCTGATCCAGGTCGCCGCAGCCACCACCTGGTGGGGACTGCTCGGGTTGCTGTCGCTGGTATTCCTGGCAGGGCCGGTCCGCTTCGTGCTCGGCGGCGCCGAGGGCCGGACACTGCTGCGGGTCCTCAGGCTGACCGGCATCGCGTCGCTGGTGGCCGCACTCGGACTCTTCATCGGGCTCTGGATCGGCTGATGGCCCGCCGCTGGACCACGGCCACCCTACGCGGCCCGGTGGTGTGGGTGGCGTGGATCGCGGTCGTCGGGTGGCTCGCCCTCGGCGTGGGCGCCCTCGTCACTCTGGACGCCCCCCTCGGCACCTGGCTGGGCCTGCTGTGGCTGGTGCTCGCCTTCGTCACGGGGGCGGTCGCGGTCAGCCTCGGGGTGGGGGTGGGGCCCGACGGGGTCCGGCTGCCCGGGCGCGAACCGCTCGCCTGGGCCGACATCGAGTCGGTGAGCGTGCGGACCGGCGTGCTGTCTCAGCCGGTGCTGAACGTGCGGCAGGGGCGCGGCCTGGACGGCGTCCCACTCGAGGGCCTGGCATGGTTCGGCAGCCGCACCGCCCGGCGTTTCGCCGAAACGATCAGCGACGCGGGTGACCTTGGACCGGTGGCGCAGGTCGCCAGGCAGGCGCCGGCCCGCCGCGGGCGGGCGGCGGCGTGACCACGGCGTCCACGCAGCCGGGCTGGGACCTGCACCCCTTCGACCTGCCGATGACCACGAGGTTTCGGGGCATCACCGCGCGGCGCGGCGTCCTTGTGCAGGGCCCGGCGGGTTGGGCCGAGTGGAGCCCGTTCGCCGAGTACCACCACCCCGAAACTGCCGCCTGGTGGGCCGCCACCCTGGAGGCCGCCACGCTCGGCTTTCCGGATCCGGTGCGTGACGAGGTGCCGGTGAACTGCACGATCCCGGCAGTGGGGCCCGAGCTGGCGCACGCGCGCGCGGCGGCGTCCGGATGCCGCACCGCCAAGGTCAAGGTGGCCGAGCCCGGCCAGACGCTGGCCGACGACCTGGCCCGCGTCGAAGCCGTGCGTGACGCGCTCGGGCCGGGCGGCCGCGTCCGCGTGGACGCCAACGGCGCCTGGTCGGTCGACGCGGCACTGGCCGCGCTGCGCCAGCTCGGACGCGGCGGGCTCGAGTACGCCGAGCAGCCCTGCCGCACGGTCGAGGAACTGAGGGAGCTGCGCCTCGCGCTCGCCCGCCGGGGCATCGAGGTGCCGATCGCCGCCGACGAGTCGATTCGCCGCGCCGGCGACCCGCAGCGCGTCGTCGAACGAGAGGCCGCCGACATCGCCGTGCTGAAGGTCCAGCCGCTGGGCGGCGTCCGCGCGTGCCTGCGGTTGGCCGAACAGCTCGGGTTGCCCGTGGTGGTGTCGTCGGCGCTCGAGACGTCGGTCGGCATCCGGGCCGGCGTCGCGCTGGCCGCAGCCCTGCCCGATCTGCCCCACGACTGTGGCCTCAACACCGTCGGGCTGCTGGTCGAGGACGTCGCGGTCGATCCGCTGGTCGCCGTGGGCGGCGTCCTGCCGGTGCGCGACGTGGTGCTCAGACCGGCGTCCGACTGGCAGCGCCTCGGCGACCGGGACCATTGGGGGGCCAGGCTCGCCGACGCCACGACCGACGTCGCGGCCACCCGCGACTGAGGTGTGATGCCTGCCGCCGACCGGCGGTGAAAGGGTCGAAGGCGTGCCGGGAGAGGCCCGGCGCAGGAAAGGCTGAATCATGTCCTCACCCCAGCTCGCCACTGCCCCCATCGCGAGCACGGTCCATCTGACGCGCACCTACGGCACCGGCCCGACCGCTGTCGTGGCCGTCGACGACGTGTCGGTGGACTTCGCTCCCGGCACGTTCACCGCGATCATGGGGCCGTCCGGCTCGGGCAAGTCGACGCTGATGCACTGCCTGGCGGGGCTCGACCGGGTCACGTCGGGCCAGGTGTTCCTCGACGGCGCCGAGATCGGGTCGATGCCCGACCGTGAGCTCACCCGACTGCGCCGCGACCGGGTCGGTTTCGTGTTCCAGTCATTCAACCTGCTACCCACCCTGACCGCCGAGCAGAACATCCTGCTGCCGCTCGACCTCGCCGGCGGCAAGCCCGACCGCGAGCACCTCGCCCGCATCGTCGACTCGCTCGGCCTCGGCGACCGGCTCACCCACCGTCCTTCGGAGCTGTCCGGAGGCCAGCAGCAGCGAGTCGCGATTGCTCGGGCACTGGTGACCCGCCCCGCCGTGCTGTTCGCCGACGAGCCGACCGGCGCGCTCGACTCGCGCACCGGGCAGCAACTGCTCAGCTACCTGCGCTCCTGCACCACCGATCTCGGCCAGACCATCGTGATGGTCACCCACGACCCCAACGCGGCGGCCTTCGCCGACCGGGCGCTGATCCTCTCCGACGGTCGCATCGTCGACGACATCGCCTCCCCCGATGCTGACGCCGTGCTCGGAGCCCTCAAGGAGCTGGTGGCCTGATGCTCAAGCACGCACTCCTGGAGGTCCGGTACCACCCGGCCCGGTTCATCGCCACGCTCATCGCCATCGCCATCTCGACGGCGTTCATGGCGGGCAGCTCCATCGTGATCGCCACCGAGAACAACTCGCTCGGCAGCCAGCTGGCCCGCCCCGCCAGCAACGCCCACCTCGTGGTCACGATCGCCGACCCGTCGCCGCCCGACCGGTCGGCCACCGACGTCAAGGCCGCGCTCGCGCAGGTGCCCGGTGTGGTGGCCGCCGAGCAGATGATCGACGCCATCAGCCTCATTCGGCACGGGGTCGACACGATCCAGGTGTCGGCGACCCTCGTCCCCTCGGAACCGTTCCGGTGGGCGAACCTCATCCAGGGGCACTGGCCCACGGCGTCGGCCCAGATCGCGCTCAGCGAGTCGGGGGCCAAGAAGCTGGGCGTCACGCTGGGTGATGTCGTCGACAACCCGATGATGGGCGGCGAGCAGACGGTGGTCGGCATCACCGACGAACCGGCGTCCTACCTGCGCGAGGCTGCCTACGTCCACGACTTCGGGCAGGGCAACGACTTCGATCACGCCGCGGGCACGTGGCGCGTCAAGCTGAAGCCTGGCACCGACGTGGACACGGCGTCCGCCGCCATCATCACGGCGCTCGCGCCGCTGGCCGGCAAGATCACGCCGGTGACGAGCGAGCACTACCGGCAAGCCTCGGTCGACTCGCTGACCGCCGACCTCAACGTGCTCAAGACGCTGGTGCAGGTCTTCGCCGTGATCTCGCTGGTCGTCGGGGTGATCATCATCTCGACCACCTTCACCATCCTCGTCGCGCAGCGTCGCCGCCAGATCGGGCTGCTGCGCGCCGTCGGCGCGAGCGGACGCCAGGTGCGCGGCCGGCTGCTGGCCGAGGCGCTGGTGCTGGGCGTGGCCGGCTCAGCGCTGGGTCTGCTGCTGGCGATCGGTCTGGCCGCCGTGGCCGCCCTGTTCACCGGCGCGATTGGCTACGGGCTGCGCGTCCCGACCCTCGACACCGTGGTGGCGTTCGGGCTCGGCGTCCTCGGCACGCTCGTTGCGGCGCTGGCGCCGACGGCGTCCGCGACCCGCGTGATGCCGCTGGAGGCGCTGCAGCCGGTGGCGACGGTCGAGGCCGAGCGCCGTGCGTCGCGGGTCCGGGCCGTGATCTGCGGGCTGCTCGTGCTGCTCGGTGGCGGTCTGGCCGTCGTGTCGCAGGTCGTGCGTTCGCACGCGGTGTTGACGGCGCTCGGTGGGGCCGCGCTGATCACGCTGGGCGTCCTGTTCGGCGCGAGCCTGTTCGTGCCCGCCCTGATGCGCGGGTTCGGACGCCTCGTCGGCGGCTTCGGCCCTACCGCGCGGCTCGCCGCCGCGAACGCGGTGCGCAACCCCAAGCGGTCGGCCGGAACCGCCACCGCCCTGATGCTGGCCGTCGGGCTGATCGTGACGCTCCAGGTCGGCACGGCGACGGTCAAGGCCTCCATGCGGAGCAGCCTCGACCAGGCGTACCCGGTCGACCTCGTGGTGTCGGGCCAGATCTGGGACGGCGGGGGAGAGGCGCCGACGCTCACCGGACTGCCCGAGTCGCTCCCGAAGCGGGTCGCCGGGGTGGCCGGCGTCGGGGACGCCGAGCCGGTGCTGGGCGTCGGGGCCGAGCTGCAGTCCAACGGCAGCCAGGAAACGCGCGAGCCGATGCTGGTGCGGGCCTGGAACGACGACCTGCGCTCGGTGGTGAGCGGTGACCAGCAGCCCCCGGGGCCTGACGAGATCCTGGTGTCACGCATGCGGGGTGACCTCACGGGTCGCGTCACCCTGAAGGGGGCGTCCGGAGCGGTCGAGCTGACCGTGCGCAAGGCCCGCCTCGCCGGCGCCAGCGGCGCGATGGTCGACCCCGCGGTGCTGACGCGGCTCGGCGGCACGCCGAAGCTGGCCGAGGTGTGGGTGTCGGTGCCCGACCGGTCGAACGCGCTGCCGGTGGTCGAGGGCATCCAGAAGGTCGGCGGTTCCGACATCCAGGTGGCGGGCAGCGTCGCCCAGGCGGCGATGATCGAGCGGGTGCTCGACCTGCTGCTGCTGATCACGTCCGCGCTGCTGGGGGTCGCCGTGCTGATCGCGCTGATGGGTGTCGGCAACACGCTGGCCCTGTCGGTGCTGGAGCGGCGACGCGAGACCGGCCTGCTGCGGGCTCTCGGTCTGCAGAAGTCGTCGCTGCAGGCGATGCTGGCGATCGAGGCGGTGCTGATGGCGCTCGCCGGAACGCTGGTCGGTCTGGTGGCCGGGGTCCTGTTCGGCTGGCTGGGCACGAGCGCGATCGTGAAGGAGGTCAACGACGAGTCGATGCGCTACGTGTTCGCCGTCGACGTGTGGCAGACCCTCGGCATGGTCGGCATCGCGGTGCTGGCCGGGCTCGTCGCGTCGGTGCTGCCCGGTCTGCGGGCCGCCCGCGTGACGCCGACCGCGGCGCTGGCCGAGGAGTAGCCTGAGCCGCGGACACCGAGGAGGAGCGATGGCGGCGAGCGCCGACTGTGCCCGAACGCTGCTGGCGCAACTGGCATCCCAGGGCGTGACCGACGTCGTCGTGTGCCCCGGGTCGCGCAGCGCGCCGCTGGCGCTGGCGGCCGCTGAGGCCGAACGCCGCGGCCTCGTCCGGCTGCACGTGCGCGTCGACGAACGCTCGGCCGCCTTCCTGGCGGTGGGGTTGGGGAAGGCGACGCGGCGTCCGGCGGCGGTGATCACCACCTCGGGCACGGCGGTGGGCAACCTCCTGCCGGCCGTGATGGAGGCGTCGCACTCCCGGACGCCGCTGCTGCTGATCACCGCCGACCGATCCGCCGACTTGGTCGGCTTCGGCGCCAACCAGACCACCGATCAGGTCGGCCTGTTCGGCGGCTTCGTGCGGGCCCGGCTCCGCGTCAGCTCGGACGCCCCTGCGGCCTGGTCGGCCCACGCGGCCGGGGCGGTGGTGCGGGCGCTGGGTGGCCTGGGCGGGGAGCCCGGCCCGGTGCAGGTGAACGTCGAACTCCGCGAGCCGCTCGTCCCCGACGGTGACGAGGCCTGGCCCGAGGTCGTGCCGCTGGTGGTTCCGGACGCCCCTGCCCAAGGGGGGACGCCGATGACGGCCCGCCCGCTGCGCACGATCGTGATCGTCGGCGACGCGACGCCGGAGGAGGGTGAACGTGCGGCAGAGTTCGCGGCCGCAGCCGGCGTCCCGCTCGTGGCCGAGCCGTCGAGCAACGCGCGCCGGGCCGGAGCGTTGCGGGGCGGGGAGCTCCTGCTGACCGGCCCGCTGGCCGACCGCGTCGAGCTGGCCATCGTCGTCGGGCATCCGACCTTGTCGCGGCCCGTTTCGGCGCTGCTGGGGCGTACGGGCGTCGAGGTCGTGGCGGTGCGCCGCGCCGACGGGTGGGCCGAGCCCGGACGCCGCGTGCGGGCCGTGGTCGACGACGTCGGCGACCTGGCTCTGGCCGCCCCGCCGGCCGGCTGGCTGGAGGAGTGGCAGGACGCCGACGCGGCCGCCTCGCGCCACATGGACGCCGTGCTCGGCGAGCTGGAGGCCGAGGGCCGGGTGTCGGGATGGGCGGTCGCAGCCGGGGTGCTGGCGGCGGCGTCCGCCGGAGTGCTCGTGGTGGGCGCCTCGCAGGTGATCCGCGACATCAGCGTGGCTCCGATCGGCGAGCGTCCGCCGGTCGTGTTCGCCAACCGCGGCCTGGCGGGCATCGACGGGACGATCTCGACCGCGGTCGGGGTCGCGCTGGGGCAGAGGCGTCCGACGGTGCTGGTCTGCGGCGACCTGACCTTCCTGCACGACTCGAACGGACTGCTGCTCGGCCCCGGCGAACCCGTGCCCGACCTGCGCATCGTGGTGCTCGATGACCGGGGCGGGGCCATCTTCTCGACGCTCGAGTACGGCGACGCCCGATTCGCCGCCGACTTCGACCGACTCTTCGGCACGCCGACCCGCGCCGACATCGCGGCCGTCGCAGAGGCGTCCGGGGTGCGCTCCCGCCGTGTCGCAGGGGCGTCCGACCTGGCCCAGGCGCTCGCCGAGCCGATCTCGGGCATCGACGTCCTGGTGGTCGACCTCGACCGTTCCGACCGCCGCGAGCTGAACCGGCGCCTGGCCGACGGGGTCGCCTGACCCGACCGCCCTACTGCTCGCGCAGCCAGCGCCGCAGGTGCCAGGTGGCCCGCACGTCGTCCTCGTTGTACTCCAGCACGCGGCGCCGGGCCGCCGCCCGGGTGTCGGCATCGGGCGCCTCGACCGCCTCGTCGAACCACTCCAGCGACTCCAGCCCCCCGGGGGTGGCGTCGCGCCAGGCGAAGTCGGTGCCTGCGGTGGCGACCACCTTCAACCCCAGGCCGTTGGCGCCGAAGAAGTTCTGCCTGACCGTCTGGAACAGATCGACGAGGTGCTGCCGGGTGAACTCGCGCATCCAGGCGTCGACGTCGCTGTCGTTGCCGGTCAGGCGGTTGATGCGCACCACCTCGTAGTCGGAGTAGTGGTACACCGCCGCGTCGCGCCCGTCCACCAGGCCGCGCAGCCACGCGAACGCCTCCGCGGCCAGCCGGGCCTCGGCGTCGGCGTCCAGTTCGGCGAACGCGCTGAACTCGCGGTACACCGGCTCGCCGGCACCGTCGTCGACCAGGAATCCCCACAGGTACGCGCGGTCGTCGCGGTTGGTCTCGATGTCGATGTCGATCTCGAGCTCGTGGCGCGGCAGGTCGATCGGGCCTTCCGTCTGCCGCTCCAGGACAATGCCTTCGCTCAGCATCCGGGCGCGGCGCTGCGCGACTCGCAGTCGCTGCTCGCCGCCCGGCCGGTGCGACACCCGCGGCAGGTACTCGCCCAGCGCCTCGTCGAGCTCCATCGCCGCGAGATGCGCCACCGTGCTCACGCCGAGGTCCCGCAGCGCCAGAATCTCGAACACGTCGAGGGGCGCCTTGCTGATGCGCAGGCTCAGGTCGTCGTCGTCGAGCTGGTCGAGGCAGTGCCGCTGCCAAGCACAGTGGGCGCACTCGGGGCTGACGATGGGCGTGAGCAGCGGCGCATCCCCCGACGCCGCGTTGGCCTGCTCGGCCAGCCGCACGCGGAACGCGTGCTCGGCCTCGTAGCGGTCGAGCACGCTGATCGGGGACGCCGCCTCGGGCACCGGCGTCATGCGCGGGTTGGGTGCCACGACGTCGGCGTTCAGATCCAGCCACGCGATGAGCTGCCGCTGCGGACCGCCCTCGCCGACCTGGAGACGCTCCAGCCCGATCAGGCCCGCCTCCGGCGCGGCCGCCGCGAATCCGGACGCCTCGAGCAGCCGCCAGTAGTGCGACACCTGCAACGCCGCGTTGAGGCGGCCCGACCAGCGGTAGGCCCGCCCGCGCAGGCCGCTGCGGACGCGCGGCGCCTCGAGCGTCGACACCTCCAACTCGGTCTCCTCGGGCGCCTGCTCGGTCACCTTGTGGAACTTCACCTGCACGGGGTGGTAGCCCGAACCGTCGGGGGAGCGGACCAGCAGCGAGGGGCGTCCGCTGCGGTGATTGTCGTAGTCGCGCGGCAACAGGCCGCCGATGATCACGTCGACCCCGTTGCGCATCGCTGCCACGCAGGCCCGCTCCTGCACCTCGGAGGGCTGCTCGCGCAGGTCGCGCAGATCGAGGGCGCCGGCGTCCAGCAAGTGCTCGAAGAGCCCTGACTCCACCTCGTCGGCGTTGTGGAACCAGCGCGGCGTGGGGCGCGTCAGGCTCGGCGCGATCAGCTCAGGGGTGAAAGCGTGCACCGTCTTGAGGGGGCAGCTGCGGGCTGCATAGGCGTCCAGCACGAATCGCATCCGCGCGGACCCTCCTCTCTTCGCCCCCGGTGGGTCAGGCTACTCCCCGGTGGAGCGCAACGACACCACCGGAGAGATTCTTGAACTCGACGTTGCGCCAGCCCGCCTCGGTCATCAGCGTCGCCAAAGCCCGCTGGTCGGGCCACGCCAGGATCGACTCGGGCAGGTACTGGTAGGCGGCCGGGTTCGGCGACACCACCGCCGCCACCTTCGGAATCATCTTCAGGACGCCGTAGGTGTAGGCCTCGCGGAACACCGGAACCACCGGTGCGGAGAACTCGGCGATCACCACGCGGCCCCCCGGGCGGGTGACGCGCAGCAGCTCGGCCAGCGCCGCCGGGGTGTCCTCGACGTTGCGCAACCCGAACGAGATCGTCACCGCGTCGAACGTGCCGTCGGCGTAGGGAAGCGCGAGGGCGTCCGCGTTCACGAAGGCCAGGTCGGGCTGCCGCTGCCTGCCCACGTCGAGCATTCCGAACGACAGGTCAGTCGCGATCACGAGCGCGCCGGCGTCAGCGAACGGCCGCGACGAGGTGCCGGTGCCGGCGGCCAGGTCGAGGATGCGTTCCCCCGCCTTCGGCGCCACGGCGCGCACCACCTGGCGGCGCCAGCTGCGGTCCTGGCCGAACGACATGATGCCGTTGAGCAGGTCGTAGCGGGTGGCGAGCTTGTCGAACATGTCGGCCACGTCGGCCCGCCGCTTGGCGAGGGACGCCCGTGAGTTGGTCTTCACAACGGGCTAGCCTGCCAGATGGACGCCGCCCGCGTCCGAGCCGCACGTCGCGCACGGCGGACTTGTGAAGATGGGGGAGAATCGCCGCATGGCCAAACGCACACCGCTGTTGACGGTGAAGAACCTGACGAAGTCCTTCGGGCCGGCCGTCATCATCGACGACTTCAGCCTCGACGTGTACCCGGGTGAGGCGATCGCGCTGACCGGCCGCAACGGTGCCGGCAAGTCCACCATTCTGCGCTGCCTGATCGGGGCGATCCGGCCCGACTCGGGGCGCGTCGAACTCGAGGGCACCCGGCTGAGTGAGACCGACCCGCAGATCCGCCGTGACGTGGCGACCGTCATCGACGACCTCGACTTCTTCCCCGACCTCAGCGTCGTCGAGCACCTCGACCTGCTGGCCCGCGCGCACGGCATCCCCGATCCGGACGCCGCTGTCGACGAAGTGTTGCACGAGGTGCAGCTGGTGCCGCAGTCGGGCCAGCTGCCGGGAACCCTGTCGTCGGGTCAGCGCCGCCGCCTGGCGTTGGCGACTGCGTTCGTTCGGCCCCGCAAGCTCCTCATCCTCGACGAGCCCGAGCAGCGCCTCGACGTCGAGGGCATCGCCTGGCTGGCCGCCCGCCTGAAGGCCGAACGCGAGCGCGGGCTCGCCATCGTGATGGCCTCGCACGAGCCGCACCTGGTCGAGACCGTTGCCACCCGCACGGTGCGCCTCACCGGCGGCAACCGGGCCACGGTCCCCGACGCCGAGGCGATCGAGGCGTCCGAATGAGCAAGCGGTCGCGCCGACTGGCGCGCCAGGGGGTGGACGCCGTCGCGGCGGCCCCTGCGGCGTCCGCGGCCGAGCCGGTCGACCCGTATGCGGCGTTCGCCGATCGCGAGTGGAACTTCTTCTTCCTGCCCGACGAGCCGGCCCACGTCGTCGACGAAGGCCAGCTGCGCGGCCTGATGAAGGACTGGCGGCACGGCCGCGCCACCCGGACGATCGGCGACGTCATCAGCGACGGCTACTACGCGATCTTCGCCGTGATCCTGGTCGGCGCGATGGTGACGAACCTGGTGCTGTCGCAGTCGCGGACGGTGGCTGGCTGCACGTCGGCGGCCTGCGTGTCGGGCCGGTCGCTGCTGCCGTGGGCGGTGCTGTTCGGGGCGTGCGCGCTGGCGTTCGCGGTGTCGCGCCTGATGGGGCCGGTCATGGTGTCCTCGGCCGAGGGGTTCTGGCTGATGGAGGCCCCGATCAGCCGGGGCAGGCTGTTGCGCGGACGCCTCTGGCTCGCCGTCGCCGGTGCGTTCCTGCTGGCCGGCCTGATCGGCGGGCTGGTGGCGCTGCTGAGCGGGCTGGCGCCGATGGCCGCCGCCGGATGGGCGCTGGCGGCCGGGGCAGGGGCGTCCGCGGCGGTCGCGTTCGGCGCGGTCGAGCAGTCCCATGACCGGACGCTGCCGGTGCGCGTCCTGCAGATCGTCAGCGGCGTCCTCGCCGGTGCGGCGCTCGTGACGATGGTGGCGATCTCGACCGGCTGGCTGGCCGCTCCCGCAGGCACCCTGTTCGCCGAACTGCCGTGGATCCTGGCGGGCCTCGGCGCCGCGGCCGTCATCGTCGCGGGTGTCGTCGCCCAGCGCCGGCTGAGCCACATTCGCCGCTCCCGGCTCACCTCGGGCGGCTCGCTGGTCAGCGGCATGCAGGGCGCCATGTTCGCCCTCGACCTCGGCCTGGCCCGCGACATCCTCGTCGAGCGCGAGGCGGCCGACCGCGGCCACGTGCGGCCCACCAAGGGACGCGGCCTCGGGCTGCAGGCTCTCGTCTGGCGCGACGTGCAGCGCCTGGTGCGGTTCCCGAAGCCGTTCGCCGGCCTCGTCGGGGCCCTCCTCGTGCCGTACGCGGTGGACGCCCTCGGCCTGGGCATCGTGATGCCCTTCCTGTCGGCGCTGGCCCTGTTCATGGCGCTGGTGCCGTTCCTGGGTGGCCTGCGCGTGCTGAGCCGCACGCAGGGCCTGGCCCGCACGCTGCCGTTCTCGACCTCGGCGATCCGCAGCGCGTCGATGGTGGTCCCGGCGATCCTGGCGGTGCTCTGGTCGATCGCGATCCTGCCGGCCGCCCTCGGGCTGGGCGGCGGGACGCCGCGATCCTGGCCGGACGCCGCGATGGTCGCCCTCGCGATCGGGGCCGCCGGCCTGCTCGGCGCGGTGCGCTGGCAGACGGCCAAGCCCGTCGACTTCGGCGTCCCGATGATGGCCACGGCCAGCGGCGCGATGCCCCCGACGCTGATGTTCAACCTGTTCCGCGGCTTCGACACGGTGGCTCTGGTGACGGCCCCGGTGATGCTCGGCGTGGCGCCCTACTGGTCGCTCGCGCTGGCGGGCGTCGTGTTCATGTTCCTGCGGATGGGCGGGATGAACATGGAGGACGTGCAGGCCCAGGCCAACGAGGACCGCAAGCGCCTCGCCGAAGAGAGGGCGCAGCGCAACCGGCCGGCCCAGAAGGTCAGGATCCAGCGGCCCCAGCGGTGACGCCGAGCGCCTGCAGCATCGGCTGCAGCTTGGCGTGCGTCTCGGCCAGCTCCGAGGCCGGGTCGGACGCCGCCACGATGCCGCAGCCGGCATACAGCGTGATGGCGGCCGGGTCGGCGGCGTCCACCTGGCCGCAGCGCAGCGCGATGGCCCACTCGCCGTCGCCGGCGGTGTCGATCCAGCCCACGGGGCCGCTGTAGCGGCCCCGGTCGAGTCCCTCGATCGCGGCGATCTCGGCGCGGGCGCCGGTGGTCGGGGTCCCGCACACCGCCGCGCTCGGGTGCAGCCGCGCGGCGAGTTGCAGCGAGCTGGCGTGGGCGTCGGCCACCGCGGTGACGTCGGAGGCCAGGTGCATCACGTTCGGCAGCTCCAGCACGTAGGGCACCTCGGGCACGTTCATGCCGTGGCAGTACGGAGCCAGCGCCTCGGCGACCGACGCCACGGCCAGCTCATGCTCGACGAGGTCCTTGTCCGACTGCGCCAGCGTGGACGCCAGTCGCTCCACCGCGTCCCCCGACCGGCGCCTGATGGTGCCGGCGAGCACCCGCGACGTGACGAGGCCGTTCTGCCGCCGCACCAGCATCTCGGGGGAGGCTCCGACGAGACCGTCGAGCTGAAACGTCCAGCAAGTGGGGTAGCGCTCGGCGAGCCGCTCGACGACCGCCCTGGTGTCGAGCGGGGC
>RRZT012362300.1_pt1 | contig 28618 bp, 25 predicted proteins | sample 2165551 | NCBI WGS metagenome assembly RRZT01 (sample SAMN10456910, study PRJNA506462) | wastewater metagenome | biome: wastewater; feature: sludge; material: wastewater sludge; isolation source: wastewater sludge with Escherichia coli K12::gfp cells carrying plasmid... | place: USA: Moscow, Idaho... | reverse complement strand
TGATCTGACGTCGCCCGGAGATGCCCCAAGATTCAAAGGCCGCGGGTTTCGCGGGGGGGATTCCAGCCCTGACTGGGAGGCATCTCGCTGGCAGAGAGTGCGCCCGAAGGGATTCGAACCCCTAACCTTCTGATCCGTAGTCAGATGCTCTATCCGTTGAGCTACGGGCGCTTGGTGGTACGTGTTCAGTTATCTGGCGGAGGCGAGAGGATTTGAACCTCCGGTCCCCTTTAAGGGGGACAACTCATTAGCAGTGAGTCCCATTCGGCCGCTCTGGCACGCCTCCATCGAGCTTCGTAGAGGTTACCGGATAACCGAACCGGTACCGGAACCGCCGAGGGCACAGCGTACACAGCCTCACTTATGCTGGCCAAATGACCGCCCGCCTGCGCCCGCTGATGGCCGATCTACCGGCCTACACGCCCGGCAGGACGGTGCCCGGCGCGATCAAGCTGGCCAGTAACGAAACCGTGGACGGCCCGCTGCCCAGCGTGCGGGCGGCCATCGAGGCGGCCACCGACACCCTCAACCGCTATCCGGACAACGGGTACGTCGAGCTCAAGGAGCACCTGGCCAAGCACGTGGATGTGGCGCCCGAGCACATCGCCGCCGGCTGCGGTTCGGTCAGCCTGTGCCAGCAGCTGATCCAGATCACCGCATCGGTCGGCGACGAGGTGATGTTCGGCTGGCGGGCCTTCGAGGTCTACCCGCTGCAGGTCCGCGTCGCCGGCGCCACCCCGGTGCCCGTCCCGCTGCGTGATCACACCCATGATCTGCCCGCAATGCTGGCCGCCATCACCGACCGCACCCGGCTGATCTTCGTGTGCAACCCCAACAACCCGACGTCGACGGTGGTGCCCCCCGACGAGCTGGCGGCCTTCGTGCGGGCCGTTCCGGATTACGTCGTCGTCTGCATCGACGAGGCCTACGTCGAGTACATCCGCGGCGGCCTGCTGCCCAACAGCATCGGCCTGGCCCGCGAGCACCCGAATGTAGTTGTCCTGCGGACCTTCTCGAAGGCCTATGGTCTGGCCGGCGCGCGGGTCGGCTATGCCGTGGGCGATCCGGACCTGATCACGGCCCTGGGCAAGGTGTACGTGCCGTTCACCGCCAGCAGCCTGGCGCAGGCTGCCGCGATCGCGTCGGTCAACGCCTCCGCCGAATTGCTGGCCCGCACCGACGCGGTGGTCGCAGAGCGGGTCCGGGTCAGCGCGGCCCTGCGCGCGGCGGGCTATCCGCTGCCCGATTCGCAGGCCAACTTCGTCTGGCTGCCGCTGGGTCCCGAGCACACCGCGGGCTTCGTCGAGCAGGCCGCCGACTCGCGCATCCTCGTGCGCCCGTACGGTAGCGACGGGGTGCGCGTCACCATCGGCGCGCCCCACGAGAACGACGCCTTCCTGTCATTCGCCACCGACTGGATCGCCAGTAGAGAAGGAAACGGACTCTCATGAGCCAGGTACGCGTGAAACGAGCCGCCGCCGCGACGCTGGTGCTGGCTGCGGTGTTGAGCGGATGCGGGCGCACCACCGGCGGTCAGGTTGCGATGACCACCGAACCGCTCTCGCCCGACATCACCTGTGCCGAGTTCGCCCTTCTCAGCGACAGCGACCGGATCAAGGTGGTCGGCGAGATCACCAGCAAGCAGGGTCAGAGCGCACCCGAGAGTCAGGCGTTCCTGCTGTCGGCGCTGGCCGGCATTCTCTGCAAGGGCGCGCCCGATGCGCCGCTCAAGCAGGTTCTGGGCCGGATGAAGGTGGGCTAGTCGAGTCGACGATGCTGCCGCGGAACGCGGGGGCGGAGGAGCGAGACAGTCGGGATAGTCGAGTCGACGATGCTGCCGCGGAACGCGGGGGCGGAGGAGCGAGACAGTCGGGCTAGCGCTAGCGGGTCAGGCCCGAACCAGCACCTTCGCGTCGGACGCGGCGGCCAGCAGTTCGGCGATGGTGAATTCGCCCCAACCGTCGTTGACCGGACCCGTCGGCACCCCCAGCCAGGTGACCACGCCGGGATCGGGCGTGACGTCCAGGTTGTAGGCCTGCATCCCGGGCAGGTGGTGCTCGAGGAAGTTGCCCAGGAAGTCGATCATGAACACGAGGCAGCCGAGCAGGCCCTTGCCCCACAGCGGTGACGAGTTGTACAGCGGATTGACCGCCGTCGGATCGCCGATCATCACGATGGACCCGTAGTGCGGCTTGCTGCCGCCGTCGGGCACGTACTCCGGCATGAACGGCTGCAGGCCGGGCAGGTCGGTGGACAGGTAGGCGGCCACATCGCCGTAGGTCTCGATGTTGACGAACCCGGAGCCCCTGCCGTTGCCCGCGACGACGGTGTTGAGGCCGGGGCTCTCGAAGCCGATGCCGTCCAGGCCGGTTTGCTGGGCGACGAACTCGGCCTCCCACCCGCCCAGTGAATGGCCGGTGACGAAGATGCGGTCGTTGCCGTAGCCCTGCGCGGCGGCCTCGGTCTGCACCCGGCGGGCGAAGTCGAGGGCGTCGTAGAACGCCCAGGGCGTGGTGTTGGTGAAGATGACCTGCATGTCGGCGAGGAGCTGGCTGATCGCGATGAGCGGGTTGAACAGCAGGTTCGTTCCGCCGGTCGTGCCCTGGTAGGCGATGATGATCTGCCGCTGCGGCGTCACCCACACCTTGGCCGACATTCCGGAGAACAGGTTGGTCGACGTCATCTGGAATCCGTCCACGGTGAACGGCACCAGGCCGCCGGGCACACCGCCGAGGACGTATTCGGCGGCGGCGGCGTTGAGGAACTGGGCCACCGTGGGCGTCTCGTTGGTCGGGGGACCGGTGTAGGTCTCCGTCGGGACCACCTGCTGCGCCGGCGGTGTCCGGTCGAACCCGAGTAGCAATTCCACTCCACGGAACACCGCGAAGATCAGGTCGTTGAATGGCGCCAGCGTGAACGGGGTCTTGTTGCCGTCCGACGAGGTGGTGAAGCCGAAGATCTCCAGCACCGCGTTGATGATGCGGCCGGGCAGTTCGAACAGCTCGGCGATGGGTGACAGCGGCTGGGGCGCGCTCGGCGTGGTGACGGTGACGAGGGACTTGGCGGCGGTGGTGGTGACGGCCAGGGCCTCGGTGGTCGCCGTGGGCTCTGCGGTGGGCTTGGCGATGAGGCTGTGCACGGCGGGGGCGGCGGATCCGGCCGAGGTGTCCGGCTCGGCGACGGGGTGGACGGCCGGTTCGGCGGTCGCCTCCGCCGTCGGTGTGGTGTCGTGTGCCGAAGTCGGCGCCGGATTCGCTTCTGTAGCAGGGATTTCCGGGGCCTTCTGGTCGATGCTGGCGGTCGTCGTCGCCTTGGGCGACTCGGTGACCACCACATCGGCCGCGGGCTCCTCCGACGGGGCGGGAGCGTCCTCGGGCCGCGGATCGGACGTCGTCGACGGGTGCTCGACGGCGCTGGGATCCGGTTCGCCGGACTCTGCTCCGTCGGCCGGGTCGGCGTCCTTCGCGTCAGGGTCCTTGGGGGCGGGGTCCTGCGAGCCGGGATCCTGCTGGTTGGACGCCGCGGCGTCGGAGCCCTTGTCCGCGGCTCCCGGCGTCGCCCCGGTCCCGGCATCGGTCTGGCTGGAATGTACTGCGCCCGAGCCGGTTTCGGAGTCTCCCTCGGCCCATGCGACCCCGTGTCCCAGCCCGGTCGCGATGCCGAAGGCAAGGGTCAGGGCCGTGAGCCGGAACCGTAGGGAACCTCTGAGAACTCCGTCGTGGTACATCGTGGCGCCTCCCCCGTCTGTCTCTGACAACGAGTGACACCATACGTTGTCATGTGACTGTCGTCACAGCGGGCCTCGCCCTGGCGCCGGGAGGGTCCGGTCAGGTGGGTAACCTCGCCTGCATGGCTGATGAGTACGAGTCGGTATCCGTCGAGACCGCCGACCACGTCGCAACCGTGACCCTGATCGGACCCGGTAAGGGCAATGCGATGGGCCCGGCATTCTGGGCCGAACTGCCCGAGGTGTTCGAAAAGCTGGACGCCGACCCGGAAGTTCGCGCGATCGTGCTGACCGGCTCCGGCCGCAACTTCAGCTACGGCCTGGACATCGCCGCCATGGGCGACACCCTCGGCCCCCTCATGGGCGACGGCGCCACCGCCAAACCGCGCACGGACTTTCATACCCGGCTCAAGACCATGCAGCACACCATCACCGCGGTCGCTGATTGCCGGACCCCCACCATCGCGGCGGTCCACGGTTGGTGCATCGGCGGCGGCGTCGACCTGATCAGCGCCGTCGACATCCGGTATGCGAGCGCCGACGCCAAGTTCTCGGTGCGCGAGGTGAAACTGGCGATCGTCGCCGATGTGGGCTCGCTGGCCCGGCTGCCGCTGATCCTGTCGGAAGGGCACCTGCGCGAATTGGCCCTGACGGGCAAGGACATCGATTCAGAACGCGCCGCACGAATCGGCCTGGTCAACGACGTCTACGAGACGCCCGAAGCCACCCTCGCGGCGGCGCACGCCACCGCGGCCGAGATCGCTGCCAACCCGCCGCTGGTGGTGCGGGGCATCAAGGACGTCCTCGACGAACAGCGCACCGCCCAGGTCGCGGCCAGTCTGCGCTATGTGGCGGCGTGGAACTCGGCCTTCTTGCCGTCCAAGGATCTGGGCGAGGGCATCACGGCGATGTTCGAGAAGCGGCCGCCGCAGTTCACCGGCGAGTAATGCCGTGACCGGCGTAGAGCTGCATCCCGACCTGGCCGCGCTGGCGCCGCTGCTGGGAACCTGGGCAGGTGCGGGCACCGGCGAGTACCCGACGATCGCGCCGTTCGGCTACACCGAGGAGGTCACCTTCGGCCACGTCGGCAAGCCATTCCTGACGTACACGCAACGCACCCGGGCCGTCGATGACGGCCGCGCCCTGCACGCCGAGACCGGGTACGTGCGGGCGCCGGCGCCCAACCGTATCGAACTGGTGCTCGCCCATCCCACCGGCATCACCGAGATCCAGGAAGGGCCACTGGATGTCGTGGCCGACCGCGTCCTGCAGATGGACCTGGTGTCCACGGAGATCGGGCGCACCGAATCAGCCAAGGAGGTCATGGCGGTGGCCCGGTCGATCCGGGTCGACGGCGACACCCTGACGTACTCGCTGCGGATGGCCGCCATGGGGCACCCGCTGCAGCACCATCTATCGGCCACGTTGCACCGGGTGACGGCGTGACCGACGGCCGGATCCGGGTCCCCGCCGACCTTGACGCCGTGACCGATGTGGCCGACGAGGACCACTCGGACATCGACCCGGCGGCGATCGAGCGGATCTGGGCGGCCGTGCAGCACTGGTACTCGGCCGGCATGCATCCCGCCATCCAGGTGTGCTTGCGGCACAACGGAACTCCCGTGCTCAACCGGGCGATCGGGCACGGCTGGGGCAATGCGCCCGCCGACGCTCCCGATGCGGAGAAGGTTCCCGTGCGCACCAGCACGCCGTTCTGCGTGTACTCGGCGGCCAAGGCGATCTCGACCACCGTGGTGCACATGCTGGTCGAACGGGGTGCGTTCACGCTCGACGACCTGGTGTGCGACTACCTGCCGACCTACACCGGGAACGGCAAGGAACGCACCACAATTCGCCACGTCGTCACGCACAGCGCCGGGATCCCGTTCGCCACCGGACCACGGGTGGACCTCAAACGGATGGACGACAGCGACTACGCCCGCGAGATGCTGGGCCGGATGCGCCCGGTGTATCCACCGGGGCTGGTCCACATGTATCACGGCGTCACCTGGGGACCGCTGGTGCGGGAGATCGTACTGGCGGCCACCGGCCGCAACATCCGGGAGATCCTGGCCACCGAGATCCTCGATCCGCTCGGCTTCCGGTGGACGAACTACGGTGTGGCAGAAGCCGATCTACCGCTGGTGGCGCTGAGCCATCCGACCGGAAAGCCGCTGCCCGCACCCATTGCGCGGGCCTTCAAGCTGGCCGTCGGCGGAACCCTGCACCAGATCATCCCGTTCACCAACACCCCGGCGTTCCTGACCAGTGTGGTGCCGTCGTCGAGCACCGTCTCCAACGCCGACGAGCTATCCCGGTTCGCCGAAATCCTCTGCCGTGGAGGCGAACTCGACGGTATTCGGATCATGCGGCCGGAGACACTCGCCGCGGCGACCGCCCCGGCCCGCCGGCTGCGGCCCGACATCGCCACCGGGCTGATGCCGATGCGCTGGGGCACCGGGTACATGCTCGGCTCCAAGCGGTTCGGGCCGTTCGGCCGTGACGCGGCCGAAGCGTTCGGACATACCGGGCTGGTCGATATCGCCGTGTGGGCCGATCCGTCCCGCCGGCTCTCGGCGGCGGTGGTCAGCAGTGGCAAGCCGGGCCGGCACGCCGAGGCGCATCGCTATCCGGACCTGCTCGACCGCATCAACGCCGAGATCCCGCGAGTGCGTTAGGCCGGGCGCAACCGCACTGACCTTCGCCGGGCTGCGGATCGGTATCCAATTCCAGCAACGGCTCGGCGCGCAAGGTGCCAGAGTCCGCCCTTGGCACGCACCAAAGCTGCGGCCATGCGGCAGCCGTCAGACTGTGATGGGCGGCTTCCAGTAGTCGTTCATCGGCTCGGCGTACTTGTCGTTGTTGGTGAGCGGGCCAAGGCCCAGGGCGTCTTCGATGGTGCGCAGCAAGCTGTAGTGGTTGTTGTAGTCGTCGACGACGAAGTGGCCGTCGCGCATCCCGGCGTTCACGGCGCCCACCGACGGGATGACGACGGTCGTGATGTGGTTGCCCTGGTTGCCGTTGCCCAGGGACAGGTTGTTGTAGTCCTCGTCGAAGGTGACGACGATGGCGTTCCTCTGCGTGGGGTCCTGCCACGTCGGCGAGTTCAAGATCATCGGCAGGGTGCCCTGCAGCCATTTGTCCCCGGCGGCGACGTTGTACTGGTGATCCGTGAATTCGCTGATCAGCCAACGGATCACACCTTCGAGCGTCGTCGTGGGACCCTCCATGTTGGTGGCGTCGTCGGCCGCGAACCACACGAAATTCGGGGCGTCGGCCGGCACGGCGAGGTCGGCAGCCAGTTGGTTCAGGTCGAACAGGTGCGCCGCGACGCGGGCGGGGTCGTTGTAGATGTCACTGAAGGCGAGGAAGGGCAGGTCGGAACCGACGCCGTACCCGCTGCCCCCCTGCGCGTAGCCGGCCCACGTCTTGCCTGCCGCCTCGATGGAGTCGGCGAGGTTGCGCTGGGTGAAGCAGTCGGAGGGGCAGTTGTAGTTGATCCCGAAATCGGATCCGCCGAGGATGGGGTAGTAATTCGGGTCGCTCGGGTGGGTCAGGGCGTAGTAGTTCGTTCCGACTCCGTAGGCGTTGATGAGGCTGTTGATGTACGGCGCGTTGGGACTCCCGACGATGTCGGTGTAACCCTTGTTCTCCAGGTAGACCATGAACACGTGATCGAGTCCGCGGACCGTCGACTCCGGCCGTGCGGGTGGTGGCGGCGCGGGCAGGTCGGCGCCGACGGTGAACGAGAGGTTGTCCGCGTAGGCGTTGTTGTAGTTACCGGGCACCGGGTTGCAGTCCTTGAACGTCACCACGATCTGCGCGCTGCGGGTGCCCATCGGAATTGCGCCCGAGGTGTCGCGTTCGAGCAGCCCGGTCCGGAACCAGCGATCCAGCACGGTGACCGGCCCGAGCCCGCCGCTGCCCAGGTACAGCCGGTCGGCGTCCAGGAAGTTCACCTTGACCGATGCCGCGGACGGATCCAGGGTGAAGCCGCCGAGCCAGCCGCTGAGCGTGTAAGGCACAGCACCAGAATCGATCTGGGCCGCAGCGGCGCTGAGGTCGACGGTCTGGGTGAGGCTGGAGGTGGCCACGTTGCCACCGCCGAAGAACTGCCCACCACTATCGGCCGGGGCGCATGTCGTGCTCGGAAACCCGAGAAACCCCGGAAGCGTCGGCCCTGGCGACTCGAGCGGCCACGGCAGCCGGCGCAACGTGCCGTACTTGATCACCGTCGGCGTGCCGGTCACCGACCAGCCGGGCACGGTCACCGAGCTGTATCCGGACAGTGAGGCGTCCCCGACCTCGGCGCCGGGGTTGACCAAGAGGTTCGGCCCCAGAGGTTCGACCTCGAGCGCATTCAGCTGCTGCGCGCGCGGAATCTCGAAGAGACTGGAGAGCATCTGATTTATCTCGCGGCGCACCCAGGCCACCACGCCCCACAACAGCGGCATCTGAATCGGAGCGACCGGACCGCCGGTCATCGACGGGCCCAAGCCCACCCAACTGAGCAGGGTGCTAACGACATCGGCGATGAAGCCCTGCGGCGCAGGCGGTTGGCTGACCGGGGTGAGCGCCTCGGTTCGGGTGGTCGTCGACGCGGTGGTCACCGACGCGATGGGCGACGATCCGGAGCCGGTAGCGGCAGGGGCGGCAGTGCGAAGGGTCGATGCCGACGACACGGCCGGCTCAACGGCGGCAGCCCCCGGGGTCGAGGTGGCGTTCAGCTTTGCTTGCGGTGTCGGGGACGTCGAAATCGACGGAGTGGACGAGGAGACGTGTCCGGCCGTTGGAGCGGCGACGACGTCCGACTGTGGTTCTGCCGGGGACGTCGGCGCCGAAACCGCTTCCGATGTGTCGGGTGCGGCGGCTTTCGCCGAACCGGAGTCGGTGCCCGTCGGTTCCGGTGTGGGTTCCGATGCGGGATACTCGGCGGTGCCGGATCCAGCGGCGGTGGTGTGCGCTGCATCGGTGCTTTGCGGGGCACCCGTGCCAGGGTCGGCCGGCGCTGAGGACTCCCCCGACGAAGCGTTACCCGTGGCTGCCGTTGAATCTTCCTCGGGTGAAGCAGAATTCGAACTATTCGGTGACCTCGGAGCCGAACTCGGACTCGCCGCGGCGGTGCCTCCGGCGGAAGTTGAATCCGGTGAATCGGCCCCACCCGAAGACCCACCCGAAGTTGTGGAGCTCGACGCCGACTCGGTATCCGAAGGTTGCGCCAGTGCCACTGGCGGCGTCGTGACCAACGCGGCACCCACCCCGAGCACAATGACCAACGCACCGACGCATCCGTCGTACCGCATAGCCGCTCCTTGCCTCGACAGGACATGCAGCGGCACTGAACACTACGCCGGCCGACGACCGCAAAGGGCGGTAATGGTCAGAGCGAATGTGAGAGCCCTACCTGCGGTGGCGGAGGGATTTGAACCCCCGGTGGGGATTAACCCACTCTCGCTTTCAAGGCGAGTGCATTAGGCCGCTCTGCCACGCCACCGCCGACAAGAATAGTGGGATCAACCCGCGGCACCGTCGGGTGGCTTCAGCGACGCGCTGATCCGGCGGCAGTTGTCGCCCATCGCCGCCAGCTGGCTGCGGGTCAACTGATCAAGGAAATGCACCCGGACCGCCTGCGCGTAGGTCACCATCGCCTGCCGGACGGCATCGCGTCCGCTGGCGGTTATGCTGGCCAGCACGCCGCGCCCGTCCTCCGGGCTGGTGGTCCGCCGCACCAGGCCGTTCGCCTCGAGCCGGCGGATCTGGCGAGTGACCCGGCTGGGCAGCAGCACCAGCACCTCGGCGAGATCACCCATGCGCGCCGAACCGGCGGCCGAATGATCCAGGATGTCGAGCAACCTCACATCGGCGAGGGTCAGCTTGTGCGAGGCGGCGAGCGTGCGATTCATCGCGGCGTGCAGGCGCAGCGTGGTGTCCAGGAAGTTCTGCCAGGCCCGCTGTTCGGCGATGTCCAGACCCGGCATGCTGCCCGCCGTCCGCCCGGCGATCATCCCCTGCATGGCAGCAGATCGTAGGGGAGTGCAGCGTCGCGACAACGCAGAATCCGGGTTGTACGGTGGCCGGGGTGTACGCCATTGTCGCTGACGGGCCCGAGGGCTTGACCTGGCAGCAGGTCCCCGACGTCACGCCGGGCCCGGGTGAGGTTCTCCTGGAAGTTGCTGCCGCGGGTGTCAACCGGGCCGACCTGCTGCAGGCGGCCGGACGTTACCCACCCCCGCCGGGCGCCAGCGAGACCATCGGCTTGGAGGTCTCCGGAACTGTGGTCAGCGCGGGGCCTCTGGCCGGCCGCCAGGTGTGCGCGCTGCTGGCCGGCGGCGGCTACGCCCAATACGTCGCCGTGCCCGAGGGCCAGATCATGCCGCTGCCCGATGGTGTCGGCCTGATCGACGCAGCCGGGCTGCCGGAGGTGGCCTGCACGGTCTGGTCGAACCTCGTGATGACGGCGCACCTGCGGGCGGGCCAGCTCCTGCTGGTCCACGGCGGCGCCAGCGGCGTCGGCAGCCACGCCATTCAGGTCGCCCGTGCACTGGGTGCCACCGTCGCGGTCACCGCCGGCAGCCCCGAGAAGCTCGCGCAGTGCCGCGAACTCGGGGCCGAGCACACGATCAATTACCGCGACGACGACTTCGTCGCCCGGATGCTCGAACTCGGCGGCGCCGACGTGATCCTCGACCTGATGGGCGCGGCCTACCTGGACCGCAACATGGATGCGCTCGCGGCCGACGGCCAGCTCGTCATCATCGGGATGCAGGGCGGGGTCAAGGGTGAGCTCAACATCGGCAAGCTGATCGGCAAGCGCACCCGGGTGATCGGCACCGCGCTGCGCGGCCGGCCGCTCGACGGTCCGATGGGTAAGGCCGACATCGTCGCGGCCACCGTCGACGCCGTGTGGCCGATGATCGCCGACGGGCGGGTGCGGCCCGTCATCGGCGCGCGGATGCCGATCCAGCGGGCCGACGAGGCCCACGCCATGCTGACCGCGGGTGCGGTGACCGGCAAGGTGGTGCTGACCGTCGGAGAGGTCGGGTTCGAGCCGGATCAGCCCAACGAGGCCAGCGCCCGCATCAGCTGATCAACCTCATGGGCCGTCGTGTAGTGCGCCAGGCCAATGGTCACCGCGCCGCCGATGTCCTCGACGCCGATGAGATCCAGCACGCGGGAAGCGGCGTTCGGCGTCGCCAGGATGCCGTTGTCGGCCAGCCGCTGGGCCACCCGATCGGCCGGCACGTTCGTGACCGCGAAGCTGAGCACCGGGATGCGGGCCTCGGGAGTGCCGAGGACGATCACCGGCGGCATCGACTGCAGTGAGTGCACCAGGTATTCGAACAGGCCGTCGAGGTAGGCGCCGACCGAACGCAGCGAGCCGGCCAGCCGGGTCCGGCGGTCGCCGTCGGCCGCCTCGTCGAGGTTCGCCAGGTACTCCACACTGGCGACGACACCGCCCAGCAGCCCGAACTGGTGCGCGCCCATCTCGAGGCGTCCCGGACCGGCCGCGCGCGGGTCGTGCGACATCGTGGTGAAGGTCTCGATCAGATCGGGATCGCGGAACACCAGCGCACCGATCGGCGGCCCGCCCCAGGCGGCGGCGTTCAGCGCCACCACGTCGGCGCCGGACTCCTCGATGTCGAGCAACCGGTATGGGGCGCCCGCGGTGTGGTCGACGATCACCAGACCGCCGGCGTCGTGCACCAGCTTGGTGATCGGCCGCAGATCGACCACGGTGCCGACCGTGGCCGACGCCGACGGCACGGCGACCAACCGGGTGTCCTTGGTGACCAGGGTCTCCCACTGCCAGACGGGCAGTTCGGCGGTCTCGATGTCGACCTCGGCCCACTTGACCTTGGCTCCGTATCGGTCGGCCGCCCGCAGCCAGGGCGCGATGTTCGCCTCGTCGTCGAGACGGGTCACCACGACCTCGTTGCCGATTCCGGTGCGCGACGACGATGCGTCGGCGAGCAACGTCAGCAGGATGGACCGATCGGCACCGAGCACCACACCGGCCGGATCCCCGTTGACCATGTCTGCCATGGCCTGGCGGGCCGCCGCCAGCAGGGTCTCGCTGCGGCGGGCCAGCGGGTGCGGGCCGGCCGCACTGGTCGCCGAGGTCCGGAACGCAGTGGACACCGTGGTAGCGACGACGTCGGGAATCAACATCCCGGCCTGCGGGTCGAGATGCACCCAGCCGTCGCCCAGGGTCGGATGCAGACCGCGCACCCGGGCGACGTCGAAAGCCATGCAAGCCACCTTAGATGTCCGGCTTGGATGTCCGGCTTGGATGTCCGGCAATGTCGGATCGGGACGGACCGGGATCACCACGGGTGGCCCTGACACCCCCGCCGGTCCGAGCCGGACCACGTCGTTGGTGATACTAGTGCAGTGAGCTTCGGGTTTGGCGTGCTGACAGCGGTGCTGTTGCTGATCCTGCCCGGCGCCGTACTGGGCCGGCTGGCCCGGCTAACCTGGGCCACCGCGATCGCCCTGGGCCCGGCGCTGACCTACGCGATCGTGGGCGTTGCCATCATCCCCTTCGGAGCGGTCGGAATCCCTTGGAACGCTTGGACCGCCCTGGTGGCGTGGGCGGTCCTCACCGGCCTGGCTGCCATCGCCCCGACGGTGCTGGCGCGGCTGCGTGACCACGCCGGCGAAGTGCGTGGAGCAGCGCGCGGGCCGGCGCTGGTCGTTGCCGGGGGCTTCCTGCTGGGGGCATTCCTGATCTGGTTCGCGGCGTTCCGCGGGATCCAGGCCTGGCAATCGATCCCCAGCACCTGGGACGCCGTCTGGCACGCGAACGCGATCCGCTGGATCCTCGACACCGGACAGGCGTCCTCGACGCACATGGGCGAGCTGCGGAACGTCGAAACCCACATGCAGCTGTACTACCCGTCGACCTTCCACGCCCTGGCCGCCGTGTTCTGTCAGCTCACGGGAGCCGCCCCCGCCACGGCCTACACCCTGGGCTCGGTGGCCGCCGCGGCCTGGCTGTTCCCCGTCAGCGCGGCCGTGCTGACATGGAACCTCCTCCGGCCGATGAGCAGCCAGTGGCAGACGGCCGGCGCCGCGGCGACCGCGGCGGCCCTGTCGGCGTCGTTCACCGCCGTCCCCTACGTGGAATTCGACACCGCAGCGATCCCCAACCTGGTGGCCTACGGACTGGCCGTCCCCACCACGGTCCTGATCATGAGTTGCCCGCGGCACCGCGACCGCATCCCGCTGGCCGTGCTGGCGCTCATCGGCGTCTTCTCGACGCACATCACCGGCGGCGTCGTGGTGGTGACATTCGTCGCGATGTGGTGGCTCTGCAACGTGTTGTGGCGGCCGGTGCGCGGGCGGGCCGCGGATTTCCTGAGCCTGGTCCTGGTGGCCGTCCCGACGCTGCTGGCACTGCTGCCGCAGTTCCTCGGGGTGTTGCAGCAGGCCGAGATCATCGCCGGGCACGAGTTCGTGACCCACGAGGGCCGCAAGAAGGCCCTGTTCGACGCGATCGTCCAGCACACCCGGCACCTCAACGACTTCCCGATCCAGAACATCGTGATCGCGCTGGCCGCGGCCGGCGGTCTGCTGATGATGCTCGGCCCGGCGTGGGCCGCCGGGAACTGGTTCCTCGACCGACCGCCCAGGGAGCGGGTGCTGACACCGGGATGGCACACGGTGGCCCGCGCCCCGCTGTGGGTGGCCGCGGTCTGGTCGTTGCTGGTGCTGGCGATCGTGCACTCGTCGGGGCCCTTCGGCGGACCGGTCGGCCGGGTCATCTCGCTCTACAGCGATCTGTTCTACAGCGACCCCCGCCGGTTGTCGGGGGTCATCACCCTGCTGCTCACCCCGATGGCCGGACTGGGGCTGTTCACCGCGGCGGGGCTGGCGGTCCGCTGGGCGCGCCGATTCAGCTCGCGCGATCCCGGGCCCCGATTCTGGGTCGGGGTGCTGTGCGTCCTGCTGGTGGCCAGCACCGTGGGCCTGGCCTGGCACTACTTCCCCCGGCACAAGTACCTGTTCGGGGAGAAGTACGACCAGGTGATCATCAACCAGAAAGACCTCGAGGCGTTCGCCTACCTGGCGACGCTGCCGGGTGCGCGCGACACGCTGATCGGCAACGCGAACACCGACGGCACGGCATGGATGTACGCCGTCGCCGGGCTGCACCCGCTCTGGACGCATTACGACTATCCGGTACAGCAGGGGCCGGGCTATCAGCGGTTCATCTTCTGGGCGTACGCCGACGACGCCGATCATGATTCCCGGGTGGCCGCGGCCGTCGAAGCACTCGGAATTCGTTACGTCCTGACGAGCACGACGGTGGTCCGCGGGTTCAAGATGCCCGACGGACTAGTGTCCTTGGGAGACTCGAAATCGTGGGCCAAGGTCTACGACAACGGCCAGGCCCGCATCTACGAGTGGCGCGGAGGAGGAGCACACACACCGTGAGCACGGACGACGACAACATCGAGATCATCGGTGTGCCCGGCGACGGGCGCGTGCAGGACGCCGGGGAGGACCCGGACACTTCGATCACCGATCTGGTGCAGCAGCCCGCCAAGGTGATGCGCATCGGCACGATGATCAAGCAGCTCCTCGAGGAGGTGAAGGCCGCGCCGCTGGACGATGCGAGCCGAAACCGGTTGCGCGAGATCCACAAGGCGTCGATCCACGAGCTGGAGGACGGCCTGGCCCCCGAGCTGCGCGACGAGCTCGAGCGGCTGGCACTGCCGTTCACCGACGATGCGGTGCCGTCGGACGCCGAGCTGCGTATCGCGCAGGCCCAGTTGGTCGGCTGGCTCGAAGGACTCTTCCACGGCATCCAGACCGCGCTGTTCGCCCAGCAGATGGCGGCGCGTGCGCAGCTCGAACAGATGCGTCAGGGCGCACTGCCGCCCGGCGTCGTGGTGCCCGGCGGCCAGCGCGGGCCGGCGGGGGCGTCCGGGTCCGCTGGCACCGGGCAGTACCTGTAGAGCGCCCGGCGGTGAGTGAGCCCTATATCCAGACCAGGGACGCCTGGGTCGAATTCCCCATCTTCGACGCGAAGTCGAGGTCGCTGAAGAAGGCGTTCCTCGGCAAGGCCGGAGGCACCATCGGCCGCAACGAATCCAACGTCGTGGTGGTGGAAGCGCTGCGGGACATCACGAGGTCGTTGCAGATGGGCGACCGCGTCGGCCTGGTAGGACACAACGGGGCCGGCAAATCGACGCTGCTGCGACTGCTCTCGGGGATCTACGAACCGACCCGCGGGGTCGCCACGGTTCGCGGCCGGGTGGCGCCGGTGTTCGACCTCGGCGTGGGTATGGATCCGGAGATCTCCGGATTCGAGAACATCATCATCCGGGGGCTGTTCCTCGGGCAGACCCGCAAGCAGATGCTGGCCAAGGTCGACGAGATCGCCGAGTTCACCGAGCTCGGCGAGTACCTGTCGATGCCGTTGCGCACCTACTCGACGGGCATGCGGGTGCGGTTGGCGATGGGCGTCGTCACCAGCATCGACCCGGAGATCCTGCTGCTCGATGAGGGCATCGGCGCTGTCGACGCGGAGTTCCTCAAGAAGGCCCAGTCCCGGTTGCAGAGCCTGGTCGAACGCTCCGGGATCCTGGTCTTCGCAAGCCATTCCAACGAATTCCTGGCGCGGCTGTGCAAGACCGCGATGTGGATCGACCACGGCACGGTGCGCATGGAGGGCGGCATCGAGGAAGTGGTGGGCGCCTACGAGGGCCCCGACGCCGCCCGGCACGTGCGCGAGGTGCTCGAGGAAACCCGGCTCCGATGACGGGCACGGTGATCGCGGTGGTTGTCACCCACCGCCGCGTCGGGGAACTGGGCAACTCGCTGAAAATGCTTGCGGCGCAAAGTCACTCGGTGGATCACCTGATCGTGGTGGATAATGACGCCGATTCGCGGGTGGGCGATCTCGTTGCGGCCCAATCCATTCCGTGCACCTACCTGGCGTCGCGCCGCAACCTCGGCGGCGCCGGGGGGTTCGCGCTGGGTATGCTGCACGCGCTGGCACTGGGCGCCGACTGGGTCTGGCTGGCCGACGACGACGGCCGGCCTGCCGACGCCGATGTACTCGCGACGCTGCTGGAGTGCGCGGAACGCCACGGGCTGGCCGAGGTCTCGCCGATGGTGTGCGACATGGCCGACCCCGACCGGCTGGCCTTCCCGCTGCGGCGCGGCCTGGTGTGGCGCCGGCGCGCATCGGAACTGCGGACGGGCGCTGACCAGGACCTGCTGCCGGGCATCGCATCGCTGTTCAACGGCGCCTTGTTCCGGGCTTCGACCGTGGAAGCCGTTGGGGTGCCGGATCTTCGGCTGTTCATGCGCGGCGACGAGGTCGAGGTGCACCGGCGCCTGGTGCGCTCCGGGCTGCCATTCGGCACCTGCCTGGAGGCGGCGTACCTGCACCCGGAGGGCAGCGACGAGTTCAAACCGATCCTCGGCGGACGGATGCACACGCAGTATCCGGAGAGCGATGTCAAGCGTTTCTACACCTACCGCAACCGCGGCTACCTGTTGTCGCAGCCCGGCCTGCGCAAGCTGCTCCCGCAGGAGTGGCTGCGGTTCGGCTGGTACTTCCTGGTGACCCGCCGGGAACCGACAGGCCTGGCCGAATGGATTCGGTTGCGCCGCTTGGGCAGACAGGAAAGGTTCGGGCAGAAATGACGTTCGTCGACGCGGCCAGTCAGTCCCGGACGTTCGGGCGGGCCCGCAAGGATCTGGTGGACGGCTTCGGCCGACGCGAACTGTGGCTGCACCTGGGCTGGCAGGACATCAAGCAGCGCTACCGCCGCAGTGTGCTGGGCCCGTTCTGGATCACCATCGCGACGGGCACCACCGCGGTGGCGATGGGCGCGTTGTACAGCAAGCTCTTTCATCTCGAACTCGCGGTGCACCTGCCCTACGTGACGCTTGGCCTGATCGTCTGGAACCTGATCAACGCCGCGATCCTCGAGGGGGCCGACGTGTTCGTGGCCAACGAGGGACTGATCAAACAGCTCCCGACGCCGTTGTCGGTGCACGTCTACCGGCTGGTGTGGCGGCAGATGATCCTGTTCGCGCACAACATCGTCATCTTCGTCGTCATCGCGATCATCTTCCCGAAACCCTGGAACTGGGCCGATCTTTCGGTGATCCCCGCGCTGCTGCTCATCACGCTCAACTGCGTGTGGGTGGCCCTGTGCTTCGGGATCCTCTCCACCCGCTACCGCGACATCAGCCCGCTGCTGTTCTCACTCGTGCAGTTGCTGTTCTTCATGTCGCCGATCATCTGGAACAACAACACCCTGCACCAGCAGGGCGCCGACCGCTGGGCCAAGATCGTCGAACTCAACCCGCTGCTGCACTACCTGGAGATCGTCCGGGCGCCGCTGCTGGGCGACCCGCAGCATCTGCGGCACTGGGCGGTGGTGATCGGGCTGACGATCATCGGCTGGACCGTCGCGCTGGTCGCGATGCGCCAGTACCGGGCCCGCGTGCCCTACTGGGTGTGATCAGCCCGGGATGGCAAACCCCTGACCGCCGAGCGCTCACTCACGTACGCAAACAGGGTCGAAAAGCGTACGCAGCTGAGCGGTCGGCGAAGTGGGTCAGCCGGCGACGGAGCCGTCGCTCGGTTCGGGACCGAATTCGAACCGCCGGCCGGTGACTTCCGTCGGCGTGATCCGCACGTAGCGCAGCTTCCGCGTCGGGATCCACGGGTACAGCCCGGCCTGCTCGGCCTCCTGGATGTCGTCACTGCCGTAGAGCAATTCGGCGGTGCCCCGGACGATCACGCTCCAGCCCTCGGCGACGCCGTGGTCGTCGGCCGCGAACAGCACGTGGTCGTTCATCAACGTCGAGAACAGTTTGGTGCCCTCCGCGGAGCGGAACAGGATGGTGTGGCGCTGCACCACGAAATTGACCGGGAAGATCTCGGTGGTCGCCGTGTGATTAGAGAACAAGCGGCCCAGGCGCACCCCGGAGATCAGATACCAGCTCTCGTCGTCGCTCAGTACGGTCACCGGCCCGGCGGCTTCGGTTTGTGGCGTCATGAGTCGATCTTCGTCCACTCCCGCCCGTCTTGCATAGGGACACAAGGCACCACTGGCCGGTGCCATACGGCTCACGGACCGGTCAGGGCGTCGAGTTCGGCCTTCAGGTTCGCCCGCGCCGCGTCCTCCCAGCGCTGCCGCCCGACCCGTGTCCGGTACAGCGACGGCCCGGCCAACAGCGCCGCGATGATCGCGGCCCGCCCGGCCCGGAAGAGGTGCTCGTCGACGTGGGCGAACTCCATCCGGATATCCGCGGAGTTGCGCCGGTACCGTTCGCCGTCGATCGCCAGCGACGCCAGGTCGGCGTCCGAGAGCACCTCGGCGTTGTGGTCGCCGGGTTCGGGATTGTGCGCGGCGGTCATCCGGACCAGCCGGGCCACCTCGGCGATGAACGCCGCGTCGGCGTCCAGGCCGGCCAGCTCGGCCTCGGCGCGGCAGGCGCTGAGCTCCTCGTCGTCGTGACGTGCCTCGAACACCGCGTCGTGATACCAGGCCGCCAGCCGCACCGCGTCGGCGTCGTCGGCGGCGCCGGCGAGCATGTCGACGTAACTCAGGATGTCGCGCAGGTGATCGATGTCGTGATAGCGGCGCCGCGGATCCGACCAGCTGTGCAGCAGCGCCGCGCCCACATCGTCGATCAGCGGCGACGAACTGTGGCGGCCCAGCAGCGTGCGCCACGCCCGGACGAGGTCCTGCACAGGGCCATCCTGGCCCATCCTGCCCAGTGCCGCAGCAAGGGGCGCCACGTACGATTCCCGCGATGAGCGAATCGCCCCCGCCCACTGCCGCCGCCTTGGGTCTCAAGACCCAGGGGCTGCGTTTCCTGATCACCGGCGGGCTGTCGGCGTGCGTCGACTACGGCCTGAACATGGCGCTGCATTTCGGGCTGCACGTGCAACCCGACCTGGCCAAGACGCTGAGCTTCATCGCGGGCACCATCACCGCGTACCTGATCAACCGGCGCTGGACGTTCCAGGCCCCGCCCAGCCGGGCCCGGTTCCTGGCCGTGATGGCGCTCTATGCGTTGACCTTCGTCGTGCAGGTCGGCATCTACCACGTGGTGCTGCACGCCATGGACGGCACCGCGTGGGCGGCCACCGTCGGCTTCGTGATCGCGCAGGGCACCGCGACCGTCATCAACTTCATCGTGCAGCGGACGGTCATCTTCCGGCTCCGCTGAAGCGGTGCGGCGCTGACCGGACGGTACCCTCGACGGGATGTCTGTTACCCAGAAGCGCCTGACCGGGTGGGGCCGCACCGCTCCCACCGTCGCGCAGGTGCTCGCCACACCGGACGCCGACGAGATCGCCAAGGCCGTCGCCCGGGCGGGACCGCGCGGCGTCATCGCCCGTGGGCTGGGCCGGTCCTACGGCGACAACGCGCAGAACGGCGGCGGCCTGGTCGTCGAGATGTCGGAACTGAACCGCATCCATTCCTGCGGGCCCGATTCGACCGTCGTGGACGTCGATGCCGGGGTGTCCCTGGACCAGTTGATGAAGGCGGCCCTGCCGCACGGACTCTGGGTGCCGGTGCTGCCGGGCACCCGGCAGGTCACCGTGGGCGGCGCGATCGCCTGCGACATCCACGGCAAGAACCATCACAGCGCGGGCAGCTTCGGCAACCACGTCCGCTCGATGGAACTGCTGACCGCCGACGGGCAGGTCCGGCATCTCACCCCGGACGGCGACGAGTCCGAATTGTTCTGGGCCACCGTCGGTGGCAACGGACTGACCGGCATCATCCTGCGGGCCACCATCGACATGACCCCGACCGAGACGGCCTATTTCATCGCCGACGGTGATGTCACCAAGAGCCTGGACGAAACCATCGCCTTCCACAGCGACGGCAGTGAGGGGAACTACACCTATTCCAGCGCCTGGTTCGACGCCATCAGCAAGCCGCCCAAGCTCGGCCGCGCCGCGGTATCGCGCGGCTCGCTGGCCAAGCTCGAGCAGCTGCCGCCCAAGCTGCAGAACAATCCGCTGAAATTCGATGCACCGCAACTGCTCACGCTGCCGGACGTCTTCCCGAACGGGCTGGCCAACAAATTCACCTTCGGCCCGATCGGCGAACTCTGGTACCGCAAATCGGGCACCTACCGCGGGGAGGTCCAGAACCTGACGCAGTTCTACCACCCGCTGGACATGTTCGGGGAGTGGAACCGCGCCTACGGTCCGGCCGGCTTCCTGCAATACCAGTTCGTCGTGCCCACCGAGGCGGTCGAGGAGTTCAAGGCGATCATCGTCGACATCCAGCGGTCGGGGCACTACTCGTTCCTCAACGTGTTCAAGCTGTTCGGTCCGGGCAACCAGGCACCGCTGAGCTTCCCGATCCCGGGCTGGAACGTCTGCGTCGACTTCCCGATCAAGTCCGGTCTCAACGAGTTCGTCACCGAATTGGACCGCCGGGTACTGGAATTCGGCGGCCGGCTGTACACCGCCAAGGATTCCCGCACCACGGCGGCCACCTTCCATGCCATGTATCCCCGCATCGACGAATGGATCGCCGTGCGGCGACGGGTGGACCCCGATGGGGTGTTCATGTCCGACATGGCCCGACGCTTGGAGTTGCACTAGATGGTTCTTGACGCAGTAGGAAACCCACAGACCATCCTGCTGCTCGGCGGCACATCGGAGATCGGTCTGGCGATCGTCGAGCGCTATCTGCGGGACGCCCGGGCGCGGGTGATCCTGGCCGATCTGCCCAACGCCCCGAAGCGTGAGGCCGCGATAGCGCAGATCCAGAACGCCGGTGCGGCCGATGTCGTATACCTGGACTTCGACGCGCTGGACACCGGAAGTCACCCAGCGGTGATCGAATCCGCTTGGGGCGGAGGCGATGTCGATGTCGCGATCGTGGCGTTCGGTGTCCTCGGCGACGCCGAGGAGCTGTGGCAGAACCAGGCGAAGGCCGTGCTGACCGCCCAGATCAATTACACTGCAGCCGTTTCCGTGGGCGTGCTGGTCGGCGACAAGATGCGGGCACAGGGTTTCGGGCAGATCATCGCGATGAGCTCGGTGGCCGGCGAACGAGTGCGTCGCTCCAACTTCGTCTACGGCTCCACCAAGGCCGGGTTGGACGGCTTCTACCTGGGGCTGGGAGAAGCGCTGGCCGAGTACGGAGTTCGGGTTCTGGTGATCCGCCCCGGACAGGTCCGCACCACCACCACACTCGAGCACTGGCAGGCCACCGGCGCCAAGGAGGCGCCGTTCACGGTCGACAAGGAAGACGTCGCCGAGCTGGCGGTCGCCGCGGCGGAGAGTGGCAAGGAGCTGATCTGGGCGCCGAACCCGGTGCGTTACCTGATGGCCGTGATGCGGCACATCCCGCGCAAGGTTTTCCGGAAGCTGCCCCTCTGAGATGAGGGCGGCACTGTCCACCGTCACCCACCTGGTCGTGGCGGCACTGCTGGCCATTGCTGTCTCGGTGGTGTCGCTGATCGCCATCGGCCGGGTGCAATGGCCGGCGTACCCGTCCTCCAACCAGCTGCACGCCCTGACCACGGTGGGTCAGTTTGCTTGTCTGGCAGCACTTCTCGGGGCCGGGTGGCTCTGGCGCCGCGGCCGGCAGACCGTAGCCCGGCTTGTCTCGGTGCTCTTCCTCACCGGGTTGGTGGTCACCACCCTCGGCATGCCGCTGGGCGCCACCCGGCTGTACCTGTTCGGGATCTCCGTCGATCAGCAGTTCCGCACCGAGTACCTGACCCGGCTGACCGACAGCCCCGCGCTGCACGACATGACCTACCTCGGCCTGCCGCCGTTCTACCCACCCGGCTGGTTCTGGATCGGCGGTCGTGCTGCCGCCCTGACCGGGATGCCCGGCTGGGAGATGGTCAAGCCGTGGTCGATCACGTCGATCGCCATCGCCGTGGTGGCCGCATTCGTGTTGTGGTCGGCCATGATCCGGTTCGAATACGCGTTGGTGGTCACCGTCGCCACCGCCGCCGTCACGCTGGCCTACGCCTCGCCCGAGCCCTACAGCGCGATGATCACCGTGCTGCTGCCCCCGATTCTGGTGCTCGCGTGGTCCGGCCTGCGGGCTACGCCCGGTGATTTCGGTGCATCCGCCGTCGCTGAGCGACGGTCAATGCACCGAAATCACTCAGGGTGGGCGGCGATCGTGGGCGTCGGGATCTTCCTGGGCGTCACCGCGACCTTCTATACGCTGCTGCTGGGGCTCTCGGCGCTGACGGTGACCGTGATGGCGGTCGTGCTCGCAGCGGTCCGGCGCAGTGCCGGGCCGCTGCTACGGCTGGCCGTCATTGCCGCGATCGCCCTCCCCATCGCACTGATCACCTGGCTGCCGTTCCTGTTGCGCGCCGCCCGTGACCCGATGTCGGGCGCCGGCAGCGCACAGCATTACCTGCCCGCCGACGGCGCGGTGCTGACCTTCCCGATGCTGCAGTTCTCGCTGCTGGGCGCCCTGTGCATGCTCGGCACCCTCTGGCTGCTGGTGCGTGCCCGGTCCTCGGTGCGCGCGGGCGCCCTGGCGATGGGCGTGCTGACCGTCTACCTGTGGTCGCTGCTGTCGATGCTGACCACCCTGGCCGGTACGACGCTGCTGTCCTTCCGGCTGCAGCCGACCCTGACCACACTGCTGGCCGCGGCCGGTGCCTTCGGGTTCCTGGAAGTCGCCCAGGCCGCCGCGGCCCGGTCGGGCCCCGCCCTGATCCCGGTGGCCGCCGTCGTCGGTGTGGCCGGCGGGATGGCGTTCAGCCAGGACATCCCCGATGTCCTGCGCCCGGATCTGACCGTCGCCTACACCGACACCGACGGACACGGCGAACGCGGCGACCGCCGCCCGCCCGGCTCCGAGAAGTACTACGCCGAGATCGACCGCGCCATCCAGGACGCGACCGGCCGGCCCCGCAGCCAGACCGTGGTGCTGACCGCCGACTACAGCTTCCTGTCGTTCTACCCGTACTACGGCTTCCAGGGCCTGACCTCGCACTACGCCAACCCGCTGGCCCAGTTCGACAAGCGGGCCGCCGCCAACGAGAATTGGGGCGACCTGAAGACCGCCGACGCGTTCGTCGGCGCGCTGGACGCCCTGTCCTGGCCCGCGCCGACGGTGTTCCTGATGCGCCGCGGCGGCGCTTCTGGTTCGGGGACCACCTACACGCTGCGCCTGGCCGAGGACGTCTACCCCAACCAGCCCAACGTCCGGCGCTACACCGTCGACTTCGATTCGGCGCTGTTCGACAAGCACTTCACGGTCACCGACATCGGACCGTTCGTGCTTGCCATCCGGAAGTGAGCCGAGGCCGCTGAGATCTGTCGGAGGCTCGGAATATGCTGCGGTCCTGCTACGGACGGGGGATCGGATGTGCCGGCTATGAGCTGGAATTTTGTCGCCTCGCGGAGGCTGACGTCTGCACTGCACGGCGGCGCCGCAGATAACTTCCTTTCGACAGTCGCAGAAATCGACGCCGATGGTGACTGGATGGCCGTTGCGCTAGCACTCGCCGGCGATGTCGCTTCGTTGGCCGATCAAGCTCACGGCGACGACGCCCAGCACTGGCTCGATGCCCGGCTGGCGCGTCTGCTCGACTCAACAACGAGCGCGATCGAGTGATGTCGAACATTCAGTTGGGACTCGTTGATCATCCACACCAACCCGATGAGCCTCATACAGAAGAACCGGTCTTGTCGATAGCGAGACGCATCGTCCGCGACACCAGCAAAGGTGTGGAGGAATCGGGGGAGCCATGGCAACGACGGCGGTGTGGGAGTCGGCGACGATCTTCTGCACAGATCCGGTGGCGACTGGGCGTTTCTATGCTGCGCTCGGACTACCAGTCCGCGTGGTTGACAGCGGTCTGGCGGAGGTGCCCATGCCGAGTGGGCCAGCACTGCGGTTGGTGGAGGCGCAAGTACCGTCGCGGACATACATCGGTGTCCGGGTGGGGGATTTCAGCGCGGTAGAACGCGGGCTGTCCGAGTTAGGCGCTTGGTGGGAGCGCAGGCATCCGAATTTTCTGGTGTGCCGGGACCCGGACGGGAATGGGGTTTACGCACTCTTGCCCCGCCTCGAAAGCCCCCCACAGCGCATGATCACCTGGAAGGTATACGTCACTGACGTAAACGACACGATGCGGTGGTTCCGACACGGGCTCGATTTGAGCACCAGCGACGTCGAAAACCGCATTGTGGTGGTCGGCAACTCACCGACTGGTGTCACTGACGATGTGTGGGTGAATTTCCGGGATTCCCCGAGCCTGCTCCTGTTTCCGGCGGGAGGCGGGAGAGTCACCGAAGCTGCACTCAACATTCGGGTCCCAGCACTGCATGCCGTCGCCGATCGCTTGGAGGCGATGCAATGGGAGTACGAGTTCAAAGGACCGATGGCTCTGGTAACCCAGACACCTGACGGTTGGCCCATTCACGTCGTGCCGCTGCCGAAAGAGCCATCTTGAAGGCTGACCGATCATTTACGGGAGATGATGCGATGAAGGGAATGGGGGAATTGGTGTGATTGCGCAGTGGAATTTGCCAGAAGCTTTGACTTCGACTGACACAGCTCCGGCGGCTGAACTACTTTCGACGTACTTTCAGACGCTGCTCGACGATGGTGTACCCCGCTTTTCCGGAGCGATGTTCGAGACCCTTGCCGGAAGCGGCGATGCCCCGGAGGTCGCCAACGTCTTCACCGCCGAAGACCTTGTGGCGGTCTCGCTGCTGAGCGTTGATGTACCCGGCACGGCGGCGCTTCGTATTTTGGGTAGCCGCGCCGAGAACCTCGGCGGGCTCCTAGAGAGAATTCCCTCCGATCGGGAACTGCGCGATGCCGCTGATAGCGAGATCGGGGAGGCCTCACCCGCGGAGGAATTGTGGCGTGCCGTTCGCGAGTCCGGCGTGGGTCCGGTGACCACAAGCAAACTCCTAGCTCGGAAGCGCCCGAAGCTGCTGCCCGTGATCGACACCGTCGTCAAGGAGATCCTGGGCCACCCGGCAAAGGCGAACTTCTGGCTTACGCTGCGCGCTCAGCTGAATGTCGACGGTGGCCGTCTCCACGACCACCTGCTCGCCGTTCGAGAGGAAGCCGGGGTTCGTCACATCAGTGTCATACGGTGCTTCGACGTCGTCGTCTGGATGACCGGCAAGCGGAACGGCGTCGGAGAATCCCGCGGGCGCTATTAAAGTCGCGTCCTAGCTTTCCGCACGTCAAGTGCCGTCGCCGGTGGCAAAGGCGCCGGACGAATTGATTGCTGGGCGCGCGGCATTTTGGTGATTCCAGCCAGATCGGGTCCATATTCAGCTGGACGATTGCGCCCCACTAACATCAACCCCCGTGACCGACGCGGGGCGTGACTATCGGATCGCCAAGATCGTGGCCGTCGTCGCGGGTCTCCTGGGCGCCCTGCTGGCGATCGCCACACCGTTCCTGCCCGTCACGCAGACCACCGCCAAACTGAACTGGCCCCAGAACGGGACGCTGCAGAGTGTCACGGCGCCGCTGATCTCCTATGTGGCCACCGACCTGGACATCAGCATCCCGTGCAGCGCCGCCGCGGGCCTGACCGGCGGCCGGACCGTGCTGCTCTCGACGGTGCCCAAACAGGCGCCCAAGGCCGTCGACCGCGGGCTGCTGATCGAACGCGTGAACAACAACCTGGTCGTCGTGGTCCGCAACACCCCGGTGCTGGTGGCCCCGCTGGCCTCGGTGCTGGGCCCCGACTGCCGGCAGCTGACCTTCAGCGCACACGCAGACCAGGTGAACGCCGAGTTCGTCGGGCTCACCCAGGCGCAGGGCACGGACGCCACCCCGGACCGGCCCGCCGACCCGCTGAAGGGTCACCGGGGCGGATATGACTTCCGCCCGCAGATCATCGGAGTGTTCACCGACCTGTCCGGCCCGGCACCGCCCGGCTGGGAGTTCTCGGCGAACATCGACACCCGCTACAGCAGCGCACCCACGACGCTGAAGCTGATCGTGATGATCCTCGGTGTGCTCGCGACGGTCGTCGCGCTGATCGCGCTGCACGTCCTGGACACCGCCGACGGCGTCCGGCACCGCCACTTCCTGCCCGCTCGCTGGTGGTCGATGAAGCCGCTGGACGCGCTGGTGACCGCGATCCTGGTCTGGTGGCACTTCGTCGGCGCCAACACCTCCGACGACGGCTACATCCTGACCATGGCGCGGGTCTCCGAACACGCCGGCTACATGGCCAACTACTACCGCTGGTTCGGTACCCCGGAGGCCCCGTTCGGCTGGTACTACGACCTGCTCGCGCTGTGGGCGCACGTCAGCACCGCCAGCATCTGGATGCGGCTGCCCACCCTCCTGATGGCACTGGCCTGCTGGTGGGTGATCAGCCGGGAGGTGATCCCGCGCCTGGGCGATGCGGTCAAGCGGTCGAGCGCCGCACGATGGACGGCCGCCGGAATGTTCCTGGCGTTCTGGCTGCCGCTCAACAATGGTCTACGACCGGAGCCGATCATCGCGTTGGGCATCCTGCTGACCTGGTGCTCGGTGGAACGTGCGGTGGCGACCAGTCGGCTGCTGCCGGTCGCGATCGCCTGCATCATCGGGGCCCTGACGTTGTTCTCCGGGCCGACGGGCATTGCGTCGATCGGCGCGCTGCTGGTAGCCATCGGCCCCCTGCGCACGATCCTGCACCGGCGGTCGGCCCGGTTCGGTCTGCTGCCGCTGCTGGCGCCGCTGCTGTCCGCCGTCACTGTCACCGCCATCCTGATCTTCCGCGACCAGACGTTCGCCGGGGAGATGCAGGCGAGCTCGTTCAAGTCACTGGTCGGCCCCAGCCTGGCCTGGTTCGACGAACACATCCGCTACGAGCGGCTGTTCATGGCCAGCCCCGACGGGTCCGTCGCGCGCCGGTTCGCGGTGCTCACGCTGCTCGTCGCGCTGGCGGTGTCGGTGGCAATGTCGTTGCGGCGCGGCCGAATTCCGGGCACCGCCGGCGGCCCGAGCCGGCGGATCATCGGCATCACGGTCATCTCGTTCCTGGCGATGATGTTCACGCCGACGAAATGGACCCACCACTTCGGGGTGTTCGCCGGGTTGGCGGGCTCATTGGGTGCGTTGGCGGCCGTCGCCGTCACCGCTCACGTCATGCGGTCGCGCCGGAACCGGACGATCTTCGCGGCCGCGGTGTTCTTCGTGATGGCGTTGTCGTTCGCCAGCGTCAACGGCTGGTGGTACGTGTCCAACTTCGGGGTGCCGTGGTCGAATCAGTTCCCGCAGTGGCACTTCGGGCTCAGCACCTTTCTGCTGGGACTGTCGGTGCTGTCGCTGCTGCTGGCCACCTACTTCCATTTCTCCAGCAGGGGTGAAAAACCCTGGCGGCCAACCAGACTGGGAATGCTGCTGCATTCTCCCCTGGCAATCGCCGGATGGGCGGCAGTGCTGTTCGAGGTGGTGTCGCTGACGCTGGGCATGACGGGGCAGTACCCGGCCTGGTCGGTGGGCCGATCGAACCTGCAAGCACTCAGCGGCCGGACCTGCGGGCTGGCCACCGATGTGCTGGTCGAGGAAGATCCCAACGCCGCCATCCTGAGCCCGGTGTCCGTGCCGGCGGCCGAGGCGCTGGGCTCGGCGACGTCAACGGGTTTCTCGCCCAACGGTATTCCCTCCGACATTTCGGCGGATACGGTGATGGACTCGGCCGGCTCGGCCAACTTCGCCGACAGCGACTCCGACACCAGCACCGCCGGCGAGCCCGGTACCGAGGGCGGCACCACCGCCACGCTCGGCGCCAACGGGTCACGGGCCCGGCTGCCGTATGGCCTGGACGGGACGCGGGTGCCGGTGCTGGGCAGCTGGCGGGCCGGTGTTCAGCAACCGGCCATGCTGCGTTCGGCGTGGTACCGGCTGCCGGCCCGCGATGCCGCGCGGCCGCTGCTGGTGGTGTCGGCGGCCGGCCGGTTCGACCAGGGTGAGGTCCGGGTGCAATGGGCCACCGACGCGCAGGCCGCGCGCGACGAACCCGGCGGCTCGCTGGGCTTCGCCGATGTCGGGGCGCCCCCGGCCTGGCGCAACCTGCGCGCCCCGCTGGCGGCCATCCCGCCCGATGCGACGCAGATCCGGTTGATCGCCTCCGATGACGATCTGGCGCCCCAGCACTGGATCGCGGTCACGCCGCCGCGTATCCCGCAGTTGCGCACCCTGCAGGACGTCGTCGGCTCGCAGGATCCGGTGCTGCTCGACTGGCTGGTGGGACTGGCGTTCCCGTGCCAGCGGCCGTTCGGACACCAGAACGGTGTGGTGGAAGTGCCCAAGTGGCGGATCCTGCCGGATCGCTTTGGCGCGGAGGCGAATTCGCCAGTGATGGACTACCTGGGCGGCGGCCCGCTGGGGATCACCGAGTTGCTGTTCCGGGCCGATCCGGTCCCGACGTATCTCAACCACGACTGGTTCCGGGACTGGGGTTCGTTGCAGCGGTTGGTGCAGTTCTACCCCGACGCCGAACCGGCGCGCCTGGATCTGGGTACCGCGGTGCGCAGCGGCTGGTGGAGCCCCGCGCCCCTGCGCCGGTCCTGACCGCAATTGCGCGGATGGGGGCCGGCGAAACTGGCCCTGGATGTCCTGAGGCATCACAAGGAGGTCTGGACTTTGTCGACGATTCGAACTAGTGTTCGAATATGACATCCAATGCACTCGCTGACCGGGACACCGTCCTGGGTGCGCTCGATGCCATCGACGCGGCTCTGGACGTGCTGGGATCGGCGTCGCTAGACGGGTTCAGTTCGGCGGAGTTGTTAGCGCTGCTGGCGCGCCGGGAGGTGATCGCGCGCCGGGGTCCAACGGTGGATCATCGGCTCCTGCAGGTTTTGCAGTCCCAGGCCCGCCCCGGCGAGCTGGGGGCATCGACGTGGAGCAGGGTGCTGGCCGGGCGGTTGCACAT
>RRZT011631562.1_pt1 | contig 28627 bp, 22 predicted proteins | sample 2165551 | NCBI WGS metagenome assembly RRZT01 (sample SAMN10456910, study PRJNA506462) | wastewater metagenome | biome: wastewater; feature: sludge; material: wastewater sludge; isolation source: wastewater sludge with Escherichia coli K12::gfp cells carrying plasmid... | place: USA: Moscow, Idaho... | reverse complement strand
TCGGCGGCGTTGCGGGTCAGTTCGTTCCACAACATCCCATCGGCGGGATAATCCCAATAAAAATATTGCATCATGGTTCCGTTGGTCGCCATCGCTTCAACTCCTGAGCCGCTGTTCTGTCGGCGCTGAGAGAATCATTGCCGTTGGAATACCAGTACACTGTTAGCTGGCAAACGGGCGGAGAACAAACCGCCAGTTGACGCTATCACGCCGGGGTTAAGTAACCCATCACCGCCATAATCCTGAGCATCGCTGTTGAAAACCTCTCGCCATTGCCTATCTGCAATACGCGAATTCTGAATCCGATAACCGGTAGCGAATGCGCTATTGTTAAGGCTTGCGATCACCAACAACTCTTCGCCTGCCTCCCAACGCCGGAAGGCAAGAATGCGGTTGGTGTCGTGGGTGTGGAGCACGTCGATGTTGCGCGAACACAGGGCGGGCCGGGCGCGGCGCAGGCGGATCAGTGCCGAGTAGAAACGGAACAATCCCGCTCCATCGCCTGCCCTGAGCGCCTGAAAATCCTCGCGCTCGTCGAGAAAGCCGACGTACCGGTATGGCCGCAAGGCACCCACCTCTTCGCCCATGAAAAACATGGGGGTCGCCGGCGCGAGCAGCGTCATCGCGGCGGTGAAGCGCACGCGGGCTTCGGCGTAGCGGCGGGTCGTACCTGTCAGGGGCGCGTAGTTGACGGCGATGACGATGGTCCGCGCCGAATTCTCGGCATTGCCGGCCTCGTCGTGCGACTCGTGATAAACGACATATCGGTTGTTGCTACCCGCGAGAATGTCGCCAAACCGGGTCATCTCCAGCGGCCGACCGTCACCGTAGCCAGCTTGTCTGAGAAGCCTCGCCCTTCCCGGATTGTCCTGCGCGTCACCGATCAGATGATGGTAAAAATCGGCATACCAAGTCGCATCGAAGCCGAGCCCACCTTCGCTGGTCGGCTGGGTGACTGCCGACCAGCCCGTGTGATCCTCGGCGATCAGGAAAGCATCCGGTTTGATGAGGCGGATGGTGTTGGCCCACTCGCGCAGGAGTTTCTGGCCGAACAGGTTGGCGCTGGAGACGGTTGGCGCTGGCGCCGCGACGTTGAGAGTGTTATCGCGATGGATCGCTTGCGTTAAATCGACACGAAAGCCGTCGAGATGGAACTCGCTGACTAACGCCGCGACGCTGGAGGTGAACATCCGGCGGACTTGTCCTTCCCAATAGCGGGGGGCCCAGCCGCTGGAGCCATTGTTGACATAACCGCCATTCGGATTGGCGTAGTCGCTTGCCCGCCCCTCGTACCAGTAGTAAATGTTGCGCTCGGGCGCGTTGGAATCGTAAGCCCATTCCGCCCGCTCGGCTTCGTGGGCGTAGTGGTTGTAGACGACGTCAAGAATGACGGCGATACCGTTGCGATGGCATTCGCGCACGAAGTGCTTGAATTGATCGCGCCCGCCACCCGCGTATTCGACCGCCAGGTAGTGAGTCGTGCTGTAGCCCCAACCTGATCCGCCCTGAAACTCGCTCATCGGCATCAAGCCAATCGCGTTGACTCCGAGATCGCGCAGGTAAGGCATAAGGCGCAGAGCATCTTCGAGCGTGCCGATTGGCGCCTGACGGTCGAGGCCGAGCCCGCCAATGTGCAATTCGTAGATCACCAGATCTTCGAGACGGGTTGGCAAGGGATGGTCGGGCGAAAACTCGTCGGCCCAAAACGCATCCTCGGCCAACCAGCGCGTTTCCGGCCAGACGGGATTGCCATTCGCGTCGAGTTCCCGAAATTCCTCGCAAACACGCTCGGGATCGACAACGACCGAGCAGCTTTTCGAGCCGTCGAGATCCTGACGACGGCCGCTCCACCGGGCATTTTGTGCTTCCGGATTGACCCCGCCCGAGCCGATCTGGCAACGGGAATAAAGGTCGGTGCGGTAGGCGATGGAACCGTCGTCCTTTTGAATGCGATACATATAAGGCTGATGGCGGAATTGAGCGAAATCGGCGAGCCTGGGTTCGTCAGTGGGGGTCTCCCAAATCCCGCCCGCGACCCGCCGCATCGGAATTGGCGGCGGCAGGGGCTGGCCACCGTAAGCGGCGCCATTGTTGTCGATATAACCTCCGTCACGCTCTCCCAAGACCAATTCGACCGCTTGGGCATTGGGCGCCCAGACCGAAAAGCGAACGGCCGGATTGTTCTGGCCAGCGATGAACAGCTTGTTCGCGCCCAGCCGGCGACAGTAGCTAAAGTAGTAGCGCTCGGTCTGTCCGTCGTTCTGTAAATCGAACGTGCGGTAGCGCTCGCGCGAGGCGCTTTGGGCAATCTCGCTGGGAATGCCCCATACATCGGATCGTTGCGGGGTATCCACGCGCACGCCCCAGCGGAAGGTCTGGCCGATCTGGCTGTCGTCGAGATTGACCGTGGCCCGGAAGGCGGGACAGCCATCCTCGGCGGTGAACGCTTCCATCGGTACGGTGGCCCACTGCTCGGACCGCAAGCCCTGAGCGTTCCAGTTGCCCGTCAGGCGGGCGTTGACCAGAAACGGGCGCCGTAGCCCGGTCAGATACTCGAACCGTATTGCAATCAATGCCATGAGGAATACTCCCTCTATCTGCTCCGCTGACTGACGCGCCGGAAACCTGGTCAGGCCGGCGGCGGGGGCGGGTTGTCCTGATCGGTAAAACCCTGGGTCACCTGCAGGATGTTGCCCTCCGGATCGGCCAGCCACGCACTGCGCCAGCCGGGAATGAAGTCATCGAAACTTAAGGGGCCGAAGGTGACGCGCGCCTCGTCGCCCATCGCCGCCAGTTGGGCATCCACGTCGTCCACCTGGAATGAGAAGTTGCGCACGCCGGGATAGAGCAGCCCCTCGGCGTTGGTATCCGGCGAAACGGGCCGTTCACCCTGCGCCGGGAACAGTTCCAGGTATACGCCGCCGCCGTTCAGAAACAGGATCTGGCGGCCATCCGGCAAATCGATCACGCGGGCACGCCGGAAGCCGAAGTGCTTGCAGTAGAAGCGCTCGACGGCCAGCATGTCGTTGCAGTTCAGGGAAAGATGGTGAAACATCATGAGAACGTCTCCTTACCGTCCGGTCTTGATCAGGTCGGCGCACTTTTCGGCGATCATCAGAATCCCGGCGTGACAGTTGCCGGAGGGCACCACCGGCATCACGCTGGCGTCCACCACCCGCAAGCCGTCCACGCCATGCACCCGCAGCTTGGGGTCCACCACCGCCAGACCGTCCGTTCCCATCTTGCAGGAGCCGGCCTGGTGGTGATACGAATCGGCCCGCTGCCGCACGAACTCGCGCAGTTGCGCGTCGGTGCTCACACCCGGTCCTGGCAGGAGTTCGCTTGTGACCCACTCGGAAAAAGCGCGGGTGGCGAAAATGTCGCGGGCGCGCTTCACGGCGTCCACCAGCCGTTGGGTGTCGTCCTCGGTGCCCAGGTAATTCGGGTTGACCAGCGGCTTGTCCAGCGGATTGCCGCTGGACAGCCGCACCCAGCCGCGCGAGGTCGGCCGCACCACGCCCGGCAGAATGCTGACCGAGTTGGGGTTTTGTTGGCCGATGATGATGTCGAACGGCACATGGACGAAGGCGATTTGAATGTCCGGCCCGCTTTGCGCCGGATCGGACTTGTAGAACAGCGCCGCTTCCGACAGATTCAAATGGCCCGGCGGCACGGGCCGCGCGGTTCCCTGAATCACCCCGGTGAGGACGTGGTTGTGGAAGTTCTCGCCGACGCCGGGCAAGGCCGCCACGACCGGAATGGCAAACTGCTGGAGCTGGTTTGGATCGCCGATGCCGGACAGCAACAACAGCTTGGGCGATTCGATCGCCCCGGCGCAGATCAGCACTTCGCGCTCCGCCCGCGCGGTTTGCAGGGTTCCATTCTGGCTGTACTCCACACCGACGCAGCGCTGCCCCTCGAACAACAGCCGCGTGGTTTGCGAGCTGGCGCTCAACGTCACGTTGGGCCGCGCCAGGGCGGGCAACAAATAGCCTTCCCGCGCGCTCCAGCGCTTGCCGTCGCGGATGTTGACGTGATGCCAGCCCGTCCCTTCCATGTGGGGACCGTTGAAATCGTCCGTCGCGGGATAGCCGAGTTCCCGACAGGCTTCGATGAACGCCCGGGAAGTCGGATTCGGATCATGCAATCCCGCGTTTAACAAAGAGATGGGGCCGCCCTTCCCGATCCATGGCCCCGTGTCGTCTTCCTGATCCTCTAGTTTCTGAAAATAGGGCAGAACGCTCCGGTAGTCCCAGCCGGCGCAGCCTTGCGCCGCCCAACCGTCAAAATCGGAAGCGTGACCCCGGATGTGCATCAGGACATACAGGTTGCTGGTTCCACCCGGCAGCATGCCGCGCGGCTCTTGGGTTTCCCGGCCGGCCAGCCCCGGTTGCGGCACGCTGCGATAACCCCAGTCCACCTCGGAACCGAGCAGGGTCGGCCATGCCGCCGGAGTTTGGATACGGGTTTCGATGTCCGGTGGAATGTCGATGGGTCCCGCTTCCAGCACCAGTACCCGGACGTTGGGGTCCTCGCCGAGCCGGTTGGCCAGCACCGAACCGGCGGAACCCGCGCCGACGATGACGAAGTCGTAAGCACTCATGGGACGCTTCCTTACGCCGGCGGCGCCTTGGGATTGGTGGGGTGGTTGAAGGGCGCGAACGCCGTCTCGTCGTGGATGGTGCGCATGTACTTGATCTTGCCGTTTTCCAGGCGGAAGTAATTCGCGCCGACCACCTCCCGATCCGGCAGATAGTTGTAGGCGATGGGCGTCCCGGCCCGGTTGGCGGCGTCGCAGCGCCAGACCACGACCGCCTGGTCTCCGTCCACCACGATATGCTTGGGGATCATCTGGAACTTGCTGTAGCCATAGCTGATGGCTCCAATCGCGCCCCGCAGCACGTCGATGCCTTCAAAGTGCCCGGCCAACTGCTCATCGCCGGTCACGTCATCGGCGAACAGGGTCAGCCACTCGTCCCAAGCGCCGCGCCCGGCGGTTTCATAGTATTTGTCGATCACTGCTCTGGTGGTCATAAACCTTGCTCCTGTTAATCAAGCGAAATCCGGCAGGGGACGATTACGCCGAGGGACCACGCGGTCGTCGTCGGGGCACGTTGTAGGCTTTAACGAACTCATCGGCGGCGTCCTCGATCATGGGCACGAAGTCGTTGACCAGGAAATCGGGGTCCGGCAACGGGTGGCCGGCCAGCCCCCATTTGCCCTGCTTGACCTCTTCCACCATGACGTAGATATAGGGTCGGGCGGCTTCCATGGTGGCCCGGCAAAAGGCATCGGTCAGTTCCTTGATCAGCGCCGTTTTCTGCTCGTCGCTAAAGAAGTTTTCGATGACCTTGACGCTGACGATGGGCATGACCGGCACCTCCTCCTGATTTCAAACCCAGAACTCATCGTATTGGGCCGTGCCGTCGCCGAAGATCGCGCCCCGACCCTCGACGACCTTGCCGTCCCGCCAGGTCAGCCAATGGATCACGTCGATGTCGAGTCGGCGATCCGGCTGGCCGGCGCGATAGCCGGTGTTGCGCGTCACGTCCGCCGAGAAGTTATCGGCGGCCATCACCGCGATCGAGTCCATGCGGAAGCTGTTGTCCGACATCTGGCCGACGGCGCCCATGAACGCGATGAATTCGTCGAGATTGTTCTTCCAGCCGGACAGTGGGTTGTGGCCGGGAACGAGCCAGCGCAAATCCTCGGCCCACAGTTGGGCGATTTGCTCGCGCTGGCCGGTGGCGAGCGCCGCGTAGGCGGCGGCGACTTGTTCGGCGGTGATAATGGCCATGATCGTGCCTCCTAGTCCGCCAGCCGGTCGGGGATCGGCTTGAGGCGGTAGACGGTCGAGAAAAAGTTGTCCACCGTGTGCTGGTCGCTGATGTACACCTGCACCTGGGCGATCCGCCCATCCCGAATCCGGTAATGGGTGCAGTTGAGGGCGTTGAGCGTGACTTGCGACTCGGCTCCCGACGCATCCCGCACCGTCGTCGTCCCTTGCCCGCGATGGACCTCCACCACCGTATCGTCGCCGAAGGTATCGACGCCGGTGCTGGGGTCGCGTTGAGGGTCCAGCGTCACCTGGATGTTCGCCCGCACCAGTTGGGCGAAGAACGCCAGGACTTCCTCGGCGCCGTTCTTGGTGCCCGACAGCGGGTGGCGTCCCGGCAGATTCCAGACCAGATCCGGCGCGAAAATCTCGTTGCGGATGGTGTCCATGTCGTTGCGGTTGAAGCACTCGTACATTCTCTGCACCAGCGCGATGTTGGGATGGATGTCTGCCATGCGGTTGTCCTCTGGGGTGGAACTGTTGAAATCCAGTGCCGGGTTCACTCGGTGATCGATGGCTCCAGTCAAAGCGGCGGCGAACCCGGCATCGCCCGCAATTCGTCCACGATGTAGCGAACGACCACCGGCCGTCCGCTGGCCGGCGAAGCGATCAATTCCCAGCGCTGATAGGCGTCGAAGCCGATCCATTCGCTGCGCGGCGCCGGCGGGTTCCAGCGCCGGGCCTGCCAATTGACGACCACATCGACCAGGCAGCGGTCGTCCCGCCAGACGATGCCGACGCGGGTGACGGTATGCAGTTCGTCGAAAAAAAGCCGGATCACGCCCTCGTACCAGGCGCGGAACTCCTCGACACCGCGCACCGTCCCCTCCGGGAACTGCATCTCGACCTGATCGGCCACCATCGAAATCAGTTCTTCGGCGGGCGCGTGAATATCGAGCTTGCGATACCAGTCGGCGACGAAGGCTTCGATCTCCGCGCGGCTGAAGGAGCCCGCGACCCTTGGCGTGTCGTGATCCGACATAACCCACCTCCCGTTCAATTGGTTGGCCGTGGCACGCTGCCGTCCAGGATCAGATCGATCAGGTACGGCCCGTCGTGCTCCAGCATGGTCTCGATCGCCGGCGCGATGTCGGCGGGTTGCGCGACTCGTTGGCCGGGCACGCCCAGCGCCCGCGCCAGCCCGACGAAATCCAGATCGGGATCGGCGATGTCGAACGGCGGCGGGAACGACGGCGGGAACTGGTCCGGGGTCAGTCCCAGCGACGGCCAGTAATCCAGCAGGTTTTGCTTGAGCAGGCGGTAACTGCGGTTGTTGCAGACCACGAACTTGGCCCCGATCCGGTAATGCGCCGCCGTCCACAACGCCTGGAAGGTGTACATGGAGCCACCGTCGCCGGACAGGCCCACCACCGTTCGCTCCGGGTGCGCCAACTTCACACCGACCGCGCCGGGCAACCCGACGCCGAGCGTTCCGCCGGGCGTCTGGAAGAACGACCCGGTCGCGTGCGGCGGTAGCCAGCGGGTCAATTCCGGGGAGTGAGTCAGCGATTCATCGAACAGAATCGCGTCTTGCGGCAATTGCCGGGCGAGTTCCGCCGCGAAGGCCGACATGCGCAGCGGCACCGCATCACGCGCGGCCTCGTCCCGCGCTCGGGCTTCCGTCAGGGTCTTTCGATTGGCCTCGCCAATGGCGCGAGCGCGCCCGGTGGCGGCTTCCCGTTGCGCCGGCGTGGCCGAATCGGTGACCGCATCCGCCAGCGCTTTCAGCGTCAACTTCGGATCGCTGATCAGGCCCAGGGTGATCGGGTGGTTCTTGGCGATCTCGTAGGGATCGAGATCGATATGAATGATCTTGGCGTCGGCCCGGAACGGATGGGTCAGCAGCGGAAACACCTCCGGGAAGACGTAGGTGCCGCAAATGACCACCACATCGGCGTCGGCGACAATCCGCTGGCTGGTATGGCCGAACATGTGGCCGACCAGGCCGAAATAGAGCGGGTGGGTCCACGGTATGTTGAGTTCGGACGCCATGACGCCGTACACGCGCGCCCCCAGCACGTCCGCCAATTGGGCCAGTTCCGCCTGCGCCTGCGAATGCGCGACGCCATCGCCCATCAAAATCAGCGGGTTTTTCGCGCCAACCAACATAGCTGTCACGGCGGCGACGGCCGACGGCTCCGGAACCACCCGCGTGGACGGCACGACGGTCGGCAGCACCGGCTCGTCGTTGGGCGCATCGAGAACATCCTGGGGCACCGAGAGAAAAACGGGGCCAAACGGCGGCGTTGCCGCCATCTTGAGGCAACGCCGCAGCAGGCGGAGCAGACTGCGGGAATCGATCACCCGGGTCGCGTACTTGGTGACCGGGCGGGCCATGGCGACCAAATCCGCCGCCATTTGCGCGTCCATCGCGTCGTAGGCGGCGCCGGACTCGCCCACGATGACGAGCAGGGGCGAGCGCCGGCGCTTGGCGTGATAGAGGCTGCCGATGGCGTTGCCGAGACCGACGCTGCAATGCAGTTGCACAACTGCCGGCCGCTGCGTCGCCTGGGCGAAACCGTCGGCGATGCCGACGATGGCCGCTTCCTGTAACCCCAACACGTAGCCGATGGCCGGGAAGCGCGCGATTTCATCGAGTAATCCTTCCTCGCTGCTGCCCGGATTGCCGAACATGTACCGAACGCCATCGGCTTCAAGCTGTTCCAGCAACTTGCGATGCCCCGTTTTCCCAGACATAACGTCACCTCTTTGCCGTCAGAGGACGGCTATCCAATCGCAATTGCTCCATCCAACCCTGCGGTCACCAGCCATGGCGCCGCAGACCCTGCTCCAGAACCTCCACCATGAGCCGGCCGCATTCCACCGAGGATTCCGCGGATCGGTTGCTGGCGAAGGGCCAACCAAACAACACCTTGCGGCTCACGAGTTCAAACCTTCTCGTCGAGCGCCAAAATCTGTCGGGCAACGGCCTGAATAAACGGCTCGACCTCGTGCCAGCTTCGCCCGGTCACTAAATCGCCATCCACCACCACCCCGCCGTTTTGCGCGTCCTGCGGCACGTAGATCGCGCCGCAGTTCAGCACGTCCGCCAGCACCACCTGGTGGCAAATCACCTTGCGCCCTTTCAGCAGTTCCGGGTTCGGCGTCAGAATCCACAGGCCGTGGCACAGCGGCCCCTTGACGATGCGCGGGTTTTGCATGGCGCGGGCGAAGAACTCGACCGCCGGGGCGGTGCGAACCATTTCCGGCGAGACCGGTTGCCCTTCCGGCGGCTCGAAATGACGCAATCGGACGCTGGTGTAGTTGGCCGCCATGATCACCGCCGCGTAGTCCTCCAGCTCGACGTTCTGGATGTCGATGCTCACTTCCAGCGTCTGCGGCGTCTGGCCGGCCTGCTCCACCTCGCCGACGAAGGTCAGGCGCTCGTTGCCCCACAGGCGGGACATGAAGTGCACCTCCGCCCCCAGCGCTCCGAAACCGTAGCGATAGGCTTCGATCTCTCCGGGGACGTACTGGCTTTCCACCAGCACCGCGATCTTTTTGCCTTCCAGGGGTCGGAGGCTCACTGCCCGGCCCTCTTTGGAATCTTGGGACGGAATTCCACGACGACCGGCGAGCCGAGTTCGGTGTCATCCAGCTCGATTTGAAAATTCTCCCGCGCAAAGTTATCGCGGGGCACACCGTTCACCGTGATGCCCGCTATTTCGATGGTGTCGGGCGCATAAAAGTCGGGCAGAACATTGAGCGTGATGCGCTCGGTCTTTTTGTCCGGGCAGAAGAACAGGCAGAAATTGGCGCCATTTTCCTTCTGGTCGATCATCGGGCGAACGAACGAGCGGGTGTAGACATGCGCCAGATAATTCAGCTCGAAAACGTGGTAGCCGGATACGGAATGGCCGCCTTTCTGGCCGTAAGTCCCTTCGATGATGGGATGCCCGTTGTCGTTGACCCGGAAGAAGATGCCGCGGTTGTCGTGATCCAGAAAACAGGCGTTCCAGAAGATCTCCATTTCGCGGGCCAAATCCAGATAACGGTATTCCTGGGTGGCGCCGAACAGGATCAGATAAGCGAGAATCCCTTGCTCCTGTTGCCAGAAGTCTTTGGTGTTGCCCCAAGTGAATTCCGTGGGTACATTGGGTTGCGGGTGGCGCTCGACCGCGTCGAAGCAGCCGCCACGGACTTGATCGAGTCCGTAAATCGCCATGGCATCGCCCAGTTTTTTGGCCAGATTCAGAAAGTCAGTGGCCAACAGCTCGTGCTGCTCCGCCGCGCTGCCCCGGTTTTTGTAGCGCTCCTCATCCGCCAAGACCCGGTAATAATTCGCCACGCGGGTCAGATTCCAGGCGATCTTCAGGTTGTGCCCGACGATGGCCCGGTTTTGCTGCCAGCGCCATTTTTGATCGGGCGTCCAGTCGGCGTGGAACCGTTCGTTGACGAACGGAACCTTCGGGTCCGGATCCGGAAATTTCTGCAAAATCAACCGGGCGGTCGTGTCCAGAATGCTCCGGCAAGTACCTAAAAAATCCTCGACTTCATCGCGACCGTCGCCGCCGCGCGGCAGCGGGTCCAGCGCCAGGATCAAATTGACCAGATAGGCGGGAATGTGGTCGCCGATGGAGTTCCAGTTCTTTCGCGAGCGGTTATCGCCCAGCGCTTCGGTGTCCGGCCGCAGAGTGGCGTAGTCGATGTGAGAAAAATAACCGTCCAGGCCCGCGAAACCGTTTTGAACTGAATCCAAATAAAATATTTGGAATGTGCGAATGGTGCGCTGAATGTCCTCCAACACCTCCCAATCTTGAGTGATTCGGTAGTATTGGGCCAAGCCGGCCAGCGCGTAGATTTGCTCGTACAGCGGAATGGTGTCTCGGTCGTCCCAATTTTCTGATGCGACCACGATTTTCGCGCCTCGATCCCGGGTTCGGCGTTTGCCGAAACTCCAGAAACAGCTTTGCCCGTCGTGGCTCAAGGTGCGGAAGGTGTAACGCTGGTATTGGACGCCCGCCTTGGCGGCGCACAGATAACGCAGGTTGCCGGTCAGCAAATAAGCGGAGGAAAGACCGTAGATGAGACGGGATAAGGTCGCGCATTCCTGCACGTTATCATCCTGCATCGGCAGGCCAAAGATATTGAGGTTGGTCTGATAAAACTCGGCGAAGTCATCCATTTCGTAAGTGCGGCGATCACCGAACAGATCGTCCAACCACTCATCGGCCAAACGGGAAATCTGCGTCAACCACCAATGGGATTCTTCGAAGATATAGCGGCCTTGCTCGTAATGGGGCAGCGTCACGGTGCTGGCCTGAAATTGCTCCTTCCCTTGGTGCGCCTGATAGATGCCATAAATGATGACCAACTCATCGGGATGAACGTATTTGCGCACCATCTCGGACACGCCGCCGCTCGGATTAAAATTCGGCGGCGTCGGCACGCGATCCCGGCTCAAACCGTCCAAGTTGCGCAATACGTTAAACGTCGTCTGCGAGCTGGTCCTGACCTGAAAACTGTCTCCGCTCCGACAGCGCAAGGTAAATGACGCCTCCGCGACATTGACGTTGGTGACCTTGCCCAACAGAGTCATGCTTTGCGAAAAATACTTCATGGGTTCTTTCATGGCTTCTCCCAGACTGCCTGCCAATCGATGACCGTGCGATGCGGCGCCAGAATCGCGGCAACTCGGTCACACTAAATCTTGCGTTTTCTGAAAATAATCCAGAAACCATTCCTGTTAAATAGGCCGGAAGTTATATGACATTTAGCCTATCGGAAGGTCTGTCGATTACATATCAGTTCCAGAACGCTGATCGGCTCTTTGCGAATTTGATGCCATGAATTAATTGTCAAGCTGTTCATTTTGCTTTTACTGGCTCGGTAAAGCATGCGGTTATTATTTATAAGTAATTGAATATATTAATATAATATAATTAATATCGACAATTTATCGCAATTGATTTTTGATCGACAGCGCAATTAATAACAAATTATTTATTGGATATTTTTATATTTATTTGATCATATTTAAATATAGTGTCGCTTAAAAATACAGTTATCATCAATGAAGAATTATATTTGGCGTTCAAAATAAAACCTGAAGTATTGCCTTATGTTTCAAATTGAACCCTATAAAACAACGCTCGTACCTCTTCGACTTAATTCTTATTACTAAAGTTATATGACTAAAGCCATATACTCGGTCGGGTCGTTTGGATGTATTAATGGAATACTTTGGAAATATTGGTGCATTAAGGATTAAACTCGCCCCAAGGCGGGTCGAAACCAAATACGCCGGGCTGGTTTTAACCGGTTTCGGTGACCGAATCGAGGTGACAACCGATCAGCTAAGGCGGGTAATCGAGGAGGAGCGGATGGAAATCAGCGGCGCGGACACCATCTTGGTCGTCAGCTCGGTCGAAGGTTCAGCCGAGGGAAAAAGGGTAGAACGCGGTATCGGCAGCAAGCTTGCCAGCACCATGGCGCATGGCGTCAGCGTCTCCGTGCTCAAGCGAAACATGGATGTCTTTTTCGATCAGATCAAGGTGATTCTCCAGAACGGATGCGACCGGATCGGGGAGTTCCAGATTTCGGAGATCGAGGTTTGCGCCCAGATCTCCGGCGAAGGTCAGGTGGCGCTGATGGGTAGCGGGGCAAAAATCGAAGCGCAGGGCGGCATCAAATTCACCTTGTGCCGCGTCCCCAAAACCGCCTGAAACCATCATGCAGTACGAAAATTTCGATCTCTGGATCGACGCCGGGATCGAAGGCCGGTACCCGGTGCGGGCCGCATCGCCGCTGGGCGAGGTTCGGGAATCGCTGTCGCTCGATCCCGGCTGGCGCGAAATCCGGCCCTTCCAGGACCGGCTGGCCGAGCGCGAGATCGATCAAGCCGGTCTGATCGATCTCGGCAGCCGGCTTTATCGCTGGCTGTTCGCCGGCGATATCGAGCTGCTGTTCGAGCGGTCGGCGGGGCGATTCCTGGGCGAGGCGGAACGGGGCCTTCGCGTCCGCCTGCGCATCGAAGCGCCCGAGCTGGTCGCGCTGCCTTGGGAGTTCCTTTATTGGCCGAACGGGGATCGCTTTCTGGGGATGTCGGTGCAGTGTCCCCTGGTCCGATACCTGGAGATTTTCGAGCCGATCTCGAACCTGGAAGTGGCTCTACCCCTCGGCATGCTGGTCGCCATCCCCGGCAGCCCGGACCTCGACGTGGCCGAGGAAAAGGCGAATCTGCTCCAGACGCTCGCCGGTTTGGAGGATCGCGTCGAGCTGTCGTTTCTCGAGGGCACGGTCACCGCCACCAACATCAGCGATGCGCTGCTGGAGGGCCGCTTTCACCTGTTTCACTTCATCGGCCACGGCGAGTTCGACGGCGACCGGGCGTTTCTTCGACTGAATGCCGAGGACGGCGCCAGCGAGTACGTGGACGGTGCCCGCTTTGCCGGCTTGTTCGCCAACCACCCCACCTTGAAGCTGGCTTTTCTGAACGCCTGCAAGGGAGCGGAGACCTCGCCCACCGCGCCGCTGGCCGGCATGGCCTACCGGCTGGTCCGGCAGGGCGTTCCGGCCGTGGTCGCGATGCAGTATGCCATCTACGATGAGGCCGCCATTCTGTTCAGCCGGGAATTCTATCGCTCCCTGTTCAAAAGCCGCGCCCGTGGCCGGGTGGAATTCGCGGTCAGCCACGCGCGCAACCGGCTGCTGGGCGAATTTGCCGGAGAGCGCGACATCGGCGCCCCCGTGCTGTTCATGCGCGCCAGCGAAGGGCTTTTGTTCAACATCGTCACCGGCAGCTTGGCAAAGGACCTGCCCATCGCCAACGGCGATTACCGTCGGTGCCAGGCCGCCGAGCGGACGTATCGGCAAAACATCGAAACCCTGGAGCGGCAATACCGCGAAGCCTCCGACCCCTCGATCAAGGACAGCCTCGACCAAAATAGCAGAGAGCTGAGTCGGCTCAATCGAGCGCTCGGCTTGAGACGGATCGCGTTTTCGGTCGCGACTGGCGCTTCGCTGTTCGTTTTCTTCTTGTCGTGGCTCCGGCTGTTCGATTTCCTCCCGCCGGCGGTCAGAATCGAAAGCTATGCGGTGGGGTTGGCGGGACTCTTCTCCGAACGACGCGCGGACGAGCGAGTCATCGTGGTCGCGATCGACGAGCAAACCGAGCGGGAACTCGGCAAACCGTTCGGCAAGGACTGGCGCCGCGAGCACGCGACGCTGATCGACAAGCTTTCGCGAGCGAGCGCGAAAGTCATCGCGTTCGATCTGTTTTTCGAGGACCCGACCCCGTTCGACGCGGCGTTCGCCGGCGCCATCGAGCGCGCGAGCGCGCGCGGTACCACGGTCGTGGTCGGCTATCGCGGCCTCCTCGGGGACCAACCCAAGATCGTGCGGCCTTTGAGAGATGCTGGCGCCAAACCCGGCCTGCTTTGCATCGGTAAAAAATGGGGTTCGGCGCAACTGGCCCCTCTGGTGGTGCGCAAGGAAGACCAGCGATCCATCCTGCATTCTCTGGCGCTCGAAAGCGCCACCGCCTTTCTGGGGCGCGAGCTGGCGATCGATCAAAAGGTTCGGAGAATCGATTTTCTCGACCAGACCACCCGACAAAGCGTCGCTAAAGTGGCCGTTTCCGAAACCGATGAAGTGAAGTGGGCGCAACCGGGTTGCCCCGCCATCGACAAGCGCGACACTGCGGCCAGCATCATCATCGACCCCTCGTGGCTCGCCGAGCCAGATGCCACCGGATCAAAAGCGCCGTATCAATCCATCATGAAAGAGCGTCGCGACGACGATTTCAGCCGCTTCAGGGACAAAATCGTGCTGGTCGGCATCGAGCGGAAGGACGATCTGTTTCCCGTTCGCCATGGCATGACCAGAGAAGAGCGCTACGGCGTCGAATTGCACTCGGCGATTATCCGTTCGCTACTGGACGGTCGGACAATCCGAACGCTGGACTATTGGCCCGAATTGATCCTCATGGTTGGCTTGGGGCTGTTGGGCGGCTTTATTAAAATCGGTACATTTTATTGGTCAAAGCTGTTTCGGATCGGGCTGTTGGGGGCGACGTTTCTGCTGTATTTTGTTATCTCCAGCTACGTTTTTCACGCTTATCTTGTCATCGTGAATACCGTCTATCATCTGCTTGCGTTCGGCTTGTCGTATTGGACCGTCGCGACGGTAAAAAGGAGGTGGTTCGCGTGAACGCCCTGAATCGTTCTCGGCCATTTAAAACCGCCGGCAATCGCTTTCAGACTCGGATGTCCGCTTTTTTTGTGCTGCTCTTCATCGGGTACGTCGGGTGGATCGCTCCCGCCGCCGGACGAGAGCGGGCGCTGCCGATTCTCGAAGAGATCCTGGTGGAAGATCGATCATCGGGCGCTGCACACTATCGGATCGCCGCCGCGCGGGAATGGCGGCGGGTGCGGATCAGGCGCGAAGGCCTCCTCCTGGATACCGCGCCAGACATGCCTTTGCAAAAAGGCGATCTGATCAGGACCGGACCAAACGTGGCGGTCGCCATCCGTTTTCCCAACGGAACGCAGTTGTACGTGCGATCCGATAGCCGCATTCGAATCGGCTCGATTTTCGCGTTTGTCGGTGAGCTGTTCGTCAGGGTCAGGGGCGCGTTTCAGGTGGACACCGAATTTGTCACCGCCGGCGCGGAAGGAACCGAGTGGGTGATAGCGATTTCGCCCGGTGGCGACACGCGCTGCACGGTTCTGGAAGGGCGCGTCCGCGTAGCCTCCAGGGAAAATGTCTGGAGATCTTTGTCGATTGCGGCAAACAGAACAAACGTGACGCGCGACTCGCGCTATGCGGAGACGATGCCGGCGTCGCCGGAAGAGTTATCCGATATGCGGCGTTGGATCGGTCAAATTGATCGGCTGATTGGCAACATGCCGGCGCGAGCGCCTGAAGATGACAGCCGTCCTCCTCCTTTCATTATTCGCTTGGACCCGAGAAGCGACCGCCCGACCCGGCCCGACTCGTATGACCGGGACCCGAGAAGCGACCGCCCGACCCGGCCCGACTCGTATGACCGGGACCCGAGAGGCGACCGCCCGACCCGGCCCGACCCGGATCGTCGGTCTTATCCCTCCAGCGACGATACCGCCCGATAACCGTAACGCTATTTCACGTTACCGAGACCTCGTAATCGGACTCTCCATGGCTTGGATTTATGGCCCTGCCGGACTTATCCGCCCAATGCGCTCGAACGCTTCGGTCACCCACGCCGAAATTCAAGCGGAACTGATCGATACCCTGTTCCGGTCGGTCCCCATCGCTATCGTGGTTCATACCGTCACCAGCACCGTTCTGGTTTTCATGCTATGGACCAAGGCGCCACACGATAGCCTCCTGGCTTGGCTGATCGCTCTCTATACCTTGACGGTGGCTCGCTGGTTTCTGATGCGCGCCTATCGAGGGCGCCAACCCGCTCTAGCGTCTGCGCGCCATTGGGGAACGGCAATGACCGCGCTCGCGTGGGTCTTCGGCTCGGTTTGGGCGGCGGTGCCGGTCCTGTTTTTGGATGCCGGACAGCCCGAGACCTTGATTATCATCACGGTCGCCCTGGTCGGGCTAAACGCTCAGGCGCTGATGGCCGTGGTGTCCTATCCGCCGGCCTATTTCGCCTCGGTGCTGGTATTGCTGTCGCTGATCACCGTATCGCTCATGCGCGGAGGAACCGTGGGCGCGGAGATCGCCTTGTTGGTCTGCTTGAACTTGGTGGCGAGCTTGTTTTATGCCAGGAACGTTTACGTGACGCTCGCCCATTCTCTGCGGCTTCGGTTCGAAAACACCGCCCTACGACGGGAGACGGACGAGCAATCGGCACTGCTGGAAACCACTTTGCAACACATCCAGCAGGGGATCAGCCTGATCGACCGGGAAAGCCGATTGCGGATGTGGAATCAGCGCTTCCTGGATTTGCTCGGCCTGGGTCGCCACCCGATCGAACGCGGCCAGCACCTCGACACGATCCTGCGCGCCGCCGATCCGCCGGTGGAGATCCTGGACGAAGAACCGGTCGAGCATTGGCGCGCGGACGGCGCCATCATCGAAATCCTGCAAATCACCATCCCGGACGGTAGCCGGGTACTGACCTGCTCCGATATCAGCGAACTCAAACATCGGGAAAAAGCGCTGGATGCGGCCCGCCAGGAAGCGGAGCGGGCCAACGCGGCGAAAACCCGGTTCCTCGCCACCGCCAGCCATGATTTGCGCCAACCCATCCATGCTCTGGGCCTGTTTTTCGCCAATCTGGTAGATCGGGTGCGCGATACCGAAACCGAGCCCCTGATCAAGCAGATCGAGGACTCCATCCAGGCCATCGACGGTATGTTGAGCGCCTTGCTGGACATCTCCAAGCTGGATGCCGGCGTGGTCCGCCCCAATATAGGCCCCGTGGTCGTGGCCGATCTGTTCAAGCGGCTGGAAACCGAATATCAGTCGCACGGGATCAATCTATACGGCAACTTGCGGGAGCGGAGGCGGTTTCAGCGGCTGGAAACCGAACGCCAATCCCCTGACCGCACATGCGGTAATGCGCTGCGGATACGCCCCAGCCGAGCGATCGTGCGCAGCGACCCGACCATGCTGGAGCGCATATTGAGAAACCTGATTTCCAACGCGCTCCGCTACACTCGCAACGGCCGCGTGCTGGTGGGCGCTCGTTGCCGGGGTGGCATGCTGCGCGTCGAGGTGCACGACACCGGCCCCGGCATTCCCGAAGAGCAACTGGACAACATTTTTTTAGAGTTTCACCAGTTGGGGAATCCGGAGCGGGATCGGCACCAGGGGTTGGGCTTGGGCTTGGCCATCGTCAAACGGTTAGCCGCTTTGCTGGGGCACGAGATTTCGGTCCGCTCCCGCTCGGGGCACGGTTCCTGTTTCTCGATTTCCATGCCGCTCTATCAGGACTCGTCCCGCCATTCTCCGTCCCCGGCGACCGCGGCTCCGGCCATGACGCTGCGCGGCCACCGGGTGCTGGTGCTGGATGATGACAAAGCCGTATTGGCCGCCATGGATGGCCTGTTGGAGCGATGGGGCTGCGCCGTCATCAAGGCCGGTTCGCTGGATGAAGCGCGGGAACAGCTCCAAGCGCACGTCCCGCCTCCCGAGCTGCTGATCGTGGATTATCGCTTGCAGGGCCGGTACTCCGGTCTGGAGGCCGTGGCGATTCTGCACAAGGTGCTGCGCCGTTATGTGCCGGCCCTGGTGATCACCGGCGACACCGCTCCCGATCACTTGCGCGAAGCCGAGGCCAGCGGTTACCCGCTGTTGCACAAACCCGTGCAGCCCGCCAAATTGCGCAGCGCCTTGCATCATCTGCTCCATTTGCGCGAGCGCGAGCGCGAGCCGCTGGACTAGCTCCCCTTATCCGGCGCGGGTAGCAGGCCCCGGCGCGTCGCTTCGATCACCGCCTGGGTGCGGTTGCCGGCATCCAGCGCCCGCAGGACGGCCGTGACGTGCAGTTTCACCGTGCCTTCCGCCACGTTCAGGCGCTTGCAGATGCCCTTGTTGGACAAACCTTGCGCCATCAGGCGCAGCACTTCTAACTGCCGGGGAGTCAGTCCATCGACGCTGTCCTCCTCCCCAACCGCCCCGGCAGCCTGAGCCGAAGTCGCCTCCAGGCTCTCCAAAGCCGCCAGCATGGCAGGCGCGACGTACACCTCGCCGGCCAACACCAGGCGCAAGGCGGTGATCATCTCGCGGCTGTTGGACGATTTCGGGACGTAGCCCATCGCGCCCGCCGCCAAGGCCTGCCGGACATCGGCGGCATCCTCCGAGGCGGACAAGATGACCAGGGGCACCGTCGGCCTGAGCTCGTGCAGTTCGGGCAGGGCGGACAAACCGTTAAAGCCGGGCAAAGTCAAGTCCAGCAGAATCAGATCCAGATCGTGATAATGGGCGGCCAAGCGGATGGCTTCCCTGGCGGTCGCCGCTTCGATCACCACGGCCGCGCTATCGAACTGCCGGAGCACGTGCAATAAGGCTTCGCGGAATAAGGTGTGATCATCAACGAGGAGGATGCGCATGGCTCTTCCGGTCCTTACCGCCAGCGGTAGCTGGCTATATTAGACAGTATAAGTGCAAATGCTCTGGCGAATGGATACAGAATTCGCAAAAATGGCTCATGCCATTGATCTCTCTGGCGCGGGCAATCTCTTCCTTGCCGCAACTTAAACCCGCGATGATCGCCCGGGGATCGCGCCGAAATACCGCGCCGAGCGTAAGCGTCGCTTGGCTCGGGATTGGAGCAGGGTCCCCGCGATTCGGGAAGTTTGCGCGCGACAGGTCTGGCACCGAAAGGTCTTACGCCCGCCGCCACGCAAGACGTAAAGGGCCGCCCGACCACGGCGAGGACAGCGAAACCCGTTCGGCCAACGGGCGCGTTCCAGGTGCCGCTTCGCGCTGCGTCTCAGTGCCGAATCGCTCCAGAAGCGTCGGCTGCTCGTTTGCGGCATTTGATCTGTTTTCCTTGATACATGAAAACCGCATTTCTGTTGGCGATCAGATCGTCGAACTCCCGACGCAGCTTCGCTGCGGTCGCCGCCGTGACTCGACCCTCGGCGATCAAGCTTTCCGAGGCGCTGAGGAAAAGCGAGCGCCAATAGCCGATGAACTCGACTCGACTCGCTTCCAGCGCCATTCTCCCGTCGAGCACGGCCGACACGTCTCGAAAGTCGATCTGCTTGAAACCCGCCGCCAAAGCCAAATTGACCAGCTTCATCCCGATATCGGGATCGCCGCCCATATCGAGCTGATATTGGTTGAATGCCGCCCAATATTCGCTTATTGCCGGACATTTCGGATCAATATAAAGGCCGGAGTTAAATACTTCCGTGCAATATAGCACCCCTTCGGGTTTTAATACTCGGCGAGTTTCATATAAAACGGCAAGCGGATTTGCGATATGTTCCAACACACAAAAAATACAGGCGCCATCATAATAATCGTCGGGAAATGGTAGCGCATCGCCGGAAGCGATTGCCAGATTCACTCTTTCGCTTCTTATCAAATCCGCCAGAACACGACTTGCGCGACCGATCTGCGACTCCATCAGGTCGATGCCATCGATGGTTAAACCGGGGAATCTCCTCGCCAGTATGGCAATTTGCGCGCCGACTCCACAGCCGATTTCCAGCAAGCGCCGGCAATCGGATAGCTCGATTTTCGGATAAAAATACGGTTCGAGAAATAGCGCTTGCTTTAAAAGTCGATCCTGCTCTTTTTTTGAAAAGCTGTGAATGTATCCCGGCTCGGTCATGCGAGACCTATCGCGGCGGCGGCGCGTGAGGTGAGCGGGCGGCAAAAACGCGGTTCGCCTCCATCGCCCCGCGCTGCCGAAAATCGCCAAGACCCATGACATTCATTGTTTCAAGCCCTTGCCTGCGTGTGGCGGCGGTTCACAACCTTTGCAGCAAACGAGCCGCATGCCGCCTGCGCTTGACCGAGGTGATGGCGATAACCGCCAGACAAGCCAAGGCGTTGCCGCAGAATATCAAAGCCATGGCCCCATCGCGAAGATACACCATGGCGTAGGCGATGGTGGTCAGGTGCGACACCAGAAACAGGCTCCAAGTCGCGCAAGACACTCCGGCCGCGCCGTTGGTGTCTCTGGCCGCCGACAGCATTTGCGGGACATACGCCAAAATCCGCAGGGCGTTCACCAGCGTGAACGCCCCGAACACGGCGGAGCGGAGCCATTCCGCGTTGCTGGCCGAGTAAACTGCCGAGCCTGTCCCGAGCCCTATCGCCGCGAGCGTCAAGGCCAGCATACCGCCGATCAGACCGATCCACCCGATCCCGATCCGACGTTCGGGATCGGGTCCCCTCAAGCCATTCGCTGGCGCAATCATTTCATATTTCTCGCAAACAGTGTTGCTCATCGTCTCGATCTCCTTGTCTGGAACCCACCGAAGCGGATTGAAGCGGGTCAGCCGCTCCAACGCGCGGGCTCGGCGAGCGCGACATCGCCCCCGGCCGGCCCGCGCCGCCGCCGATCACATCTTCTGGTTGGTCTTGACATCCCAGCCAGACTTGCCGGCGGACTTCAGCACGCCCTTCTCGTCTTGAGTGAAGTATTCCTGTTGGACGGAGGTGAAGTTCAGCGACAGGCTCTCGACCGGGAGATCCTCGCCGGCGCCGCCGGTCTGGTAGCTGCTGACCAGCACGTCCTTGAAGGTGAACTCCAGGAACTTCTTCTGCCCGCCGTCCTTGCCGGTGGGCTTGCGCATCACCAGAATCGCTTCCGGGTAGTGGTGGCCGGTGCAGCAGGACAACAGCAGTTGGGGTGACGCCGCGCAGAAGTGCATGGTGAAGCTGAAGTCGTTCAGGCTCACCTTGCTGGCGCCCAGACCGACCCCATGACTGGCCGTGCCCAGTTGGCGCGCGCCCCAGGACCAGCTCAACACTTCGATCCAGTTCGCGAATTCGGCATCTTTGCATTCGCCGTTCACTTCGCCTTTCTTGCCGATTTGCAAATATGCGTCAGCCATCTTCGTATCCTCGTAAAGTCGATTTAGAAGTTTACCCAATCGTTGCTGATGAATTGCTGCTGGTAATTCGCTAGAACCGCCATCGCAATTCATTCATTTTGATATGAGCAAACGCTTTGCCAAATCCGACAAGACGGCCAATATAAATTACAACAATTTGTTTTATATAAGTTTATAGAGAAGTATTTATTTCAAAGCCCGAATTGATCGGAGATGGTGAAAACCGGCATTCCCAAAATATTGGGAATAACCCAGTATTTTGGGACCGATTGAGTTAGATTGAATCTAAGGCAAATACGGCCTCCGGCCAACAAGTGGACCGCGATTTGGGAGAAAATCTGGTTCGAGCGAGATGGAGATGGCGCTATCGGAGATCGACCGACAAACTGGATGCGGAAGTCGGCGGCGGCGAATCGCCATCGGATCGGCTATAGTTGTCCCGACCCCTAGCAACAACCGACGACCGTGAGGACTCCAACCGCGTTGGCCCGACCTTATCGCCATGCGTATCAAATCCTATCGGCAAAGCCTGGCGGGCAAAGCGCTGCTCGCGTTCGGGCTCGGCGCCGCCCTGATCATCGCCGCAGTCGGCAGTGCCAGCTATCGCGCGATCTTTCTCGAAATCGAGCAGCGCTCGATCCGCCAGTTGCGCGACAGCGCGGCCCAGCGCGCGAGGTCGCAGGAGGCGCGCTTCGCGCTGGCGCGAGAGTTCCACGAGGTCATCAAGCAGGATTTTCTCCGCCGCTACCGGGAATCCTCCCCCGATGCCGAACAGCGCTTCGACAAGCTGATGATGCGCTACCCCGACGGCGCCATCCGCAATCGGCCCGAATACGCCGACGTGGTCCGCTACTCGACCGGCTGGATTCACCGAGAGGTGCGGCCCGGCCCGGAATTCAAGCGCCGCTGGATACTGTATTTCGATCTGTCGGAAAAGTACGCCAAGCTGGTCACGACCCGGTTCATCAACCTGTATTTTCTCGACGCCACCGAAGCCGCCAACATGGGTTTCGACGATCCGGCGCGCTCCGGTCATGTGGAGTGGGCCGCCGATATGCCGCCGGATTGGCCCTTGCGTGAGCTGGAAGCGGTCACGATCGCGACTCCGGCCCGCAATCCCCGCCGGGAAACGGTCTGGGCCGGACCGGAATATACCCCCGCCTACCCGCAACTGCTGGTGCCGGCGGTGACCCCCATCGATTTCGAGGGCGCCCACGTCGCCACCGTCGCCAGCGACACCTTGCTCGGCGATCTGGAAGCCGACACCCTGCACCCCGACATTCCGGGCGCCGCACATTCCGTTTTTCGCGACGATGGCCGCCTGATCGCGGATCGGACCTACCAAAGCAGGATCGCCGAATACCGGGGCAATTTCTTCATCGCGCAAACCGGTGATGCGCGCTTGCGCGCTCTGCTGGCGCTGGCCACGCAAGCGACCGATCTGCCGCGCCACGGTTACGACTCGCAGGTCGATCTGTACTACGCCATCCGCCGGCTGCAAGGGCCGAACTGGTTCTTGGCCGCCACCTTGCCGGGCGGCTCGATCCGGGCGGAAGCGTTCAAAGCCGCGCAATGGGTGCTGTGGGCGGGCATCGCCTCCCTGGCCTTGGTGCTGGGCGCGCTGGCCTTGCTGTTGCAGCGGCAGATCGCCGCTCCGCTCCGCCAACTGCTGGTGGCGGTGCGGCAGATCGGCAAAGGGCCGATGCGGTTTCCGCTGGACGCCGCCCGCCGGGACGAGATCGGCAAGCTGGCGGTCGCTTTCGCCGCCACCGCGCAGGCGGTCGCCGAGGAAATCCGCCAGCGCGACCGGGACCTCCAGCACGAAACCACCGGCCGCATCCAGGTCTATCAGGCGTTGCAGGCCAGCGAAACCCGCTATCGGGTGCTGGCGGAACAGGCCGGCCATCTGGTGTACGACTACGACCTCGCCAGCGGTCGGATCGACTGGGCCGGCCCCATCGCCGAAGTCACCGGCTACAGCCTGGAGGACTTCACGCGGGGCGGTATCCGGGCTTGGGAAGAGCGGATTCATCCGGGAGATCGCGAGCAAACCCTGCGAACCCTGCGACAAGCGCGGGCGGAATCGGGCAAATATCAGGCCGAGTACTGGTTCCAGCGGGCGGATGGCCGCTACATGTGCATGGAGGATGAAGGGGTTTTTTTGACCGACCCCGCCGGCCGGCCCCAGCGGATGCTCGGCGCCATGAAAGACATCAGCGACCGCAAGCGGGTCGAGGAGGCGCTGCACGAAGCCAAGGAAGAAGCGGACAAAGCCAATCGGGCCAAGAGCCAGTTTCTCGCCGACATCAGCCACGAGCTGCGCACGCCCCTGAACGCCATCCTGGGTTACGCCCAAATTCTGTTGCGCGATGCCGCGTTGCCGGACAAAGCCCGCGACGGGATCGCCGTCATCCAGCAATCCGGCGATCATCTGCTCGGCCTGATCAACGATATTCTGGATTTGGCCAAGATCGAATCGGACAAGCTGGAAACCCACGTTCAGCCGTTCGATCTGCGGGATTTTCTGCAAAGCATCGCCGATGCCTTCGCGGTCCGCGCCAAGCAGAAACACCTGCGTTTCCGGATGGACGCCGATCCTCGCCTGCCGATTCGCGTCCAGGGCGACGAGCGCAAGCTGCGGCAAATCCTGTTCAACCTGATCGGCAACGCCATCAAATTCACCGACGCCGGCGAGGTCGGGTTCGCCATCGACCGGGACGGCGAGCGGATTCGTTTCGCCGTGGCGGATACCGGTCGCGGCATCCGGACGGAGGATCTGGATCAATTGTTTCAGCCGTTCCGGCGGATGGACGACCCAGATCAAGCCACGGAAGGCGCCGGTCTGGGCTTGGTCATCAGCCGCCGGCTGGTCGAACTGCTGGGCGGCGAACTCCGCGTCGAAAGCGCCTTCGGCCGGGGCAGCCGGTTCTGGTTCGCGCTGCCCTTGCCGGCGACCGATGCGCCGGAACGGGCGCCGACCGCGCCGACCGCGCCGGTCATCGGCTATCGCGGGTCGAGTCGCCGGTTATTGATCGCCGACGACAAGCGCGAGAATCGCGCCGTTTTGGTGGACATGCTGGCCCCGCTCGGTTTCGAGATCGCCGAAGCCGGCAACGGCCAGGAAGCGCTGGACGTGGCGGCCCGGTTCCGGCCGCACGCGGTGTTGATGGACATGCGGATGCCGGTGTTGGACGGTCTGGAAGCCACGCGCCGGCTGCGCCAGTCCGAGGCGTTGCGCGACGTGGTCGTCATCGCCGTATCGGCCAGCGCCTACGGCCATCACCGCGAGCAATATCTGGCTGCCGGCGCGGATGCTTTCCTGCCCAAGCCGTTCCGGCAGGAGGAACTGTTGGAGCTGCTGCGAGATCGATTGGGCTTGGAACTGGTCTACGCCAGCGACGCCGGTTCGCCGGTATTTGGCGAGACGCCGGACGGGGAAATCGTCGTTCCGCCCGGCGCCGAACTGGCGATCTTGCGGGATTTGGCCCAGCGCGGCGATCTGCGGAACTTGCTGGCGCGGATCGAGCGGTTGGAGCAGTCCGACTATAGCTATCGGCCCTTCGCGGCGCAGTTGCGCGGGCTGGCCGAGCGTTTCCAGCTCAAGAAGATCAACGAGCTGCTGGCCGGCGCGAGTTCGCCGCCATGAACGAAGCCACGGCTCGACGAAAGCGCCTGGCGCGGCATTACAACCGGCTGATCGCCTGGAGCGCCGTGCCGCTGACCCTCATCATCGCCGCGCTGGCCGCGCAACAATTCTTCAAGCAGCGGGAAACCGAACTCGGCCGACTTTACAACATCGCCACCGAGCAGCGCGTGATGTTGAACGCCTTCGTCAAAATCGCCAACTTGCACGTCGGCGCCATGCGGCGCCAAGCCGAGGATTATCTCGCCACCGCTTCCGAGCGCCACCCCAGCGAGTGGCGATCCTGGCTGGTGCCGAGCCAGATCGAAGTGGAGGGCGGCGTCATCGCGAGCCTCAGCCTGAATCCGGCGCAACAGACCCCTTTCAAGGAGTTGACCGGCACCATTATGGGCCGGATCGAACTTTTGCAGGGAAACGACGAGCGCTGGGTCGAACTGGACATGGCGTTTTCCCTGTTCCCTCTCCAGCGCTCGGCCCATGCGGCCACCCCTTTCTTTCGCTGGAGCTATTACTTTTCCGGGAACGAAGACTTCGTCACGGCCTTTCCCTGGCAAGACAACACCGTGAACGTCAAATCCGCGAACGCCGCCACGATGGAGAGCGTGCTCGCGTACTGGTTCGGGTTTGACGTGTATCGGCTGGCGACCCCGGAACGCAATCCGGACGGGCGCAGCTATTGGACGGAAGCCTACCTGGATACCGCTGGCGCCGGCTTGATGGTCTCGCACGGCGCACCGGTGTACCGGGAAGGCCGCTACGTGGGCATGGTGGGCACCGACGTGCTGCTGGGTTTTCTCACCGAGCTGTTGCAAGCCTTCACCGAACGTTGGGGTCCGGTCTGGATCGTCAACGAAACCGGCCAAGTGCTGGCCGATCCCGATCACCCTTACACCGCCACCGACCAACGGGTCAGAACCTTGGCGGATGTTCTGCCCGAATCGCTGCGATCCGTGCCCGTCGATCGGTTGTTGCAACCCTCCGACGAGTTTCGGCGCATCGCCGACCAGTACGTTCACGCGCAGCGCATCAAGTCGGCGCCCTGGTATCTCTTGCACGCCATCCCGTCCACCGCGATCACCGCCCGCCTGTTGCCGCGCCTTTATCCCGCCCTGATCGTGCTGGCCGGTCTGGCTCTGACCCTGGTTGCCATCCACGTTCTGCTGCGCCGACGCTTCATCAAGCCGGCCTTGGCGCTGGTCTATTATCTGCGCGATGAAGCGGCGGGCGACCCGCCGCCCGCGCCGCCCGCCGTTCCCGCGCTGTGGCAACCCTGGTTCGACGTGGTCACGACCACCTTTCGGGACAATCGCGCATATTTGCGCACTATCGAGAACCTCAACGCCGACCTCGAACGCCGGGTCGAGGAACGGACCGAAGAGCTGGAGACCGCCAACCGGGATCTGCGGCTGGAAATGGCGGTACGCCAGCGGGTTCAAGACGCGCTGCAAGCGGCCAAGGTGGAAGTGGAACTCGCCAACCGGGCCAAGAGCGCGTTCATGGCCAACATGAGCCACGAGTTGCGCACCCCGCTCAACAGCATTCTGGGCTACGCGCAGAATCTGTTGCGCGACCCCGGATTGACCGCCAAACAGCGCGCCGGCCTCGAAACGGTCCAGCAGTCCGGCGAACGCTTGTCTCGGCTCATCAACCATCTCCTCGATCTTTCCAAGCTCGAAACGCCGGACGTTGAAGCGTTCGTGGCCCGTCAAGCGGCGCAGTCGGTCGCGCGAGACGCAATGCCCGTTCCCGCGCTAGAGCGATGGTTTTTGCCGCCTGCCGCGAAAATCGCCGCGCTGCGTGAATTGGCTCAGCGTGGCGACATCAAGAACCTGCTGGCTCAGGCCGATGAACTGGAGCGGTGCGACGCCGATTACCGGCCGTTCCTGGAGGAACTCCGCGTTCTGGCCCAGTCTTTCCAAGTCAACCAAATCGTGCGGCTGTTGAGTGATTCTCGAATTCGGCCTTGACCGATAGCTCGGAAAACTCGAACCGAACGCCGGTTTGAGTGACTCGCCTACCGTCCTTCAGATACGCAAATCCCCCCTCCAGCCCATCCCGGTATTCCCAATATACCGGGAAAAACCCAGTATGTTGGGAATGCCGGCTTGTATTTCCCGCATCGACCTCTATTTCAGCAGCGGTTCTTCTGTTAATTAAAACGATATAAAACAGTTACCTGCAATTCGTTTAGCCATTATTTCCGAGCTTGGCAAAGCATTTGCTTTTCCTGATCGAAGACAATAATCCTGTTGTATAAAAATGCCGCTACTCGGAGAAATCGCCATGCCGAACCCAACTAATGCTGTCAACCATCCGAACAAGCCTTCTCCGCCATCGAGAAAGACGCCCCAGCAGATGCGCGACGATATGCAGGATGCGAGGCTTGCGATTCTCGAAAAAAATCAGGAGCGCCAGAACAAAAGAACTAATGCGGTAATGGCGTTGATGTCTCTACAGAGTTTTGTTAGAGCCCGTTCCATAAATTGGCAAATAGCAGCCAAGCATATCGGGTCGGCCTATGTGATCGCCTACAATAAGCATAAGGAGATTCTTGGAAAAAAATCCGCCAAAGATGCGCTCAACATTCAGATTGTTTTCTCGATCCTGACCGTAGTCTCGGCGGGGTCGCTCGCTTGGGTCGGCCTATCCGACCGGTTCACCAACTTTAGCAAAGTGTTAGCAGATTCTGTCGAAGATGCCGCCCAAGCGGGGATCGGCGAAGTATTGAGCGCTGTTGGACCTATATCTTATGCCGCTCACTTCCCACCGATAGGAGGACCGGTAGGCGTGGAGCCGCAAATTTATCAGAATAATCTGGAGATAAAGGTTTTGTCAGCCACGCGAAGCGTAGAGGAAGATTTTAAAAAAATCATAGATGATTTAAAAGAAACTCAAATTGAGAAATGGGACATTTATGACGAAAAAAAGCAAAAAAAAGAACACGATAAATGGATAAAGACAGCAGCGCAATTTGGGGGTGCGGAAGATCTGCCGATAGGCCCAGATGGCCAGCCGGACGTACAGATGATGGCTAATGAGTTGGAGCGTGCGATATGGGCAAAGTATGTACTATCTCAATATTACTATCGAGATTTTGGGATCTTCAAAACCGACTCAGAATATGAGTATGTTGGCGATGAAGTCTATGATCGATTAGCCGAACTAGGTGTTACCAAAAAAAGGAATGAGGTAGAGAATGATCTGTGGAATTCTAAAAGTCTTCCTGAACGAGCTAAGAAAGATCAGGATATTTATATAAATTTTCTTGTTAAATGGGCGCGGAACTTCGAGCCAAAACCATTCGCTACGATGAGGCGAGAGCAGGAAAAATTCAATGCTGGCATGAAGGAAATTGCTCGGCCCATACTCCGATATTTTGGAACCCAACGCGGAAGATAGATCGCTGACCGATAAGTCAGATGGGTGAAAAGCACGTTCGCAGGCGGCAAGCCGGCCGGCGAACGTGCTGTCTGAATCCGCTACCCGTTTTTCCCGAAGGCCGGACAACACCACACCACTGTTTCCGATGGCCTGTGGAGTTGCCCCAGACTGAAACTCGACATTCAAACTTCCGAGCCGCCGCGCTTGCGTTCGATGCCGAGCTTCTTCATCCGCGCCTCCAGCGTGGTCGGCTTCAGCCCCAGCAAGCGCGCCGCGCCGCTCTCCCCGCTGACCCGCCAGCCGGTGATCTCCAGC
>RRZT010148053.1_pt1 | contig 28645 bp, 25 predicted proteins | sample 2165551 | NCBI WGS metagenome assembly RRZT01 (sample SAMN10456910, study PRJNA506462) | wastewater metagenome | biome: wastewater; feature: sludge; material: wastewater sludge; isolation source: wastewater sludge with Escherichia coli K12::gfp cells carrying plasmid... | place: USA: Moscow, Idaho... | reverse complement strand
TCAAACAATCTTCATCTTTTGCAGAGTAAAGAAGAGCTTATGGAAGCAATTAAACCTCTTACATACTATATATTATTTGTTGCATTTTTAGAGATGTTTGTTTCATTTGTATTTTTAAGAAGAGTGGGGACTACTTATAATTCAAATAGTAATCTCGTTTTAAATAAAAAGGCTCTCTTTCAAGGGAAACTTTTAATTCAAAATATAAAGCTTATAAAAGAAAAAGATGTAATATTTTTAAGTGTGATTGGATTGTCTGTTTTTTGGGGAGTTTCTCAGGCAACAATGGCAGTTTTCCCCTCTTATGCAAAGATGTACTTACATATTGATAATACATTTATTATAAATGGAGTAATTGCAGCCTCAGGTATTGGAATAGCAATAGGTTCAATATTATATGCAAAAATTTCAAGACATTATATTGAATTAGGAACTATTCCTTTAGCTGCTTTTGGGATGGCATTAACACTTTATATTTCAACAGTAGTTAATACTCCTTTTATGCTAGCTTTAAATTTCTTATTTTTCGGATTATTTGGAGGTTTGTTTATTGTTCCTCTGAATTCATTAATTCAATTTAATGCGAAAAAAAAGATTTTAGGTACCATTCTTGCAGGAAATAATTGGTTCCACTCACTAGCTATGTTCTTTATGTTAGCACTTACAACTTTTGTCTCTTTTTACAATTTAGATCCTCTCAAAACATTGTATTTAATTTTATTTATAATTATAGTTGGAACATTATATACAGTTGTGAAACTTCCACAATCACTAGTTCTTCTATTTTTAAAATTTATTGTAGGTTTAAGATATAAATTAGAGATAAATGGTATAAAAAATATCCCTTCAAATGGTGGAGTACTATTGTTAGGTAATCATATATCTTGGATAGATTGGGCAATAATTTTAATGTCTGTTCCAAGAGAAGTAAAATTTGTAATATTTAAACCAATTTATGAAAAGTGGTATTTAACGTGGCTTTTTAAATTGATACATGCTATACCAATTTCAAGTACAGTTAATAGAACAACAATAAAAACTATCGCAAGTGAGTTGGATGCAGGAAATGTAGTTGTTCTTTTTCCAGAAGGTGCAATATCAAGAAATGGTCATTTAGGAGAGTTTAAAAGAGGTTTTGAAAAAGTTTTAGAAAGTTGTTCAACTGATGTAAAAGTAATTCCATTTTATCTAAGAGGATTATGGGAAACAATGTTTAGTAGAGCAAATAAGAAATTTAAAGAATCCAAAAAAACAAATATTGTAACTGTATGCTTTGGTAGAATTATGTCCAAAGAGAATGCAAATGTTCAAAGTGTAAAAAATGAAGTTTTTGCACTTTCAAGTATTGCATGGAGAGAACATATAAAGGAATTAAAACCTTTAAATGAGATTATTTTTAAAAGTTTAAAAGATTCATCTAATAGAACAATTTTTACTGATTCAACTGGAATTACTTTAAGTGGAACAAAATTTTTAACAGTTACTGTTTTATTTAAAAATATTTTCAAAAAAAGGTTAAACTCAAATAATATTGGAATATTATTACCAACAAGTAGTGCAGGTGCTTTTATAAATTATATGATTCTTTTGATGGGAAAGACAGCAATAAATTTGAATTTCACAGCATCAATTGAAAGTTTAAAGTTATCAATTAAAAAATCAGATATAAAAGTTATCATAACTTCAAAAAGATTTATTGATAAACTTGAATCTAGAGGAATAAAAATTTCAGAAATATTTTTTGATATTGAAGTACTATTTCTTGAAGAAGAACAAAAAAAGATAACTAAAATAGAATCTATATTTGTATATTTTTCAATCAAACTTTTACCTACTTTTTTATTAAAACTAATGTATTTGAAAAAAACTTCTAAAGATGCTACTTCTATCATTTTATTTTCTTCTGGAACTGAAGGAACACCCAAGGGAATTGAGCTTAGTGGAGATAATATTTTAGGAAATGCAGAACAAATAGCAAATATTTTAAATGTTAATGATGATGATGTAATTTTAGGTTCATTACCATTGTTTCATGCTTTTGGAATTGTAGTAACTACTTTTTTACCTTTAATACAAGGAATAAAATGTGCAGCTTTTGCAGATCCAACTGATGGATTGGGAATAGCTAAAATGGTAAGTAGAGAAAGAGTTTCTATAATGTGTGGAACATCAACATTCTTTAGGTTATATACAAAAAATACAAAAATCCATCCTTTGATGTTTGATAGTTTAAGATTGGTTGTCGCGGGTGCTGAGAAATTAAGAGAAGATGTAAGATTTGAATTTAAAAAAAGATTTGGAAAGGATATTCTTGAAGGCTATGGAACAACAGAAACTTCTCCAGTAGCTACTTGTAATCTTCCAGATAAAATTTCAGAAGATTTTGAAGTTCAAGTAGGTCAAAAGATTGGAACAGTTGGTATGGCAATACCTGGAACGGATATAAAAATAGTAGATCCAATTACTTTTGAAGAGTTGAAAATTGGGGAGGAAGGAATGGTAATAATATCTGGTATTCAAGTAATGAAAGGATATTTAAAAGATGAAGAAAAAACTTCTAAAGTTCTAAAAAAACTAAAAAATAGAACATATTATATCACTGGAGATAAAGGAAGATTGGATACGGATGGTTTTTTAACTATTGTTGATAGATATTCAAGATTTGCAAAAATCGGTGGAGAGATGATAAGTCTTGGAGCCGTTGAAGAAAAAATTTCTAAAATTTTAGGTGATAATAGTATTGATTTTATAGCTTTGGCAAAAAGTGATGAGAAAAAAGGTGAAAAAATAGTATTACTAGTTTCAAATATAAGTTTAGAACTAATTGATAGTTTAAAACAAAGGATGATAAAAGAGTTTGATAATAAGTTGATGATACCAGAAACTATAAAATTAGTTGATGATATACCAAAACTTGGTAGTGGAAAAAAAGATTATGTAAAAGCAAAAGAGCTTTTAGATAGCTTGTAAAAATAGTTTTAACTCTTAAGAATCTGTAAGTATCTCTACTATTTTGGAGATATTTTCAGAAAAATTCTCATTCTTTTCTATGAGTAGTAAATCTTTTGCAAAATTTTTTCTAGTCAGAAGTTTTGCACTTTCAATATCTATATGATAATCATCAAAAACTTTTGCAATATACGCAAAAAGACCTTTTTGATCTTTTGCATTTATTTTCATAGAGGCTAAATTTTCACTATGGTTAAAATCGATTTTTATATCATTTTTTAAAATCAGAGGTTTCTTTAGTGTAATTTGTTTATTCATATCAAAAGAAGCATTTACAATCTCTTCTATTAAATATAATTCCTCTTCTAATGCTGGTTTCGAAAAAGATATTTCAAATATTTTCTTTTCATCATAGAGTTTAAAAATATTCATACTGCTCATATTTAAATATTGTAATTTCCCAAGTAAATAACCAAGATTTAGTGGGATTTTTCTAATAATTCTAAGTTTTAGGAAATCATCATTTATAATTTCAAAAGAGTAAGTTTCAACATCTTGAGATTTTATTGCAATATCTAAAATATCTTCACTCTTAAGTCGTAAAAATATTTGATTTGAAGCTATTTGAGGAATTTTTCTTTTTAATGAATTTGGAAGTATTTTATATTTTTCTAGAGTTTTAATTTTATTTAATCTAAATGCTCTTCTTGAACTCTCTTTAATTAAATCCTTATTTGAAAAAGCTAAATAACATTGATTATAAAGTTGAACTAAAAGTTTTGAGATTGATGACGTGAAATATTTTTTATCAACAGCACATATATCGCAATAACTTAAAACGTATAAGAGTTGAATCTCTTTTATATTTTTGAAAAGTCCAATAAAGTTTAAAACAGTTTTTTGTGAGTATATGTCTTCATTTGAGGCCGTTTTTATCATTAGATTATGATATTTCACAATATTAGCACCAGTTTTTATGAATTCATCATCAAAATCTAAAGATTTTAGAAATCTTTTAAAAATATTTTCACCTAAAATATGATGGTCTGTTTTTCTACCTTTACCTATATCATGAAATAAGCATAAGAGTCTTAACATTATTTTTTGTTGAATAGAAAATTTGTTAAATAAATTTCTTATAAAATCATCTTCTATATCATAAGAAAATTTTAGAGTATTTAAAGTGTGAATATCTACAGGATGGATGTGGAAACCATCAAATTGTGGAAGATTTGATATTTGTTTGAAAGTGGGAATTACAAAATTTATAATATTTGCATTGTACAATAGTTTTAAAATTATGTACAAATTTGAGTTACAAAGTAGATTGTAAACTAGTTTTTTATCAAGAGGTTCTATTTTTGTTTTACTTGTAAAATATATATAACTTCTATCAAAATTGTTTACTTCTTTTGGAAAATTAAGTAGTTCTTTTATAAGTTCTTTAAGAGTCAATATTTTTCTATTTTGTGAACAATATACTGTTTGTTCACAAATATATACATTCTTTTTAAATCTATATTTTTTGAGTTCTATTATATTTTCTGTTTTAAAAGAGATTGTATTAAAAATCTTTTTTATTATGTTGGCACTAAAATTATGGATATTGTGCAAGTCTTGAAATAAAGTTTTCATAAATATAAATTCATTTGAAAAATTTAGTCTAGAACTAAGCTCTGGTAAAATGTCATAAGTAATAATATCTAGTTTCTTTTTCGCTACTAAGTGTAGAGTATTTCTTACTAAAAATACAAAATTTATAGAGTTTTTATAACTTTTATATTCTGCATTTGTAAATTTCTTACCTACTAAATCTTTTGTTTTTTTTACTCCATAAATTATATTTGTAATCCACCAAAGCATATTTGCTTCTCTGATTGCACCATAACCATCCTTTAAATTTACTTGCATTGATAAAGGATACTTAAGAAGTCTATTTTTTCTCTCAAGAAGTTTAGCTTGTAAAAATAATTCTTTTTTATCTGTTCTGATTTCTTCTAAACTTTTTTCGTAACTTGAATATAAATTTTTTGAACCAAATATAAATCTTGATTCTAAAAAAGATGTTTTAATAGTAATATCATCTAAAGAGATTTTGTTTAATTCATCTATATTAACTACTCTAAGCCCAAGACTTAATCCACAATCCCAAGCAAAAGATACAAAATTTTCAATTATTTTTTCAGCATTATAAGCAGGAATATTTTTGTATAAGATCATAATATCTATATCAGAATAAACACATAATTCTTCTCTTCCATAAGAACCCAAGGCTACAAAACATATAGGTATTTGATTTAAGTTTGGTAAAAAATCTGAGAAATATTTTTTTAAAATAAAATTATATATTTCAAATATAAAGTGGTCAGTTTTTTTTGTGTGATTTGAACAAAAATCCTTTGTTATTTTTTTATTTGAAAAGTTTAGATAATTTTTATATTTTTGTTTGAAGTTTTTTGCAACTTCAAATTCATTTGATAATTTACTGTGCAATTTTGAACTCTTTTTTCATATTTGATACCAAAGCTTCAATTTTTTTTCTATCTAGTTCATTGTTCGCTTTTTGTGGTAAAGATAGTAGATTTAAATGATATTTTTGTAAAAATTTAAGAATATTAGGATGCTTCTTTTCATCATTTTTTATTGATATATTTTCATTTATCATTGCTAGAGCAAGTTCATATTTTCCCATAAATGCAGCATAATTTATAGGTTTAACACCATAATAATCAGCAATTTCAACTATTCCTTTATTTATATTATGTATAAAATTAAAATATTTTGAGGCATTGTTTAAAACTATAAGATGCATAATATTTCTTCCATTATTATCTGTTGCAAAAAAATCAGCTTGAAGACTAAATATTAGTTTTATAGTATCTTCACATTTTTGTGTAATTGCTACATGTAAAATTGTAAGACCATCACTGTTTTTTTCATTTATATTAATTCCAGCATTCACTAATGTTCTAATTGTATTTAAATACAATTTTTTATCTTTTTTCAAATCTCTATTATTTTGTTCAACAAGTCTGAAAATTATATTATTTCCCAATTTATCTTTTTTGTTTAAATTTATAGTTCTTGTTTTTAAAATTGCAAATAATTTGAAATTGAAATTTAAAATTGCACTAAAGAATAGAGGTTCATTTTTGTAATTTAAAGAGTTAACATCAATGCTGTAATATCTAAAAATTATTTCTAATATAGTTCTGTACTGTCCATTTAATTGAATATTTTTTCTGTAAATATCATCTAGTTTTTGATTGTTTTCAATGTGTAAAATAATATCAATTAATATTTCTACTACATTTTTTTTATGAAAATTCTTTAAATTAGGATTTGCACCTTTGTCAATAAATGGTTTTATAAGTTCTTTATTGTTTATTCCAGTTAAAACAAGATGTAAAAAAGGAGAAATTCCTTCATTATTGTCTTTATTAACATCTATTCTAAAGTTTCTGAAAAACTCTAAAATTAAATCTTTATCATTACTTCTTAGTGCATAGAAAAATGCTGTTTCTCCCTTTGAATCAGTTATATCTATATCAATGTTTAGATTCATAATTTCTAAAATCAATTTATATTGACCAACTCTTTTCTCTTTATTTTTTGGAGAAATTTGCATATAAGCTGATATTGCTTCCATTAAAATAGTTCTATTTAAACTATTTTTTAAATTAAAGTTGAATTTCATACTAGATATAAATTTAATTAGTCTAATACTACTTTCACCCTTTTGTACAAGATAAAATAGTAAACTTTCCCCTTTTGAATTGGGAATAGTAGGATCTGCTCCTAGACTTATTAAAAACTGAGCTAAGTCATTATTTTCAAGCACATTTCTAAGATGTAAAATAGTATTTCCAGCTTTATTTACATGGTTTATATCTATTTGCTTAAGTGATGCTAAATGTTGTAGAGTATTATTATTTGGATTTAAAACAGCATCAAAAAGAAGATTATTCCCATGAATATCAATATTGCTAAAAAGAGTTGTAGCTTGTAAAAGATATCTAATTACAGAACCATTTGCACTATTTAAAGCCTCTTGTAAAATTGATCTATTTGAAACATTCAAGTGATTAATATTTAAACTATAATCTACTAAAAGTTGTAATATTGAACTATTCCTTGAATATATTGCATAAAAACCAGCAGTTTCTTTATAAATATTTTGTTTTGATATATCCACTTTTTTACTAAGTAACCAAGATACAGATTCAAAAATATCTTTTTTACAGCAAATATGTAAAATTGGTTCTTCATCAATTTCTAAAGAGTTTAAATCAATTTTTAAAGAGTTATAAATTAAGTCTAATTTTTCTAGATTGTTATTAGGATTTATTAACTCCTCTATTAAATCTTCTTTTGTAAAGCTCTTATTTTTTGTTAGTAAATTATTTAACATATCTTTCCAAATTTTATTTTATTAATTATATAGTATTTATATTTATCCAAATGTTAATTTAGTAAGACAATTACTTAATAAATACTTAATAAATATTTTATTTTTATATAAAATTATAAATTTGTATATTAAATACTCATTTTATAATCTTATTTTAAAGTTTCATTTGATAGAATACGGCTCGTCCAGCGCTGGGTTTATACTCTAAAAGGACGGTTTTCATGGATTCAATGCCATATATTATTGACACACTCTACGCACTGTTTGCTATGACATTAGTTATTTTTATGGTTCCTGGTTTTGCTATGTTAGAAGCTGGAATTGTACGAACTAAAAATGTTACCGCTGTATTAACTATTAATATTCTTATTTATGCAATTGCATCATTGGCATTTCTTCTTTTTGGTTATTCTTTAGCTTTCGGAGATTTTGGAAGCGATACTATGAGTAAATATGCAACTTTCTTATTTCAAATGGCTTTTGTTGGTAAGGCTATTAATATTATAAGTGGAGGAGTTAGCGAAAGAGCTAAGGTTATACCACTAACAGTATTTACAGTTATAATGGCCTCTTTTTTATATCCACTTGTTGTAAATATAACTTGGGGAGTAAACTTTTTAGAAGGTACATTTCTAGAACTATCAATGTACGATTTAGCAGGTTCAACTGTTATTCACAGTACTGGAGGATGGGCTTTATTAGCAGCAGTTTTAATAATTGGAGCTAGACATGGAAGATACACTCCTGAAGGAGGAATTAGAGTTTTCCCTGCATCAAACGTTCCTTTAGTAACTCTTGGAGCATTTTTACTATGGATTGGTTGGTTTGGATTTAATGGAGGAAGTGTTGGTTCAATTGCTTCAAAAGAGAATGCTGACTTAGTCGCTCTTACAATATTAAATACAAATACAGCCGGTTTAAGTGGAGCTATAATAGTAGCTGTAATTATGCAGATTATGTTTAAAAAATTTGATATTACTATGATTTTAAATGGAGCTTTAGGTGGTTTAGTTTCAGTTACAGCTGGAGCAAATTTATTTGATATCTATACACCTGTTTTAATAGGTGCAATTGGTGGTGGATTAGTTGTATTTAGTGTTTTTATGTTCGATAGACTAAGAATTGATGATCCTGTTGGAGCACTTTCTGTTCACTTAGTATGTGGAATTTGGGGAACAATAGCTGTAGGTATTTTTGCTTCAAATGGTCAAGATATAACATTCTTTGGACAATTAAAAGGAATTGTGGTTATAGGAGTATTTGCTTTTGTAAGTTCATACATAGTTCTATACATTATAAATAAAGTATTACCTTTAAGAGTTAAAAAAGATCAAGAGGTACAAGGTTTAGATGTTGAAGAGTGTGGATTAGAAGCTTATCCAGAATTTAAACGAGCATTTTCATAATATTGGTTTAATAAACTTTTGTTAAAATATTTGTACTAAAAAAAGGATTGATATTGAAAAAAATTGAAGCAGTAATTAAACCCTTTAAACTTGAAGAGGTGAAAGAAGCGCTAGCTAATGTAGGCGTAGCAGGTATGACTGTATCTGAGGTAAAAGGTTATGGTAGACAACAAGGACATAGTGAGCTTTATAGAGGAGCTGAATATGTGGTTGATTTTTTACCAAAGATAAAAATAGAACTAATCGTTGTAGATGAAGATGTTGATAAAATAGTAGCAGTTATTATTGAAGCAGCAAAAACTGGTAAAATTGGAGATGGTAAAATTTTTGTTTCTTCTATTGAAAAAGTAATAAGAATTAGAACAGAAGAACAAGATGAGGATGCGATATGATTAAAGTATTTGAGATAAATAAACCACTAGATATGCATTTACATTTAAGAGATAATGATATGCTACAACTAGTTGGTCCTCTTACATCAAATACTTTTAGTGGTGCTTTAGTAATGCCAAATTTAGTTCCTCCAGTTACAACAAAAGAGGCTCTATTATCATATAAACAAAGAATTTTAGAGGCTTGTAAAGAGGATGATTTTACTCCATATATGACTTTGTTTTTCCAAAATAATTATAGTTTTGAATTTTTAAATGATATAAAAGATGAAATTATAGGAATAAAACTATATCCAGCAGGAATTACTACAAACTCTGAAACAGGAGTTTCTTCTATGGATATCGAAGTTTTAAGACCTACTTTAGAAAATATGAGTAAGTTAGGCATTCCTCTTTGCATTCATGGTGAAACAAATGGTTTTGTTATGGATAGAGAAAAAGAGTTTATGCCAATTTATGAAAGTATTGCAAAAGCTTTTCCTAATTTAAAAATAATAATGGAACATATCACAACAAAAGATGCGGTCGAACTATTAGACAAGTATTCTAATCTTTATGCGACAGTTACTTTACACCATTTACTAATAACTTTAGATGATGTTGCAGGAGGAATGTTAGATCCTCATTTATTCTGTAAACCAATAGCAAAAAGACCAGAAGATAGAACAGCACTTTTAAATGCCGCTTTAAAATCTCATCCAAAACTTATGTTTGGAAGTGATAGCGCTCCTCATCCAAAACATAGAAAAGAGTGTTGTGGTTGTGCAGCAGGAGTATTTACATCTCCTATAGCTCTTCAAGTTTTAGTTGAATTATTTGAAAAACATAACGCATTAGAAAATTTAAATAGTTTTGTATCAGGTAATGCACAAAAAATTTATGGATTAAACCTAAAAGATAAAATTGTAAGATTAGTGAAAAAAGATTTTACAGTTCCAGCTATTTATGAATATAAAAATGAAAAAGTTGTTCCTATGTATGCAGGACAAACTTTGTCTTGGAGTATAGACTCTATTTTATAAAATCAAGAGATATATTTTTAGAAAAAATATATCCTCTTATATTTTGTGGGATTTTTTTTATCCTGCAAAACTCTTTGAAATCTTTTTCTAAAACAACATCTGTTTTTGGAGCTATATAGATAAAATTTTCTGAAATACTAATATTTACTTTATGGGAAACTGTTATATGTTTTTGAAATAAAATTTCAGTTCTTTCTTTTTGACTTAGAAGAATTCCTCTTTTTTTCAAAGATTTATCTATAATTCTAATATTTAAATTATCATCATTTAAATTTTCAAAAACTTCAAGTTCGAATTTTTCAAATAATGGTTCAAATTTTATATTTAAAGATTTTAAATCATTATTTAAATATGCAAAACTATTTTTTACGCCATTTGCAAATTCACTTAAAAATTGATTTGAGAATTTTTTTCTAAAATAGTTTCTTTTATATTTTTCATCTGTATTTGAGCTGTCAATAAAATATTTAATAGAATTTTGTTTTAAAAAATCTTCTAACTCCTCTTTTGTCACACTTAAAAGAGGTCTAAAAATTGTGTACTTTTCTTTTTTTTCAAAGGCTTGCATTCCTAAAAGTTCAACTAAACCAGAACCTTTTGATAGTTGCATTAAAAACCATTCAAAAAGATCATTTAGCTGATGTGCAGTTATTAAAATATCATAAGATTCTTTTTCAATAATATCTTCAAAAAATGAATATCTTATATCTCTTGCAGTTTTTTCAAAATTTGAAGATGATTGTAAAACAACATTTTTTATAAAAATTTGTTTATTATATTTTTTTGCTAAATCTTTTGCATATTGGACTTCATCTTTTGATTGATCTCTTACATTATAATTTACAATTACGATATCAAAAGGAATTTTTGCATTTAAAAGCAGGAAGAAGAGTGCTGATGAATCAACTCCTGCTGAAAATGCTAATATGTTTTTTGTATTAGTTATCTTAGAAAAATCTAAATTCATACTTTTTTTATAATTTTAGCTAGTAGTTTATCCCCAGCAAGTTCAGTTGCAGTTACTAGATATTTATCTCCAAAAATAATTTGTTCTTCTAGTTCATTGTCATTTATATAAATCTCTCCATCAATCTCTGGAGCCCAGATTATTTTTCTAGCACTTAAAAGATATTCATGCTCATCACTTTCTCCATCGATATAAACTTCAAAAGTTTTACCAATATCATCTTCTAAAGATTTAATAGTTGTTTGAGAAATTATATCACCTAAAATTTCTGCTCTCTCATCTATGATTTCTTGTTCGATTTTATCATTTCTTGTTTCAGCGGCTGTTCCTTCCTCATCTGAGTAAGAGAATACATTTGCTCTATCAAAACCAAATTCTTCTACAAATTTACATAGTTCTTCAAAATCATTTTCACTTTCTCCAGGGTGTCCTGCAATAAATGTAGTTCTTACAAATGAGTTTGGTTTAGATTTCATATATTGCATTAATTCTCTTAATTTCTCAGCACCTTTACCTCTTTTCATAATTTTGAGCATATTTTGGCTTATATGTTGTAAAGGCATATCAAAGTAGTTTACAAAAACTTTTGAATCAGCAATTTTGTCTATTAAATTGTGAGTTGTTGTACTTGGATATAGATATAAAATTCTAGCTGTTTGTACACCATCTATTTTTTCAACTGCGTCAATTAGTTGTTCTAATCCATCATTATGCCCTAGATCTCTTAAATAAGATGATGAATCTTGAGATACAAAAGAAAAATCTTTATATCCTTTTTTTACTAGGTTTGTAACCTCTTTTACAAGTGATTCAAGTGTTCTTGAATGAAGTTTCCCTTTAAATGATGGAATAGCACAAAATGAACAACTTTGATTACATCCTTCACTTAATTTTACATAAGCATGATAGTTTGAACCAGTAATTACTCTATCATTTTCTTCACTTGCTAAGAATACTTCATTTGAAAAACTACTTCTTTTCTCGTGAACTAACTTGTCAATTTTGTCATAATCTCCAACACCTGTAAAAATATCAATTTCTGTTAACTCTTTTTGTAAATCATCTTTGTATCTTTCACTTAAACATCCTGCCATAACTAAAACAGAATCTTTTTTTCTTTCATTGTGTAGATTTAAAGTTGTATTTATACTCTCTTCTTTTGCACTATCTATAAAACCACAAGTATTTACTATAATTAAATCTGCTTCACTTTCATTATCTGTTAATTCATAATCTTTTAGTTTTCCAAGCATTACTTCACTGTCAACTAAATTTTTTGTACAACCAAGGCTTACCATATGTAATTTTTTCTTTGGTTTCTCTTCACTAAATTTCATTTTTGTCCATTCTTGTTCATAAATTTTTATAGATTTTAACATATAAGACCATTTATACAAATTAATAAGTTTAAAAACAGTAATATGAAGAATATAAATAAAAAAAAGGAATTTTAAATTATGTCAAAGAAGTACAATATCATTTTTTTGATTTTTACAATGTTTTTAGCTTTTAATTTGAGTTCTTGTAGTTCAACAAAAGATGTTCAAAAATTATCTTATGATCAATCTTTGAAAGATACAAAATGGCAATTAGAAAGTTTAAATGAAAAAGCTATAAAAAAAATCGAAAGAGTAGCAAGTATAAATTTCGATAAAGAAAATAAAGTTTATGGTAATTTAGGATGCAATAATTTTTTTGGTAAATTTGAGTCTAAGAATGATTTATTAAAAATATCTCAAATTGGAAGTACTATGATGATGTGTCAAGATATGAGTATAGAGAGTTTATATTCTAAAATTTTAGAAAATGTAAAAAAATATAAAGTAGAAAAAGGGATTTTAATATTTTTTGATAAAGACAACAAAGAGATAGCAAAATTTAAAAGAGTATAACGCTCTTTTAAATTAATTACATCCAAATATTATCAAGAAGCCTTACTTTTCCAAATCTTACAACTACTAAAATTATTGTATTTGAAGGCTCAATAGTATTTATTTCATCAAATTCTTTATTTACAATTTTTACATATTCAACGTCAAGATTTTCTAAAACTTCATAAATTTTTTCTTTTACTACTTTCGAATTTCTTTCGCCTTTAGCGATTAAATTTCCAGCCATATAAATAGATTTAGATATTTTAAGAGCTTCTTGTTTTTGTTCAGCACTTAAATATACATTTCTTGAACTCAGTGCTAAACCACTAATTTCTCTTACTATATCACAAGGTACAATATTTATATCTATAAATAAATTTTTTACCATCTGCTGTATAAGAGCTAATTGTTGAGCATCTTTTTTTCCAAAATATGCATTTGTAGGTCTTGTAAGATTAAACAGTTTTAAAACAACTTGTAAAACTCCATCAAAGTGACCAGGTCGTGTAAGACCTTCTAAAACATAACTATTTTGAGGGGCTTTTATTAAAACTTCATCTTCTTCATACATAGTATTTATATCTGGCATAAAAAGAAAATCAACTTTACACATTTGGCAAATTTTCATATCTGCTTCTTCTTTTCTTGGATATGTACTTAAATCTTCACCTTTTAAGAACTGTGTAGGATTTACAAAAATAGATACTATTACAAAGTCATTATTTGCTCTAGCTTCTTTTATTAAAGATATATGCCCATCATGTAAAGCACCCATTGTTGGAACAAAACCAATAGTTCCATTTAACTTTTTTCTAATAGTTTTTAATTCTTCAACTGTTTTAATAACTTGCAAAATATTTTCCTTTTATTTTTGTTAATTTTATTTTTCACTGTAGTTTGGATTTAATTTTAATAATACTAAATCAGCTAATATATTTCCTAAAAGTGTAAGAAAGGAACCAATAATAAGTATTCCCATAATCACGGGATAATCATGACTTAAAGCACTCTGGTAAAATAAAAGACCCATTCCATCTATTGAAAAAATTGTCTCTAAAATTACACTTCCTCCAATAATTCCAGGAAGGCTTAGTCCTAAAAGAGTAATAATTGGAGGGTATAAATTTGGTAATATATAGTGTCTTAGAATAATTTTATTGTTTAATCCTCTTGCTCTTGCAAAAAATATGTAATCACTTTTTAAAATTTCAATTGTTAATGCTCTTATATATAAAATCAAGCTTCCAATTCCACCAAAAACTATAATAAATATAGGAAGTGTTAAATGCCAAGCAAAATCTAAATAGTAAGTCAAGCTTCCATCTTTTGGTACACTGTGAAGTCCAGCTATTGGGAAAAGTTCAAATTTTATAGAAAAAATTAAAACCAATACAAGTGCTAGATAAAAAGATGGCATTGAAAAGCTTAAAAGTGAAAGCTGATTTGTAAATCTATCAAAGAAGCTATTTTGCTTCATTGCTGATTTTATACCAAAATATAAACTTATTAAAAAAATTAAAATCATTGAAATAATATTTAAAATTAGTGTAACTTCAATTCTATTTAAAATCTCATCTTTTACTTTTGCACCACTTGAAAAGGATATTCCAAAATCTAGCTGAATTATTGAGCTTATCCACGAGAAAAATTGAATATAAAGAGGTTTATCAAGTCCATAAATCGCTTTTAGTTCTGCTATTGCTTCTGGAGTAATATTTGGATTTAACTCTCCACTTGCAAAAAACGAGTTTGGTGCTAAATTTATTGCAATAAATGAAATTAAGCTAATAATAAATAGCATAACAATAATATATAATAATTTTTTAAAAAATAGATTCATAACATAGATTATACAAAAGATAGGTTTAAATGATAGGAATAGATATTGTAGGCATTGAAAGAATAAAAAAGATGCACGAAAAGTTTGGAGATAAGTTTTATAACAGATTTTTAAATGAAGAAGAAAAAGATATTGTAAAAAAAGCAGAAACAGCAGCAGGATTTTGGGCTGCAAAAGAGGCAGCGAGCAAAGCAATAGGCACTGGGATTGGGGAAATTTGTAGTTTTTACGATATCAAAATAAAAAAAGATAAAAATGGTGCCCCAAAACTCAAATATAGTAAATTTCTTAGAAAAAAATTTAAAATTAAAAAATCTTATTTGAGTATTACTCATGATGGTGGATTTGCAATAGCAGTAGTTGTAAATAAGTTAAAAAATTAAATTTGATATGAGTCAATATATAATTTTTAATTGTAGTATAGAATTCAATTCTCTATAAAAGAGCTTGCAATGATGGGTCGCCCCTTAAATCTCTCCTAAAAACCCATCTTGCAAAATGATTACTGATAATTTTACGTAGAGGGTGCAATTAATGAAAAATATAGATTTTTATAAAGATGTTGAAAGCATAGTTTTAAAGGATAAATTAGGTCAATTTTTAGGTGTAGATGAAAATTTCGAATATACTTTTAAAGATGTAGTAAAGTTAAGTGGTCACTCTTGTCCAACTGTTGCTGGTGCTTATTTGATGACTATTTATTCTTTAAAAAAATTATATGAAAATGAGTTACCTGTAAGAGGTGAAATAAAAGTTGAGCTAAGAGATTCTAAATCTTCTGGGATTACAGGAGTTTTAGCAAATGTTGCTTCATTTTTAACAGGAGCAAAAGAAGAAGATGGATTTAAAGGTTTACAAGGTAAATTTGCTAGAAATAATCTTCTTAAATATGAATCATCTATAAAAGGTGATATAAGATTTACAAGAATTGATAATGAAAAAAGTATTGAGGTTAGTTATGATTTAACAAATATTGCTTTGAGTAATTTTAATCCAACATTAATGCAAAGAGGTTTACAAGAATCTGCTTCAAAAGAAGAACTTGAAACTTTTGGGGCTACTTGGCAACAAAGAGTAAAAGAAATTTTAACAGTACATAAAGATAAGACTCTGATTTTTTATTGAATACAAATTGTGGATTTTAGTAAAGATTTTTTTACTAAAATTTATTGACTAGTAGTGCTATTTTTTTTGTAGATATCTTTCCAAAATTATTTTTGCAGCTAAAGAATCAACTCTACCATCTCTTTTGTATTTGATTTCACCTTTGATTAAATCTTCAGCTTCAATTGAACTCATGTTTTCTTCTTGAAATTCAAAAGGAATTTTAAGTTCTAATAAATTTACAAAATGTTTTATTCTGTTTTGAGAATCTTCACTAGAACTAGGAAATCCAACAATTAGTTTGTCAATTTCCCACTCTTTTAAAAAAGTATTTACATCTGTGGCAGCTTGGTTTCTATTTTTTCTGATTATTGCCATTTGAGGAGTTACGATATCACTTGTTAAGCAAATAGCAACTCCAATTCTTTTAAGTCCTATATCAATAGCAGCTAATTTCAACCTATAATCTCACTTGCAACATCAAATTTATTATTTGCAGTCATTAAATGAATTTTTGGATGAATTTTATTTATTTCTCTATAGAGATTTTGGCTTAGTTGCATTCCTACTTTATACTCTTCCTCTTCACTAATACTATGGGCTTTTTCTAACTCATCAATCCAAAATTGAGGAACATGAATACCTGGAACTTGAGCTGATAAAAATAGGGCTGTTCTTAATTTTGTTATAGGGAAAAGTCCTAGAATAAGTTGTGCTTTTTTCTTTTCACCATCAACATTTTCTTTAGCATTTTCAAAATATTCTAAAAGTTTTTTAACATTTTCTATATCAAAAACTGGTTGAGTTATAATTCCAACAGCTCCATTTTGAATTTTTTGATTCATTTTTTTCTCTAATGAACCAAAGTTTTTTGCATAAGCATTTACAACTGCAAATGGAAAAATTTGTTTAGGTTCAATTTTAAAAGGTCTTCCTGCAAAATCCATTCCGTAGTTGAAAGATTTTATCATTTTTAAAAGCATTAAAGAGTTTGCTTCATAAACTCCTTTTGTATTTGGCTGATCACTCATATTTGCAGGATCACCTGTTAATGCTAGTATTGCTCTTATGTCAAAATCATTTGCACCTAAAAGATCAGATTGTAAAGCTATTTTGTTTCTATCCCTCATTGCTACTGTTGCAATTACTGGTTTTTTAAACTCTTGTTGAAGTTTTAGTGCAGCAAAAAGTGAAGAGTACTTTAATTTTGCAAGAGGATTATCTGTACAAGTAAATCCATCTACTTTTGTGTCGATTTTAAATTTTTTAATTTTTTCAATAATATTGTGCATAGATGGTTCATGCTGAGGTGTTGTTTCAAGAGTTAAGTATCTATCTTCTTGAAGCTTTTGAATTAGTGTTTCAAACATAAAAAAAGATTCCTTTTTTAAACTATTTAGTTAAATTTAGCTAATATTATACCCTTTAATATTTAAAGTTTTAGGATATTTATGAAATTAGCAGTTTTCGATTTTGACTCAACACTTATGGATGGTGAGACAATTGATATTTTGGCACAAGAGTTTGGTTTAGGAGATGAAGTTAAAAAAATAACTGAAGAAGCTATGAGTGGAAGATTGGATTTTTTTGAATCTTTAATTCAAAGAGTTTCTCTTCTAAAAGGTATGGAACATAAAAAAGTAGTTGATATTTGTAAAGAACTACCTTTGATGCCAGGTGCTTATGAAATTGTAACTGAATTGAAAAAAATAAATTATAAAGTTGTTTGTTTTAGTGGGGGATTTAGAGTTGGTACTTCTCCAGCTAAAGAAAAATTAGGTCTTGATGCTGACTTTTCAAATATCTTACATGAAAAAGATGGAATACTAACAGGACTTGTTGGTGGTGATATGATGTTTGGCTATTCAAAAGGTGATATGATTAGAAGACTACAAGGACTTTTAAAAATTTCAAAAGCCGATACATTGGTTTGTGGAGATGGAGCAAACGACTTAAGTATGTTTAAAGAAGCTGATACAAGAGTTGCTTTTTGTGCAAAAGAAGTACTTAAAAAAGAGGCTAATATTGTAGTAGATACAAAAGATTTAACAAAAATCTTAGAGTATATTAAATAAGTTAATTACCTTAAAAGGAGAATTTTATGGGATTATTTGAAGATATAAATTATTCAATTTGGTGTGATTTTATAGAGAGAGATTTTTTAGAAAATAGATTTCAAGAAATTATTAATGATGGAACTATTAAAGGTGCTACATCAAATCCAGCTATTTTTGAGGCTTCAATTACAGGTTCTGTTGCTTATAAACAACAACTTGATATGCTACAAGCAAATGACCAAAAAAGAATTTATGAAGAATTAGCATTAACAGATATCAAAAGAGCAGCAACTCTTTTAGAACCTCTTCATAAAATAGATTCAAATGATGGATTTATATCAATTGAAGTTGACCCTATGCTTTGTGATGATGCAGCTGGAACTATTGAAGAAGGACTTAGAATTTACAAAAGTTTAAATGCTGACAATGTAATGATAAAAATTCCTGCTACAAATGCTGGATATATTGCTATGAGAGAACTTAGTTCAAGAGGAATTCATATAAATGCAACTTTAATTTTCTCACCAGAACAAGCAAAAAAATGTGCAATGGCTTTAGATGAGGGAATTAAAGATTCAAACAAAGATACAAAAGGTGTTGTATCTATTTTTGTTTCAAGATTTGATAGATTAATGGATACTACATTAGGTTCAAAAATGTTACAAACTTCTAAATTAGGAATTGTAAATGCTACAAAATGTTATCATGAAGTAAATAAGTTAGGAAATGCAAATATCAGAACACTTTTTGCAAGTACTGGTGTAAAAGGTAATGAATTAAGCCCATCTTATTATGTAGATAATTTAATTTATCCAAACTCTATAAACACAGCCCCTCTTGGAACTATTGAAGATTGGTTAAGAGATGGGAAAAAAGATCAAAGTTCTATTATGAGTGAAGATGAGTGTAATAAATACTTTACTCTCCTTGAGCAAAATGGAATTAGCATGAATGAAGTTTATGAAAAGCTTTTAACAGATGGATTAGAAGCATTTAAAGTATCATTTAAAGAATTATTATCAAAATTAAAACATTAATTTTGATTTAAGATATATTGGATAAAATTTTTCCAATAATAAAAATATAAAAGGTGTAGAAATGAAAAACTGGAGCCCAAGTAGTTGGAGAGATTTTCCAATAAAACAACAACCAACATATAATGATTTAAATATTTTAAAAAATGTTGAAAAAGAGTTAGCTAGTTATCCTCCTTTAATTTTTGCAGGAGAAGCCCTAAACTTAAAAAAACAGCTAGCTGATGTTGTAAATGGTAAAGCTTTTCTACTTCAAGGTGGGGATTGTGCTGAAAGTTTTAGTTCTTTTAATGCACAAAATATAAAAGATTTATTTAAAGTAATTATGCAAATGGCTGTTGTGCTTACTTTCTCAGGAGGTTGTCCCGTTGTGAAAGTTGGTCGTGTTGCTGGACAATTTGCAAAACCAAGAAGTGCAGATTTTGAAGATATAAATGGTATATCTTTACCATCGTATAGAGGAGATATCATAAATGATATGGATTTTAATACTGATGCAAGAGAACCAAAAGCAAAAAAACTTCTAAAAGCATATAACCAAAGTGCTGCTACAATGAATCTTTTAAGAGCATTTGCAAGAGGTGGAATGGCTGATTTAAATCAAATACACCATTGGAATTTAGGATTTGTAAGAGATAATACTTTGGGTGCAAAATATGAAGAACTAGTAGATAAAATATCTCAAAGTTTAACATTTATGAAATCTTGTGGAATTACTAGTGAAAATACGCCACAACTTAATCAAACAACATTATTTACTTCACATGAAGCACTTTTATTAAATTATGAAGAAGCACTTACAAGAAGAGATTCAATAACAGGTGATTGGTTTAACTGTTCTGCTCATATGCTTTGGATTGGAGATAGAACAAGAGATTTAGATGGTGCTCATATTGAGTATTTCAGAGGAATAAAAAATCCAATTGGTTGTAAAGTTGGTCCATCTATGAAAGAAGATGAATTAATTAAATTAATTGATACACTAAATCCTGAAAATGAAGCTGGAAGATTAAATTTAATAGTTAGAATGGGTAATGAAAAGATTGCTGAGTTTTTCCCAAAACTTCTAGCAAGAGTTGAAAAAGAGGGTAAAAAAGTTTTATGGTCAAGTGATCCAATGCATGGAAATACTATAAAAGCAGATAATGGATATAAAACTAGAGATTTCGAAGCAATTTTAGGGGAAGTAAAACAGTTCTTCCAAATTCATAAAGCTCAAGGATCATATGCAGGTGGAATTCATCTTGAAATGACTGGACAAAATGTAACAGAATGTACAGGAAGTAAATCAGCAGCCATTACTCAAGATGGTTTAGCAAGTAGATATCACACGCAATGTGATCCAAGGTTAAATGCTGATCAAGCGCTTGAGTTATCATTTATGATAGCAGAAACTCTGAAAGAAGCTAGAAAATAAAGAGTTAAAACTCTTTATTTTTGATTTATCATGAAAAAATCTTTATTTATCGTATTACTTTTAAATTTACTATTTTTCTCTTTTTTTAATATAGAACTTTTTGCAAAAGATATATCTACAATAGAAAATAAACAATGGGCGAATGTTATTTTGATGAAGGGTGTAAACCAAAGAGGTGGACCTTTTAAATTTGATGATACATATCTTGAAGTTGAATTTGGCGGAAGGTATGAATGGCTTGATTTATATGGATATGTAGATTTTATAGATATTTTAAATAGTAAAAGTAGTGATAAGCATGGAAGTAATAACTATTTTGTGGATATAGAACCTAGAATATCTTTGGATTATTTATTTAACAAAGATTTTTCATATAAAGCTTTAAAAGAGTTATATTTAGCTTTTGATTATTATTATGCTGATGAACCAAATGGAAAAGGTTTAAACGTATTGTGGATGGGTATTGGAAGTGATATAGATATTCCTTGGCTAGGAACTAGTGGAGTTAATTTTTATACAAGATATATAGATGAGAATTATGGAGCTAGTAATGAACATACTTTCGATGGATATGTAGCTCATATTAACTGGTTTAAACCTCTTTATTTTTTTACAGATAGTAGATTTATTTCGTTTCAAGGTTATTTAGATTATGAGTTTGGAAGTGATCTTGATGAAAATTCTTTTGAAAGACAATATAGAACAAGTGACTCTTTACAATCATATTTAGGACTATATTTACATAATAAATCATGGCTTATAGGTTATGGACTAAAAGCTTATAAAAATATGACTCAATGGAAAGACAATGAGATTTTAAATGGTAAAAAAACAGACTCAACAGGATTTGGACACTATTTTAGTATAGCTTATAAATTTTAGCTTTAAATACTAAAATAGTTTTTAGATAGTACTTTTATAGAAAAACTTTTTTATACTCTTCTTCATTCCAAGCAACAATTAATTTATCATTGAACTCAATTACAGGTCTTTTAAATAAAAGAGGTTCTTTACAAAGCCACTCATATTTTCCATTTTCATCTAAATTTAGTTCTTTTAAATTCAAGGTTTTATATTTTGTTCCTTTATTATTAAAAAGAACATTTATATCACTTTTCTTTGTCCAGTCTTTTATTTGCTCAGGTGTTGGTGATTTTTGTTTAAAATCGAAAAATTCAACTTCAATATTTTGGTCTTTGAAAAATTTCAAAGCATTTCGCACACTGCCACAAGTTTTTATTCCGTATACTGTAATCATTTTTTACTCAATAATTTTTGGAACTACGAAGTAGCTATCTTCACCTTTTGGTGCATTTTTTAAAATAGAGTCTGAAATCTCTTTATTTTGAACTGCAACATCTTCTCTAAAAGGAGTTCCACCACTAATAGTGCTAAAAGTTGCTTCAACATTTGAAACATCAACCTCATTTAAGTTATTAACAAATTCAAGCATTTGTGAAAGATCACTTTTAATTTTTTCTTTGTCATTATCTTCTATTCTTAGGCTTGAAAGTTTTTCTAATTTTGCTAGTAATTTATCGTCAACTGTACTCATTTTTTTCCTTATTCTAAATTTGTATTAATTTTTTATTCTTTTATTCTATCAAAAAAAAGTTTATTTGCCTCTTTTTGTATAAAACTCTTTTTTAAACTCAACCCAATTATCATTTAAAATAGCTTGTCTTGCTTGTCTCATCAAATCTAAATAGTAGTGAATATTGTGAATTGAAGCTAGTCTAAAATATGTTATTTCACCAGCTCTAAGAAGATGGTTTAAATAAGCTCTTGTAAAATTTTTACATGTATAACATTCGCAATTCTCATCAATAGCAGAAGCATCTTCTTTAAATTCGGCTTTTTTGATATTTAATCTTCCAAAGCTTGTAAATAGTGTTCCATTTCTTGCATTTCTTGTAGGCATTACACAATCAAACATATCAACTCCACGTTCAATATTTTCTATTAAATCCTCAGGAGTTCCAACGCCCATTAAATATCTTGGTTTATCTTTTGGCATAAATTGAGTTGTCCACTCAACTGTATCATACATATCTTGATTTGGTTCACCAACACTTAAACCTCCAATAGCAAAACCATCATAATCAGTTAATGCACATAGTTGTTCAGCACTCATTTTTCTAAATTCTTTATCTGTACCGCCTTGAATAATTGCAAAAATATTCTGTTTTGTACCAATACCTTTAGCTTTTTGTTCCATATGGTATTCTATTGCTTCTTTGGCCCATTTTGTAGTTCTTTCTATTGATTTTGCAATTCTTTCTTTTGTATTAGGAAGAGCAACTAAATCATCCAAAATCATCATAATATCACTATTTAAGTCATATTGAGTATCTAAAACACTTTTTGGTGTAAAGTAGTGACGACTTCCATCAATATGCGATTTAAACATAATTCCATTTTCATCTGGTTTGCTATTATCACTTAGTGAAAATGCTTGAAATCCTCCACTATCTGTCAAAAAAGAGTTTGGGAATTTTGAAAAACCATGAAGACCTCCAAACTTTTTTATTAGTTTACTACCAGGTCTTAAATATAAGTGATATGTATTCCCAAGTATAATTTTTGCTCCCATTTCTAACATGTCATTAGCATCAAGAGCTTTTACAGTTCCTTGTGTACCAACTGGCATAAAAACAGGTGTTAGTATAGTGCTATGAGCTGTTTTTATAGTACAAGCCCTAGCGCCTTTTGAAGTTGCGTCAATTTTAAATTCCATAAATTTTATAAACCTTTTTAAAATAAAATATATAGTACCCAAAATCTACTATTAAACTTTTTAAGATATAATTTTGGCCATGAAAAAAATATTAATTATACTTGATGGTATCGTTGCAAAGAAGTTATTACAAAGAATAGTTGAGTCAAATACAGGTGACAATAACTATGATGTTGTTTACTTAAATGATGTGATTTTACCAGTTCAAAAACCTTCAAATTTTACTTTTTATAAGTTTGATCCAACATCAAATTCAAAATTAGCTATGGTATTAGGAAAAAATATACATAGTGAAGTTTTAATGGCTCTTAATTCAAAAGATGAGATGTTGAGTGTTATAAAAAATATAAGAGAATATAAAAAAAATCTTCAAATAACAATTTTGGATTATTGGGGAATAAAGTTAAATGATCCATTTTTAAATATATATAAAGGGATTGAAGTTTTAGCAAAAGGAATGGTTGAAAGATTACCTAATGTTCCAGTTTTAGCTCAAAATATTGGTTTAAAACAAGGTGAAATTATGGAGATAAGAATTCCTTTTGGAAGTTCTTATGCTTACCGTTCAATTGCTTCAATAGAACAAAAACAGTGGAGAATTTTTGGTATTTATAGAAATCAAAAAATGCTTGATTTAAAACCAACATTAGTTTTAAAACCAAACGATTTGATTTTGGTTATTGGGAAACCTACTGTTTTAATGAATATATACAATGTTATAGGTAAAACTCAAGGTCAATTCCCTATGCCTTTTGGGAGTAAAATTTACTTGTATTTAGACCTTTATTTAGAAAGTGAAAAAAGTGTAAAAAAAGCTCTTGCAGAAGCTAAGTTTTTAAACAATAAGTTGAAAAACTCACTTCTCATCATTAAAATAACAAGACCTACAACTGTTCATATAATGGATATTATTAAAGATGAAGTAAGACATTTTCCGACTATTATTTTACAAATTGATTATGCAAATAAGGGATTTAAAGAGATAATAAAAGAAGATTCAAGAAAATATAATATTGGTTTATTAATGCTTACACTTCCTATGTTTAAAAATAAAGAAGCAATAAAAGATGTTATTTTTGATCTAAAAATTCCTATATTTAAATTTGGAAAAGAGAGTTTAAGAGCTGTAAAAAATGTTGGAGTTGTTTTAAATGATAGTGGAAATTATGAACAAATATCTCCAATAGTTTTTGATGTTGCATCTCAACTTAAAGTTAAAACAAAAATATTTGATTTTGATCCTATTGGAGAAAAAGATAATCAAGTAAGGTTACTTGATCATTTTGAGAGTTTAGCAAAGATATTTAATGAGAAGCTTGAGATTATTCAAGGTAGTGAAAATCCAATTAGAGAGCTTAGAAAACAAAAAGAAATTTTACAAATTTTACCTTTAAAAGAGAAAATGTTTAGAAAGAGATTTTTTATAAAGTTCTTTTACACAAATAGTGATTTAGTATCTTTTGATATGGATAGATTTAACCAAATATTAATACCAGTATCTGATGAACAATAAAGGAAAATAATGACAAATGAAGAGTTAAATGAGGCAAGAAAGAATCCTGATTTCTTGAAATATTTAGAAGAGGCTAGATTAAACTCTATAAAATCAAAAAATATTGAACTTATGTATGAAACACTTGATTCTATGTTAGTTCTTGATTTAGATGAAGAGAAAATAAACTCTTTATACGATGAAATTTTAAAATTGGCATTTTTAAGTGTTGAAAAATTATTAAATAAAAATGAAAAATTAGATTTAAGTGAGCCTAATATTTTTTATATAAGAGCTTTATATGAACATGCAATTGAAAAATGGACAAATGAAAATTTTGCAGGAGCGAAAGAACTTTTATTTGTAATTGCTAATATTATTGAAGATGATACTTTAAAAAATTCTATAGATTGTATGATTGTTTTTTTAAACAAAGAGTTAAATTTTGATGAATTTTATGACGGGTTTGTTGATATTGAAGCTATTAATGATGATGAAAAATACGGTTATTTTTTGACAAATTTTAATTTTGAAATAGTATTATTTTTAAAAGAGAATCAAAATATTTTAGAAGAAGAGTATAAAAAATTACAGCATTTAATAATGGAGAGAAAATAGTGAGAGTTCATTTTATTGGTATTGGTGGAATTGGGCTTTCAGCCTTAGCTAGATTTTTAAATTTTGATGGACATAATGTTAGTGGTAGTGATATGAAAAGTTCTCCAATTACAAGAGAGTTGGAAAAAGAGGGAATAAAAGTATCTTGTCCTCAAGAAGCAACAAATATAACTGATGATTTAGAATTGGTAATTTATTCAGCGGCAGTGACAGATGAAAATCCAGAATTAATAGAAGCTAGGCTTAAACAAATAAGAACTCTTTCAAGAAAAGAGGCATTACCTATAATTTTAGGTGATAAGAAAAACTATTGTGTAGCCGGTGCTCATGGAAAATCGACAACAACTGCAATTTTAGCAACAATCTTACAAAGTAGTGCATTAATTGGTGCAATTTCAAAAGAGTTTGGTTCAAATTTTAGATATGTAAATGACGTTGTTGCTTTTGAAGCAGATGAAAGTGATGCATCATTTTTATTATCAAATCCTTATTGTGCAATAGTTACAAATGCTGAACCTGAGCATATGGAATATTATCATTATGATTATGATAAATTTTACGAATCCTATGAAAGATTTATCTCTTTGGCAAAAAAAAGAGTTTTAAATGCTGAAGATAAAGATATTACTAAATTAAAATTTGAGGATGCTACACTTTTATATCCAAGTAAAGATATAAAAAATCTTTGTTACACTCTAAAAGATGGGCAACCTTGTACAAAATTTGATTTAAAAGATTATGGTACTTTTGAAGTTTGGGGATTTGGTTTTCATATAGTATTAAATGCTTCTTTAGCAATACTTGCTGCTTTAAATGAGCTTGATATTGAGACTATCAGAAAAAATCTTTTAAACTATAAAGGTATTAAAAAGAGATTTGATATCGTTCAAGCAAATGAAAAATTTGTTGTAATTGATGATTATGCACATCATCCAACAGAAATTGAAGCTACAATGAAATCTATTGAGCTATATGATAATCTTACAAATTTTAATAACAGAATAGTTCTATGGCAACCTCATAAATATAGTAGAACTAGTGATAATCTCGAAGGTTTTAAAAAATGTTTTAGAAGATGTGATGAGTTAATTATTCTTCCTTTGTGGACTGTAGCTGGTGAGAAAAAAATAGATATCGATTTTGAAAAAGAGTTTGCTTCATATAATCCAATTTTTGCTGACAGAATTGTTTCATACAAAGGAAAAATTGAACTTATAAAAGATGATAAAATTATTAAAACTTATGATGAAGGAATATTTTTAGGTGTTGGAGCTGGTGATATAACTTATCAATTAAGATACTAAAATAAAAAAGAACTATAATAATTTTATAGTTCTTTTAACTCAAAACCAATATTCAGGATAACTTCTATTTTTGTGTAAGTTATTGTAAAACAAACTAACAACAACTAAAATTATTGAACCTATTAATGTTGGAAATATTAAATAATCCCATGATGAACCTAATAAAATCCTAGATATAATAAATTTTATTATTATATCTATTTCTTATAAATATGGAAGCTTATTTAAAAGTACAGGTTCAACTTCTTTTAGAAGATGTTTTGATTCTTTTAAAACTTTAAATGTAATATCATAAGGATGACCAATAGCTATTGCATAACCTTGTTTTTTAGCTATTCTTATAGCATCTTTTAACTGATTTTGAATAGAGTTAAAATCTTTAGTATTATCTAAAAATGTATTTCTTACAATGTAAGGCATATTGTGTTTTACAGAATATTTTTTTGCAACAGATTTTGGACTAGTTCTACTATCTACAAAAATAAAATTATATTTTGCTAAAGCTTTATATAATTTACTCATTGCTTCATCATTTTCAGTAAATATAGATCCTGTATGATTATTTGTATATTTTGCATTTGGATACCACTCTCTAAGTTGTTTAACTCTTGCTTCGATTTGTTCATATGAATCATTTATAGTTAATGTACCAATTTCTGGACCTTTAAATGCATTAGAAGCTTGTAAAGGAAAATGTATCATATGAAATGGAACATCTTTTGCAATTTGGGCAGAATTTTTATTTTTACTTGTTGGTGGCAAGAAAGCCATAGTAATCGGATAACCAATATTTAAGATGCTCTCTTTTTGTTTTTGAGTACTTACATCATCAATGATTATTACAAGTTTTGGTTTATTTTTTGGATCATGAATAAATTTATCTTTTGAAGTTATTATAGATTTATCATCATATTTAGGTTCTTTTTTAGTTAAACTCTCTTTATCTTTGACTGTTAATTCTTTTTTTTCATCTTTTATAATTTTTTCATCGTTGATTTTTTTTATTTCTTCGATTTTTTGAACAATTTTTTCATTTATATTTTCTTTGTTTTCTTCAATATAACTTTTTTCTAGTTCAAAGTTTGTTTCTTCAAAATGTTCTTCTTTTGCTGTTTCAGGAGTTTTAGTTGGATTTTCTTCAGTTTTTTTATCTTCAAAGATTTTTAATTCGTCAAAAATCTTTTTTTCATTTAAATTCTCATTTTGTTTGTGAGAGTATTCAATTTCTTTTATTGGTACAGATGATTGTTCAATTTTATTATCATTTAAAAATATAAAATATGAACCAATTGATACAAATATTATAGATGCTACCAGTAGTAAAAATAGTTTTGATAATTTTTTTCTTGATAGTTTTCTTTTAGTCTGACGTACTCTAGTTTTTAGTTTTGATCTTTTTTTTGCCATATAAGGAAGATTATATTTTAAGGAAAAAATTCCTTAAAATATATTAGTTAGTTTCTTGGTTTACTATTTTTTTAGAAGCAATCCATGGCATCATATTTCTTAATTTAACACCTGTTTGCTCAAGTAAAGAAGCTCTTGTATTTGCTCTTTCTGCGTTCATTCTTGGGTATCCTGCTTGACCTTCTAAGATGAAATCTTTAGCAAATACTCCATTTTGAATCTCTTTTAAGATTTGTCTCATAGCTTTTTTTGACTCATCATTGATAACTCTAGGACCAGATACATAATCTCCATACTCAGCTGTATTAGAAATAGAGTATCTCATATCAGCAATTCCACCTTCATAGACTAAATCAACGATTAATTTTAACTCATGTAAACACTCAAAGTATGCCATTTCAGGTTCATAACCAGCTTCTGTTAATACTTCAAATCCAGCTTGAACTAAAGCAGTTGCCCCACCACAAAGAACTGCTTGCTCACCAAATAAGTCAGTTTCAGTTTCATCTTTGAAAGTTGTTTCAATAATTCCTGTTCTTCCTCCACCAATTGCACTAGCATATGCTAAAGCAACTTGTTTTGTATCACCAGATGCATCTTGGTGAACTGCGATT
>RRZT011535501.1_pt1 | contig 28662 bp, 29 predicted proteins | sample 2165551 | NCBI WGS metagenome assembly RRZT01 (sample SAMN10456910, study PRJNA506462) | wastewater metagenome | biome: wastewater; feature: sludge; material: wastewater sludge; isolation source: wastewater sludge with Escherichia coli K12::gfp cells carrying plasmid... | place: USA: Moscow, Idaho... | reverse complement strand
GGTGTCGCGCTGCATAACGCCGACAAGCTCGCGTGCGATCTGAGCTAGCACGTCCTCGCCCTGGACCTCGACGGCCGACTCGTTCTGCGCGACGGCATCGTAGAACGCCAGCTCGTCATGGGACAGCGGCGGGCTGAATTGGGCACCGCGGTTACCTTCTGCCGCAACCTCTCTCGCCATCTCGATGAGTTCGGCGATCACCTCGGCGGACGTCAGCTGCTGATTGGTGTATCGACGCATGAGATCGGCGATACGCTCGGAGAACGCCCGCTGGCGCACCAGGTTGTTCTTGGTCGCTCGTGCCGCTTCCTCGGTGATCACGGCGCGCAACGCCTCGATTGCCAGATGTGGATTGCTCGCGCCCTTCGCGGTCGCCTCGAACTCCGGTCCGAGATCGTCCAGCGACGGCTTCGGCAACCCGGCGGCCTCATAGATGTCGACGATGCCGTCTGAGGCGGTCGAGTCGTACACCAGGGCCGCCAACATGCGTTTGATCTCCTCGGGCACCGGCTTTCCGGCGGCCTGACGCTCCTGGGCGTCGAACTTAGCCATCCAAACGCGGGCCTGCTCATAGAATTTCGCGACCGGACGCAGGCTGTCCAGGGTCTGACTGCCCGAGCACAACGACCAGGCTCGGGACAGCTGGTTGGCCAGCGCACGGAACCGATCAGCGAGGGTGGCTTCGTCCGGCCCCACGTGGTTGCCCGGTGTAGCCGGGTCGCGCAGGTAGTTGGTGAGGCCGATGGCAGCTTTCATCCAGCCGTGGTTGCCAGCGACCGCAGCGCGCCAGTCGTATCCAGCGCACAACGCGTCCAACTGTTCGATGAGTGCCTGGGTGAGCGCCACGGCCTCGTCGATGTTCTTCCCGACAGGCTTCTCCGTGCGGTCGGTCTGGGTGTACTCAGCGAGCGCCTTGTTGAGGTTTTCGACCAGTGGCGCGTAGGCGACGAGCAGTCCGTTGGGCTTCTGCCGGAACGTCCGGTTGACGCGGGCCAGTGTCTGCATCAGCAGCGCCCCCTTGAGGGGGCGGTCCAGGTAGAGGGTGTGCAGCGGCGGTGCGTCGAACCCGGTCAGCATCATGTCCTTGACCAGCACGATCTGCAACTCATCATCAGGTTCACGCAGGCGCTGTTGGATCCGCTTGTTCTGCGCATCACGGCGCACGTGTTTGGCGATGTTCTCCGGGTCCTTGGTGCTGCCGGAGTACACGACCTTGATGACGCCCTTGTCGATGGACTCGTCGTGCCACCCGGGGTGAAGTTTGACGATCTCGTCGTACAGGTTGGCGCAGATCTCGCGGGTCGCGCAGACGATGAAGGCCTTACCCGGGCATGAGATGAACTTGCGCATCTCCTCCGAGCGCCTCTCCCAGTGCCCGACGATGTCGCGGGCCAGCGCCGAAAGGCGCTCCGGCGCACCATAAACAGCGTTGATCACCGCGACGGACTTCTCGATCTGATCGCGTTCGACATCGTCGAGTCCGGACGTCACCTCGTCGGCCGCCTTGTCGAGGGTGTCCTCGGTGACCCCTTCGGCGAGGGTGACCTTGATCAGCCTCGGTTCGAAATAGACGGGGACAGTGGCCTTGTCGTTGACGGCCCGGGTCAGGTCGTAGACATCGATATCGGGGCCGAACACGTCGCGGGTGTCACGGTCGGCCTCGGCGATCGGGGTTCCGGTGAATGCGATGAAGACCGCATTCGGCAGTGCGTCGCGGATATGACGCGCGTAGCCGTCGAGGTCGTCGTAGTGGCTGCGGTGTGCCTCGTCGACGACGACGATGATGTTCCGGCGGTCGGACAGCAGAGGATGGTCGGCGCCGGAATCGCGTTCGGCATCGGTGCGGCTGAACTTCTGCAGGGTGGTGAAGTAGATGCCGCCGGTCGTGCGGTTGGTCAGTTCGTCGCGCAGTTGTGAGCGGCTGGTCACCTTGACCGGCGACTCCCCCAAAAGCCTTGATTTGTTGAATGTTTCGTAGAGCTGACCGTCGAGATCCTTGCGGTCGGTGACCACCAAGACGGTGGGGTTTTTCAGCTTCGGTTGCTGGGCAACCAGATGGGCGTAGAGCTCCATTTCCATGGATTTGCCGGAGCCCTGCGTGTGCCAGACGACACCGGCCTTGCCATTGCTCTCGGCGGCTGCGACAGTGGATCCGACGGCCTTGGTGACGGCGAAGTACTGGTGCGGCTTGGCAATGCGCTTGATCAGGCCGTCGGCACCCGCATCGAAGGCGGTGAAGTTGCGCAGCAACTGCAGGAAACGTTCGGGGTTGAACAATCCGTCGATCAGGTATTCCAGTTCGGTGCCCAGATGCATGTCGCCCTCGGCCTTGCCGAACACCACGGGTTTACCGTCGTCATCGACATTCCACGGCGCGTAGTGCTCCAACGGGGTGAACGGGGTTCCGTAGCGCGCGGTGATGCCGTCGCTGATGACGTTGAGGACGGCGAACCGGAACGCCATCGGGAACTCGCGCAGGTAGGTCGCGAACTGTGCATGCGCGCCAGGCAGATCCGCGTTCTTGGCGCCGGCCTGTTTGAGTTCGAAGAAGGCGATGGGCATGCCGTTGAGGTAGAGCACGATGTCGAAGCGGCGGTCGTGCTCACTGGAGCGGACGGTGACCTGCTGCACGGCCAGTAGCTCGTTGTCCTCGGGCAGGTGACCGATCAGCCGGATGGTCGGATTCTGTTCGATGCCATCGGAATCCAGGTAGCTGATGCCGCGATAGCCATCGACGAGATAGGTGTGCGCGCGGTAGTTCTCGGCGATCGCATCCTGGGAGGCCGGTTGCAAGATCTCCGCGCGGGCCTGCTCCAGATACTCCCCCGGAACGTCCGGGTTGAGTTCGCGTATCTTGGCCAGCATGCGTTCAGGGAGCACCAGCTCGTCCCAGGATGTGCGCCCGTTCTCAGTTCCCGGTGCGATGTCGACACCGGTGAGCGGGCGCCACTCCTGCTGACCGAGGGCTTCCAGCGCGATGGTCTCCCATTCGGCCTCACTGAATGCGGTCACGAACCCCCCTGCCTGAATGCACGGCGCCAACGATATTCGGACGGATGCACCAACTCGGACAGTGTCCTAGTTGGTGTCCGTGTTGGTGTCCGAGTTGATCCGCACCTGGGTAATCCTGATGCCTCATGTCGGTATCGCCTGCCATGATGTGAACCATGAGCAACGACGTGGTCCGACTCCAGGACCGACCCGTGTACGGGTTCGGCCAGGTCGACCGCATCCTTGGGCTCCGAGCGGGCACTTCCCAGCGCTGGATCGACGGCTACCGCAGGGGCGCGAAGTCCTATCCACCGGTGATCCGCACCGAGCAAACGGGCGTCGAAACTGTGACCTGGGGAGAGTTCATCGAGGCGCGACTGCTCGCTGAGTACCGCGATGAAGGCGCTTCGCTGGTCAAGATGCGTCCCGCGGTGGAGCGGCTCCGGGATGAGTTGAATACCCAGTACCCTCTGGCGTCGGCTCAGACGTGGCTCGCCGTCGAGGGGCGCGAACTCGTCCGCAAGGTTGAGGAGACCGTCGGCCTGGACCGGCGCTTGCGACTGGTGGTGGTCCGCAACAATCAGCAGATGCTCGCGTGGTCGCCGCAGGCGCAGGAATTCGCCGACTCGCTGCACTGGGACACCGAGGCCGGCGGCGGTTCTCAGGTTGTGACCAGCCTGAGTCCCGACCCTCGCATTCGTGACGTCGTCGTGGACCCCCTGCGGCGATTCGGAGAGCCTTCCACCCGCGGGGTACCCACCGAGGTGATCCGCGAGCTGTACGTCGCCGGTGACCCGATCGAGATGATCGCTGAGATGTACGAGCTGCCACAGCATCTGGTGGAGGATGCTGTCCGTTATGAATTGAAGACCGCGGGAACCTACGCGGCGCTGGCCGGCTGATTCGGGCTTAACGGGAAGATGGTCGCGGTTGCCAATCTCGTCCGGTTTTACGTCGACGAGAGCGCCGCGGGCCTGGGTCTCGCGCTGACCGCCGCGCGCAAGGACACCATCCACGTCGGGCATCCGTTGATCCCCGAATGCCGGCGAGGTGCGCTCGACACCGAGTGGATACCGGCGGTCGCACAGCGGAATCTGGTGGTGATCACGCGCGACAAGAGGCTGCGCACAAAACCGATCGAGATTCTGACGCTGTGGAACCACGGGCTGCGGGTGTTCAACATCGGTGGCAAAAAGGACCTGCCGACGTGGGAATGGCTCGTTCGTGTCGTCCGGCACTGGCCTCGAATGGAAGAGATCATCACCGAGCGTCCGGCGGGGCCGTGGATCTACATGCTGAATGAAACGCGGATCGACGAATACGTACCGGCCGGCCACGATCCGAGCGCTGCGCCGCGTCCACGGTCCCCATGACCTCCGCTTGCCAGTCGTCATAGCCACTATCTATGTCCGCTGTCGAAGTCACGGACGCCGCGTGTCACTGCGTCCCCTCGCTGGCCCCATCAGCCAGCTCAGCTTCCAGTGCTTCGATGGTCGGCAGGCTGGACTGCAATTCCGCGGGCAGACTGTCTGCGATGGTGGTCGCCCATTCAGAAACTCCGATGGGAGCGGCGAAGCCCCGCAGCGCGTACTCCGCCACCACGTTGTTCTTGGTCTTGCAGAGCACCAGCCCGATCGTCGGGTTGTCGTCGGGATGCCGCAACAGGTCATCGACTGCCGCCATGTAGACACCGACCTGGCCCAGATAACTGGGGTCGAAGTCACCGACCTTGAGTTCGATCACCACGAAGCGTCGCAAGCGCAGATGGTAGAAGAGCAAGTCCGCGCAGAGGTGGGCATCGCCGACCTCCAGGTGCACCTGACGACCAACGAATGCAAAGCCCTGGCCAAGCTCGAGTAGGAACTTCGCGACGTGATCGGTCAGCGCATTTTCCAGATCCCGCTCACGGCGAAAGTCGGCGTTGCCAACGAAATCGAATAGGTACGGGTCCCGAGTGGCCTGCTGCGCGAGGTCCGAATCGGCCGGCGGCAAGGTTTGGGAGAAATTCGTGACGGCTCGGCCTGCACGAAGGTGGAGCTTGTTCTCGATCTGATACACCAGAACATCACGGCTCCAACCCTGCTCGACCGCCGACTGCGCATACCATATCCGCTGGTCAGCGTCGCTCAGCTTATCGAGCAGCGCGATCTGGTGGTACCAGGGCAATTGTGCAAGGCGGGCTTGCACAATTGCGAAGTCCGGCCAGGCGGCGGCGAAGGCCCGCATGTACTTGAGGTTCCGCGACGAGAATCCTCTGGCATCCGGGAATTGCTGTCGCAGGTCGGCCGAGAGCCGATCGATCACCCGTGCCCCCAGCCTTCGGCCCGCTGCCGCAACAGGATCTCGTTGCCCACCTGCCAGTAGGTGAGGACGAGTTCGGTGTTGGCGGCGACGACCGCACGACGGCGGCCGGTGTCGATGCGTGCGGCGACATCATTCAGCAGCTGCGGATACCAATCAGGCATGTTCGCGCGCTGCGGTGGCACCGGCAGTACACCGTCACCGGTGGTGACGAATCCCAGATCGGCAACTTCAGCGGCGATGAGGACGGGACTGCAACCTTCGACCGCGAGACATCGATCTCTGGCCCCGCCGGCGCTGACCTACGCGCGGCAGTCACACAGGTCATCCCGAATCGGTAAGCGTCGGCGAGGTGGCAACGCAGCGCAGGTCAGCGCCGCAAGCCGGCCAAGATCCTCTCCCGCACAGTCGGTTTCGGAGCCATCGCCGCAGCGGTGAGCATGTCGGCGACCTCGGTGAACTTATTGCGGGGCCGCCCGGTGGTCGCGCCACGGGCGATCTCCGCGGCGTCGATGGCGCGCCATCCGGCGGCGTCGACGACGGCCGGCCGGCGCGCCCGCACGAACTTGTCCAGCGCGTTGGCCCGGTGGGCCGGATCGGTCAGCCGTCCGCCGTTGTAGTCGGCCACCAGCTCGTGCACGGTCTGCATGGCACACGACTTGTTGGTGCCGATGAAACCGGTCGGGCCACGCTTGATCCAGCCGGCCACAAAGGTGCCCGGCGCACCGATCACCCGACCGTTCTCGTTGAGCACTACGCCGGCGTCCTCGTCGAACGGGAGATCGTGAATCGCCTTGCCGTGGTAGCCGATCGAGGTCAGTAGCAGGCCCGCTTCGATGTGCTCGACGGCATCGGTGCCGGTGTGGTTGAAGTCGACCCCGTCGACCCGGTCGGTCCCGGTGACCCGGATCGGGGTGCGGCGGTAGGCCAGCCGGATCCGCGGGCGGGACGAGACCGCACCGGCATCGCCCAGTTTGGCCAGGATCTCCAGCTTGGCGCGCACCAGCGGATCCTCGGTAGCAGCCAGGTCCTGTTGCACCAGCTGATGATCGGCCGCATCGAGCACCACATCGGCGGTGGCCGTCAGGCCGATCAGTTCGGGCAGCGTGAACGCCGAATGGGCCGGTCCTCGCCGGGCCGCGATGACCACTTCCCGCACCTTGGATACGCGTAGTGCCGCCAATGCGTGGTCGGCGATGTCCGTGCGCGCCAAGGCATCCGGGTCGGCGGAGAGGATCCGGGCAACATCGAGTGCGACGTTGCCGTTACCGACGATCACCACCCGCTCATGATCGAGGCGCACCGGCAGCGCCGCCTGGTCCGGGTGTCCGTTGTACCAGGCCACCACCTCGGTGGCGGTCGCGGTGCCGGTCAGATCCATCCCGGCGACGTCCAGCCGGCGATCGTTGGGCGCACCCACCGCATACAGCACGGCGTGATGATGCTCGAGCAGATCGGCATGCGAAAGATGCTCTCCTACTTCGACATTCAAGTAGAAGGTGAATCCACGTTCCCGCGACATGGCGTCGAACAGCCGGGTGACCCGTTTGGTGCTCTGATGGTCCGGGGCGACACCGGCGCGCACCAGGCCGTACGGCGTCGGCAATTTCTCGAAGACGTTCACCCGCACACCGCGCTGGGTGAGCAGTTCGTCGGCGGCATACATGGCAGCCGGTCCGGAACCTACGATCGCCACCGTCAACGGCCGGGTGCCATGTCGCACCACCGGCGCGGGCAGCACCGGCGCCAGTTTCGAAGTGGGCGGCAGCTTTTCACCGGCGGGGTGCGGCGGATAGAACGCCGCGTTCAGCTCGATGAACGGCAGCTGCTGCTCGGTCAGCCTGGTGTCCGGCGCGATCGCACCCACCGGGCAGGCGCTGACGCAGGCGCCGCAGTCGACGCAAGCCACCGGGTCGATGTACAGCATTTCGGCGGTGGCGAAGCCCGGTTCATCCGGCGAGGGATGGATGCAGTTGACCGGGCAGGCATAGACACAGGACCCGTCGCTGCAACACGACTGGGTGATGACGTGGGGCATCTGGTTCGCTCAGGCCGAAACAGGCTCGCGCGGTTGCTCGGCGATCTCCGGGACGGCCACCAGATGCTGGCGCTGCGGCTCGCTGCGGAACCGCGACGGCGCGCCGTTGATCTTGCAGATCCGCCAGATCACCTTGGCCAGCGGGTTCATCAATCCCGTGTCGTGGCACAGCATCCGAACGTCGGAGAACATGTCCGACAACCACTTCCGCGACGACGGCGACTTGAAGAACACGTCCTTGCGCACCGAACGGGGGATGTCGAACTCCTTCCAGAACGCGCGCGGCGGGACCAGGATCGCCGAGGCGAGCACCCGCATCACGACCGGAACGTACAGCGACAGCATGAATCGCTTGCGGCGCGGCAAGTGCGGCACCCGCTTGTGCAGGTACTCGTGCGCGAAGGAGATGTGCCGGGCCTCCTCGGCGACGTGGATGGCCATCACCCGCTCCATGATCGGATGCAGCGTCTTGCCCTCGCGCAGGACGGCTTTCTGGGTGTGGTCGATGGGCTCTTCGCCCGCCAGCACACCGAAGAAGAACGGGATGGGCGCCGGCCCGGCGGCCATCGGGATGAGTGTCGAGACCCACTTGAGCAGCCGCGGCATGCCGGGGACGTCGACCCCGATGTGGTTGACCATCTCCTGGAACATCATCGTGTGGTTGCACTCTTCGACCGACTCGTGCAGGCAGTAGCGGTACTCCGGCGAGCCGTTGGGCACCCAGAACGCGTAGTTCATCAGACCGCGGATCAGGATCGACTCGAAGTGCAGGCCGACCTTGGCGACATTGGCCTGCCGCCACATGCCGATCTCGATCTGACGCTCCAGCGGCTGGGCCCGATACCAGGGGTGCTGGCCGAAGGCGTCGGTGGCCGGCAATACCCAGCGGGGGTCGTTGGGCGTCACCGCGAACTCGGGGGAATCCCAGTCGATGTCGGTGTAGGGGTTGAAGTTGCGCCGCACCGAACCTTCGGACAGTGTCATCAGCTTGTCGACGTATACCTCGTCATCGGTGACGTCCATGTTGCGACGCCAGCGGCGGATCATCTTGGTCCGAGCCATTTCGTTGCCCTCCATAGCCTCGAGTTGAGGTTTACATACAGGTGCGTGGTGTCCAACGGTACCGCAGGTACCGGGTAAAAGCCATAGTCGGTTCGATTCCCCGCAGAATGCACTGCGACCAGGCGATTCGCCCCGCTCGAACGCCGCTCATTAGGCTTGCTGGCATGGCTGAAGGATTGACGATCCCTGACTCGCTCAAACCCGCAGACGGGCGTTTCGGGTGTGGGCCGTCGAAGGTCCGCCCCGAGCAGTTGGACGCGCTGGTCAGCAAGGGCGCGACCCTGTTCGGCACGTCCCACCGCCAGGCCCCGGTCAAGGACCTCGTCGGGCGCGTCCGCACCGGCCTGCGCGAACTGTTCACCGTGCCCGACGGCTACGAGGTCGTCCTCGGCAACGGCGGTTCGACGGCGTTCTGGGACGCCGCCGCATTCGGCCTGGTGGATCAGCGGTCGTTGCATCTGACCTGTGGCGAGTTCAGCTCGAAATTCGCCTCGGCCGTGGCCGCCAACCCGTTCGTCGGTGATCCCGTCGTCATCAAGGCCGACGCCGGCAGCGCGCCCGAGCCCCAGTCGGATCCCTCCGTCGACCTGATCGCCTGGGCGCACAACGAGACCTCGACGGGCGTCGCGGTCCCGGTCCAACGACCGGCAGGATCCGACGGCAAGCTGATCGTCATCGACGCCACCTCCGGCGCTGGCGGGCTGCCCGTCGACATCAACGACGTCGACACCTACTACTTCGCACCACAGAAGAACTTCGCCAGCGACGGCGGACTCTGGATCGCGATCATGAGTCCGGCGGCGCTGGCGCGCGTCGAGAGCATCGCCGCCTCCGGCCGCTGGGTACCCGAGTTCCTGTCGCTGCCGATCGCGGTCGACAACAGCACCAAGAACCAGACCTACAACACCCCAGCCATCGGCACGCTGGTGCTGATGGCCGAGCAACTGGACTGGCTCAACGGCAACGGCGGTCTGGACTGGGCCGTCAAGCGCACCGCCGATTCGTCGTCGCGGCTGTACACCTGGGCCGAGGCCGCATCGTTCACGACGCCGTTCGTGGCCGATCCGGCGCTGCGCTCGCAGGTGGTCGGCACCATCGACTTCGACGACGCGGTGGACGCCGCGGCCGTTGCGAAGACCCTGCGCGCCAACGGCATCGTCGACACCGAGCCCTACCGCAAGCTGGGCCGCAACCAACTGCGGATCGCGATGTTCCCGGCGATCGAACCCGACGACGTTTCTGCACTGACCGCCTGCGTCGACTGGGTTGTCGAGCGGCTGTAACGTCCTGAGTCACCGACCCACGCTCCTAGCACCGAAGCCCCCGTTGGCACCGGTAACGCCACATCGAACGTGGGGGATATGCACCCGAATCCAACGCTTGTCATCCATATCCCCCACGTTCGACGAGCCAGAGCCGACCACGCAGGAACTTGTGACTCAGGACACTAGCGCGACGGTCGATGTGCGCGGCGACCACCAGAATGTGACGCATGTGACAGTTGATTCCATCGCACCGTCGCGCACGCACTGAAAAACCCAAATGCGCTGGCCCGCGGCCCGCGTGTCAACCTCGGATGCGGGCGCGGCGCGCGTAGGGTGCCGAACAGTCGGGCTCGGCGCGGTAGCCCAAAGGAGGTCGCCATGCGGGAACTCAAGGTCGTTGGACTCGACGTCGACGGCAAACATGTGTTGTGCGAGGACGACCAGCAGGACCGCTACAAACTCTTGGTCGAGGACCAGCTGCGCGCGGCAGTGCGCGGCGACGGGATCCGTGTTCGGCACACCCCCATCGAGCCGGAGCCGAAGAACACGCTGCGACCCCGCGACATCCAGGCCCGCATCCGCGCCGGCGCCTCCGTCGAACAACTCGCGCATGCCGCCGGGGTCGACGTCTCGCGAATCGCCCGGTTCGCCAATCCGGTACTCCTCGAACGCGCCCGCGCCGCCGAACTCGCCTCGGCGGCCCATCCGGTGCTCGACGACGGACCCTCGGTGCTGACGCTGCTCGAGACCATCACCGCCGCCCTGGTGTCCCGCGGACTGGACCCCGACGACACACAGTGGGACGCGTGGCGCAACGAGGACGGCCGGTGGACGGTCCAGGTTGCCTGGAAGGCGGGCTGCTCGGAGAACTTCGCCCACTTCCGCTACGCCCCCGGCGCCCACGGCGGCACCGTCAGCCCCATCGACGAAGCGGCGGGCGAGTTGGTCAACCCCCGTTTCGAACGCCCGTTGCGGGTAGCGCCGAGGCTCCACTCGACGATCCCCGTGCTCGCCGTGGAGCCGGAGATCGAGCCCGAGCCCGCGCCCCCGGTCGTCGAACGCGCCGAGACGGTCCAGGCCGAACCGGATCACCAGCCGGAACTCTTCGCCGACGAGCCCGAACCGCAGCGGGCGGCACGTCCGGCCCGGGCCAAGCGCACTCGCCCGACCGTGCCCGGCTGGGAGGACGTCCTGCTCGGGGTCCGTTCGGCCGGCGACCGCTGACCGGTTCGCCTATCGAACTCCGCCGAGCCCCAGCGCCAGCAGCACCACCCAGCCGACGACGACACCGGCGAAGGCGCCCAGGGCGAACCAGCGGCACACCGGGATCGACCGCCAGCCCCAGATGGTCGGCGCCAGCCCGCCAACGGCGACAAGGTTGAGTCCCACCGCCAACAGCGGGTGCACCCGGATCAGGCCCAGACCGAGAACCACCACGGCCGCACCCAGGATTGCGGCCACGAAGCCGGCCACGGTCAGCCCGGTTCCCCAGGGTGTCGGCTCGTCGGTCACGGCGCGAGCCTAATGCGTTCGTAGAACGCGAGTGCCGCCGCCGTCGCGACGTTGAGCGAGTCGGTCCCGCGCGACATCGGGATCCGCACACGTAGGTCACTGGCTCGCATCACGGTCTCCGTCAGGCCGGGCCCCTCCGCCCCGACCAGGATCGCGACCTTGGCGTCGCCGACGGTGGCGATCGCGTCGGCCAGCGGAACCGCGGCCGCACTCGGCGTCATCGCGAACATCTGAAATCCGTTGTCGCGCAAAATATTCAATGCCGCCGGCCACTCGGGGGCACGGGCGAAGGGAACCAGCAGCGCATGGCCCATGGACACCCGGACGGCCCGCCGGTACAGCGGATCGGCACACCCCGCGCCGAAGATCACGGCGTCGACCCCCAACCCGGCCGCGTTGCGGAAGATCGAACCGAGGTTCTCGTGATCGTTGACACCCTCGAGCACCGCCACCGTGCGCGCGCCCGCCAGGGCCTCGGGCAGCGTCAGCTCCGCCGGGCGCCGGGCGGCCGCCAGCACGCCACGGTTGAGGTGGAATCCGACCACGTCCGCCATCACCTCGGCGCTGGCGCGGTAGTACGGCGCGGACACGTTGGTCAGGTCAACCGCGAGCTCGACACATCGCCGGTCGGTGCCGAGCATCGCGTGCGGAACGAATCGCGAAGCCAGCATTCGCTGCACCACCAGCACGCCCTCGGCGATCACCAGGCCCTTGCCGGTCGGCAGATCCGGCCGACGGTCCACGCTGTTGAGGTCGCGAAAGTCGTCCAGGCGCGGATCACCCGGATCGGTGATATCTACGATGTTCGTCAAGATTGGCTACGTTGCTGGAATACGGCTGGAATCAAGCACTTTCGTCAATCAAAGCAGAGATGAGCCCGGCTGCGCGCAGCAGGGTGTCACGCTGATCGCCGTCCAGTTCGCCCAACCGCCGCTGCAGCCACTCCTGGCTGGCGCGTTGTTCGGCATCCACCAGATCGCGTCCGGCGCTCGAGACCGAGACGACGATCTGACGGCGATCCTGCGGGTCGGGGGCACGCACGACCAGGCCCTGTTCAGCCAACGCCGCGATCACCCGCGTCATCGACGGCGGCCGAACCCGCTCGCGCAGTGCCAGCACACCGGGCGTCAGCGGGCCCTCCTTCTGCAGCGTCATGAGAACGGACAATTGCGACAACGATATGGCCGATTCATTGCGTCGAAAACGTAATTGACGCGCCAGTCGAACAACCGCAAGCGAAAGGTCGCTAGCAAGCTGATTGTCCCCGTCCCTCACGCCACAAAACAATACGCACATTCCCACCCCGACACCTGCCAATCCGGCGAGTGGCTCAATGGGTTACGTTGGATCTCAATGACTCCGGAGGGTGCCACCGGCGGACCGGACGAGCCCGTTCCGCCGCCACTGTCGCCAGGCCTGCTCGAGCCCTGGCGGGTTATCGCCGTCGGCGCGGTTGCCTGGCTGGTAGTTACAGGACTGGCCTTCGCGGTTCCGGCAATGCAGGACTGGCGTCCGGTGAGCCTGGCCGGGTTGGTCACCGGCGTGCTGGGGACATCCATCTTCCTGTGGCAGCGCCGCGCGGCACAGCGCGGTGCGCGGGGGGCCCAGACAGGCCTCCCCATTGGGGAAAAGCGTACAAATACGTGAATACAGCAAATTTTCCGACCCATCGATAAAAGGACCGAGGAACGTAAATGGCAGCGCCACTTTTGCAGGCCAAGATTGATATTGATGCCCCCGTCGCCACGGTGTGGAATCTGATCAGCGATTTCAACCGGATGCCGGAGTGGAGCCCGCAGTGCCGGCGGATGAAGGCTCGGGGACCGTTGCAGGCGGGCACCCGAACCATCAATCTCAATCGCCGCGGGATGCTGTTCTGGCCGACCACCTCGGTCCTGACCGAGGTGACACCGGAGAAGAAGTTGGCGTTCGTGGTCAACGAGAACGGCACCGAGTGGAGCTACGAGTTGGAGCCGACGGCCAATGGGACCCGCGTCACCGAGACCCGGCGCGCCGCCAACGGCGTCGTCAAGCCGATCTCGGCCTTCCTGACGCGGACGGTGCTCGGCGGCATGGAGGTTTTCGAGGACGAACTCGTGGAGGGCATGAACGCGTCGCTGTCCCGAATCAAGGCGGCCGCCGAGCGACGATGACGGCGCGTTGCGCCGGAGGAGGAGCGAGGCAATCCAACCGGGCCGAGCGACGATGACGGCGCGTTGCGCCGGAGGAGGAGCGTCGCTGGATCAGCCGCGAGCGAGGGATTTCGCGGGTGCAGTGAGGGGTCAGCCGTCGCTGTGGTCAGCGTCCTCGGCCGACGGCTCGATGACATCGGCCGCCACGGCGTCCTCCGTAACCTCGACAACCGCCGTGGGAGCCTCGACCTCGGGGGTCGCCACTTCACCGGCCGCCTCGGGGGTGTCCGCGGTGGCCATCTCTTCGACGACCACCCCTTCGACGGCGGCCTGAACCTCGACCCCTCCCGGCTCGTCCACCTGCGGATCGGGATTCTCGGAAACCTCGAGGACCCCGTCGTCGTAAGGGTCGTACAGCGGCGAACCCGCACCGGCGGGCGCCGGGGTGTCCGAGTGCGCACCGCAGCCGTAGGTGAAATCGACCACCTGACCGTCGGCGGCGAACTCGTTGGCGCACACGCCGAACATGGTGCCCAGCGTCCCGGCGAGCGGCAGCAGGTATCCGCAGTCGCGGCAGACCCGCCGGGTGCCGCGCGCCATCGCGGACTCCGGACCGTGGTCGCCGTCGTGCCAGCGCTGGGCGGCATCGGCGCGTCCCCATTCGCCGAGCACCTGTTGGCGCCCGAATCCGACTTCCGCGGCAACGTCATCGACGGCCGGATCACCGCTGAGCACGTATCCGGGGACCAGCCGCGGATCGCCGGCTGGCGTGGCGAGCAGATCACCGGGACTCAGGTCGCCCGGCCTGATCCGCTGGTCCCAGGGCACCCACTGCGGCGCCAGCAGGGCGGTCGGCCCCGGCACCAGCACCACTTCGCTGATCGTGGCGTGGCCGGAACCCGGGTAGGCCGCGACCACCACCGCCCACTGCCAGCCGCGGTAGCCGGGCACTTCGGCCAGGAAGCGATGCGTCGCCGCGTTGGTGTCCTCGTAGGTGACGCCCAGGTACTCCCCGACCGTCTCACCGCTGAACTCGACGACCGCCGCCCGCGCGGCGTCGACGGCCGCGTCGAGCACGGCAGTCAGATCCTCCGACGGTGGGGCGGTCCAGGTATTGGCGGTAGGTGTTGCGGTGTCCATCGCCTCACATACTGCCCGAACATGACGCGGTCGAGCCACACCGGTCGCCGATGCCTCCCCCGGTCCTCGGATAGGGAAGAATCGGTGACGTGTCAGGACCGCGGCGTGGACGGCCGGCCCCGGGCCAACGCTCCGGGGCAACAGGTGCTTCTCGCGAGCATCCGGGCATGGCCAGCTACCCCAGCACCGAGTCCAGCTCGAACCGCTACCTGCCGCCGCTGGACGACGCCCGCCGCCGGCAATCCGAGCCGGCTGGGCACGACGATGACCGACGCCCCCACAGCGACGAACAGCCCCGCATCACCGTGACCCGCGCCGCGGCGTACCGCAGCCGGGAGATGGGCTCCAAGATGTACGGCCTGGTCCACCGGGCGGCTACCGCCGACGGCGCCGACAAGTCCGGCCTGACCGCACTGACCTGGCCGGTGGTGGCCAACTTCGCCGTCGATGCGGCAATGGCGGTCGCGCTGGCCAACACCCTGTTCTTCGCGGCCGCCACGGCCGAGAGCAAGGGCAAGGTCGCGCTGTACCTACTGATCACCATCGCGCCGTTCGCCGTCATCGCACCGCTGATCGGGCCCGCGCTGGACCGGCTGCAGCACGGGCGCCGGGTCGCGCTGGCCGCCTCGTTCGGGCTGCGCACGCTGCTGGCCATCGTCCTCATCCTCAACTACGACGGCGCCACCGGCAGTTTCCCGCCCTGGGTGCTCTACCCCTGCGCCCTGGGGATGATGGTGCTGTCCAAGTCGTTCTCGGTGCTGCGCAGCGCCGTTACGCCGCGCGTGATGCCGCCCACCATCGATCTGGTCCGGGTGAATTCGCGTCTGACCATGTTCGGACTGCTTGGCGGCACCATGGTGGGCGGGGCCGTGGCCTCGGGCCTCGAATTCGCTTGCACCACATTGTTCGGCCTGCCCGGCGCCCTGCTGGTGGTCGTCGCCGTCTCCGTCGCGGGCGCCTGGCTGTCGATGCGGATCCCGAGCTGGGTCGAGATCACCGCCGGCGAGGTCCCGGCGACGCTGAGCTATCACGACGCCGCCACCCGGCCGATCCACCGCCAGCGCCCCCCCGAAGCCGTCAGACAACCCTTGGGCCGCAACATCATTACCTCCCTGTGGGGAAACTGCACCATCAAGGCGATGGTCGGTTTCCTGTTCCTGTACCCGGCGTTCGTGGCCAAGACCCATGACGCCGGTGGATGGCAACAGCTTCAGATGCTGGGCCTCATCGGCGCCGCCGCGGCGATCGGCAACTTCGCCGGAAACTTCACTGCGGCACGTCTGAAACTGGGTCGGCCGTCGGTGCTGGTGGTCCGCTGCACCATTGCGGTGACGGTGGCGGCGCTGGCTGCGGCGGTGTCGGGCAAGTTGCTCGTCGCCGCACTGGCCGCACTGGTCACCGCCGGTGCGAGCGCCATCGCGAAGGCGTCGTTGGACGCGTCGCTGCAGGACGACCTGCCCGAGGAGTCCCGCGCGTCGGCGTTCGGGCGCTCGGAGTCCGCACTGCAGCTGGCGTGGGTGCTCGGTGGCGCACTGGGGGTGCTGGTCTATCCGGTGTTGTACATCGGCTTCACCGCGGTGACCGCCCTGCTGATCCCGGGTCTGGCCCAGACCGTCCTCAGTTTCCGCGGCGCGTCGTTGATCCCGGGTCTCGGCGGCAACCGGCCGGTCATGGTGGGCCAGGAGGTCGACCCGCGACACAACGCCACGACGGTGGTACCGCGACCGTGACGAAGCGCACCTTTACGGCGCTGGCCGCCGTGCTGGTCCTGTTGGCCGCCGTGGCCGCCGGCGTCGGCGCCTGGGCGTGGGCCCGGCACGGTGGCTCGGATCTCCCCGAAATCAGCGCGTTCTCGCACGGCACGACCACCAGGGTCGGGCCGTACTTCTACTGCAACGTGCTCAACCTCGCGGACTGCCAGAACCCGGGCACCCAGGGCGACCTCGTGGTCGACGAGCGTCACCCGATACAGCTGTCGGTACCGTCGGCCATCGGCTCCGCGCCGTGGCGACTGATGCTGGTCTACGAAGATCCGGCCGACACCACCACCGCGGTGTTCCGGCCCCATTCCCGGCTGGCGGTCACCATCCCGACGGTCGACGCGCAACGCGGCCGGCTGCGCGGGTTCGTCGTCCAGCTGATGACCCTCGGCGTCGACGAGAAGGGCGAACTGCACGACCTGCCGCACGCCGAATGGTCAGTCCGGACCGCCTGGAACTGACGAATTCAGTTCTTGCGCAGTCGCTTCCGCAGGAATGCCAGATCGGTCAGGTGGCCGTCCGACGGGGTCTCGATGATCACGTCACACCCCGCATCGCGGCACACCGCCGCAATCAGTTCGGAGTCGAAGGTGCCCGCGTCGAAGTTCGCGTGCCGGTCGGCACCGGAGTCGAACGCATCACGAGAGTTGTTGGCATGCACCAGATCGATGCGTCCGGTGATCGCCATGACCCGGTCGACGACGTCGTGCAGTTCTTCACCGCCGGCCCACGCATGGCAGGTGTCGAGGACGAACCCCGGACCGTATTCGCCGACGGCGTCCCACAGCATCGCCAACCGGTCGAACTTGCGCGCCATCGCGTTCTCGCCGCCGGCGGTGTTCTCGATGAGGATCGGCAGCGGAAATCCGCCGGCGTCCTCCGCACGCTCGAATACCTTGCGCCAGTTCTGCACTCCGACCGCGGGATCCTCCTTGGCCGTGACGTGACCGCCGTGCACCACCAGGCCGCGGGCGCCGATGGCCGCCGCGGCCTCGGCGTGCTGCTGCATGATCTTGCGACTCGGGATGCGGATCTTGTTGTTGGAGGAGGCGACGTTGATCAAGTATGGGGCGTGGATGTAGATCGCCAGGTCCGTCCCGCGCAGATCGTCGGCGAACTGGTGCTCGACGGGCTTCTTCCAGCTCTGCGGGTCACCGAGGAAGAACTGGATCACCTCGGCGCCGGCCGCGGCGGCGGCATCCAGCGGATCTTCGGAGTCGACGTGCGCGCCTATCAGAGCCATGCCGTGCAGCCTAGGCGCCGTGCCCGACCGGCACCCGCTCCCCCGCACGCGGCGGCCCGAGCGGGGTGCCGTCACCGAACAGACTGCTGCCCAACGCTTCCCGGCAGTGTGGTGTGAGCCAGTTGGTCAGATCGGGCCCGGCGGGCACGATCCGGGTGGGGTTGATGTCGGCGTGCACGACGTAGTAGTGCCGTTTGATCTGCGCGAAGTCCACGGTGTCGCCGAAGCCGGGGGTCTGCACGAGGTCGCGCGCGTAGTAGGTGGGGGCCATGACCCCAGCGTGCCCCGCTGGCCTAGGCGTCGAGTTCGTGGGCGACGGCTTTGACCACCTCGGAGACGCGGCGCGCCACCTTGCGGTCGGGGTAGCGCCCCTTGCGCAGTTCCGGCTGCACGGTGCCCTCAAGCAAGGTGATCATGTCCTCGACCATGCCGTGCAGTTCGTCGGGCGTGTGTTTGTGCTCCGCCGGGCCGGCGGCCTCGCGGCGGGTCCGGGTCAGACTCGGCGGCGGGTCGATCAGCTTGAGGCTCAACGCCTGCGGGCCGCGCCGGCCCGAGGCCAGGCCGAACTCGACCTTCTGGCCAGCCTTGAGTTCGGTGACACCGTCGGGCAACGACGACGAACGGACGTAGACGTCCTCTCCCTCTTCCTGGGACAGGAAGCCGAAGCCCTTCTCGGCGTCGTACCACTTCACTCGGCCGGTAGGCACTGGTCTCACCTGCTTGTCTCACGGGTTGCCCCGGTCGGGCAACAAAGTTGAGCGCCCCGCCACCGCAGGACGCATCGAGCACAGATCCTACTCGGACGGCCCGGCCGCCAGCACGCCAGTTTGCTCGGTACGCTTGCCGTACCGCTGGAGGAGAGATGCGCCTGATCCTGAATATCATCTGGTTGGTCTTCGGCGGCCTGTGGTTGGCGCTGGGCCATCTGGTCAGCGCGGTGGCGATGGCCGTGACCATCGTCGGGATCCCGTTGGCGCTGGCCGACCTGAAGCTGATCCCGGTGTCGCTCATGCCCCTGGGCAAGGAGATCGTCCCCGTCCGCCAGGCTCGCGACGACCGGATCGGCGTGCCGGGATGACGGTCACCGCACTGGGCCTGCCGTCGCCCGCCCGACCCGCCGTCCCCGCGCCGCGGACGGGGCCCCTGGTGGACACCTTCGGCCGGATCGCCACCGACCTGCGGGTGTCCCTGACCGACCGGTGCAACCTGCGCTGCACGTATTGCATGCCCGCCGACGGTCTGGACTGGCTGCCCGGCGATCAGCTGCTGGCGGCGGACGAACTTGCCCGGTTGCTGCGCATCGCCGTGACCCGACTGGGGATCACCGCGGTGCGCTTCACCGGCGGCGAACCGTTGTTGGTGCGGGACCTCGAGGACATCGTGTCGGCCACTGCGGCACTGCGGCCCCGGCCCGAGATCTCGTTGACCACCAACGGAATCGGTCTGCGGCATCGTGCGGCGGGGCTGGCCGCCGCCGGCCTGGACCGCGTCAACGTTTCGCTCGACAGCGTCGATCCCGTGCACTTCGCGGCCATCACCCGCCGTGACCGGCTCGACGACGTGCTGGCCGGTCTCCGCGCCGCCACCGCGGCCGGGCTGAACCCGGTGAAACTCAACGCCGTGCTGGACCCGGTCACCGGGTGCGACGACGTGGTGCCGCTGGTCCGGTTCAGCCGCGACGGCGGATATCACCTCCGGGTGATCGAACAGATGCCGCTGGACGCCGAGCGTCGCTGGGACCGCGGCACGGCGCTGATGGCTGACGAGATCCTGGCCGTACTCGGACGCCACTTCACGCTGACCCCCGATCCACGCCCGCGTGGGTCGGCGCCGGCCCAGCTGTGGCTGATCGACGGCGGACCAGCGACGGTCGGCATCATCGCCTCGGTGTCGCAGCCGTTCTGCGGGGCGTGTGACCGCACCCGGCTGACGGCCGACGGTCAGGTGCGCAACTGCCTGTTCGCCTCGACGGAGACCGACCTGCGCGGGTTACTGCGCGGGGGCGGCCACGACGACGAGCTCGAAGCGGCCTGGCGGGCTGCGATGTGGACCAAGGCGGCCGGGCACGGCATCAACGATCCCGCCTTCGTCCAGCCCACCCGGCCGATGAGTGCGATCGGCGGCTGAGGTGACGGTGACCGTGCGGTACTTCGCCGCGGCGCGCGATGCGGCGGGCCTCGACGAGGAGGACATGGCGCTCCCGGCGGGCGCCACCCTGGCCGACCTGACCGACGTTCTGATGAGACGCAATGGACAGTTGGGGCGGGTGTTGCAGAAGTGTTCCTACCTCCAGAACGGCTTCGCAGTCCGCGATCTGCACGTTGAGCTGGAGTCCGGGCAGACCATCGACATCCTTCCGCCATTCGCCGGCGGATAATGTGATTTACCTCACATAACATTTGGATAACGGGCTGGCTTCGCCGCAGTATCGGGCCTCCGTGAGCAGGCGAAACGCAGCGCCCAAATGGCGTTTTAGAAGCCCTTTAAGTTTTGCCGTAGCGAGAATCGCCCGGTTTGTCAAAAGATGACGGACCCCCGGGGAGCCGATACCGTCGGTGACAAGCCGGCTGCGAGTCAGTCAGCGGCAGGCCTCCCCTCCTTACGCGCCGAACTCCATCCGTAACGGCAGGGGCACCACCGAACCATCGCGGATGGAGGCGGGGGACCCAACCCGGTCCGCCGAGATCGACCCGAAGGAACGAAGCCGTTCCTTCTTGGGGTGAAGCCGAGCAGTTCCCTCGGGAGCTACCGGCCGGGCAACCTCTCCAGCCCGAACCCGACAGCTGACCTCGTAGGCGTGTGCAGAGAGGATTCGCTGACCTATGAGTGGACGGCATCGCAAACCCACGACATCAGCCCCGGCCAAGCAGGCCGCCAAGATCGCCGTCACCGGCGCGGTCCTAGGTGGCGGCGGCATGGCCCTGGCAGGCCACGCGGCCGCGGCAACCGACACAGAGTGGGACACCGTCGCCCGCTGCGAGTCCGGCGGCAACTGGGCGATCAACACCGGCAACGGCTACCAGGGCGGTCTGCAGTTCTCGCCGGGCACCTGGTCAGCCCATGGCGGCAGCCAGTACGCCTCCGCGGCCAACCTGGCCTCCAAGGATGAGCAGATCGCCGTCGCCGAGCGCGTGCTGGCCTCCCAGGGCCGCGGTGCCTGGCCGGTGTGTGGCACCGGGCTCTCCGGTGCCACTCCCCGCAACGTGACCACCGCACCCGCCACCAACGTGACCCCGGCGCAGGACGCCCCCGTGGTCACCCCGGTCGCCATGGACATCCCGGCTCCCGAAGCCCCGGCCCCGGCTCCGGCCGACCTGTCGGTCCCGGAAGCCCCGGCTCCCGCCCCCGAGGTGGCACCGGTCGACGCCGTGCTGCCGGAGGCTCCCGCGCCGGTCGAAATCGCTCCCGCCCCGGAAGCGCCCGCACCGCTGGACGCCGCCCCGGTCCCCGACGCGCCTGCACCGGTTCTGCCGGACGCACCAGTGCTGCCGGAAGCGCCCGCACCGCTGGACGCGGCCCCGGCTCCCGAAGCCCCCGCGCCCGCCCCGGCCGACCTGCCGGCTCCGGTGGCCGACGCCCCCGCGCCCGTACCCGCCGACGCTCCGCCGCCGGCGGACGCGCCGCTGCCGGTCGACGCTCCCCTGCCCGGTGAGGAACCCGTCATCGTCAGCACCGCGCTGTGGGCCCCGCTGGCGCCCGCACCGGTCGATCCGGGCACCCCGGTTCCTGCTCCGCTGCCCGGTCCGGATTCGGCCGCACCCGCACCCGCGCCGGTGGCCGCTCCCGACCCGCTCGCGCCGCTGGCCGCACCGGCGTCCGACGCCGCCAACCCGGCGGTCCCCGGCGTGCTGCCGCTGGCCGAACCGACCGACGGCGTCCCGCATCTGGCGAGCCCGGAGAACCTCCCGCCGGGCACCACCGGCGAGCAGACCGGTCCGCAGGACAGCCCGTACCGCAGCTACGCGCAGGAACTGTGGCAGGCCGTTCAGACCCAGGAGATCAGCGGCAAGGACGCCCTGCTGCTGGCCATCGCCCAGCGGCCGCTGACCGCGCAGGCGCCAGCGCCGGTCGGACCGCCCGCGCCGAACACTCCGCTGGTTCCGGTTGCACCCGCCCCCGGCGATGCGCCCGCAGCACCCGGCGACGCGCCGCTGGTGCCGCTGCCGCCCGCCTGACGCCTCATCCCTGATCCAGTCAGCGCCTACCGCGACGCGAACTCGATGTTCGTCGCAGTGGGCGCTGATTGAATTTCAGGCCGAGTTGACCCATTCGTCGGTGCCGTCGATGAAGAACTGGTGCTTCCACACCGGTAGCCGCTCCTTGACCGCATCCACCAGTCGGGCGCAGGTCTCGAACGCCGCACCGCGGTGGTCCGCGGAAACCGCGGCAACCAGCGCGGCGTCGCCGATCAGCAAGGTGCCCACCCGGTGGCTGGCGGCGATGGCCCGCACCCCGACCGCTTGGCCGCCGACCACGGCGAGCACCTCGGCCAGGGTCTGCTCGGCACTGGGATGCGCGGAATACTCCAGGCGGACGACCTGACGGCCCCCGTCGTGATCGCGCACCACACCGGCGAACCCGACCACCGCACCGGCGGTCCGATGAGCGACCAGCTGCTCGTGCTCGATCAGCGAGATCGGTTCCGCACTCAGCGCGCTGCGCAGGACCACGGTCATCGCGGGTGATCCCCGCCGCCCAACTGATCCAGTGCGTGGTGCAAGACACCGGAGAGCACGTCCAGGCCGTCACGCACACCGCCCGGCGAGCCGGGCAGGTTCACGATCAACGTCTGACCCGACACCCCGGCCAGCCCGCGGGACAGAATCGCCGTCGGCACCTTGGGCAGGCCGCTGCGGCGGATCGCCTCGGCCAGTCCGGGCAGCTCGATGTCCAGCAGCGGCCCGGTCTGGGCCGGCGTCTCGTCGGTGGGCGAGATCCCCGTTCCGCCTGAGGTGATCACCACGTCGACGCCGTCGGCAACCGCGATGCGCAGCGCCCGGCCCACCGGATCACCGTCGGGGACCACAACCACCTCGGGATCCGAAAACCCTTGATCCACAAACCATTCGGCGATCATCGGACCACTTCGGTCGTCATAGATGCCGGCGGCAGCGCGAGTGGAGGCGATGATGATTCGGCCAGTGCGGGTCATCTGGTCCATTCTCCGGTACGTCCGCCCGCCTTGCTCACGACGCGGATGTCGTCAATGCGTGCCGCGCGGTCGACTGCCTTGATCATGTCGTAGAGCGTCAGTGCCGCCACGCTGACGGCCGTCAGTGCCTCCATCTCGACGCCCGTTCGGTCGGTGGTCCGCACCGTCGCGGTGATTGCGATGTCGGCGGTACCGATCTCGAACTGGATGTCGACGCCGGTGAGCTCGAGATGGTGGCACAACGGAATCAGGTCGCTGGTGCGTTTGGCGGCCAGGATCGCGGCCACCCGCGCGGTTGCCAGGGCATCCCCCTTGGGCAGGCCGCCGGCGGATATCAGCGTGATCACCTCGGCGGTGGTGTGCAGTGTGCCCGCGGCGACCGCCGTTCGTTTGGTGACCGCCTTCTCCGACACGTCCACCATGTGCGCGGCGCCCTGCTCGTCGAGATGCGACAGCGGCTGGGAGCCTGGCACCCTGACCACGGGGTTACTTGTTGACGACGGTGACCGGGTGCAGATAGGGCAGTTCGTCGGCCGGCAGGGGGAAGGAGGTCTCCCCGAACGGTGACAACGCTCCCACGCGATCGGCGACGAGCTCGCTCACCGCGTGGTCGTCGGGGTCGGTGGTGGGCCAGCCTGGATCGACGTAGCGCCCCGTCTTGGTCTCAACAATGTCAGCCACAGCAGTCATTGTGACAGTTATGAAGAACTGGCGCGTAACGGAGGCTGTTTTACGCTGGTCGGCAATGACCAAACACACCACGGGTGTGCCCCTCGGCGCCTGGCTGGCCGACCTGCCCGATGATCGGCTGATCCGGCTGCTCGAGCTCCGGCCCGATCTCACGCAGCCGCCGCCGGGCAGCATCTCGGCGCTGGCCGCGCGCGCCCAGGCGCGCCAGTCGATCAAAGCGGCCGCTGATGACCTGGATTTTCTCCGACTCGCGGTGCTCGACGCACTGTTGACCCTGCAGGCCAATGGCCAGCCCGTCGCCTACTCCGCGCTGGTTGACCTGATCGGCAGCCGGGCCGAGGAGCCCGCGGTGGCCGCCGCCGTCGCCGACCTGCGGGACCGGGCCCTGGTTTGGGGTGACGAACTGTTGCGGGTGGCCGCCGAGGCCAGCGCCGGGCTGCCCTGGTACCCCGGGCAGGTGGTGCTGGAGGATCCGGCGGCCGACCCCACCGACATCGCCGAGCGGATCGCCCAGCTCAACGCGCCGGAGGCCGAGCTGCTGCACCGACTGCTGGAGGGCTCGCCCATCGGACGCACCCGTGATGCGGCCCCCGGCACACCCGGGGACCGGCCGGTCCAGCGGCTGCTGGCCGCCGGGCTGTTGCGGGCGGTCGACGAGGAAACGGTGATCCTGCCCAGGCAGGTCGGCCAGGTGCTGCGCGGCGACCTGGCCGGTCCGGTGCGGTTCAGCGCCCCGGACCCCTCCACCGGTGCCGCCGCCGCCCGCGCTGCCGGCGAGGCCGACGCGGCGGCCGCGGGGGCGGTGATCGAGATCCTGCACCAGGCCGAGGTCGTGATCGAGGCGCTGGGCGCGGCGCCGATCGCCGAGCTGCGCAGCGGCGGCCTGGGTGTCCGGGACCTCAAACGACTCGCCAAGACCACGGGGATCGACGAGGGCCGGCTGGGGCTGATCCTCGAAATCGTCTCTGCCGCAGGCTTGATCCACAGCGGCATCCCCGATCCGGAGCCACCGGACGGCCCCGGCGGTGCCGGCCCCTACTGGGCGCCGACGGTCGCCGCCGATCGGTTCGCGGAGGCGCCGACGGCCGAGCGCTGGCAGCTGCTGGCCGACACCTGGCTGGACCTTCCGGCCCGGCCGGGCCTGATCGGGGGCCGCAACCCCGAGGGTAAACCCTTTGGGGCACTGTCGGATTCGCTGTACTCGACGGCCGCGCCGCTGGATCGCCGACTGCTGCTGACGCTGCTGGCCGACCTGCCGCCAGGCACCGGCACCAACGCCGAGGCCGCCTCCCGCGCGATGATCTGGCGGCGCCCCCGGTGGGCAGCCCGACTGCAACCCGAACCCGTCGGCCATCTGCTCGACGAAGCGCACGCCCTCGGCGTCGTCGGCCGCGGGGCGATCAGCACACCGGCGCGGGCACTTCTGACCGGCGACACGGACACCGCGGTGGCGGCGATGACGAAGGCACTGCCCGCTCCGATCAACCACTTCCTGCTGCAGGCCGACCTCACGGTGGTGGTCCCCGGCCCGCTGACCCGCGATCTGGCCAACGAACTCGATGTGATCGCTACCATCGAATCAGCCGGGGCGGCAAGGGTTTACCGCATCAGCGAGGCATCGATCCGGCACGCCCTGGACACCGGGCGCAGCGCCGGGGTGCTGCACACGTTCTTCAAGAAACACTCCCGGACCCCGGTCCCGCAGGGGCTGGCCTATCTGATCGACGACGTGGCACGCCGGCACGGTCAGCTGCGGGTGGGGATGGCGTCGTCGTTCGTGCGCTGCGAGGATCCCGCGGTGCTGGCGCAGGCGATCGCGACGCCGGCCGCGCAGGCCCTGCAGCTGCGGCTGCTGGCTCCCACGGTGGCGGTCTCGCAGGCACCGATCGGTGAGGTCCTCACCGTGCTGCGGTCGGCGGGCCTGGCCCCGGCGGCCGAGGACTCCACCGGCGCGATCGTCGATCTGCGGACCCGTGGCGCACGGGTGCCCACTCCGCAACACCGACGGCTGCACCGGCCGACGCCGACCGCGCCCAACCGCGACACGCTGGCCGGTGTGGTGACCATGCTGCGCAAGGTGGTGACCGGGCCATTCGGCGGCGCCTCGAACAAACTCGATCCGGCGCGCGCGATGACATTGCTGCAGCAGGCCGCCCTTCAGCAGGCCGACGTGGTGATCGGTTACACCGACGCCGCCGGAGTCGCGACCCAGCGAGTGGTGTCCCCGATCAACGTGCGCGGCGGGCAGCTGGTGGCCTTCGATTCGGCCTCCGGGCGGGTGCGGGACTTCGCCGTGCACCGGGTGACCTCGGTGGTCGCCGCGAAAAGCTAGCCTTGTCAGGATCGCAAATATAGTGGTTCAGATGACCGACGGGCCGCTGATCGTCCAGTCCGACAAGACCGTCCTGCTCGAGGTGGACCATGAGCAGGCCGGCCCCGCGCGGGCGGCCATCGCCCCCTTCGCCGAGCTCGAGCGGGCTCCCGAGCACGTGCACACCTACCGGATCACGCCGCTGGCGCTGTGGAACGCCCGGGCGGCCGGCCACGACGCCGAGCAGGTGGTCGATGCCCTCGTCACCTTCTCCCGGTATGCGGTTCCGCAGCCGCTGCTGGTCGACATCGTCGACACCATGGCCCGGTACGGCCGCCTGCAGCTGGTCAAGCATCCGGCGCACGGCCTGATGCTGCTCAGCCTGGATCGCGCGGTCCTCGAAGAGGTGCTGCGGAACAAGAAGATCACGCCGATGCTGGGCGCCCGCATCGATGACGATACCGTGATCGTGCACCCGTCCGAGCGCGGCCGGGTCAAGCAGATGCTGCTCAAAATCGGTTGGCCGGCAGAGGATCTCGCCGGGTACGTCGACGGTGAGGCCCATGCGATCAGCCTCCGTCAGGACGGCTGGGAGTTGCGCGACTACCAGGAGATGGCCGCCGATTCGTTCTGGGCGGGCGGCTCGGGGGTGGTGGTGCTGCCGTGCGGGGCGGGCAAGACCATCGTCGGCGCCGCAGCCATGGCCATGGCGGGAGCCACAACGCTGATCCTGGTCACCAACACCGTCGCCGGCCGGCAGTGGAAGCGCGAACTGATCGCCCGCACATCGCTGACCGAGGAGGAGATCGGCGAGTATTCGGGCGAGCGCAAGGAGATCCGCCCGGTCACCATCGCGACATACCAGGTGATCACACGGCGCACCAAGGGCGAATACAAGCACCTCGAGCTGTTCGACAGCCGGGACTGGGGCCTGATCATCTACGACGAGGTCCACCTGCTGCCCGCACCGGTGTTCCGGATGACCGCCGATCTGCAGTCGCGGCGCCGCCTCGGCCTGACCGCCACGCTGATCCGGGAGGATGGCCGCGAGGGCGACGTGTTCTCCCTGATCGGACCGAAACGCTACGACGCGCCATGGAAGGACATCGAGGCCCAGGGCTGGATCGCGCCCGCCGAGTGCATCGAGGTCCGGGTCACGATGACCGACAACGAGCGGATGACGTACGCGACGGCCGAACCCGAGGAGCGCTACAAGTTGTGCTCCACCGCGCATTCGAAGATCGCGGTGGTCAAGTCAATCCTGGAACGCCACCCCGATGAGCCGACGCTGGTGATCGGCGCGTATCTCGATCAGCTCGACGAATTGGGAGCCGAACTGGATGCGCCGGTGATCCAGGGGGCCACCAAGAACGCCGAACGCGAAGCTCTCTTCGATGCGTTCCGACGTGGCGAGATCCGCCGGCTGGTGGTGTCGAAGGTGGCCAACTTCTCCATCGACCTACCGGAAGCATCTGTGGCCGTGCAGGTTTCGGGCACCTTCGGCTCGCGCCAGGAGGAGGCGCAGCGGCTAGGACGGCTGTTGCGACCCAAAGCCGATGGCGGCGGCGCGGTGTTCTACTCGGTGGTGGCCCGCGACAGCCTGGACGCCGAGTACGCGGCGCACCGGCAGCGCTTCCTGGCCGAGCAGGGCTACGGCTACGTCATCAAGGATGCCGACGACCTGCTGGGTCCGGCGATCTGACCTACATGCAGGCGACGGCTGCATCGAGCCAGCCGCACTGCGATTCCCCACCACCGACTGCGCGCAGCGCATCCCGGTAGTAGTCGACCTCGGCCCGGTCGGCGCACCGGCCCTCGAAGGACACCGCCTCGGTGAAATACCCCGTTGATCCCCATGAAGCGCTGACCGTCGAGCACGAACGTGCCGTAGGCGACAGAGTCGCTTTCGCCGGTTCAGGGATCGGTGTACGGCGTGAACCCCTGCATGGACGAATCCGGCAAGGCCGAGACGTAGAACTTCGCGGCCCCTTCCAGGTCGTTGTCGAAGCAGAGGCAGGGTGTGAATGTGGGGATGCTGATGTGGACTGCCACGGCGTCCGCAGTTCATCGCTTTCGGCAAAGCACATGTGGGGCGCACCCCCAAAGGGTGCGCCCCACATGTGCTTTGGTGCGTTGTGTCGATCAGTACGGCGCGATGGACACGAACCCGAATGGACTGGTCAGGTTGCTGTCGTCGGTCACCCTGACCTCGAAGCTGCGAACGACGCCCCAGGCCTGGGTCGACGACCAGGTGATTGCCTCGATCACCTGCTTGTACTGCGCCTTGGTTGCTGTCCCGGTCAGCGTCAACGTCTTGGTGCTCGAGTTGTAGCTGGCGGTGACCGGAATCCCCGCGATGCCATCGAAGTAGAGCTTGTCATTGCTCTGCGCAGACACCGTGATCTTGACGGTGGCCCCGGTCAGGTAGTCCGAGTCCAGATCGGTGATGGTTGCGCTGCTGAACAGCTTCGTCTTGGCGCCACCCAGAGATCCGCTCGGTCCCGCCGCGACCGCGATTGCCGGCGCAACCGGATTGTTGACGTTCACCGTCACCAGGCCGGTAGCGCTGTTCAGGTTTGTATCGTCAGTTACCACCACTGAGACACCACGCACCAGGGCGGCGCCCTGCGTCGCGGAGAACGTCACCGCCTTCAGCGCCTCCTCGTACTGGGCGATGGTCCCCGTCCCGGCCAGCGTCAACGTCTTCGACGCCGCATCCCAGGTCGCGGTGATCGGATTACCGTTGATTCCCGAGTAGGAAAGCATGTCCCCGCTCTGCGCCAAGGTGGAGATCGTGACCTTCGCTCCTGTCAAGACCGTCGAGTCCCCGTCGGTGATCGTCACCGAAGGAATGATCGTCGTCCCGGTCTTGCCGATGACATAGGTAGAGACACCGGCGACCGCCAAGGCCGGCGGCAGCGGGTTGGCCACCGTGGCGGTGGCCGCACCACTGAAGCCGCTGCTCAAGCCGGTGCTGTCGGTGACCGAGATCTGGAAACCACGCACCAGACCCGCACCCATGGTCGCGCTGAACGTCACCGCCTTCAGCGCCTCCTCGTACTGCG
>RRZT011014019.1_pt1 | contig 28688 bp, 24 predicted proteins | sample 2165551 | NCBI WGS metagenome assembly RRZT01 (sample SAMN10456910, study PRJNA506462) | wastewater metagenome | biome: wastewater; feature: sludge; material: wastewater sludge; isolation source: wastewater sludge with Escherichia coli K12::gfp cells carrying plasmid... | place: USA: Moscow, Idaho... | reverse complement strand
CCATCTCGAGCGCCTCGGCGAACGACTCGGCGCCGATCGGGGCGATCATGAACTCCTGAATGTCGACGTTGGAGTCGGCGTGGCTGCCGCCGTTGAGGATGTTCATCATCGGCACGGGCAGGATGTGGGCGTTCGGGCCACCGACGTAGCGGTAGAGCGGCAGGCCCGACGACTCGGCAGCCGCGTGAGCCACGGCGAGCGAGACGCCGAGGATCGCGTTGGCGCCCAGCTTGGACTTGTTCGGGGTGCCGTCGAGCTCGAGCATGGCGGCGTCGAGCAGGCGCTGCTCGACAGCCTCGAAGCCGGTGACCTCGGGGCCGATCTGCTCCTGCACGTTCTCAACGGCCTTGAGGACGCCCTTGCCGCCGTAGCGGCCCTTGTCGCCGTCGCGCAGCTCGGCGGCCTCGAAAGCGCCGGTGGACGCGCCGGACGGGACGGCCGCGCGGCCCTCCGAGCCGTCATCGAGGATGACCTGGACTTCAACGGTGGGGTTGCCGCGCGAATCGAGAATCTCGCGAGCGTCGACGAATTCGATGGTTGCCATCGTGACGGTTCCTTCCGGTTATCGAGGACTTCGTTCGTCAGCCTAGTGGAATCTGGGCCGCCGGGGGCCGGTGACCATGGACGCCGTGGGGTCCGGTTCCTGCGGCGTTAGAGGACGCGCCGAGGGCCGGCGGCCCTGGATGGGAGCCACCGGCCCTCGAACGGTTCGGCGGGTAGGGTTCAGCCGGCGGCTGGACCCGGGAGGTGGGGCGTCAGCCCTTGACCGCGCCCGCGGTGAGGCCGCGGACGAAGAAGCGCTGCAGACCGAAGAACACGAGCATCGGCAGCACCATGGACAGGAACGCTCCGGCGGTGACCAAGTTCCAGTTCTCGCCGCGGCTGCCCAGCAGGCCGGCCAAGGCCACCGTGAACACGGTGTTCTCGCCCTGACCGAGGAAGATCAGCGCGACCAGCAGGTCGTTCCAGACCCACAGGAACTGGAAGATGGCGAACGAGGCGAGCGCCGGCACCGACATCGGGATGATGAGCTGCCAGAACGTCTGCCAGTGGGACGCCCCGTCGATCTCCGCCGACTCGACGACGGACTTCGGCAGGGTCGCCATGTAGTTGCGCAGAATGTAGACCGCCAGCGGCATGCCGAAGCCGGCGTGGGCGAGCCACACGGTCGGGAACTGTCCCTGGATGCCCATGTTCTGGAACAGGATGGACAGCGGCACGAAGGCCACCTGGTTCGGGATCACGAGCAGGCCGACGATGATGATGAAGATCAGGTCGCGGCCCTTGAAGTGCATGAACGTGAACACGTAGGCGGCGAACGCGGCGATCAGGATCGGGATGATGGTCGCCGGGACGGCCACCACGAGGCTGTTCAGCAGTGCCTGACCCATCGGCACCGCGCCGGTGCTGAGAGCCTGGCTGTAGTTCTCGATCGTGATCTGCATCGGGCTGGCGAAGAAGTTCCACCACCCGTTGGCGTTGGCCTCGCTGCGCGGGCGCAGCGAGGTGATGAACAGGCCGAACGTGGGGATGAGCCACAGCACGGCGAGGATGACCACCACGGTCTCGACGAGCCACATGCCCTTGCCGGAGCCGACCGAGGCGGCCTTCTCCGATCCACGGTCGGGCTTCTTGCGCTTGGCCGGTTTGACGGCGGCGGGGGCGTCCTGCGGGGGGACGACGGCGGGCTGGCTGCTCATGCGTGGGCCTCCTGCTGACGGAACGCGCGCACCTGGTAGACGAGCACGGGGATGATGGCGACGATCAGCACGACCACGATGGCCGACGCCTTGCCCATGTCCATCTCCTTGAACATGGCGTTGTAGAAGGCGTTGCCAATCACGTCGGTGTTGAAGTTACCGTTCGTCATCGCGTAGACGATGTCGAACACCTTCATGACGCCGATCAACACGGTGATGAACACGGTGATCACGGTCGGCCACGCCTGCGGAACGATGATACGGAAGAAGATCTGCTTCTCGGTGGCGCCGTCGATGCGGCCGGCCTCGAGCGTGTCTTCGGGGACGCCCTTGATGGCCGCCGACAGCAGCACCATGGCGTAGCCGACCTGCGTCCAGATGTAGACCACCATCAGCAGGAAGGTGTTCATGCGCCAGGCCTCGACCTGGAGCCACGCCTGCGGCTCGCCGCCCATCATCACGTAGAGCTGGTTGAGCAGGCCAATCTGCGGCGAGCCGGCCGGCTTCCACTCGTAGATGAGCTTCCAGATCGTGGCGGCGCCGACCATCGAGATCGCCATCGGCATGAAAATGATCGCCTTGGCGACCTTCTCCTTCGTCGGCCCGAGCCGGTCGGCCAGGACTGCCACGATCAGGCCGAACGCCACGATGACCGCGGGGGCCACGATGATCCAGAGCACGTTGTTCCACAGCGCCGACAGGAAGAGCGGGTTGGTGAACAGCTTCTCGTAGTTGCGCAGCCCCACCGACTCGGACGAGTCGGCGTTCAGCGTGCTCGCGTAGAAGGTGGTGACTGCGGGGTAGATGAGGAACACGGTGATGGCGAGCAGCGCCGGCAGCAGCAGGGCGTACGGCTTGAGCCGCGTCTCCCACTTCTTGGGCAGCAACTCGCACAGCTTGTTCAGCACCCAGAACAGGACGATGGCGCCGAGGACGCCGACGACGACGGCCCCCAGCGCGTAGAGGACTTTCTCCATGGAGTTTCCTTCCGTTCGCGGGTGTGGCCCACGGGGGTCCGTGGGCCACACCTACTCACATGAGAATCAGGCCGGCCAGGCGGCGTCGATGGTCTTCAGCGTGGCGTCCAGATCGGAGTTGCCGGAGGTGTAGGACACCATGCCCTTCCAGAACGAGCCCGAGCCGACAGCGCCGGGCATCTGGTCGGAGCCGTCGAAGCGGAACACGCTCGCACCGTGGATGGCCGACACGACGTCCTGCAGCACCTTGTTCGGGTACTTCGACTTGTCGAAGCTCTTCAGCGGCGACAGCCAGGCGCCGGTCTTGACCTGCTCGGTGCCGAACTCGGGGTCACTGGTCATGAAGGCCATGACCTTCTTGACGTTGGAGTCGTTCTTGGTGAACGCGGCCGCGAGGTCACCGCCGCCCAGCACCGGGTTCTGACCGGTGACCGACGGGGTCATGAAGAAGCCGACCTGGGTGTCGAGCTTGGTAAACACGTCGTCGGGGAAGAAGCCCTTCTGAGTGATGAAGTTGCCCTGCTTGCCGAGGTAGCACTTCGGCGTGGCGTCGAACATCGGGTTGAGCGCCTGCGCGAAGGCGTTCGACGGAGCGTTCTTGATGCCGCCATACACGTTGCCGTCGGTCATCAGCAGCTGGTTGTAGATGTCGAACGCCTTGCGGATCTCGGGGCTGTCGAACTTGATCTCGCCCTTGACCCACTTGTCGTAGACCTCGGTGCCGCCGGTCTGCAGGACGTAGTCCTCGATCCAGTCGGTGGCCGGCCAGCCGGTCGCCGAGCCCGAGCCCATGCCGTAGCAGAACGGGGTGCCGCCGTCGGACTTGATCTTGGTGACCAGGGCGAGCAGCTCGTCCTGCGTCTTCGGCACGGTGTAGCCCTTGGCCTCGAAGGCGGGCTTGTTGTACCAGTAGAAGCTCTTGCCGTTCATAGCCATCGGCAGGCCGTATTCCTTGCCGTCGTACATGCCGGCCTCGAGGAAGCCGGGCACGATATCGGCCTTGACCTTGGCCAGGTCGACGAGCGAGGACGCCTCGGCCAGCTTGCCGGCCTTGGCCTGGGCCTGCAGGATGCCGGGCTGCGGGAAGATCGCGATGTCCGGCGCGTTGCCCGAGGCGACCTTGGTCTGGATCATCTCTTCGAAGCTGTCGGACTGCACAAACGCGATCTTCACGCCGTTGGCGGCAGCCCACTTGTTCATGTCGGCCTGGAAGGCCTTCGACTGGTCGCCCGAGAAGGCGTACATCACGGTGACCTCCGCCTTGGCGGTCTCCGGTCCGGCAGAGGTGGCGGCCGGCTTGTTGGCCGACAGGCATCCGGTGGTCAGCAGGCCGACGGCGGTGAGGGCCGCCGCGATCCTGATGGGCTTGAAGTGCATCGTTGCTCCTTAGTGAAAACGAACAGCACATCACCTGCGACATGCGTGCTAAAGATTAACCATGAGGCCGCGAAGGCGTCTCGTCAAGGGTTGGGACCCCATGTCTTCACAACGGTGCACGTGGGCATCAGGCTCCCGTGAAGTGGTGGGCCGTTCGCCCGTGCCCCGTCCGGGTCAGCCGTCGAGGTGTGCCTCGAGGCGCCGCAGGGCGTCGCGGGTGGCCTGGTCGGCGTCCACTCCTGAGGCCTGCGCCCGGCTGACAAGGGCGAGGACGCCCTCGCCCACCTGGGCCGCCGTGACGGCGGCGTCCGAAAGATCGAGTGGGACGCCGTGGGCGCGCCCCCGCGACACGACCTTGCCGGCGCGGGCCAGGGTGTCGAGCGGACGCGGGATGCCCTCGATCGGGCTGCGGCGTCCCTTCTCTCGCTGCTTGTTCTGCTCCCACGAGGCGTTGAGGTCGTCGGGCACCTCGCCGTCGCCGAAGACGTACGGGTGGCGGGCGATGAGCTTGTCGGCGATGCCGCGGGCAACGTCGTCGATGTCGAAGCGGCCCTCCTCGGCGGCGATCTCGGAGTGGAACAGCACCTGCAGCAGCAGGTCGCCCAGTTCTTCGACGAGGTGGTCGTCGTGGTCGGGGTCTTCGATGGCCTCGACGACTTCGGCGGTCTCCTCGACCAGGTAGGTGACGAGCGAGCGGTGGGTCTGCTCGGCGTCCCAGGGGCAGCGGGCGCGCAGCTCGTGCATCACCCCGATGAGCCGGTCGACCTCGGGGTGCGGCCCGCCCACGTCAGCCGTTGGACGCCGGCGCGGCCGCCGACAGGCTGCCGCTGGTGCCGGAGACGGCGACCTTTGCCTTGTCCCAGGTGCCGTAGCGGGGGTTCAGTTCGATGTCGAGCTTGCCGGCCTCGACCGGGAACTTGTCGCCGAGCTTGCTGCCCACGATCTGGACGCGGGCCGCCGCCTCGGCGAGCTTCTTGCCTTCGGGGCCGGCGGCGAGCAGCGGGGTGAGCTGCATGCCCGCGATGGCCTTGTCGAGGGAGGCCTGGTCAGTGGCGATGCCGTCGCGGGCCCCGAGCTGGCGGGCGATCTGGTCCTGGATCAGCACCGTCACCACCGACAGCCGGGCCTCGTCAGGCTTGAGGCTGGCGGCCTGGACGTACGCCTGGTGGGCGGTCTCGACCGTGGCCTCGGGCAGCCGGACGCCTTCGACGATCGCCGCGTCGCCGGGCGAACCGGAGCATCCGGTGAGGCTGATCGCTGCCACGATCAGCACCGTCGCCGCCATGCGTGCCTTCTTCATCGCCACTCCCCTTCAGGTCGTTTCGGCATCGATCCTAACCCCTGGCCGACGGCGGCCGGACTCACGGCGTCCTCATGACCGAGACCGGGTCGAGCGCGGCGCCGTAGCTGGCCGGGGCCACCGCGGCCAGTGCCGCGGTCAGGGTGGCGAGGGTGGCGACCGCGATGGTGAAGTCGAGCGCGACCGTCATGCCGAAGGCGGGCCCGGACAGCCAGGCGATGGCCGACCCCAGCACCGCGCCGGCGAACGCCGGGATCAGCGAACGGAGGGTGACCAGCGTCGTCAGGTCGGCGCGGGTGGCGCCGAGGGTGCGGCGGCGTCCGAGATCGCGGCGGCGCACCAGCACATCGGACAGCACCACGGCCCCGACGTAGAGCCCGCCTGCCCCGAGGATCAGCAGCATCAGCGATCTTCCGAAGCCGGCGAGTTGGGTGTCGACGGTTCCGCTCAGGGCAGCCATGCCGACGGGTGATTCGACTGCGACCTGGGCGGGGTCGGACGGGGCGAGGATGGACAGGACGGCCGTCTGGGTGGCGGGTGCGGCCGCGATCGTGCGGAGCACGACGCGGAGTTCGGACGCGCTGGGTGCGGTGCTCGCGTTGACGACGGCGCTGGTGGCGAGGTCGTCGAATCCGGGGCGGGCGCGGTATTCGCCGACGACGGGGTACTGGGTGGTGCCCGCGGCGAGATTGCCGACGGGTCGACCAGACCGGCCCGCTCCGGGCTGTCGCCGAGACGAGCGCCTCGCCCGGCTGCGGCCAGCGTCCCCTGACGAGGGTGACGGCGCCGCTCGTGCCGCCGACGATCGGCCAGGTCGTGATGAGCTGGCCGCCGGGGCCGATGCGGCCGTTGACGGCGTCGAACGGCAGGCCGACGGCGACGGCCGCGTCGACGGTGTCGAGGGCCTCGACCACGCTGCGGGCGCGGGGGTTGATGAAGCCGAGGGCGCGTTGCGGACGCCAGTGCTTCGGCCAGCAGGGCTGCGAGTCTCATAGCGTTCAGCACCTCGTCGGCGCGGTCGATGACGAACGGGTCGTGGGAGGCGATGACGACGGTCTGACGGCGCTCGTGGGCCACGGTTTCGAGGCGTCGAGCACGAGGGCGGCGTTGTCGCGGTCGAGGTTGCCGGTGGGCTCGTCGGCGAGCACGAGTCGGGTTCGTTCATCAGGGCCCGGCACATGGCGACCCGCTGGGCCTGGCCGCCGGACACCTCGCCGGGGCGGTGGTCGGCGCGGTGGCCGAGGTCGAACTGGCGCAGGAGTTCGTGGGCTCGTCCGCGCAGGTCTCGGGCGGTGCCGCCCGCGTACAGTCCGGGTTCGACGACGGCGTCGATGACGGTGCGCGACGGGTCGAGCTCGGAGTCCTGGAAGACGAATCCGATGCGGTGGGCACGAAGGCGCGAGCGTGCGGCGTCCGGGAGTGCCGAGCCGGGGCGTCCGTCGACGCTGACGTGGCCCTGGGACGGGGTCAGCATCAGGCCGAGGATGTAGAGCAGGGTGGATTTGCCGCGTCCGGATTGACCGGTGATCACGGTGACTCGCCCGGTCGGGAAGGTGTGGGTGAGCCCTGCGAAGAGTTCGTCGGCGCCGCGCCGGTATCGGAAGCGCAGGTCGGCGACGGCGAGGCTGCCGCGGCTCTCGCCGGTCATCGCGAGGGGGTGGCGGTGGGTGCCGGAGACGCCGGGGTGGCGCCGCCGGGGGTGGCGGCAAACACCTGGACGTGGTCGCCGACGTTGACCCCGTCGACGACGGCGACGCCGTCCTGGGAGCCACGCACCTTGACCGTGCGCGGCGTCCGGGCGCCAGCCTGGTCGACCACGACGACGGTGGTGGTGCCGTCGGCCTGGGTGGACACGGCGGCGACGGGGACGCCGGGGCCGCTGACGGGCGGCACGAGTGAGACGCGGGAGAGCAGGAAAGGTTCCTGGGTGCCGGTCGGCAGGGTGTCGCACCGTCGGCGAGTTCAACGGCGGAACCACAGGGCGCGGAGCCGCACAGCCCGCCAGTAGCACGACGAGAAGAACCGCCGTCCCCCTGCTCGCCCAGAAATTCCCCACCCTCAGCCCCACATCTCTTCGACGCGCGGATACTGCGGGCAGGCGGCCCACAGTTCCCGACGAGCCTCTACGGTCCGGACCTTGAGGTCCACCTCGGCCACCGGATCCCAGTCACTGCTCACGTTCTGCATGGCCAGACCCACGTAGGTTTCGCGCGACGGCGGCGCCGACACGTCGAAACCACGGCCCTTGAGACAGGGAGTCAGCCACTCCACTTGATAGTCATATAAGACACCCCACTGATCCGCCGTCCACTTCAACAGGAATCGCGGATGCATGGTGTACTTGGACGTACATTCGAAATCGGCGAGATTGTAGGCACTCGCCTGCGCCGGCGATATCCCATCGGGATACTCCAAACCGCTGCCGTACCCGATCACATTGAAACCCTCAGCACGCAGGCAGGACGCCACCGTCGGCCCAAAGTCCTGCATGGTGGTCCAGCGCACCAGAGCGATCTTCGGCGGATCCTTCAGCTTGTACGACTGGGCCTGCCGGGCAAGCCTCTCAGCGCGCAGGCTGGCCGCATCGGCTTCGCTCAGGGACGGATGGGCGATCGGCTTCGCCGGCTTCCACTCCTCGTGCGCTGCCAGCACACCCTAGGAGGGAGTTGGGACGCTCTGCACCACGCGTCCTGTCAGCAACGCTGCGCTGAACACAGCCAAGGCTGCCCAACCGGTCACATGGGTGGGGTACACATCCCACCGCTCACCGACAGGTCAGGCCCCGTCGAAGCCGTGGTGGCCACGTTCCACCGCGATCGGGTGCGCTTCATGGTCCCCACCTTCCAGAAGTGGTTTGGTAGCGGCAACGTAGCACGGGATCGTGGCCTCCGGGGCCGGATTCTCGAAGAAGTCCGACCGGCCGCGGCGTGGCCCCCGGCCCTCAGAGGTCGACCGGGGCAGAGCCTGCGGCGTCCGAGCTTGCCAAGAGGCTCTCTCAGCCGAAGATGGCCTTCACCGCGGCGGTCGCCCAGGCGAGCAGTTCGGCGTCCTTGATGGCGACACCGCCCACCGGGCGGGTCATCGGACGCGGCAGCAGCACCTGGCCGGCGGCCTTGCGGAATTGCGCGCCCGGGTAGAGGCGCGCCATCCGCATCTGGCGCGAGTCGGGCAGATCATTTGCCGGGGAGAATCGGATGTGCTGGCCTGCCGTGATCACCTCCGTGAGTCCGACGCTGCGGCACAACAGGCGGAAGCGAGCCACCTCGATCAAGGCCTCCACCGGCGGCGGCGGCGTCCCGTAACGGTCGACGAGCTCGTCGCGCACCGCCGCAAGGGCCGTCTCGTCGCGCACCTGCGCCAGCCGCTTGTACATCTCGAGCCGCAGCCGCTCCGACTCGACGTAGTCGGTCGGCAGGTTCGCCTCGACGGGCAGCTCGATCTTCATGTCGGGCTCGGGGGTGGCGTCCTCGCCCTTGAAGTCGGCGACGGCCTCGCCGACCAGCCGCACATACAGGTCGAAGCCGACATCGGCGATGTGCCCCGACTGCTCGCCGCCCAGCAGGTTGCCGGCGCCGCGAATCTCCAGATCCTTCATGGCGATCGCCATGCCGGCGCCCAGGTCGGTGTTCGCCGCCATCGTCGCGAGCCGGTCGTGGGCCGTCTCGGTCAACGGCTTCTCGGGCGGATACAAGAAGTAGGCGTAGCCCCGCTCCCGGCCGCGGCCGACGCGCCCCCGCAACTGATGCAACTGGCTCAGCCCCATCAGGTCGGCACGCTCGATCAGCAGCGTGTTCGCCGTCGAGATGTCGAGGCCCGCCTCGACGATCGTGGTGCACACCAGCACGTCGGCGCGGCGCTCCCAGAAGTCAACCATCACCTGCTCCAGGGCATGCTCGTTCATCTGGCCGTGCGCCACCGCGACCCGGGCCTCGGGCACCATCTCACGGATGCGCGCCGCCGTCTTCTCGATGCTCTGGACGCGGTTGTGGATGTAGAACACCTGACCCTCGCGGGCCAGCTCGCGGCGGATCGCCGCCCGCACCTGGCCCTCCTCCCACGGGCCGGCGAACGTCAGCACCGGGTGCCGCTCCTCCGGAGGCGTAGTGATGACGCTCATCTCGCGAATACCGGTGACCGCCATCTCGAGCGTCCGCGGAATCGGCGTCGCCGACATGGCCAGCACGTCGATGTTGAGGCGCAGCTTCTTCAACGCCTCCTTGTGCTCGACGCCGAAACGCTGCTCCTCGTCGATGATCACCAGGCCGACGTCCTTGAACTGCACCTGATCGGACAGCAGCCGGTGCGTCCCCACCACCACGTCGATCGACCCGTCGGCCAGACCCTCGACCGTCTTCTTCGACTCCGCGGCCGACTGGAACCGGCTCAACGGCGCCACCGTGACCGGGAAGCCCGCGTAGCGGTCAGCGAACGTCGCGTAGTGCTGCTGCACCAGCAGCGTCGTCGGCACCAGCACCGCCACCTGCTTGCCGTCCATCACCGCCTTGAACGCCGCCCGCACCGCGATCTCAGTCTTGCCGTAGCCGACGTCGCCGCAGATCAGCCGGTCCATCGGCACCACCTGCTCCATGTCGGCCTTCACCTCGGTGATCGCCGCGAGCTGGTCCGGCGTCTCGACGTAACTGAAGGCGTCCTCTAGCTCACGCTGCCACACCGTGTCCGGGGTGAACGCGTGCCCGCGCGACGCCTGCCGGGCCGCGTACAGCTTGATCAGCTCGGCCGCGATCTGCCGCACCGCTTTGCGGGCGCGGCTCTTGCGGGCCGACCAGTCGGCGCCGCCGAGCCGGTCCAGGCTCGGCATCTCGCCGCCCACGTAGCGGGTGATCTGGTCGAGCTGATCCATCGGAATATAGAGCCGGTCGCCCGGCTGGCCCCGCTTGCTGGGGGCGTACTCGATGACGAGGTAGTCGCGGGTCGCGCCGCCCACGGTCCGCTGCACCATGTCGACATAGCGACCTACCCCGTGGGTGTCGTGCACGACGTGATCGCCCGACGTCAGCTCGAGCGGGTCGATGGTGTTGCGGCGCCGGGCCGGCATCTTGCGTGCGCTCTTGTCGACGTCACGCTGCCCCGACAGGTCGCCGGTCGACAGCACCAGCAGCTTGATCGCGTCGACCCGGAAGCCGTGGGTGACGCCCGCGACGACCACCTCGACGCGTCCGGCCAGGTCATGCTCGGCGAGCAGCTCGGCCAGCCGCGACGCCCGCCCCTGCCCGTCGGCGACCACGATCACCGTCCAGCCGTCGGCGACGGCCTCGGCGATCGCGTCGATCGCGCGCTGGGTGTCCCCGCGGTACGACTCGATCTCGGACGCGGCCACGCGCCTCGACTCCGGATCCTCGGCGAAGGCCGACAGCGTCCACCAGTCGACGCCACGCTCCAGCGCGCCGGTGCGCACCTCGCCCAGCGTCCGATAGGCGGACGCCGCGAGGTCGATGGGTGCCCGGCCGCCCTCGGCGGCCGCCGCCCAGGACGCCGCCAGGAACTCCTGGCTGGTGGCGTGCAGCTCGAGGGCGCGAGCGCGGACCCGCTCGGGGTCGCTGACCAGCACCAGAGAATCGGGCGGCAGCAGGTCGGTGAGCATCTCAAGCCCGTCGACGAGGGCGGGCGCGAGGGCCTCCATGCCGTCGACGGCGTGGCCGTTCGCCACGCGCTCGAGCAGCTCGCGCACCTGCTGCGGCATCGCCGGGTCGGACGCCAAACCCGCGGCCCGGGCCCGCACCTCGTCGGTGAGCAGCATCTCGCGGCACGGCGACGCGACGACCTCGGGCAGGGTCACCTCGAGCGAACGCTGGTCGGCGACCCCGAACGGGCGGATCTCGTCGACCGTGTCGCCGAAGAAATCGACGCGCACCGGGTGTTCGAGGGTGGGCGGGAACAGGTCGACGATGCCGCCGCGCACGGCGAACTCGCCGCGGCGCTCCACGAGGTCGACGCGCACGTACGCGGCGTCCACCAGCGCGGACGCCACGTCGGCCGGGTCGACCTCGTCGCCCACAGCGAGCCGCACCGGACGCAGCTGACCCAGCCCACGGACCTGCGGCTGCAGCAGCGCCCGGACCGGCGCCACCACGACCCGCGGGGCGGGCAGCTCGGAGGTGCCGGCGAGTCGACGCAGGACGTCGAGGCGGCGTCCGACCGTGTCGGAGCGTGGCGACAGCCGCTCGTGGGGCAGCGTCTCCCACGCCGGGTAGTAGGCGACCTGCTGCTCCCCCACCAGCGACGACAGCGACTCGGTGATCGCTTCGGCCTCACGGTAGGTCGAGGTCGCCACCAGCACGGTTCGATCGGTGGACGCCACCAGGGCACCCACGAACAGGGGTCGCATCGCCTCGGGGATCATCACGTCGAGCGTGTCGGGCACCCCGGAGCGCGCGGCGCCCAGAAGCTCGGAAACGACGGGATCGGAGGCGACCAGGCTCAGCAGCCGGTCAGAAGTCACGCCCACCATCCTAGGTGCGTCGTCGGGGTGGTCCGGTCAGGAGTTGAACCGGCTCTGCGCGTCGGGCAGGGGGTGCGTCACCAGATACTCGACCGCGTCGGCGGCGCGGCCGACCTCAAGGGCGAGCTCCTCGCGCTGGGACGCCGGGACGTTGCTGAGCACCCAGTCGGCGGGCTCCTGGCGACCCGGGGGGCGTCCGATGCCGACCCGGACACGGTAGAAGTCGCCGGTGCCGAGCACGCGACGAATCGACTTCAGCCCGTTGTGGCCGTTGTCGCCGCCGCCGAGCTTGAGCCGCAGTTGACCCGGGTCGATGTCGAGCTCGTCGTGCACGACGATCACGTGGTTGGCCGGCACCTGGTGGAACGCCGCCACCTTGCCCACGGCCGCCCCCGACTCGTTCATGTAGGTGAGCGGCTTCACCAGCACGACGCGTTCGGCGTCGGCACCGACACCGCCGATACCGGACGCCGTGACCCGCGTCGTCGCCGTCTCGGCCCGCATGCCGCGCGGCATCTGGAACGGCGTGCGGGCCCGGGACGCCAACTCGTCGGCCACCATGTGGCCGACGTTGTGGCGGTGGTGGGCGTAGGTCGGGCCCGGATTGCCGAGCCCGACCACGAGCCACGTGGACAAGGACTACTCCTCGTCGGCCTTGTCGGCGTTCTCGGACGCCTCCTCGGCAGCAGCCTCGTCGCCCTCGCCCGGGGCGGCCAGCTCGGCCTCGAGCTCCTCCTCCGAGATCGGCGCGGCGATCGACAGCATCAGGTCGTCGGGCTCACCCGGGAACACGGCGCCCTCGGGCAGGACGAGATCCTTGGCGAAGATCTGGTCACCTACGGCCAGCTCGGCCACGTCGATCTGGATCTCGGACGGGATGTTGGTGGCCTCGACCAGCAGCGCGATGGACTGCTGATCGGTGGTGACGATGCCTTCCTTGAGGTCGTCGCCGCCGACGATGACCAGCGGCACCTCGACGGTGACCTTCTCGCCGCGACGGACGATGACCAGGTCGACGTGCTCGATGAAGCCCTTGATCGGGTCGCGCTGAACTTGCTTGGGCAGCGCGAGCTGCGCCTTGCCGCCGTCGATGACGATCGACAGCAGCGCGTTGGCGGTGCGCAGCGCGAGCAGCGTGGCGTGGCCCGGAAGCGTGATGTGGACGGGGTCGGTGCCGTGGCCGTACATGACGGCGGGCACCTGGTCGGCGCGACGGATGCGGCGGGCAGCGCCCTTGCCGAACTCGGTACGCGAGACGGCTTCGAGCTTGATCTCGTTGGACATGGGGTCTCCTCAACCTTGCGAAACGGGGGCTGGCAAGGGAGCACCCTGTCGATCACGGGACCGACCGGTCCCCTCGCCAAGCAACCGCAACAGGGTACCCCAGAGGCTCGGTCGAACACACATCCGCGCACGGGCGGGCGGCGTCCGGGCTGCGAGTGCGGCGGACGCCGACGCACGACGTGCGCCCGGTGCGGCGCGGCGTCCGGCTCAGAGGTGGTGGCCGTCGAACAGCGACGTGACCGACCCGTCGGTGAACACCTGCTCGATCGCCTGGGCGATCAGCGGCGCCACCGACAGCACGGTGAGCTTCGGGATGTTGACGCCGTCGCTGATCGGCAGCGTGTTGGTGACGATGACCTCTTCGAACGCCGACGCGTTGAGCCGCTGCGCGGCCGGGCCCGACAGCACCGGATGCGTGGCGGCCGCAATGACGGCCTTGGCGCCGTGATCCTTCAGGGTCTGCGCCGCGAGGCAGATGGTGCCCGCGGTGTCGATCATGTCGTCGACCAGCAGGCAGACTCGACCCTCGACGTCGCCGACGACCTCGCCGACGGCGACCTCGTTAGCCCGGTTCGGGTCGCGGCGCTTGTGGATGATGGCCAGCGGGGCACCCAGGTAGTCGGTGTAGGCGTCGGCGAGGCGGACACGGCCTGCGTCGGGCGAGACGACCGTCATCTCTTCGAGCGGATAGTTCTTCTGGATGTAGTCGACCAGCACCGGCAGCGCCAGCAGGTGGTCGACCGGGCCGTCGAAGAAGCCCTGGATCTGCGAGGCGTGCAGGTCGATCGACATCAGCCGGTCGGCGCCGGCGGTCTTGTACAGATCGGCGACCAGACGCGCCGAGATCGGCTCGCGGCCGGCGTGCTTCTTGTCCTGGCGTCCGTAGGGGTAGAAGGGCGACACCACGGTGATGCGCTTGGCCGAGGCCCGCTTGAGCGCGTCGATCATGATGAGCTGCTCCATCAGCCACTCGTTCACCGGCGCCGGATGGCTCTGGATCACGAAGGCGTCGGCGCCGCGCACCGACTCCTCGAAGCGCACGTAGATCTCGGAGTTGGCATACGTCACCTGCCGGGTCGGCACCAGCTCGACGCCGAGCAGGTCGGCCACCTCTTCGGCCAGCTCGGGGTAGGCGCGCCCCGTGCACAGCATCAGGGTCTTCTCGCTGGACCTCTTCTTACCGGTCACTCGGTGTCTCCTGCGTCGGCTCCATCGTCGGTCGCGTTCATCGCGTCCTGCGCAGCCTGCCACGTTTTCGTGTCGCCGCGCTTGCGCTCGACCCAGCCGGGATGGTTCGTCTGCCGGCTGCGGGCCACCCCGAGCTCGCCCGGGCCGACGTCGCGGGTCACCGTCGAGCCGGCTGCGACGTAGGCGCCGTCGGCGATCGTGACGGGCGCGGTGAGCACCGAATCGCTGCCGACGAAACTGTGCTTGCCGACGTGCGTGACGTGCTTGTGGACGCCGTCGTAGTTGGCGAAGATCGTGCCGGCCCCGATGTTGGCGCCCTCGCCGATGACGGCGTCGCCGCAGTAGGTGAGGTGCGGCACCTTGGCCCCAGGCCCGATCTTGGCGTTCTTCGTCTCGACGAACGCCCCGATCTTGCCCTTCGCCGCCAGCTCCGTGCCCGGACGCAAGTACGAGAACGGGCCCACCGTGGCGTTCTCGCCGATCACGGCCAGCGAGCCGTGGGTGCGGATCACCGTCGCGCCCGCCTTCACCTCGACGTCGCGCAGCGTGGTGTCGGGGCCGATCGTCGCGCCGGTCTCGATCGTGGTCGCGCCCTCGAGCTGGACGCCGGGCAGGATCGTGACGTCCTGGGCCAGGTCGACGGAATCCTCGATCCAGGTGGTGAGTGGATCGATGATGGTGACGCCGGCCGCCATCCACTTCTCCAGGATGCGGTCGTTCGCCACCCGCGACAGCCGAGCGAGCTGACGGCGGTCGTTGACACCCTCGGTCTGCACGACATCATCGAGCACCTCGGTGCCGACGAAGCGACCCACCGAGCGGGCGTAGGTGATGACGTCGGTGAGGTACAGCTCACCCTGGGCGTTCTCGGTGTTCAGCGACGCCAACCCGTCGCGCAGCACGTCGGCCTGGAAGACGTAGATGCCAGAGTTGATCTCGGTGACGGCCGCCTGCTCGGGCGTGCAGTCCTTCTCTTCGACGATGCGCGCCACCTGGACGCCGTCGGGATCGCGCACGATGCGTCCGTAGCCGGTCGGGTCGTCGAGCAGCGAGGTGAGGATCGTCACCGCGTCGCCGTTGGAGCGGTGCCGCGCCACCAGCGCCTGCAGTGTCTCGCCCGACAGCAGCGGCACGTCGCCCATCGTGACGACGACCTCGCCCTGCACGTCGGGGATGCTCGCCAGGCCCGAACGGACGGCATCGCCCGTGCCGTTCTGCCGCTCCTGGGCGGCCACGATCACGTTGGGCGCGAACTCGCGCAGATGCGCCTCGACCTGCTCGCGCTGGTGCCCCACCACGACGACGAGCCGGTCGGGGTGGACACCCTCGGCGGCGTCCACCGCATAGCTCAGCAACGAACGCCCCGCCACCTGGTGCAGCAGCTTCGACATGCTCGACTTCATGCGGGTGCCGGCGCCTGCGGCGAGGACCACGACCGCCGCAACTCCGCCGGCCTCGGGCTGACTGCTCATCATCTCTCCCCTGTGCTGAGGTGTATCGCTCCCCGGGTAGGAGTCGAACCTACGTCGCTGATCCTGATTCAAAGTCAGGCGGGCCCTGCCGACAGACCAACCGGGGATTGACCCTGACGGGCCACGTCGAGTCTATTGTCGACGCGGCTCGGGCGCACACCGAATGGGTGGACGGCCACCCGTGATGACAGACTAGGCCTTGTGAGCCCCACTCCATCCGTCTCAGAGCGCGCCCGGCACGGCCGCGTCCGAATGACGAGGGCTGAGCGGCGGGAGCAGTTGATCGAGGTGGCTCGGGCCCTGTTCGCCGAGCGCGGACTCGACGGCACCTCGGTCGAGGAGATCGCCACCCACGCCCAGGTCAGCAAGCCGGTCGTGTACGAACACTTCGGCGGCAAAGAGGGTCTGTACGCCGTCGTCGTCGACCGCGAGGTGCGCTCGCTCCATGACGCGATCCACGCGGCGATCACCACCCCGCACACCGACCCGCGCGCGCTGATCGAGCTCGGCACGCTGGCCCTGCTCGACTACATCGAGTCGAACACCGATGGTTTCCGCATCCTGTCGCGCGACTCGTCGCCGTACTCCACGGCCGGCAGCTACCAGACGATCCTGTCGAGCGTGGTGGGCCGCGTCGAGGGGCTGCTCGCCGACCAGTTCGGACGCCGCGGCTACGACCGCGATGTCGCACCCCTCTATGCGCAGATGCTCGTCGGGCTCGTGGCGCTCGCCGGGCAGTGGTGGATGGACGCCCAAGGCACCACCACCATGGACAAGCCGGCCGTCGCCGCGCACCTGGTGAACCTGGCCTGGAACGGCATGCGCCACCTGCAGCCGGCGCCGACGCTGCGCGTCCAGTCGGACGCCGCGTCCAAGCCCGGCGGCACCCGCCCGGCGGAGCGGCCCACGGCGTCCACGGACGCCGACACCACCGACGAAACGAACGAAGAGGACTGACACCGTGCGACCTGTGCTGGGATCCCGCGCGTCCGTGGGCGCTGTCGTGACCTGGTTCCTGTACAACGGCCTCGTCATGGGGCTGTGGATGGCCGCGATCCCCGCCCTCAAGCTGCGCGCCGGGGTGAACGCCGCCACCTTCTCGATCGCGCTCGTGTCGATGGGGCTCGGCGCCATCGCCTCGATGCAGGTGTCGGCGCGACTCGTCGAACGGCTCGGCACCCGGCGCATCTGCCTGATCATGTCGGGCTTCCTGATGGTGGGCATCCTCGCCGTCGGCTTCGCGCCGAACATGGGGTGGCTGGTGGCCGCCGCCGTCATCGTCGGCATCGGGCAGGGCGGCCTCGACGTCGCGATGAACGCGCTCGGCGTCCAGGTGGAGGCGGCCCGGCCCAAGCCGGTGATGAGCGCCTTCCACGCCATGTGGTCGATCGGCAACGTCACCGGCGCCGGACTGATGCTGCTGGTCGCCAACACCATCGGAGTCACCTGGCCCGACACCGTCGTGCTGGCGTCGTGCATCTTCGCGGCGCTGATCGGCTTCGCAGCGGTCGGGCTCGGCCTGCGCCTCACCCCCGACGCGGTGCCCGAGAAGGCGGCAGAGGTGTCCGAGGGTGGACGCCGCATCCCGCGTGCCGCGTGGATCCTCGGCCTGATGGCCATCGCGTTCGGCCTCGGCGAAGGCACTGCCATGGACTGGTCGGGCCTGCACATCTCGAAGGTCGCCGGTGTGGCGCCCAACGACGCCGGTATCGCCGTGGTCGTGGTGGCCTCGTTCATGGTGGCGATCCGACTGCTCGGCGACCGTCTCGTGGCCCGGTTCGGTCGCCGCGCGGTGGTGCGCTTCGGCGGGGTGTGCGCGGCCGCGGGCTACGTGGTGACGGTGTTCGCCACTCCCCTGCCGCTGCTGCTGACCGGCTGGGCGCTCGTCGGGCTCGGCATCGGGCTGATCGCGCCGCAGGTGTACGCCGTCGCCGGGCACAGCTTCGGCCCGCGCGGGCTGGCGACCGTGGTGACGTTCGGCTACGCGACGTTCCTCGCCGGGCCGGCCATCACCGGCTCGCTGATCGAACTCTTCGGCATCCAGCACGCCATGGTGCTGCCGGCCGTGCTGCTGCTGGGGCTACCGTTCCTGGCCTCGGTCATGCCCGACCCTGCAGCCGCGCCCCGGGAACAGGACCCGACACCCGCCTGACCGCCCGGCACAGCCCGAGGTTGCTGAGTCCGACCGACAGGTCGATCGCGGCCGACTCCGACACCGCGAGGAAGGCGACCGTCGGACCCGAACCCGACAGCAGCGAACCCAACGCGCCGAGCTCCAGGCCGGCGTCCAGCAGCGGACGCAGCGCCGGGCGCAGCGCGATGGCCGGCGCCTCCAGGTCGTTGACCAGCGCGGCACCGAGCGCGGCCGGATCGCCGGACGCCAGCGCCTCCAGGACCGCCACCGGCACCTCAGGGGGTGGCGCGTCGGGGGTGAGCTGGTCGAACGTGCGGAACACTTCCGGCGTCGAGAGCTGGAACTCCGACAGCGCCAGAACCCAGTGGTGGACGCCGCGGCTGAGCACGGGCACCAACACGTCACCGCGTCCGGTACCCAGAGCGTTCTGCCCGACGAGCCCGAAGGGCACGTCGGCGCCAAGCTGGCGTCCGAGACGGACGAGCTCGTCGAGAGGGACGTCGAGGTCCCACAGCACGGAGCAGGCCAGCAGGGCACCCGCCGCGTTCGACGAGCCGCCGGCCATGCCACCGGTGACGGGGATCGACTTGCGGATGTGGATCTCGCAGCCGTGCCGATCGGGCGACCCGTGGGTGAGGGTCAGTAGCCGGGCAGCCCGGACAGCGAGATTGCTCTGATCGGTCGGCACCAGGTGGGCCTGCTCGCCGCTGCACGTCACCGAGAAGACGCCGCCCGGGGCCCAGCGCACCGACACCTCGTCGTGGATCGACACCGCCTGGAAGACCGTGGCGAGCGGGTGATAGCCGTCGTCGTCGACGCCGCCGACCTTGAGGGCGAGGTTGATCTTGCCGGGCACGCTGACCCGGATCCAGTCGTCGTCGCGGCTCACGGCCGGGCCCTCCCGTCGAGTTGTTCGGCGATGCGGGCGAAGTCGACCACATCGAGCACCTCGCCCCGCGCCTGCGGGTCGACGCCGGCCGCCCCGAGCGCCTCGGACGCCGCTGCCGACGACCCGAACAGCCCGGCCAGGGCGGCGCGCAGCATCTTGCGACGCTGCGCGAACGCGGCGTCGATCACGGCGAACACGAGCCTTCTGGACGCCGTCGTGGCCGGCGGGTCGCGGCGCTCGATGCGCACCAGACCGGAGTCGACGTTGGGGACCGGCCAGAAGACCGTCGGCGGGACGGTGCCCACGCGGGTGGCGGCTGCGTACCAGGCCATCTTCACGCTCGGGACGCCGTAGATGCGCGATCCCGGGGCGGCGGTGAGCCGGTCGGCAACCTCGAGCTGCACCATGACGAGGCCGCGGGTCCAGTCGGGGAAGCGTTCGAGCAGGTGGAGCAGCACCGGGACGCTGACGTTGTAGGGCAGGTTCGCCACCACGGCGGTCGGCGTCGGGCCGGGCAGCTCGTCGACCTGGAGGGCGTCGGCGTTCACGACGCTGAGGCGGGCAGAGGCGTCCGGCATGCGGTCGGCGACAGTGGCCGGCAGGCGCCCGGCCAGGGAGTCCTCGATCTCGACGACGGTGACGTGGGCGGCCACCTCGAGCAGGCCGAGGGTCAGCGAGCCGAGGCCGGGCCCGATCTCGAGCACGGTGTCGCCCGCGCCGATGCCGGACGCCGCGACGATGCGGCGCACCGTGTTGGCGTCGTGCACGAAGTTCTGGCCGCGCTGTTTGGTGGGGCGCAGGTCGAGGTCGGCCGCGAGCTGCCGGATGGTGCGCGGGTCGAGCAGTCCCTCAGCCATCGTCACCCCAGGCGCCGAACACGGCGGTCGCATTGGACGCCAACGCGTCGCAGAGGGCGTCTGGGTCGTCACCGCGCACCTGCGCGGCGAACCGGACCGTGTGCGGCAGCAGGTAGGGCGCGTTCGGCTTGCCCCGGTGCGGCACCGGCGTCAGGTAGGGCGCGTCGGTCTCGACCAGCACCCGGTCGGCCGGGGTGAGCGCCAGCGCCTCGCGCAGGTCGTGGTTGGCCTTGAAGGTGATGGTGCCGGGGAACGACAGCCAGGCGCCGCGGTCGAGGCAGAGGCGCGCTAAGGCGGCGTCACCGGAGAAACAGTGGAACTGGACGCGGTCGGGCCAGCCCTCGGCGTCGAGGATGTCGATGATGTCGGCGTGGGCCTCGCGGTCGTGGATGACCAGCGCCAGGTTGTTGGCCTTGGCGAACCCGATGTGGGCGGCGAACGAGGTGCGCTGCCGGGCCAGGCCGGCGTCGTCGCGGGTGCGGTAGCGGTCGATGCCGGTCTCGCCGATGGCACGGATCCGGTCGCTGGTCGCTGGCATCGACTCGACGACGCGTAGCGCCTCGTCGAGGTCGTCGCCGAGGCGGGCCGCGTCGTTGGGGTGAATGGCGACGGCGGCGATCACCACATCGTGGGCGGTGGCGTGCGCGAGGGCTGCGCGGGAGCTGGCGACGTCGCAGCCGACGTCGACCATGCGGGTCACGCCGACCGCGCGGGCGGCGGCGATCTCGTCGGCGGCGGTGGCCGGGTCGAGGTGGGTGTGGGCGTCGGTGACCGGACGCCGCAAGGGCTCGGGCGCCGGAGGACGCCGCTGCGGCTCAGCCACCGGACGTCTCCTTCCTGCGCGCGAGCGCCGCGTCATACACCGTGCCCCGGGAGAGTCCGGTGGCGGCCACCACCTCGGCGACCGCGGACTTGAACGTAGCACCGTCGGCGACCCGCGTCAGGACGCGTTCGGCCGCCTCGTCAGGGGTGACGCTCTCGCCGGCGCCGCCGGCGATCACCACGGTGATCTCGCCGCGCACGCCGTCGGACGCCCACGCCGCCAGCTCGGCGAGCCCTCCCCGGCGGATCTCCTCATAGGTCTTGGTGAGTTCCCGGCAGACGGCGGCCGAACGGTCGGCACCCAGGGTGGCGGCGGCGTCCGCGAGAAAATCGGCGAGGCGGTGCGGCGCCTCGAAGAACACCATCGTGCGCTCCTCGGACGCCAGACCGGCGAGCCGGCGGCGCCGCTCGCCCGGCTTGCGGGGCGGGAAACCCTCGAACGTGAACCGGTCGCACGGCAGGCCGGACACGGCGAGCGCGGTGAGCACCGCCGACGGACCGGGGACGGCCGTGACCCGGAAGCCGCGCTCGACGGCGGCCACCACGACCCGGTAGCCGGGATCCGACACCGACGGCATGCCGGCGTCGGTGACCACGACCACGCGCTGACCGGCGGCGAGGGCGTCCAGCAGACCCTCGACCCGCGACGCCTCGTTGCCGTCGAAGTACGACACCACCCGGGCGCTGAACCGTGTTCCCAGCCGACGGGTCAGGTCGGTGAGGCGGCGGGTGTCCTCGGCGGCGATCACGTCGGCGCCCTCGAGGGCGCGCAGGAGCGCGGGGCTGGCGTCGGCGGTGTCGCCGATCGGGGTGCCTGCGAGCACCAGGACGCCGGATTCTGGGTCGGTCACCGGGCCAGTATGGCGAAGTCAGGGCCCCTAGGATGGCCGCGTGAGTGACGTGAGCACTGTCGCGCCGGTGGTCGAGGCCCCGCCGCCCCCGCCCGCACCGCCGAGCACGGTGGAGCGGCTGCGCGACGCGCCGCCGCCCGATCGGCTGTTCTCGTGGCTCGTCACCCTCGGCATCACGGCGATCGCGCTGGTGATCCGCCTCGTGAACCTCGGCTACCCGAAGTACCTGGTCTTCGACGAGACCTACTACCCCAAGGACGCGTGGTCGCTGCTGAAGTTCGGCTACGAACGCAACTGGCCCGACACCGCCAACGATGCGATCGTGGCGGGCAACCCGAACGTGTTCTCCGACACGGCCGCGTTCATCGTGCATCCGCCGGTCGGCAAGTGGCTGATCGCGTTCGGCGAAGCCATGTTCGGCATGAACTCGTTCGGCTGGCGGTTCATGCCGATGATTTTCGGCGTCCTGCTGGTGGTGGTGACGATCCGGCTGGCGCGGCGGCTGTCGCGTTCGACGCTGATCGGCGCGATCGCCGGCATCCTGCTGACCTTCGACGGGTTGGCGTTCACCATGTCGCGCATCGGGCTGCTCGACATCTTCCAGGCGTTCTTCATCGTGGCCGCCGTCGCAGCCCTGGTCGCCGACCGCGACTCCTACCGGCACAAGCTCGCCGACCTGCTCGAGCGGCGCGGCGTCCCTGACTTCGGCGGCCGGTTCGGGCCGATCGTGTGGTGGCGTCCGTGGCGGTGGGTGTCGGGCCTGATGTGGGGGCTGGCGATCGGCACCAAGTGGAACTCGGTGTATGTGCTCGCCGCGTTCGGGCTGCTGTGCGTGCTGTGGGACGTCGGCGCACGCCGCCTGGCCGGGTCGGGCTTCAAGTCGTGGCTGGCGCTGCTGTTCGACGGCATCCCGGCGTTCATCGCGATGGTGCTCTTCGCGGTCGTCGTGTACGTGGCGACCTGGTCGGGCTGGCTGCTGACCAGCGGCGGCTGGGACCGCAGCTGGGGCGCCGACCACCCCGACCATCCGTGGGTGCGGGCGTTCGGGCAGCCGCTGGCCTCGCTGGTGAAGTACCACCAGGAGATCTACGAGTTCCACGTCGGCGACTACATCGGCGGCGTCTCTCACCCCTACGACGCCCACCCGGCGACTTGGCTGTTCATGATCCGGCCGCTCGGGCTGGACGCCGTGAACGACATCAAGCCCGGCACCGACGGCTGCGTCGGCCCCGAGAACTGCATTCGGGTCATCTCGGCGATGGGGACGCCGGTGCTGTGGTGGTTCGCCGCCCTCGCCCTCGTCGTGGCTGCGATCTGGTGGTTGGCCGGGCGCGACTGGCGCTTCGGCGTCCCCGTGGTGGGGGTGCTGGCCGGATGGCTGCCGTGGTTCCAGTACACCGAGCGTCCGCTGTTCTTCTTCTACGCGATCATCCTGATCCCGTTCTCGGTGACGGCGCTGGCGATGGTGCTGGGCCTGATTCTCGGCGATCCTCGCGCGCCCGGACGCCGTCGCGCAGCGACGATCGTCGGCGTGGTGGTGGCGCTCGTGGTGGCCAACTTCGCGTGGATCTATCCGATCCTCACCGACCAGCTGCTGCCCTACTCGGCCTGGCTGGCGCGCATGTGGTTGCACTCCTGGATCTGAGCCGGTGGAAGTCCCGCGGGCCCGGACGGACGCGGTGTTAGTTTGGCCACTCCAGTGCTTCGAGATGACGGGAACGCGATGATGAGGCTGCGTGTGGCGACGATCGCGGCGGCGGTCGCCCTGGCCCTGGCCGGCTGCACCCCCACCCCGCCGCCGGCACCGACGCCCACGCCGAAGGTCACGGCGTCCGCGGACGCCGATGTGAACGCCCACGACCCGGCCACGCTGCGCGACGGGGGCATGGTGCGCCTCCCCGTGCCATCGCTGCCCGCGTCGTGGAATCCGTGGCGCAAGGGCGCCGACCAAGGGTTGGCGGGGTGGATGCTCGAGCCCCTGCGGGCGCCGTGGATCGTCTGCGATCCGGCCGGACGCCCCACGCCGAATCCCGACCTGCTCGCGTCGGCGTCCGCAGACCACACCGGCGGACGCACGGTGGTCACGCTGCGCATCAACGACAAGGCTGTCTGGGGCGACGGGACGCCGATCCGTGCGGCCGACTGGGTGGCGACGTGGAAGGCGTTGTCCGGGCGGAGTTCAGGAGTCGAACCGGCCACGCTGCCGGGGTGGAAGCGCGTCGCCGCGACTGCGGCAGGGGCGTCCGAACGGGAGGTGGTGATCACCTACACCCGCGTCGATCCGGACTGGGCCGAGCCGCTCGTCGACGGGCCGGCCCGAGTCGGCAGCGTCGCCGACGCGGCCACGTTCAACCGCGGGTGGAGCACCGTGCAGCCCGGATGGTTCGCCGGGCCGTTCGTGCTCACCCATGTCGACCGGACCCAGGGCGTCGTGACCTTGGCCCGCAACCCGCGATGGTGGGGTGCGACACCGCGCCTGACGTCGATCGTGTACCGGGCGGTGCCGCTCGACAGCCGCATCTCGGCGCTGCGCAACAACGAGTTCGACTACGCCACGTTCGGGTTCGACACGTCGACGACCGTGCTGGCTCAGGCACGGACCCTTCCCGACGTGACGCTGCGGCGGGCACCGAGCAATCTGGGACGCTCCCTGCTGTTCCGCACCGACACCGGCCCGCTCGCCGACGCCCGGGTGCGCCGGGCAGTGGTGCGCGCCATCGACCGGACGCGGCTCGCAGGCACCGGCCCCGACAGCACCCGGGTGCCGCTCGGCAACCACCTGCTGTTCACCAACCACCCGGGCTACACCGACCAGTCCGAGGCGACCGGACTGACGTTCGACGTTGCGGGGGCCGGAAAGCTGCTCGAGGAGGCCGGTTGGACGCGCGACGCCCAGGGACGCTGGGTGGAGGGCGGCGTCGCGTTGAAGGTGACGATCTCGGCGATCGGGTCGGCCCTGCCGGAGGACACCGCGCCGATCGCAACCATGCTGGCCGAGGCCGGGTTCCAGGTGACGCGCACGACGGGAGAGGCCGACATCATGCTCGGCCTCGAGATGACCACGGCGTTCCCGCTGTCGAACGTCGCCGACCTTCGGGCGTCGGGCGACCTGGCGGGGCTGTTGAGGTCGGTCGCGACGCAGACCGACGAGACGCGGCGGGCTGACGAGGCGTCCAGAGCGGCCCGGCTGATGTGGCAGCAGGCCACCAGCCTGCCGCTCGACCAGGACCTGCAGATCAGCGCGGTGAAGAGCGGCCTGGCCAACCTCGGCGCGCCGGGTTTCGGCACGGTTCGCTGGGAGCGCGTCGGCTGGACGCGGTAACAGGTCGGCGGTCTGAGGGCCTACAGTTCCGTCGGCAGAACTGAGGGTCGACGCCGCGGGCGTCCCCACACCAGGAAGGACAGCCTCGATGGCACTGTGGAAGCTGCACGGAGACGGAACGCTACGGCCCGGGGCGGTGGTAGCACCCGACGAGCGGCTGTCGTGGGGCAAGACCGTCGGGTTGGGCGCCCAGCACGTGGTCGCGATGTTCGGGGCGACGTTCGTCTTCCCGCTGCTGATGGGGCTGAACCCGCAGCTCGCGGTGATGATGTCGGGCATCGCCACCCTGCTGTTCCTGGTGGTCGTGAAGGGGCGGGTGCCGAGCTACCTGGGCAGTTCGGCGTCGTTCGTGGGCGTCGCGGCCGCGATCTACGCCGCGGGCGGCAACCCGAGCCACGTAACCGGCGCGATGTTCTGGGTGGGCGTGCTGCTGGCGATCGTCGGCGTGATCATTCACTTCGCCGGCGCCCGAGTGATTCACCGGGTGCTGCCGCCCGTCGTGACCGGCGCGGTCGTGATGCTGATCGGCTTCAACCTGGCCCCGGTCGTTGCGAAGACGTACTGGCCGCAGGACCAGTGGGTGGCGGTCGTGACGATGCTGGTCGTGGTCGTGCTGAGCGTCGGCGTGCGGGGCTTCCTGAGCCGCATCGCGATCTTCCTGTCACTGATCTTCGGCTACATGCTGAGCTGGGTGCTCGACGTGGCGACCGGCCCGATCACGTCGTTCCTGCCGTCGGCGGGGAAGGTCACCGAGCACCTGCGCGTCGACTGGTCCGGTGTGGCGTCGGCGCCGTGGTTCGGCTTGCCGCCGGTCACCGATCTGGCGACCTGGAAGCTGAACTCCGCCGAGAACGTGCTCGGCTTCCACGCGCCGTCGTTCAACCTGGCGTTCGCGCTGATCGCCCTGCCGGTCGTGATCGCGCTGATCGCCGAGAATACCGGCCACGTGAAGGCCGTCGCCGAGATGACCGGCGCAAACCTCGACCGCGACATGGGCCGCGCCATCGCCGCCGACGGCGCGGCGTCGGTGCTGGCGACCGCGGTCGGGGCCGGGCCGACGACGACGTACGCCGAGAACATCGGCGTGATGGCGGCGACGAAGGTGTACTCGACGGCGGCGTACGTGGTGGCCGCGGTCGTGGCGATCCTGTTCGGGTTCTCGCCCAAGTTCGGGGCGGTGATCTCGGCGACGCCCGGAGGCGTGCTCGGCGGCATCACCGTCGTGCTGTACGGCATGATCGGCCTGCTCGGCGCCAAGATCTGGAAAGAGAACAAGGTCGACTTCGGCAACCCGGTCAACCTCGTTCCGGTGGCAGCCGGCATCATCATCGGCATCGGCGACGTGACGCTGCTGCTGTCGGACAGCTTCGTGCTGGGCGGCATCGCGTTCGGCACGATCGTGACGGTCGGTGTCTACCACCTGGCGCACTGGCTGGCGCCGGCGGAGCTGAAGCGGGCATCCGAGGGTGCCGTGCTGATCGTCGACCGGCCGGGCGCCTATGTGGAGGATGACGGCGAAGACGGCCCCGGGGACGGACCCGGAGACGAGCGGCGTCGCTGAACCACGAGGCGGTAGCCGACGCCGATCAGGTACATGACGAGGCCGGCGGCGACCGAGTGCCACGGCAGCGTCACCACGAGGAGCAGGCAGAGGGCCGCGCCCAGGGTTTGTAACTGGCGTGGGTAGAGGCGTCCGACTGGTTGGCGGTGAGCGGCGACGTTCGCGACCGTGTAGTAGAGCAGGACGCCGAAGCTCGAGAAGCCGATCATGCCGCGCAGGTCGACCACGAGCACCAGTGCGCTGACCGCGGTCGCGACCGCCACCTCGGCCCGGTGCGGCACCCGGTAGCGGGGGTGCACGGCGGCGAGCGGACGCGGCAGGTCACCGTTGCGGGCCATGGCCAGGGCGGTGCGTCCGATGCCGGCGAACAGCGCGAGCAGGGCGCCGAGCGAGGCGACGGCACCGCCGATGCGGACGGCCGGGGTGAGCCAGGACGCCGAGCCGGCGGCGACGGCGTCGGCGAGCGGGGCGCTGGACGCCGCGACGGCGTCCACACCGAGGACGCCGGTGACGCTGAGCGCCACGAGTGTGTACAGCAGCACCGTGGTGCCGAGCGCGATCAGGATCGCGCGCGGGATCGTGCGGCGCGGGTCGACCACCTCTTCGCCGAGGGTGGCGATGCGGGCGTAGCCCGCGAACGCGAAGAACAGCAGCCCGGCCGACTGCAGGACGCCGAGAGGTGTGGACGCCGTCGCCGCGACCCCCTGCAGGGCGTGCGGCGTCCAGGAGGCGAGGTTGGCGGCGATCACGGCGACGAGGATGGTGCCGGTGACGGCGATGATGATGCGGGTGAGCCGGGCGGTGCGGGTGATGCCGTGGTAGTTGACGGCCGCGAGGGCGACGACGGCGGTGACCGCGACGGCCCGCTGCCACGGGCCTTCGGGGGCGATGTGCGCGGCGAAGGTCAACGCCATGGCTCCGGCGGAGGCGGTCTTGCCGATCACGAATCCCCACCCGGCGAGGAAGCCCCACCAGTCATTGAGTTCATCGCGTCCGTGGATGTAGGTGCCGCCGGAGGTAGGGTGCGCGGCGGCGAGCTGTGCCGACGACGTCGCGTTGCAGAAGGCGACGACGACCGCGAGGCCGAGTCCAATGAACATCCCGGACCCGGCGACGGCCGCGGCAGGGCCGAACGCGGCGAAGACGCCCGCCCCGATCATCGAGCCCAGGCCGAGCACGACGGCGTCGGTGAGGGTCAGTCGGCGGGCGAGCTGGGTCATGGCGCCGACCGTACCGAGGCCGGGTGACCAGAAGGTGACGGATGGTGCCTACTGTGGATGCAGGTGGCGGGAGACGCTGCGGGGGCGGCGTGTTCGAGAGAGCGAGGGTGGCATGGGCGAGGTGTCCGGGCAGGTGGAGCCGGTGCGGCCGGCGTGGGCGGAAGGCAGCGATCTGCTGCGCGACTACTACGACACCGAGTGGGGCTTCCCGGTGCGCGATGCCCGGGAAGTGTTCGAACGCATCGTGCTCGAGGGGTTCCAGTCGGGCCTGTCGTGGGCGACGGTGCTGCGCAAGCGTCCGGCATTCAGGGAGGCGTTCGCCAGCTTTGAGCCGGCCAGGGTCGCCGCGTTCGACGAGAGCGACGTCGAACGGTTGATGAACGACGCCGGCATCATTCGCAACCGGCGCAAGATCGAGGCGGCCATCACCAATGCTCGGGCTGTGCTGGCGCTGGAGGCCGAGGGCGTCGACCTGGGCGAGCTCGTCTGGTCGTTCGAGCCGGACGCCGCGGGCCCCGCCCGCGAGGCGCTGCGTCCCGAGACGAGCTCTCCGGAGTCGCTGGCCCTGTCGAAGGAGCTGAAGCGGCGCGGCTTCACGTTCGTCGGCCCGGTCACGATGTACGCCCTGATGGAGGCCATCGCCATCATCGACCACCGGCTGCCGGAGCCGTCACGGAGTGCTCTGCCAGCGGTTGCACCGACGGGCGCCTTAGCCTAGGGGATTCGAACCCCTGGCCTTCTCATTGCGAATGGCATCTGGCCTTGTCAACGGGGTGATTCGGGGCAATCCTGAGCGGTGCTTGGGGCTGGGGCGGTGCATGCGTTGCATCGCGGGGGTCATGAGGGGGTCACGGCTGAGCCAGGGTTCTTGGGCACTATGGGCGCCGGTGTCCGCCCCTACGTCCGGAGCAACGCCGTCACCGGGCCGTACACCACGGTGCTGGAGTCAACTCGCTTAACCGGTCTCGGCCAAACCCAGAGCCCAACGGAGTGAACCACGTCACTGCCGGCGCCCGGCCGCGTCAGCCCGCGCACCTACCCGGGTGGCAAGCATGACGCGCACACGGAGTATTCTTGGCTGGAATTAGCTGGCGAGTGTTCAGCTTGGGTGGCGTTGGAACCGGCCCGGATTGGATTCGATTCCCCGACAAGGACTTACATAAGAGCTTTCGTGGCGAACTTCCGTGAGCCGCTCGATTCACTCGGGAAACGCACGCGATAGCGGAAAACAATTACAGCTGAGTCCAGCTATCGATGATTGCGATCGAGTCGTT
>RRZT012016529.1_pt1 | contig 28717 bp, 25 predicted proteins | sample 2165551 | NCBI WGS metagenome assembly RRZT01 (sample SAMN10456910, study PRJNA506462) | wastewater metagenome | biome: wastewater; feature: sludge; material: wastewater sludge; isolation source: wastewater sludge with Escherichia coli K12::gfp cells carrying plasmid... | place: USA: Moscow, Idaho... | reverse complement strand
TGCAATGCAACAATTGAATCCAGCGGAAATCAGTAATCTGATTAAGCAGCGAATTCAAGACCTGACTGCGGGTGCCACAGCAAAGAACGAAGGCACTATTGTCATGGTATCTGACGGTATCGTACAGATTCATGGTCTTGAGGATGCCATGTATGGCGAAATGATTGAGTTTGAAGGTGGCGTCTATGGTATGGCGTTAAACCTTGAGCAAGACTCAGTCGGTGCGGTTGTTCTAGGTGAATACTTAAATCTCCAAGAAGGACAAAAAGCATACTGTACTGGTCGTATTTTAGAAGTACCAGTTGGGCCTGAGCTATTAGGTCGTGTGGTAGATGCACTGGGTAACCCGATTGACGGTAAAGGCCCGATCAACGCAAAATTAACAGATAAAGTGGAAAAAATCGCCCCAGGCGTTATTGACCGCCAATCTGTTGATGAGCCTGTAATGACAGGCTATAAAGCGGTTGATACCATGATTCCAATTGGACGTGGTCAACGTGAGCTTATTATTGGCGACCGTCAAACAGGTAAAACTGCTATGGCGATTGATGCGATTATTGCTCAAAAGCATTCAGGTATCAAATGTGTTTATGTAGCAGTTGGGCAAAAGCGTTCAACAATTGCTAACGTCGTCCGTAAATTAGAAGAAACAGGCGCCTTAGCTTATACCACTGTGGTTGTAGCATCTGCATCAGAGCCAGCAGCACTACAATACATTGCCCCATACTCTGGTTGTACCATGGGTGAATACTTCCGTGATCGTGGCGAAGATGCGCTAATCATCTATGATGATTTGTCAAAACAAGCCGTAGCGTACCGTCAAATTTCACTATTGTTACGTCGTCCACCAGGACGTGAAGCATACCCAGGGGACGTTTTCTATCTTCACTCACGTCTTCTAGAGCGCGCCTCACGTGTTAACGCCGAATATGTTGAAAAATTCACGAACGGCGAAGTAAAAGGTAAAACAGGTTCTCTAACCGCATTGCCAATCATTGAAACCCAAGCAGGCGACGTTTCTGCATTCGTACCAACCAACGTTATCTCAATTACAGATGGTCAGATTTTCCTTGAGTCAAGTTTGTTTAACTCAGGTATTCGCCCAGCTGTTAATGCGGGTATTTCGGTATCGCGTGTTGGTGGTGCAGCCCAAACCAAAATCATCAAAAAACTCTCTGGTGGTATTCGTACCGCATTGGCACAGTATCGTGAGCTTGCAGCGTTTGCGCAGTTTGCTTCTGATCTTGATGATGCCACGCGCAAGCAACTTGACCACGGTCAACGCGTGACTGAGTTAATGAAACAACACCAATATGCACCAATGTCTATTGCTGAACAAGCGGCTGTTATCTATGCTTCTAATGAAGGCTATTTAGCAGACATTCCAGTTAATAAGGTAGGGGCATTTGAAGCAGGTTTGTTGCGCTACTTGCGTGACCAACATGGTGATTTTATGGCAGATATTGATAACACTGCAAACTTTAACGATGATATCGCAAATCAATTTAAAACAGCGATTGAAAGTTTCAAACAAAATCATTCATTCTAAGACAGGTTAATCCTACTTAGAACTGCATTGTCATAGAATAAATGAACAAAGTTATTAGTTAGCACTTTGTTCATTTTTCCAAATTTCGTCCATGTGATACAAAATGGGCGTGGACTGAAACTAAACATGGCTGTATGGATTATTTATGGCAAGTTTAAAAGAAATTCGAGCAAAAGTTGCTAGTATTAAAAGTACCCAGAAAATTACTCGCGCCATGCAGATGGTAGCAGCGAGTAAGATGCGACGTGCCCAAGAACGTATGCAACTAGGTCGTCCTTATGCTGATAGCATGCGTCGAGTGGTTTCTCATTTAGTTAAAGCATCCCCTGATTACAAGCACCCATACTTATCACCACGCGCTGTCAACCGTGTTGGTTATATTGTTGTGACGTCAGACCGTGGCCTAGCAGGTGGTCTAAACATCAACTTATTTAAAAAGTTGATGCAACATGTGAAGGCGCAAAATGCCCAATCGGTTGAAAGTCGCTTTGCTGTAATTGGACAAAAAGGTGTTAGCTTCTTCAAAACATTTGGCGGCACCGTGATCGCTGCCGAAACACACTATGGTGACAACCCAAGTTTTGAGCAACTAAGTACACCTGTGCAAGTCATGCTTGATGCTTATAACCGTGGTGAAATTGACGAGATTTACTTAGTATTCAACGAATTTGTGAATGCAATGACCCAAAATCCAAGCGTACAACGCCTAGTACCAATAGCTGCTGAAACTTTGGTAGATAGCACGATGGAAAACCGCGAGCATAGCTGGGATTATATTTATGAGCCAAGCACCAAAGAATTGCTAGATGGCTTGATGGGGCGTTATGTTGAATCAATCGTCTATCAGGGTGTGGTGGAAAATATTGCTTCTGAACAATCTGCAAGGATGGTTGCCATGAAATCGGCAACGGACAACGCAGGTAACTTAATTAATGAATTACAATTGGTTTACAACAAGCTGCGTCAAGCGGCGATTACCCGAGAAATCTCGGAAATCGTTGGCGGTGCTGCTGCTGTTTCATAATTGACCTACATTCAAGGAGAGCGTAATGAGTAGCGGTCGTATTGTACAGATTATTGGCGCGGTTATTGACGTTGAATTTGACCGTCAAAGCGTACCAAAAATTTATGATGCCTTACAAGTACAAGGCACAGAAACTACATTAGAAGTACAACAACAATTAGGTGATGGTATTGTACGTACCATTGCAATGGGTTCTACTGAAGGTTTGAAACGCGGCTTAGCCGTTAGTAATACAGGCGCTCCTATCTCGGTGCCAGTTGGCAAAGGTACGTTGGGTCGTATTATGGACGTATTAGGACGTCCGATTGATGAGGCAGGCCCTGTTGAACATAACAACACATGGTCCATCCACCGTGAAGCACCAAGTTATGATGAGCAATCAAACTCTACAGAACTTTTAGAAACAGGTATCAAAGTTATTGACTTGCTATGTCCGTTTGCTAAAGGCGGTAAAGTAGGTTTGTTTGGTGGTGCAGGTGTTGGTAAAACCGTTAACATGATGGAATTAATCAACAACATCGCAAAAGCCCACTCAGGCTTGTCTGTGTTTGCTGGTGTAGGTGAGCGTACCCGTGAAGGTAATGACTTCTATCACGAAATGAAAGACTCTGGCGTTCTTGACAAAGTTGCCATGGTTTACGGTCAGATGAATGAGCCACCAGGAAACCGCTTACGTGTTGCTTTGACAGGTCTGACCATGGCGGAATATTTCCGTGACGAAAAAGACGAAAATGGCAAAGGCCGTGACGTTCTATTATTCGTAGACAACATTTACCGCTATACCTTGGCAGGTACTGAAGTATCAGCCCTATTGGGTCGTATGCCATCGGCAGTGGGTTATCAGCCAACGCTAGCTGAAGAGATGGGTGTATTACAAGAACGTATTACCTCTACGCAAACAGGCTCTATTACCTCTGTACAGGCGGTATATGTACCTGCTGATGACTTGACTGACCCTTCACCTGCAACCACTTTTGCTCACTTAGATGCAACGGTTGTATTGAGCCGTGATATTGCATCACAAGGTATCTATCCTGCGGTTGACCCACTTGATTCAACGTCTCGCCAATTAGATCCTTTAGTCATTGGTGAAGAACATTATTCAGTGGCACGTGGTGTTCAAGAAGTATTACAGCGTTTTAAAGAACTAAAAGATATTATCGCGATCTTGGGTATGGATGAGCTGTCAGAAGATGACAAGTTAGTCGTATACCGTGCGCGTAAGATCCAACGTTTCTTATCGCAACCGTTCCACGTGGCTGAAGTATTTACGGGTGCGCCTGGTAAATATGTACCAATTCGTGAAACAATTCAAAGCTTTAAAGCAATTTTGAATGGTGAATATGACGACCTACCAGAGCAAGCTTTCTATATGAAGGGTGGCATTGAAGAAGTGGTAGCAGCAGCAGAAAAACTACGCGGCTAATCGTCAGTACAAGCATCATTATCGTTGATCATTGGGTGATAATGGTGCTTTAAGTAACCAAATTTTGCATATACCATAGGAGAGAACTGTGGCAACTTTACAATGTAATGTCGTCAGTGCGAAAGAAACTATCTACTCTGGTGAGATTAGTATGTTAATTGCTACTGGTGTAGAAGGTGAAGTAGGTATTTTGCCAGGACATATCCCATTTATTACGTTATTAAAGCCAGGGACGATGCAAATCAAAACTAGCCAAGGTAATGATGAAATGGTTTATGTATCAGGTGGGGTGTTGGAAGTTCAACCGCATTTGGTAACGGTATTGGCAGATACGGCTGTTCGTGCCCATGATTTGGATGAAGCCAAAATTTTGGATGCTCGTCGTCATGCGGAACAAACTTTGCAAAATCAAAAAGCAAATATTGATACCTCTGCCGCTTTGGTTGCGTTGGCTGAATCACTTGCCCAACTACAAACGCTACAAAAATTCAAGAACCGTGCATAATGGTAAGTTGGCATCAATAAACGTGATTTTCTGTGCACGTCCAAGAACAGGGGCAATAACCCCTGTTTTTTTATAGCTTTAAAAAATTAATAAACAATTTTTCATTATAAATTGGTGTTTTCGTGTGTTTATTTTGTAACGTTGTGATCGTACTTGGGTTATAAGCTGTATTTCTTTAACTATATAATTTAGTTGTAATTTTTGTAGTTATTTTGAGTTTGTTACGTTTTAACAATATTAAAATCTTGTGTTTTTCGCTAAATTAATTCAGTTGTATAGTAATAATGAATACAATAAGTAAAATTTCATTAACTATTAATGATATATAAGTAAAGAGATATTCTGATATAATCATTTGGAATATGCGTTTAAATTTTGGAGGAATTTATGTCAGAAGAAGAGTTGATACCACGGGTATTAATTGTTGAGGATGATGAACGCCTTGCAACGTTGACCCAAGACTATTTGCGTAAAAATGGTTTGGATGTGGCAATTGAAACGGATGGCAATCGCGCAATTCGTCGTATTGTTAGTGAACAACCTGACATTGTGGTACTAGATGTGATGTTGCCAGGTAGTGATGGTCTGACTGTTTGCCGTGAGGTACGTCCGCATTTTCATAATCCCATTTTGATGTTGACCGCTCGTACTGAAGATATGGATCAGGTGCTGGGTTTGGAGATGGGCGCAGATGACTATGTCGCTAAGCCCGTGCAACCTCGGGTTTTGCTAGCGCGTATTCGTGCTTTGCTTCGCCGCTCCGATACTGCCCCTACCGATGAAGTGCCGCAGCGCCTTGAGTTTGGTGATTTGGTAATTGATAATGGTGGTCGTTCCGTTACGCTAAATGATGAACTGGTTGATTTTACCAGCGCGGAGTATGATTTATTATGGTTACTGGCGTCAAATGCGGGACGTATTTTGTCGCGTGAAGATATTTTTGAGCGCCTACGTGGTATTGAATACGATGGTCAAGATCGCTCTATTGATGTGCGTATTTCTCGTATCCGTCCCAAAATTGGTGATGATCCTGAAAACCCTAAGCGCATCAAAACCGTCCGTAGCAAGGGCTATTTATTTGTTAAAGAAAACTAATCTACCATTTTGTGGTGTTGGGATTCCATTTACATCTAAGCCAGCAATGTGCTGGCTTTTTTGTGAGTATAGACGTGGTGTTTGGGGGTGTCAGTGGCTATAGACAATGATTTCAAAAATCACATACAATAACGGCAGTTTTTTAATAAAAATAGGGTCATGTTGCTACTATCTTCTTTGAATCAATCAATATTTTTGCGGATTTATGCAGGACTGTTACTCATCTGCTTGCTGGTAGCGTTGTTTGCGCAATTGCTAATTACCGCAATCAACGGTGAGCGCGTGCAAACTTACCGTGAGGATATGGCATCAGCGGCATTTTATCTGATTAATTCGGGTTTGTCGCGGCAAGTGACATCACAAGATCGCAATTTTTGGTTATCTGATGTGAGCACTTTGCTTGATACCAAGTTTGATATTGAGCCGATGGCAAAAGCAGATTTTAAATCAAGCGAGATTAATCGGCTCAATAAGCAGCAGGCGGTAGTACGTTATAATGATGATACCAACACTGCCGATATTTATCATAAAGTTTCGGGTGAAAATAATGTGCTGCATGTGAGTGTCAATAAGCTTAGTGAGCAGCAAATTAAAGGTGTGGGTGTTTTGTTACTGGATGATTTGTCTTATTATCATACATTGGCAGAAAAACAACAACGCTTGCAGCAAATCCAAAAATTCTTTCCGTTTAAATTGACGTTACAGTCAATTAATAAATTGCAGCTAGATACCGACCAAAAGGCGCGTCTTTATCGCAAAGACATTGTGATTATGTTTCGTGATAATAGCAGTGTTGAAAACTCTTCAATTCGTGTGCTGGCACCTACGGAACTGCAAGATACAGTGGTAAATCTAGGGCCTATTCCGTTGTTTAATTGGTTTCCGCTTAATTTAATTATTAGTATTACCTTGATTAGTATGTTTTTGGTAAGTTTGGGGGTTTATGCACTGATTTTTCCACTTGAGCGTAAATTGCAGTTGATTCATAGCGGGATTACTAAAGTACGTGAGGGTAAACTAAATACCAAGGTTAAAGTGGTGGGCGAGGATGAAATTGCACATTTGGCAGCCACGTTTAACAGCATGACCGAGCATATTCGCCGTTTGATTGAATCGCAGCGTGAGCTAACCCGTGCGGTGTCGCATGAGTTAAGAACCCCTGTGGCGAGGATACGTTTTGCGGTAGATATGCTGGCAGATACCGATGATTATGATGATCGTATGAGCCAACGTGATTATATTGATCAAGATATAGAGGCATTAAATGGTCTAATTGATGAGATTTTGACCTATGCTAAACTTGAAGAAGGCTCGCCAAAAATGACATGGGAAGCAGTCAATTTGAAAGAGTTGGTAGAGCAAATTGTAAGAGAAACCAATGCTTTAGGTAAACCTGTTACGGTATTGGTGGGTAATATTGACAAGGTAGCAATTGCACAGGCAGATAGACGTTACTTACACCGCGTTTTGCAAAATCTAGCAGGTAATGCCACGCGTTATGCAGAAAAAACCATCATTGTGTCTGCAGGTATTGAGCGCAACGAGGCATTTATTAGTGTGGAAGATGATGGTCACGGTATTCCTGAAAAAGACCGTGAAAAAGTGTTTATTCCGTTTGCTAGACTAGATGATAGTCGTACCCGTGCATCGGGTGGTTATGGTTTAGGCTTGTCTATTGTGTCACGGATTGCGTTTTGGTTTAATGGTAGAATGTCGGTGGATGAAAGTCCAACATTGGGAGGGGCAAGATTTACTATGACATGGCCGGTCAACCAACTTGGTGCCAGTATTGAGGCGGATGCCCTGACCCAAAAGAGCACCGAAAAAAAATATACCTTAGAACAAGGTTCATAATCATCTAAATTAAGAGGCTAGGCAAAATGCGTTACTTGTTCTTAGCATTGGTAGCATTAAATATCATTGTCTTTGGTTATTACAGTTACTTTTACCATCCCAAAGAGAGTAGCAGTGTGGCGCAAGCGCGTACCTCGCTCATTAATCCTGTGCAGGCGACTAACGTTTCTCATGAGTTGCCGCCTATGATTGGAACAAAAAAATAAAAATATTGTTAGCCTGTCTATCAATCCGCCACTAATCAATAATTGGAATTTTAATCAATACCTCAAGCCCCCCTTGGGTGACTTGGTTTCTGGCAATAACCGTACCGTTATGAAGGTGGGTAATGCGGCTGACAATCGCTAGCCCTAAGCCACTACCTTGTGTGGTGCGGGCAGTTTCGCCGCGCTCAAAAGGCTGCATAATCCGCTCCAGTTGGTCTTCTGCCACGCCTTCACCTTCATCGCTCACCGCAATCATCAAATATTTGGGTAGTACGAGCACGTCAGCGCCGTTATCTTTACTAGTTTCAATGTGAATACCAATATGTATAGGTGGCTTGCCATAACGGCTGGCGTTATTGACCAAATTTACGATTAGGCGCTTAATTGACAATGGGCGTAGAGGTACGCTGGGCAAGTCTTCTGCAATATCAATCACAAAGGGTAGTGGGGCAAACTGTACCACGATTTCATTAATGATGGGTTTGAGGTTGGTTAGGCGCACTGCTTCATCGGAGCCATCTTTCATAAATGAGATAAACTGCTCCAATATAGCGTCCATATCTTCAATATCATACACCAAGCCTTCTCTTAAAAATTCATCGGGCAGCATTTCGGCAGTGAGGCGCATGCGTGTTAGTGGGGTTCTGAGATCATGAGATATCCCCGCTAGCATGATATTGCGCTCTTTTTGGGTCTGAGTGAGGTTATGAAACAAGCGATTAAATGCCAAGTTGACCTGACGAATTTCTGTAGAACCTTCATTGGTGGCAAGGTTGTTGGCGTGTCCTAGGGTAATATAGTCAATCGCCACTTTTTGGAGACGTTTTAGGGGGCGGTTAAGCTGCCTAACCAAGAATAAAATAGTTAACAGAGTTAACAGGGGAATACCTAGCAAAAATACCCACAAGGTGGCTTGACTATACTGGGCATAAAACTTTACAGGCTCAGTAAGCCAAAACTCAGGGTGGGCACCATCTTGTACATATAACACTGGCACGGGTTTAAATTTAAAATACACCGTCGCCGGCCGCCCAAGCACGCTGGATATTTGGTGCGCCATGCTATCGGTAAAATAGCCAATCACGGTTTTTTCTTCAATCGCCGGAAATTCTTTGGGGTCAGTGATAAGATTGATGTGGGCGGCGTTGATTACCCACGCTTTCATTGCGGGTTGTTGGTCAAAATCACGACTGGCTTTATCAAGCATCAACAACTGGTTTGCCAAGTAATTGGCATGATTTTGAAGCTCGGGCAAATACAAACTGCGCCAAAAAAACCACAATGACAATACCACGCTGACCATCACCACCGACATGACCATGAGGGTGGTTTGCCAGGTATGGCTATAACCTTTGAGTTTGGGTAAATGGGGTTTCATGGGTTCGCATTCCTATTTGTTAGCGGCACGAGTACGTTAAATTGGCAAAAACAGCCCGTCAGCCTGTTATAATAGACAGATAAGTTAACAAAGTTAAAGGGAAAATCATGCAGTTTTCAAAATTTGGCGAAAAGTTTACCAAAAATAGCGGTATCTTGCAGTTGATGGATGATTTGGGTAATGCCTTAAACAGTGAACAGCCCATTAATATGTTGGGCGGTGGCAACCCAGCTCGCATTGATGAGGTCAATGAGACTTATTGGCAAGTGTTTCAGCAGCTAGCCCAAGGCGAAACGGGTTCGGCGGCGATTGAAAATATCGGCAATTATTCCACACCACAAGGTGATGCCAAATTTATCAATGCGTTGGTGGCATTTTTTAACCGCCATTATGGTTGGGGCATTACGGCGGACAACATTGCCCTAACCAATGGCTCACAAAACGCGTTTTTTTATTTATTTAATTTGTTTGGGGGCAAATTTGAGGGCGGGCAAGATAAAAGCATCTTATTACCGCTTGCGCCAGAATATATTGGGTATGCCGATGCCCACATTGATGGCAAACATTTTGTGGCGGTTAATCCTGTGATTGAAACCGTCACACATGAAGGTGAAACAGGCTTTTTTAAATATCGGGTAGATTTTGAGGCATTAGAAAAATTGCCCGAATTAAATGAAGGAAAGATTGGCGCTATTTGTTGCTCGCGCCCCACCAATCCCACGGGCAATGTGTTGACCGACGAAGAGATGTCACGCCTTGATGCTTTGGCGCAGGCGCATGGGATTCCGCTTATTATTGATAATGCTTATGGTATGCCTTTTCCCAATATTATTTACACAGATACCACTTTAACGTGGCATGACAATATTATTTTATGTTTTAGTTTATCCAAAGTTGGGTTGCCAGGGGTGCGTACGGGCATTGTATTGGCAAACTCTCAGGTTATTCATGCTATTAGCAGTCTAAATGCCGTGGTCAATTTGGCGCCGACTCGCTTTGGTGCAGCGGTGGCAACGCCTTTGGTTAATGACGACCGTATCAAAGTGCTATCAGATGACCATATCCGACCTTTTTACCAAGCCCAAGCCAAACTTGCTGTGCGTCTCTTAAAAGAGCAGTTGGCTGGTTATCCTATGCACATTCACAAACCCGAAGGCGCGATATTTTTATGGTTATGGTTTGAGAATTTACCCATTCGTACTGCCGCATTGTATGAGCGCCTCAAGGCAAAGGGCACGTTAATTATTCCAAGTGAACATTTTTTTGTGGGTGTTGATACCAAAGACTATGCGCACGCGCATGAGTGCATCCGTATGAGTATTGCCCAAGATGAACAAACTTTGCGACAAGGTATTGCCACCATTGCTGAGGTAGTTAAGGCAGTCTATGAGGCACCCTGTGTGTAGATTTTGTAAGCAGAAAATAAGGTAGGGATTGAAAAATAGGTGATTAAACGATACTATCGGCAGCGGATTACGTGCGCGCAATCGAGCAAATTTTTTTTAATCGCCTTATCCAAACAGCAATATACTCTCATATAAAACATTGTTTTGTCTCACTTTTAAAAAATATCAATAACGTGATGACGCGCGGTAAGCATCGTTGGAGTAACCCTATGTCTGAAAGTACGCATTACCTCGTCTACACCAGCCGAATTACCCCAAAAGCCAGCTTTCAGACGAACACCTTTACCGATATTTTGGCAAAATCCAACCACAATAACAACATGGCTAATATTAGTGGATTTTTATTTTTTAAAAAAGGCAAGTTTTTACAATATATTGAGGGTAATCACCAAGCGATCATCAGTTTGTATGAGAAATTAGAGCAGGATAAACGTCATAAAGCGCTAAAAATCATCGTTTCTGGGACACGTCCTGCCCCCATATTTGGACAATGGGCAATGCATTGTATCGATTTGGGTAACAGCGAATCTGGTGTGTTTAGCGAGTTGGCTGAAGACTTTGCCCCATACCAATGGGGGGCTCGCGAGGCGTTGCAGTTGATTAGTGATATGCAGCGCTACTATCACCAGCACCACCCCGCTAGTGAGATGTTTGCGCCCAAACCTGTGCCTTATTGGCAAATGCTAGGTCGTGCTATCGCCAAACGCCATCGGGTTTTTTTGCTGCTTGAGGGGCTGATTGTGCTATTACTGATGTTAAGTTATATGGCGTGGAAGCTGCGCGGCTAGGGCGCATTAACCTCTAACAACCTGTATTTATTATGTTGTTGGTCTAAATTGAAAATTTAAAAAATTTTTATCTGGTCAGATTATGACTGTCAGCCTAAGTTTTTGCCTTAAAAATGGGCGATTTATCACGTTTTTTAAGGCAAAGATGTTATGAGTACAGGCTCTAAATTTGCCAATCAACAAAGTTTTTTAACACCTGTAATCCTGCGGTATGGCTTTTTTCAGGATGAAATTGGGTGGCAAATAAGTTATCTTGAATCACACTGGCACAAAAATTCACGCCATAATCACAAGTTGCTGCCACAATTGATTTTTCTACAGGCTCACAATAAAAACTATGCACAAAATAAAAATGGGTATGGTCTGCAATCCCTTGCCATAATGGATGTGCCAAATCCATATCTGTGATAGTATTCCAGCCCATGTGCGGCACTTTGATAGGTTGACCTTGGCAATCTTGCCATGTTTGCTCAAAGCGCTTCACCTCACCTGCTAAGATGCCCAAACAATCAATGCCATCATTTTCTTGTGAATGTGCGAACAACGCCTGCATCCCTACACAAATTGCCATGACGGGCTTGTTAAATACCGCCGCTTTTACCACATCGGCAATGCCTGCTGCCTGCATCTCTGCCATACAGTCTCGCATCGCGCCAACCCCAGGAAACACAATCTTATCCGCTGCTTGGATAACCTTTGCATCGCGAGTGATAGTGACCTCTGCCCCTACCGCTGCCAAGGCTTTGCCCGCCGAATGTAGATTACCCATACCGTAATCCAACAATGCCACCTTTGTCATCTGTTTCTCCTCAATGCCGCTATTGTCTTATGCCCTATTTTTGTAAGCTGCTGCCTGACTTTGGCGCAGCTTGTGGTACCAGCGCATAAAGAAATTTTGAAAAATACCGATTTTGCCATTATATTAACTATAATAGATAAACCCTAAAACATTTTATCAACATTTGACCTAAATTTAAGGCTAATAACAATGGCAGAAAAAAACTATTATGACATTTTAGGCGTCGATAAAAAAGCCAGCGAATCTGATATAAAAAAAGCGTATCGAAAATTGGTGCGCCAGTACCACCCCGATGTCAACGACTCGCCCGATGCCGACACCAAAATGGGCGAAATCAACAACGCCTATGAGACCCTCAAAGACACTGATAAACGCGCCCAATATGACATGATGCTTGATAATCCCTATATGGGGCAAGGTGGATTTGGCGGGCAAGGCTTTAACCAAGCCAATATGAGCCAAGAGGATATCGACGCGATTTTACGGCAATTTGGCGGCAACCGCCGCGGTGCTCAAAGCGGTGGCGCAGGTGGCTTTAAATTTGATGACTTATTTTCAGCATTTGGTGGGGCGGGTAGCTTTGGGGGTGGTAGCAGCCAAGCAAGACACCGTGACAAAGGCGAAGATCAGCATGCCGAACTCTCGATTGACCTAAAAGCCAGTTACGAAGGCGATACCCGTAGCATCAGCCTTAACGTGCCCGTACAAACCGCCACAGGGTTAAGCTACCAGAAAAAAAACATTGACGTTAAAATTCCAAAAGGCATTGCGCAAGGGCAACAAATTCGACTTGCCAAACAAGGGCACCCAAGTCCATACGGGGGCGAAAATGGCGATTTATACCTCAAAATTAAATTCAATCATGCCGACAATATACGGGTAGAAGGCAAAGATATTTTTCAAACGGTTGACGTCTCCCCGTGGGAAGCGGGCATGGGTGGACAAATTACCGTCAACACGCCTGCAGGAAAAGTAAACGTCAATATCCCCAAAAATAGTCGAAACGGCACCAATTTACGCCTCAAAGCCAAAGGTATCCCTGCCAAAGAAGCAGGGGATTTATACCTTAGTCTAAATATTGTATTGCCGCCCATCACCTCAGCGGCAGATACCCAAGCGTTTGAAGCATTTGCCCAAGCTTTTGCTGGTTTTATGCCTAATCGCTGATAGGACAGCACTGATAAACTACCATGGGTAAAACACTACGGGTAAAACAGTTAGGGTGATAGCAAAGATACTAGCCAAGTAGCCTGCAATTCTTGCCACCCTAAAAATTGCCATGACTATTGAGCCAAGTCTGTAGCACCTGAATTTCTGCCTGTTGGCTATCAATGAGGGTATTGGTGAGGCTACGCACTTTTTCATCATAGCCATATTTGAGCACCACTTGAGACAGCGCAATCGCCCCTTTGTGATGAATAACTAGCGTTTGAGCAAACGCACGGTCCGCGTTTTTGGTCATGACCGTGTCCACCATTTCTTGCTGCATATCATGAATCACGCTATCAATTTCTTGCTGGGCTGCCACACTATCTGCCAACGTCTGATTGGCATCAATATCGGTTTTAATCAGCTGCATAGACAACCAATTTTGCATAATTTGTGCCTCATTTTGCCGAGAGGCAATCACATCATCTGCCAAATGTAATAGGGTAGGATCGCTGCCATAGCGCTTTTCAATGCGGGCTAGGGCAACGGTTTCGGCAAAGTGATTGAGGATGGTTTTGACAAAAATAACGTCTGGCGTCATGGGCAAATAATCAAACTGCCCAAGGCTAGCCGCTGCATAGTTGCGCCGCTCACGGTTGCTGGCAGGCTGATCGATCACGGTAAAATACGCTTGCTGATAATCATTGACTGCACTAGCAGCAGGGGTAGAAAAGGTTTGGGTCAGCTGGCTGACGGCGACCATATTTTTGTTGATGGCTTGTGGGTCTAGTACTTGTGGCGTTAGCTTTTCTTCAAATTCAGGCTCAGAAGTAGCAGCGCTAGCAGCGGCATCACTCATTGCCACTTGTGGTTTGCAGGCGGTCACTCCCCCTAGCATCAATGCCGCAAGCAGCAGCGAATCAAAAAATCTTGCCACGTGGTAATTCCTTAGACAACCCCTAAATCACTCGCAGTATAAAATAAATCACCAGCAACAAAAATAGCGGTTGTGTCACTGATCGTTACGGGCGCCTATCCGCCATCAGCCGCTGCTACAGACCATAAACCATTGACATAGCCTGCGCAACAAAGCTTATAAAAACGCCATATTTGGGCAACCAATCGCCGTATTTTTTAATGGCTAATTTTTGGTTTTAATCAAATACACGCCCAGCATGGCGCTAGCAATGATTGGCAAAATTACCATGCCAAAAGGTGATAACCCCGTACTCAGGCTAACAAAGCCCACCAAATCTTGCAGATAGCTGAAAATCAACCCAAATAACAAGGCAATAACAATGCGGTACCCCAAACTCTGGTTACGTAGCGACCCAAAGACAAAAGAACACGCCACTAATACCAAGGATAACATAGCAAATGGTGACAGCAATTTTTTCCACAGTGCCACCTCATGCTCCAAAGAACGCCGATGCTCCGTTGCCATCAACTGTTGGTGCTGCCACAGTTCGGTAACGGACATATCATCGGGTTTTCTTGTCAATAAATAAATTGCTGAAGGCTCAATAGGTAGCGGCACCACCTGGTCTGACAGTGTGGTGAGTTGGCTAGTACCATCTGGATGAATGGTCAGTTGTTTTAGGTTTTTAAGTTGCCAACCTGACGCGCCTGCCGTGGTGGGGTTCTTTACATACACCCCCGTATCTGCTTGTAATACCTGCTGTACTTGGGCTTGGTCATCTAGCTGCCATAATTTGATGCGCTTTAGCTCGCCTTGGGTATTGGCATAATCAATATTAATGATACGGTTGCCTTGTTTGTCCCAATAGCCGTTAATGGCGCTCGAGAGCAACGGCTGGTCATATTTTACTTGGTGCGACAGCTGATTGGTAATGGGTAAAACATATTGCCCAAGCAATAACCCAATCACCACAAAAACCAACGCAGGTTGCATCACCCATGCCACAATTTTAAAACGGCTGACCCCAGCAGCTTGAATCACCGTAAGCTCACTGTTATTGGCAAGAAGACCAAGACCTACCACCGCCCCTAGCAAAGTACCAAACGGCATATACGTCAGCAAATCACTGGGGGCACTATAGGCAATATAACGTAGCGCATCCACATACGTATAATGGTCATTGAGTATCTGTAGTTCAGAAAGGTACCCAAAAATCATTTTTAGCAGCCAAAGCCCTATGACGGCGCCTGTAATGGCAAAAAAAGTTTGTTTTTTGACATATCCCGATAAAATCATGATTGCCCGCCTCGCAACAATTGACGGCTTTGACGACGATAACGAATACGGTGCGCTACACGGCTTTGCCAATTAAGTAACAAAGAAAACAACCCAAACCCAATCAGTAGCCAACCATAAGATAAAACACTGATATGCCCCTTACTGATGGCGGTACGTAAAGAAATAATACCAATCGCACAGCTGGCAAAAATCAGCACCGAAGGCAGCAGCCGTATCCATCGCCCTTGGCGTGGGCGTACTTGTGCCAAAGGCGTGGCAAGCATAGCCGCAATGATGATTAACCACGGCATACTAAAACGATAGCCCAACTCAGCCTTGACCTCAGCTTGTTGCCAATTGGACAAAAGCTTGGCGGTGGTTTGGGTCTCTACATTGGTTTCGGTAATCTGATCACTGGCAGGTTTTTCAAGGGTAATGCGATACTGCTCAAAACTGGTTTGGTTATATTTGGCATTCTCCGTGCCAAGCTCATAGCGCCGCCCCTGAAATAAATCCAGCTGCATAGATTGATCCGTATCTTTACTAGGCACTTGGTAAGCATGTTTGGCAGTGATGATCACGTCATTTTTTAACGGCTGACCGCTACGATCGGTACGCTGCTGAATGACATACAAATTTTTAAGTTCGCGTTTTTCTTTATCAAATTCATCAACATATAAATGATAATTACCACTATTAATAAAACTCTTTGGGCGAATTAAATCCAATAAGCTACCCAAAGACTGGGTTTGCCAAATATGTTCGCTGTTGGACAACCCCCAAGGTTTTGCCCACAAACTGATGGCGGTTTGACACAAAAACATGCCAAAAATCAAGGGCATCACCAACCGAGTCATACGCCCACGGCTAATACCGCTAGCAAATAGCACGCTCATCTCATGATCAACATACATGCGCCCTAAAACCAGCATCAACGCAATAAAAAAAGATAAGGGTAAAATCAGTTCAAGCAACGTAGGAATGTTATAGCCAATAATAGCAAACAACAGCCCCACATCTAGCCGACCCTCTGCTGCGATTCCAAAATAGCGGATCAAACGCCCGCCAAGTAATAACGCCATCAAAAACAGCAGCACAATGGCAGTGTTTGTGGCGACTTGTTGCGTCATATAGCGTCGTAATATCACAAGTAACCACCCAATATTACTCAAAAAAAATAAACAAGCTGCTTAGCCCAACAAAAATAAAAAATAGCGGCTATCATCATAACACGAGCGCCCCTATCAAGGTAGCGGTGGCACAGAAAGACCGCGTATTTTTACCAATCCATCGCCTATTTTAACCGCTTAAAAAACCATGGAGAATAACAAAACTGTAAGCAACCTTTAAAGTAAAGCAATCTTCGCTAAGCCATGCATCGTTGCCTGCCACCCACAGGAATGTGCTATGATAGCGCCAGCACATGATAAAAACTACCTTCAGGAGTTGATATGGCTTTAACATTATCGCTAGTAAGCACCCTAAAAAAAACACCAAAAAACAACTATCACATCATCCTTATTGATGACAAAAACCAGCCCATCAGTGGTTTGCCTGCCGACCTTAATGAAGCGGTCAATCAGCTCATTACTGTCAGTTGTTTTCAGGGAAAACTTGGCGCCACGGCGCTAGCGTATGCCAACGAGCCGCAAGACGGACTGTTACTAGTAGGCATCGGCACGCGCACCCAGCCGCAAGTTGGTCAACTACAAAAAATTGCCAAAGCCATCTACAATCAGCTAAGCCAACTCACAAAATCTGCCACTCTCATACTGGCAGACTACTATGATGACAACGCCTTCGGGCAGCTGGCATTGGCGCTTCTTAATCAAAGCTATGTGTTTGACTGCTATAAATCAAAAAAAGCGGACGATGCCAAGCTCACCGAAATACGGGTATGGGTTACCGACACGCAACACGCCACCTTGCAAAATGTTCTGCTGCAGCAGCACGCCATCTATAAAGGGCAAGCATTGGCAAAAGACCTTGCCAATCAGCCCCCCAATACTTGTGTGCCTCAGTATCTAACCCAAAAAGCACAGCAACTTGCCAACCAATACCCAGCGCTACTCACCCTCAAAGTCGTGGGCGAAAAAGACATGGAAAAATTGGGCATGCACTGCTTTTTGGCAGTGGCTAAGGGGTCGGTACAAGAAGCGCAGCTGATTCTACTAGAATATAACGGCAGCCAGCCTGATACCAAAACAACTACCAAACCCACTAAAAAAACCAAAAATAAAGCCGCCGCTTTAGAAAACCCCATTGTTATGGTAGGCAAAGGTATTACCTTTGATAGTGGCGGTATTTCACTCAAACCTGGGCTTGGCATGGGCGAGATGAAATATGACATGGGCGGCGCGGCAGCGGTGCTTGGTATGATGCAAGCCTTGTGTGAAGCGCGCTTACCGCTACAGGTGGTGGGGGCACTTGCTTGTGCAGAAAATATGCCGTCAGGACAAGCAACCCGACCTGGTGATATTGTCACCGCCATGAACGGTACCACGGTGGAGATTTTAAATACCGATGCCGAGGGGCGTTTGGTACTGTGTGACACTTTGGTATATGTGCAGCGCTATCAGCCACAAGTCATTATTGACATGGCAACATTAACAGGGGCTTGCGTGGTGGCGTTGGGTCATGTACGCACGGGCATGTATAGCAACAACGAAGATGTGATTTTTGACTTAGAACAGGCAAGTAGCGCTTCTCAAGATCGGGTATGGCATATGCCGCTTGATGATGATTACCAAGAGCAGCTCAACTCCAATATGGCAGATATGCAAAATATCGGGGGTATGCCAGCAGGGTCAGTGACTGCCGCGTGCTTCTTATCACGCTTTGTTGGCGATATACCTTGGGCGCATCTAGATATTGCAGGTACCGCTTGGCAGTCGGGTAAAGAACCCACCGCCACAGGACGTCCTGTGCCGCTACTGATGCATTATTTACAGCGTAAGGCACTGCAAGCCTAGACGCTTGTTGCCATTGTATGGTAGGGTTTTCCTAGACTAAAAAAGATGACGCCACACATTAGTTTTTATATCTTATCACCTCAAAAACAGCTGATTGCCTTTGTCTGTCAGCTGATTGCCACCGCGCTTAATAAGAGTCAAGCAGCGGTGATGGTGGTGGCAGCCGCCAACCAACTGCGTACCCTCGATGAGCAGCTTTGGTCATTTTGTGACACCGCGTTTATTCCTCACCAAATTATCTTAGAATCTGCGGCATTGACCCGCCAGACGATACTTGCACGCGTGATATTAACAGACAATGTGGCACTCGTTGGCGATTTTAACGGCGTGGTCATCAACCTAACCGCTACCCCGCTTGGGTCTTGTGGCGCTAGTCGGCTACTTGAAGTGGTCGGCAGTGAGCCAGAACAGGTCGCAAGCGGTAGAGAAAAATATCGCTATTATCAGCGTGAGTTGGCGCAGCAATCAGCGGTCAATAACTCAGAAATCTCAGTATTTCGTCTCTAAATTTTTTTATGAAAATTTTTTAAAAATGGTAAACTGTGTGTCAATTTTTTAGGAGTTGGCTATGTTAAAACTTGTGCAAGCGTATCAGCGGGTGGGTCTTGTACCACTGATTGTGATTGGGTTGTTATTAGGTATCTTGGTTGGTTGTCTAACAAACCCTACCATTATTGGCGGTTTGCCGCTATCGGTTGCCAAATTTGTGGCAATTTTTGGTCAACTATTTGTCGGTGCCCTAAAAGCGGTGGCGCCACTGTTGGTATTTATTTTGGTCATGGCTTCCATTTGCCAACACCAACGTGGTACCCAAGTGCATGTGCGTGGGGTGATGGTATTGTATATGGTGGGCACATTTTTGGCTGCCATGACCGCGGTGGGTGCCAGTATGCTGTTTCCGACCACCCTCACCTTGGTCACAGGTACGATTGATCATACACCGCCTGCAAACCTAGCTGAGGTACTCACCACCTTATTAGGCAATATGGTGAGTAATCCGATTGATGCCATTACCAAAGCCAATTATATGGGGGTGTTGACGTGGGCGGTACTGATTGGGTTGGCACTGCGCCATGCGTCAGATACCACAAAACGGTTGTTGGGTGATGCGGCAGAGGCAGTCTCGACGGTAGTGCGCTGGGTCATCTGGTTGGCGCCGTTTGGGGTATTTGGCTTGGTCACCCAAACTGTGGCAGAAACAGGGTTAGGCGCGTTGGTGGGTTATTTGCGTTTGGTGATGGTGTTGGTAGGTGCCATGGCGTTTATTGCGTTGGTGGTTAACCCGATGATTGTGTTTTTTAAAACCCGCAAAAACCCGTATCCCTTGGTGTTTACCTGTTTGCGTGAAAGTGGCATTACCGCATTTTTTACCCGTAGCTCGGCTGCCAATATTCCTGTTAACATGAATTTGGCTGAAAAACTGGGTCTGCATAAAGATACGTACGCTGTCACTATTCCCCTAGGTGCAACCATCAATATGGCAGGCGCTGCCATTACCATTAATGTGATGACGCTTGCGGCAGCGCATACGTTGGGTATTGAGGTGGATTTTGTGTCGGCGGTCTTGTTGTCATTATTGGCGACACTTTCTGCGGCAGGTGCGTCTGGGGTTGCGGGCGGGTCTTTGCTGTTAATTCCGTTGGCATGTAGTTTTTTTAATATTCCAGATACCATTGCCATGCAAGTGGTGGCGATTGGGTTTATTATTGGGGTGATTCAAGATTCGGTGGAAACAGCGCTCAACTCCTCGACAGATGTACTGTTTACTGCAGCGGCAGACCCCAAATATGCCTACACTGCAGCAGGTACCTCGCATTAGGGTATTAAGACTAGCACTAGGCTAGACAGCTAGTCAAAACAGCAAGTGAAAAAGGGCAATACGTATTTGCCCTTTTTTTTGCGTTTTATATAACAAAAAAAGATGCCAACGGGTGACATCTTTTAGGGTCAGCTGCTGTAAGCGATACAGGTTGGTAGCGCTAGATAGCCGACAAGTTGTATCGAATCAATACATGCGCGCCGTTAGCGGCATCTGTAGCCTATATATTTTATATGGGATTTATGGATTTACCACAACAGGCACGGTTTTTACGTCCACAGGAATAGTGGTGGTGGTAGAAGCGATGGCAGTGTTGTCATCAACGGGCTGTACGGTAGTAGTTTGGGTAGCGGGTGCCGCTTGAGTGATCTGGGTCACGGGTACAACTGTGGTAGAAGGCATAGTTGGTGCAGGTACTGCCACTTTGTTACGGCTTTCATCAAGTTTTAACTCAGCAGGAATATCCATGTTGATTTCGCTAGTTTTTTTACCAGATTTGGTTGAGGCTGCTTGGTTTTTTGCCGCATTGGTGGTTTGATTTTTTTTGACGGTGCTAGTTTTGGTTGTTTTTGCGGTGGTGTGTTTTACCGTTTTTGCGGGCGCGGTTTTGGTAGTTTTTGTGGTGACTTTGGTAGCTGCTTGGGCAGACATTGAAAGGCCTGTGGCAACGACCAATGCGGTTAGTGTGGTAGCAAATTTTTTCATGATAGTATCCTCTTAATTTTTTGGCGAATTGTCAATCATTGTTGTAGTAACATGAGTTTGTTATAGATAATCGACCATTTGGGTGACGATGGCAACCAAACACGGCGTGCTTGTCGTCTTATCATTGGACGTCAATTATGCTAACCGTAATTATAGAACAAACTAGCTGGCAAAGAGTGTAACTGTTCGAATCGAAGTGTAGGCAAACGGTAAACGCTCAACAACAAGCCGCGCCGTTATTTTTTCTTGGCAAAAAATAGCCAAGTTTCATAAACAATCAATGCTGACAAGGCAATCAAAAAAGGGGCAATATAATAAAGCAGCCTAAAGACAAGTAACACCGCTAGCATTTGGGTACGGTCAACCGTGGGCAACGCGCTAATCATCACCACCTCAAAAACACCCAACCCACCAGGTACATGGCTTAAAATACCCACTGCCATGGATTGGATAAAGGCAGAAAATGTTGCCCAATAACTAATATGGTCTGAAGGCGGTAACAACAAATAAAGCACCAGCGCCACGGTTCCCAAATCCACAATAGCAATCGCAGTTTGCTGCAAAATGATTTTGGCAGGGGGTAAATCAAAGCGCCAGCCACGGATAAAAACGTGCCGTCCTTGTCTGCCTGCATACCAAATTACTAAAGCAATCAAGGATAAAATACCAACACCCAATGCCCGCACATACACAATATTCTCAAAAATTCCCCAAGATTGATCCAGCTGGGACAACAACTGCACCGTAATCTCTGGGTGGCTGGTCAAAGAGGCGCCAATCAGCGTGCTAATGCCAAAGGTAAACGCCATAGACACCATCCACACAATATTGGCAATCTCATTATTACTCAAATTAAAACGGCTGTAATTGCGATAGCGAATCCCGCTCGCGGTGACCAAATTCACCCCTACCGTATGGCTAATGGCATACGCGGTAAACGAAGTGAGTGCCACATGAGGGTAATCAATTTTTCTGCCAATTTGGCGCATGGCAATAAAATCATACAACGTCAAAATAAGATAGCCAAAGGCGACTACCAAGGTTGCAATAATCAAATGTGTGGTAGGAATACGCGAAATAGCGTCCAAAACGTCTTGGTAATGCACAGTTTTGGTCAAGCGATACAACGCACGCATAGCGAGCGCAAAAATAAAAATAGCGATTGCAGACAGTGCAAAACGCCAAAGATGCTTAACCCAAGTTGTTTTCATGAATAAAACCTAACCTTTTGTCATGCGTCCCATCAACCAAAATACTGAGAACCATTCATAGGCGACAATATTTTCACTATCATCCAATAATGTCAAACGATTTTCACCCTGCTTGGCTTGCTTGGCACTTGCACCCTGTCGTGTTTGGTCGCAAAAACCGCCCAAATTGGTGAAGCATTAAAGAAAAAGCGTTGTCCAGCGCTTATTTTATCAGACAAATTTTTGAAAAAGAAAATAACTGTTAGCTATTTTTTTTTATGATGGGCTCAGTTTTGACCGCTGTGAGCAAGTGGGCGTTTATGTCCACTCATCTTAAACCAACAAAAATACCGCTAAAATAACGCCAAACGCGCCCATCACGCTGCAAACCAACCAACAAACAAGCGACATAAATTAACGTGTTAAAAAGCCAAAACGTGGCTATTTTGACCCAGCAATGCTAAGATAAAATGTCAATAAAAACAGCCATCACGTATCAAAACGCGCAGACGCTTCTAAAAAGTCAATCAAAAACTAGAGATAACGCCATGCAACTTGTGTATATTCACGGGCTTGATAGCAGCCCCAATGCCGAAAAAGCCCAAAAATTACAAGCCTTTTGTGCCCACCATTTTTCGCAAATCAACGTGATTACCCCAAACCTCAACCGCGCACCCAACGAGGCGATGGCATTGCTGCAAGAGATTGTCGCCCAAGATCCTAACACTGGCTTGGTGGGCAGCTCGTTGGGCGGATTTTATGCAAATATACTTTGTAATTTGACAGGCAAACGCACGGTGTTGATCAACCCAAGTGTGCATTCTGGGCAAAGTCTAAAGCGATTTTTTGGTGCAGATTTTGCTAGTCTTGCAGACGACTATGTGGGGCATATTACCCCTGACGGTTGGCACATCACCAAACAACACATTGAATGGCTAGTGAATAACCGCCCCAATAAGTCATTGTATCCACATAATGTATTGGTAATTGTCAAAAAAGGCGATGAACTCTTAAATTATCAAGATGCGGTGGATTATTTTAGCCAAGACCACGCCCAAAGCCACATTATTATTGAGGATGGTGGCGACCACCGTATGAGCGATTTTGAAACCAAATTACCGCAAATTATGCAGTTTTTGTTTGGCTTGCCGTTGATTAAATAATAATGGTTCGAAATTATCAGCCACAAGATAGCCAAGCGTTAGCCACAATTTTCAAAAATGCGATTTTGGCGTTTAATAACAGCATTTATTCACCCCGTCAAAAACAGGCTTGGCTTGGCAATCACTCAGATGAATTTTGGCAGAGTCGATTTGAGCAAACTAAACCGTTGGTGGCGGTGCTTAATGATGTAGTGGTGGGTTTTATTGAGTTTGGTTTTGAAAATGGGTTTGGCGAGATTGGTTGTTTTTATGTTGAGCCAAGTTGTCAAAATCAAGGCGTGGGTCAAGCGTTGTTTGGTAAAGTTTTGAATGTTGCTAAAGATAATCATGTGCGTCAAATTCAAGTCTATGCGTCCCATATCGCCAAGGTGTTTTTTGAAAAGCAAGGGTTTAGGGTTATTCAAAAAAATAGCGTGGAAAGGGAAGGGGTGATGCTCGATAATTGGTTGATGTCATGTGCTTGTAAAGTGCTATTGAATTAAAATTGATTGTTAATTGTTTGAGAAATTAAGAAGATTAAGGGTTTTATGAGTAATTATACCTCCACCTCACTTGAAGTTTTAGAAGGGCTAGAGCCTGTGCGCCGCCGCCCTGGCATGTACACCGACACCACACGCCCCAACCACCTTGCCCAAGAAGTCATCGACAACTCGGTGGATGAGGCGTTAGCAGGCTATGCCAAAGCCATCACCGTCACCCTGCACACAGATGGCTCACTGTCGGTCGAAGATGACGGACGCGGTATGCCCACCGACATCCACCCCGAATTTAAGCAATCGGGGATTGAGCTGATTTTGACACGCTTGCATGCAGGGGGCAAATTCTCCACCGACAACTACCAAGTATCAGGCGGTCTGCATGGCGTGGGAATTTCGGTGGTCAATGCCTTGTCGCACAAGGTGGATGTCACCGTGTGGCGAAATGGTGAAGAGTTTAGCATGAACTTTGCCGATGGCAACCCTGTCGCACCGCTTGCCGTAAGCACAGCGAGCAATAAACGCAAACGCGGCACTCGGGTGCAGTTTTGGGTCAATGACAAATATTTTGACACACCAAAATTTAGCATCAAACAGCTCAAACATCACCTAAAAGCCAAAGCGGTGCTTTCGGCAGGGCTTTTGATTACGTTTGTCAATGACATCGATGGCGAAACCGATGTTTGGCAGTTTACTGATGGGCTATCGCAGTATCTCACCGAGCAATTGGTGGATGATGTCACCTTGCCCGAACAGCCATTTGTGTTTAATTATGATGCCAAAAAAGGCGAGCGCGCAGGCTTGAGTTTTGCCATTTGTTGGCTTAGTGAGGGCGGTACACCTGTCCAAGAAAGCTATGTCAACCTCATCCCCACTGCCCAAGGCGGCACGCACGTGAACGGGCTACGTACGGGTATCACCGATGCCATCAAGGAGTTTTGCGAGCTGCATAATCTTTTGCCGCGCAATGTCAAACTTACCGCTGATGATGTGTGGGATGGGGTCAATTATATTTTATCGCTCAAATTCTCAGAACCCCAGTTTAGTGGACAGACCAAAGAGCGGCTATCAAGCCGTGAAGCGGCAGGCGTGGTGCAAGCCTTTGCCAAAGACGGCTTTAGTCTATGGCTCAATCAACATTTTGACATCGCCAAACAAATTGCCGAGCTTGCCATCCATAAAGCTGGCAAACGCCTAAAATCTGCCAAAAAAGTCGAGCGTAAAAAAATCACCCAAGGCCCTGCGCTGCCTGGCAAATTAGCCGATTGTCGTGGCGACTTGCGCGATGGGGCAGAACTGTTTTTGGTGGAAGGGGACTCAGCAGGGGGCAGCGCCAAACAAGCGCGTGACAGACATTTTCAAGCCATCATGCCGCTTAGGGGCAAAATCTTGAATACCTGGGAAGTGTCGCCCGATACCGTGCTTGCCAGTGAGGAGATTCATAATATCGCCATTGCCATTGGCGTTGACCCAGATTCGGATGATTTGAGCGAACTGCGGTATGACAAAATCTGCATCTTGGCGGATGCTGACTCCGATGGACTGCATATTGCCACGCTTTTATGTGCGTTGTTTGTCAAGCACTTTAAGGCGGTGGTAGATGCAGGGCATTTGTATGTGGCGATGCCACCTTTGTACCGCATTGATATTGGCAAAGAGGTAGAATACGCCCTTGATAATGATGAGCTTGAGCAAATCATCAAAAAAGCCAAGGGCAAAAAAGCCCAAATCACGCGCTTTAAGGGGTTGGGTGAGATGAGTGCCGAGCAGCTTCGAGAGACCACCATGCACCCAGATACACGGCGCTTGGTGCAGCTAGACCTTGACGACCCAGCCGCCACTGACACAGTGATGGATATGCTACTTGCCAAAAAACGTGCCAGTGACCGCAAAATATGGCTAGAGCAAAAAGGCGACTTAGCAGAAATTGGGGTATAATAGCCGCCCCATTTGCTAATTTCAGTGAACTATCGTAAACTGAAAAGCTAGAGTAATTATTCAAAGAGATTGTATGATGGATATGAGTCAGCTACCGCCACTTGATCAAACCAACATTGGCAGCCATGTGCCTCGCCGTGACAACCCAAAAGTGGCAAAGTTGGCGGGGAAATTGCTAGCTATGTCAGGCTGGCAGATTGTTGGTACAGTACCCAACGTCAAAAAAACCGTCATGCTTGCCGTGCCTCATACCTCCAACATGGACGGTTGGAACGCTATTTTAGCCATATTAAAACTGGGGATTGATATCAAACTCATGGGGAAAAAAGAGCTATTTCAGGTACCTGTGATGGGCAGATTTTTGAAATGGGCAGGTTTAATAGCGATTGATCGCCAAAAAAAAGGCTCAACCTTGCAAGCTACCATTGAGCGCTTTAACCAAGAAGAGCAATTATGGCTAGGGCTTGCACCCGAAGGCACACGAGAATATACCCAAGCATGGAAGACAGGATTTTACCATATGGCAGTGGGCGCAGGTGTGCCCATTTTACCCATCGCCATGGACTATAAAACCCGACAAATTCGCTTTATGCCGCTATTTTATCCCACAGGGGATATTGACGCAGATTTACCCAAAATTTATGCGTATTATCGCGGCGTAGAAGGTAAACACTTTGCCAATATGTCAAAACCCCTGCAAGACCTATTTTCCTCAAGCGCTGCCACTTGCGCCACAGACTCACAAAACACATGATGGATCGCGCCAGCAAGTGATAGGTTTTGTTCAGTTTTTCTGCTATGATAAGCAAGGTTTTTGTGAGGACGGCTGGGCGAGCAAACGGCAAAATTCTTTGCGTTTTTAGTCAGAGCGCCTCCCCAAAACAACAAATAACGCAAACCGATGGGTTGTAATTTTGAGAATTTGATTGTCAGTTATAGGATAAGCTATGAGCAATAAAACCGTCCCTGTATTAGCCGCTATCGTCCTAGGTGCGGTTGCTTTATCACCTGTTTTTATCAAAAGTTTTGGCGATAACCCACAAATGGCAGCCATCGGAAGCCACCAAATTGGCAGCGGGGCAGCAGCGGTCAATGCACAAAGTAGCGAAATCACCAAAGTAGGCTATAGCCTAGGCTACATGATGGGCGAAAACGTCAAGCAAGGTGCCAAAGAACTTAACCCAGCTGATATCAGCCAAGGTATCACCGACGGTTTTAATGGCAAACCTGCCACCATGAGCCGTGAAGATATGATCAAAGTGGTACAAACTTACGAACAAAACCAAATGCAAGCCCGCCTGCAAGAAAACCTTGCCAAAGGTGACGCTTTCTTGGCACAAAATGGCAAAAAAGCAGGTATCAAAACCACCGCTTCGGGTCTACAATACGAAGTGATCAAAGAAGGCACAGGCGCACAGCCAAAAGCCACCGACATTGTTGCCGTACAATACGAAGGCAAATTACTAGATGGCAAAGTCTTTGACAGCACCGCACAGCACGGTGGACAGCCTGCCGTATTCCCACTCAACCAAGTCATACCTGGTTGGACAGAAGGGTTACAGTTGATGAAAGAAGGCAGCAAATACCGTTTTTATATCCCATCAAAATTGGCGTATGGCGAACAAGGCGCCCCTCAAGGCGGTATTGAGCCCAACAGTGTATTAATCTTTGACGTAGAGTTGATGAAAGTCAACCCACCTGCCGATGCCCAGCAACCTGCCGCGGCAGATATTCAAGCCCAACTACAACAACAAATTGAAGCACAAATGCAATCTGCCTCACAGCCACATAACTAAAAAACCAAAACATGCCTTAATGGGTAGGCTTAGACGCCTTTACCCATTAACGCTTGTGCATTGGGGCAAGATTGGACAAAAAGGATGATGCAAATGAAAAAAATCACACAACCGCTTGGCGTTGCCATACTGCTAGCTTTATCGGGTGTATCGGTGAATGCCGCTAATCTCCCCACCAAAATGCAGCCTTCAGTCTATGTGCCCAAAACTGTGGTAACCGCGACTAGCCCTGAACTGGTACAAGTAGGTTATAGTTTTGGCTATTTGATGGGTGAAACCAACAAAGATAGTATTGATGACCTAAACCTTGATGGATTTTTTCAAGGATTTCGGGATGCCTATCTAGCACAGAGCCCCACACTTGACAAAAAACGCATGCAGCAAGTACTGCTAGATTATCAAAAAAACAAAGAAGTGGCGTATGCCAAAGAAGTGCAGGCGCTAGCAGCGACAAACGCCGCTAACGCCAAGCAGTTTTTAGTCACCAATGCCAAAAAAACAGGTGTTGTTACCACAGCATCTGGACTACAGTACCAAGTGCTAAAAACGGGCACAGGTAAATCACCAAAAGCCACCGACAAAGTAAAAGTTAACTATGAAGGGCGTTTGGCTGACGGCACGATTTTTGATAGCTCCTACAAGCGCGGTGAAGCGGTGACTTTTCCGCTCAATCAAGTCATCAAAGGCTGGACAGAAGGGGTGCAGCTGATGAAAGAGGGTGCCAAATATCGCCTGTTTGTCCCGCCTGCCCTTGGGTATGGTGAAGCGGGAAATGCTGAGATTGAGCCCAATAGCCTACTGATTTTTGATGTCGAGTTGCTGCAAGTGAACCCAACTGCTGGTAAGTAGTTTAACTTATCGTGCGTAATTTTCCACCTATAATTTTTCTTGCGAAGCATTGGTTCTGAGGTGAAGATATAAGCACTAACGCCCTAATCGGGGCGTTCTTGTTTTTCGATATATTGTCTGATGGCGTGGGTAGTAGCACCCCCCCCGTCGTGAGCAAACAATAGCCCCGTGTCCAAAGTACAGGCTCCCCGTAAAACGCTAACAGCTCAACTTCTCATTTTTTTTGGCAAAGGTCGGTTATGATTTCTTTTAGCCTATCGAGCATAGCTGAGGTAAAGCATTTTCTACGGTATTTTGTGATTAACACTAAATGAAAGGTTAGTTTATAAACACAATGATAATGGGGTTTTAGTTGATTATTCATAATTGACACTAAATTATACTCATAGTCAATCGCCTAACAAGCCATGCTTAAAGCCTACAAATACCGAAT
>RRZT012092759.1_pt1 | contig 28728 bp, 19 predicted proteins | sample 2165551 | NCBI WGS metagenome assembly RRZT01 (sample SAMN10456910, study PRJNA506462) | wastewater metagenome | biome: wastewater; feature: sludge; material: wastewater sludge; isolation source: wastewater sludge with Escherichia coli K12::gfp cells carrying plasmid... | place: USA: Moscow, Idaho... | reverse complement strand
TGCTGGCTAGTTTAGCAGCAATATTTATAGATTCAGGAATTGTATGTAGATGACATTCGCGTTTAATTTGATATTTTTAAACGTGATAATGCTCGTGATGAGGCGGTTTTGAGTGCTTTTAACTTTTCAAAAAGTTAAGGTGCAATTAATCGTTGCGTTTTAATTTACGGCACAGGCTTGTTTGGGGAAGGGGAGATTTGCTTACTGGCGTGGAGGGGAATAGTGCTATCTATTAATTAGCGCTATTCGCTAATTATTTGAACTGCATTCAGACTTTGGGATTGGTGCCGGTGAAAGGAATCGAACCCTCGACCTTCTGATTACAAATCAGCTGCTCTACCAACTGAGCTACACCGGCGCGGGGCGAATTATACACAGGTTTTTGTTGATGTCACGTATCAAAAGCATGATTTTTAAAAAAATGTGTTATTCTCTCCGACCTGCTGGAAGATTTTCTAGCAGAATGCTTCATCGTCCCCAGTTTTTTCGCACCAGGGTTTTTAGGGTGAGTTTCCTTCTTTAGAGAAGAGTCAATTCTGACGGCCGATGCTTTTTTGACCGTCTGCACGCTGTTTTTTCATAAAAATATTATTTCCGCATTTACGCGGTATTTTTTGCGTTTGTCCAGGCTTTGTAGCCGAGGTCAAGCGAAGGGCAGTGCGTGGGTAAATTTTAGGAATAAGTATTTTATGGATAATGTTACTGATAGCGTAATTGTTGAGCGCTTTGAGGATATGGGGCTTGCTGAGCCTTTTATGACCAGTGTGAAAGCCCTGGGTTACACCGCCCCTACGGCGGTGCAGGCGGCGGTTATTCCGGCTGCGATGGCGGGTGGGGATTGGATTGTTGCCTCGCAAACCGGCAGTGGTAAAACGGCGGCATTTTTGTTGCCAGCTTTGCAAGCCATTTGGAGTGCTTTGCGCGCGGGCAGTAAAAACCCGGCTCATGCGCCCTATACTTTGGTGTTGTGCCCGACGCGTGAGTTGGCGCAGCAGGTGAGTGCAGATGCGATCAATTTGGTGCGTCATTCAACGGGCATTCGTATTGCCTCTGTTGTAGGCGGCACGCCTTATGGGCAGCAGCGCGCAGCGCTTAAAGGTGCGGCTTTGGTTGTTGCAACGCCGGGGCGTTTGCTAGATTGGCTAGAGCGTGGGGCGATTGACCTGAGTCGTTTACATACCTTGGTGCTTGATGAGGCTGATCGTATGCTAGACATGGGGTTTATGGATGACATCACCGCTATTGCGGATTATGCCGAGACACGCCAGCAAACTTTAATGTTTTCAGCGACCTTTTCGAAGCGCGAAACGGAATTGGCAAAAGCGCTGATGGATGGTGCGCAGCATATTACATTGACGACCGCGCAAGAAAAACATACCAGCATCACACAGCATTTGCAGTGGGCAGATAATCCTATACACCAGCATAAATTGCTTATGCATTGGTTGGCTGACGAAACACTAGATCAAGCCTTGGTATTTGCTAGTACGCAAGCAGAAACAGATCGCTTGGCTGATGAGCTTTTGAGTCAAGGCATTTCTGCCTGTGCTTTACATGGTGCAATGCCGCAAGCTGTGCGCAATCGTCGCTTAGATGGGCTTCGAAAAGGTAAAACGCGTATTCTTGTGGCGACCGATGTGGCCGCACGCGGCATTGACGTTTCAACAATTACGCATGTGTTCAATTACGGTTTGCCGATGAAGGCAGAAGATTATGTTCACCGTATTGGACGCACCGGGCGTGCGGGCAAAACCGGGGTGGCAGTGACTTTTGCCAGGCGAGAAGATGCGCATAAAGTGCGTCAAATTGAGCGTTATATTAATAGCAAAATTGAAGTCACCGTGTTGCCCGGGTTGGAGCCCAAAACATCTGAAGCCGATTTTCGCAATGCACGCGTTAAACCTGCGAGTGTACGCCGTGGTAAAGGTGCCCCTAAGGCTGGTGCCGGGCGTCGGCATAGTGCAGCGCCTTCTGGGCGAAGTGATTGGTCAGCCTTTGGTGGTGGCGCACGCAGTGAGTTTGGGGCACGTACTGCTCAGCCTCGTGCTAAACGTGAAGGTGCTGATCGTACGGGCGCTTCACATGCAGAGCGTCCTGCACGTTCGTACCCGGCCGGGCATGCGCTTGCAGGGGTGCCGCGCAGTCGAGAAGGTGCAAAAGCACGCCGAGCTAAATAACCTCTGCGCGTAACTTTTAAAACCCCGCCCTATGCGGGGTTTAATATTTTGGGCTGCTAACAAATGGCGTATTTTTGTTTTAACTCATAAAACGCCGGTGCTGAAGGGCGGGCAGTTGTGTGCGGATTTCTTTAAGATAATGCGCATCCAGCGCCCCTAAAATTAACCCCTCTCCGGTATCTGCGCGGCAAGCTAGCACTTTTCCCCATGGATCAATCAAAAGGCTATGGCCGTAAGTTTGTCGTCCGCCGGGGTGGATGCCTCCCTGTGCGGGGGCCAGCACATAGCATTGGTTTTCAATTGCCCGGGCGCGTAACAAAATCTCCCAGTGTGCTTGTCCAGTTGTATGCGTAAAAGCTGCGGGCAGAATGAGTAAGTCGATTTCGCCCATCGCACGAAATTGTTCTGGAAAGCGTAAGTCATAGCAAATGCCCACGCCCACACGCCAGCCTTCAAGTTCAAAGTTTGCGGTGCGGGTGCCCGGTAAGATGGTTTTCGCTTCGCCGTAAGATTCTTCGCCACGTTGAAAACTAAAAAGATGAATTTTGTCGTAGCGCAGCACGTTTTGCCCGCTTGGGTTATACACCATCAGGCTATTGAATATTTTTTCTGGTTGATCGCTTTTAAGCGCAAGGCTGCCAGCCACGAGCCAAATTTTATGCGTTTGGGCACATTCAGATAAAAAACGCTGAATGTTGCCTTGTCCCGGGGCTTCTGCCAGAGCTAGCTTTGCTTTTTCATCCGGGCTTATCAATGCAAAATATTCTGGCAGTGCCACTAAACGGGCCCCTTGCTGTGCAGCCTGAGCAATCAATGCAGCCGCATGGTCAAGGTTTTGAGCGGGCTTGTCGCCAGAGCACATTTGAATGGCTGCCAAGTGAAAAGGGGATGATTTTTTCATAACAGGTTCCACCGCTAAAAAGACAATCGAATCACTAAAAATTTTAAGTAGGCGTGCATTAAAATAACCTAGATTAAGGCTGAATGAGGCATACTTGAAATGCTTACTGAGCGTTGCAGCATTGCAAACAAAAGCCTATATTGCATATGTACGTAAACAAATAAAGGAGTTCGCCGTGATTGAGTTCGAATTTGAGCCCAATGTTTTGCAAATTACCGTGATGGGCGATTTTTTGCTGGAGGACTATCAAGCTTTTGAGGAGCACATCAACTATAAGCTGCGTTTTGAAGGCGTACAAGACATGCTGTTTGACCTACGCCTCATGACACATACCAGTATTGATGTTGCTTTGGCTGAATTTAAATTTTCACGTACGCATGCGCGTCAGTTTGGGAAAATTGCGGTGGTAACCACAGATCAGTGGGTGAGCTGGGGCGCTTGGTTGTCTAACCTGTTTGCAGAAGCCGACTTGAAATTTTTTGATGATATAGAAGATGCCCGCGCTTGGTTGGCAGGCTATAGCTTGAAAGGATAAAACATATGCCACTTTCAGATACTCATAAGCCTTACACCACGTTGATTTCAGCCTTCGAGTTGGCACAATCTTTAGATAAATCGGGCTGGGTCATTATTGATTGCCGGCATGATTTAGCCGACCCCACTTTTGGCCGCCGGGCTTATACCGAAGCACATATCCCCGGCGCTCGTTTTTTGCATCTGGATGAAGATCTTTCTGGCGTACCGACCGGCAAAAATGGCAGGCATCCTTTGCCGGATATAGATGTCTTTGTTAAACGATTGAACCAAGTCGGCATTCATAATCGAACCCAGGTTGTTGTGTATGATGATGCAGGCGGCATGTACGCAGCTCGGTTATGGTGGATGTTGCGTTGGCTGGGGCATGATGCTGTTGCCGTTCTGGACGGGGGCTTGCAAGCTTGGTTGGCTGCCGGGCAAGGGTTGAGCGCCCAACAGCGCACACAGGTTGCTGCCGCTGCTTTTGAAGCACACCCCCGGCCTTGCTGGGTGGGGGTCGAGTGGGTTTTAGAAAATCTAGGCGCGCCACATTGGTGCTTGATTGATGCACGTAGCCCGGATCGGTTTCAGGGGAAAAATGAGATATTGGATTTTGCTGGTGGCCATATCCCGGGGGCTATCAACCGGTTTTTTAAAGACAATCTTTCATCGCAGGGATACTTTAAATCGGCAACTCAGTTACGGGAGGAGTTTATTGCAGTATTGGGTAAGCACTCTGTAAATGATGTGGTTGTCCAATGTGGCTCGGGCGTCACTGCATGCCATCATCTTCTTGCATTAGAACATGCAGGTTTGCCCGGCGCACGTTTGTATCCGGGGTCTTGGAGTGAATGGTGTAGTGATCCCAGCCGGCCTATAGAAAAAAATTAGGGCGCGTTGTAGCTGTTTTTTGCCGGATTTTGATGAAATCGAAAACAGCATGCTCTTTGAAAGGATGTCTTTGCTAACGCTCTTCACCGCTTTAAAAGTTGTGAAGGGCGTTTTTGTTGGTCATTGAATTAATTTTAAATCGCGTGGAGTTTTATTGGCTTGAGAAATTTAAAACCAATTAATTACTAATAGTGTTTTTAGAAAACCCTAAAAATTAAACTTCAGGCTAAAAGATTGGCTAAGGAGTGGGGTGTGATGACGCAAAAGATGGTTTTTGCGCATGCCAAAACGAATGATTATAAAAGCTCCAATTCTGCCGTAATTGGCGCATGGTCTGAAAGCCGGCCCCAGAAGTGACCATGGTGTACTTCTGGCTGGAGGATGCGAAAACCACGGGTATAAATACGGTCGAGTCTAAAAAGCGGAAAGCGACTTGGGAAACTCCGTGCGGGTTGCCCGTTTGTAGCGCCAACGCTAAACACTTCTTTTAAATCGAGTACGTCAGCTAATAGGCGATCTGCATGGTTACGCCAGTCATTAAAATCGCCCGCTAAAATAAGTGGTGCATCCCAAGGAATATTGGTTTTGATGTACGTAACAATATCTTCGTACTGAGCTTTGCGTCCTCGTGCGTTAAGAGCTAAATGTACGCACAAGCAGTGTAAATTCTCTTGGCGCTCTTCTAGTGGGATAACGCAATGTAATAAGCTCCGTCGTTCAAATCGGTGAGCCGAAATATCTTGATGCTCAATTTGGGCAATATTTTTGCGCGATAAAATGGCATTGCCATGGTGACCATGTTTATATACGGCATGGCCCAAATAGGCTGTAAAAGGAAAATAATCTTGCGCTAAAAATTCGTGTTGCCCGGTCTTTGGCCAATGTGGGTGCCGGTTGGAATGCCGTGTATGTGCGCCTTGGACTTCTTGTAAAAACAGGATATCAAGATCTAGTTGCGTTAAATGTTCGCGCAAATCATGCACGATTAAACGGCGGTTAAACTGGGTAAAACCTTTATGAATATTATAAGAACACACTTTAATACGCATGTATGTCTTTCATTAAGCTAATTCAGAACTATGGCCTGCGCCACCAAGGTGGTTGTGAATGCGGCCACCTTGGTTTGCACCTATTGTTATGGGCTTAGCTAGATAAGCGCAGGGCTGTTGCGCCGAGTTCTGAAAGTTTTTGTTCTAAACGCTCGTATCCCCGGTCTAGATGGTAAATACGTTCAATTGTGGTGTTTCCTTCTGCAGCTAAACCTGCAATTACTAAGCTGGCAGAGGCGCGCAAATCTGTTGCCATGACAGTGGCACCTGTGAGTTTGGCGCCACCTTTTATCAGGGCTGTATTGCCTTCAATATGGATATCTGCCCCTAGGCGCTGTAGTTCAACAGCATGCATGAATCGATTTTCAAAAATTGTTTCTCGAATGATGGCAGAGCCTTGGGCAACGCAATTGAGCGCCATAAACTGTGCTTGCATATCGGTTGGGAAAGCCGGGTAAGGCGCAGTACGGATGCTTGTAGCGGTTAATTTGCTTTTTTCTGCACTTAAACGAATGGCGTCGCGTTCCTGAACGACCTCGCAGCCTGCATCCATGAGCTTGTCGATCACAGAGTCTAAATAAGCTGCGGAGGTTCTTTTCAAGCGTATGCTGCCACCCGTGACGGCCGCAGCGCATAGATAAGTGCCGGTTTCAATGCGGTCTGGCATGATGCTATGGGTCGCACCGTGCAGTTTCGCGCTGCCGCGAATGCGAATTACATCGGTGCCGGCGCCAGAAATTTGTGCGCCCATGCTGATGAGGCAATTAGCCAAGTCTACAACTTCTGGCTCGCGGGCAGCGTTTTCAATAATCGTTTCGCCTTCTGCAAGGCAGGCGGCCATCATAAGATTTTCTGTGCCTGTGACGGTAACCATGTCTGTAAAGAGCCGCGCACCTTGGAGTCGTTTAGCTCGTGCGTCAATAAAGCCATGTTCTACGGCAACTTCTGCCCCCATGGCTTGCAGACCTTTGATGTGTTGGTCGACCGGCCGTGCGCCAATGGCGCAGCCGCCCGGCAAAGATACCCGTGCAGAGCCGTGTTTGGCGAGTAAGGGACCCAACACGAGAATAGAGGCACGCATGGTTTTAACCATTTCATAAGGTGCTTCGGTGCCGCCCAGTGCGTTGGCCTGCAGTGTAACCGTGTCTTCTGCTCGTTCGACCTTTACCCCCATGTGCTGCAAAAGTTTGAGTAAAGTGCCAATGTCATTAAGCTGTGGCACATTGGTCAGCGTAAGTGGCTCGTCTGTGAGTAAACAAGCACATAGAATAGGTAATGCAGCATTTTTTGCGCCTGAAATTGTGGTTTCTCCAAGTAGGCGAACTTGGCCAGTGATGCGTAATTTGTCCATAGTGATAGCAATGTGCGCGTTTGTACGCGATTAAGTGAGGAGGGGGGCGTAAATGTTTCTTCTAAGGTGCGTATTGTGAAGCCTTGCTTGCGAAGGGGCAAGCCAGTAGTACGCAAGTTAAATGTTATTTATTGGTAATTTTTATACTTTTATCGTCAGATTTTAATAAACATGACTATTGTTGCAGTGCACATAAAAGCGTAAAATGCGCACACTTTTTCGTGTTGCATAGGGTTTTAATGTCATGCAGATCTTTTATGTTGCCCCTATTCGTCAAGATGTTGGTTTGACTTCTGCTGCACTGGGTTTAGTGCGCGCCATGCAGCGCTTGGGTTATTCAGTTGGGTTTATTAAGCCGGTTGGTCAAGATGAGTCCGGCGTTGAACGCTCAGTGCATTTTTCGCGTGAAATCTGTCATCAAGATGTCTCAGACCCTATGCCATTAGAGGCTGTTGAAGCCCGTATTGCGCAAGATGAGTTTGACGATCTGCTTGAAGACATCGTGGGCACGGTCATGAAGGCCGCAGAAAAGGTGGACGTGCTCGTTGTAGAAGGGCTGCATCTTGATCCCAAATATAGTTTTATCTACCACTTAAATGCCGGTATTGCGCGCAGCTTGCGGGCAGAAGTAATTTTGGTAGCAGATGCCTCCATTCCTACGGTGATTGCGGATGCCAATACCGCCATTAATCTTCGTCTCAGTGAAGGGCGCAAAGTGGCCGGCTTTGTTTTTAACAAAGCACCGTTAGATTTTGATATTGAACGTGCCCGTCGTGAATTGATTGGTGCAAAGTTGTGGAACGTTATTCCTAATGACCCGAGGTTGCTCATGCCGCGGACTTTAGACGTTGCTAAACAGCTTAAAGCAGGCATTTTAGAGGCCGGGGACATTCACACTCGACGTGTTGCAGAAACCATCATCGCTGCGCGTTCTGTACCTGAGGTCATTCATCGCTTTAAGCCCGGTGCGCTGATTGTTTGCCCGGTAGATCGGAATGATATTATTTTGGCCGTTGCACTGGCCGCTATTAACGGCGTGCCACTGGCAGGGCTATTGCTCACACATTCAGATAAGGTTCAACCGCATATACGAGCCTTTATCAGTTCAGCTTTTGAGAGTGGCTTGCCGCTTCTATACACCGAAAAAGACAGCTACGACACCGCACGCGCCATTAGCCGCATGCCCAATAGCGTGCCAATGGATGACCTAGAGCGTATGAATCTGGTTATCAATGTTGTCGCAGATCATTTTGATGATGACATTATTAATGCCGCCGTAAAAGTTGAAAGATCTCCACAACTTTCCCCCCCGGCTTTCCGTTATACGCTGCTGCAAAAATCGCGTATGGCCAAGCACAACCGCATTGTGCTGCCAGAAGGGGATGAGCCCCGTACCATTCGTGCCGCTGCTATTTGTGCAGAAAAAGGTATTGCGCATTGCATTTTATTAGGTAACCCAGACCGTATTCATTCAGTTGCAGCCACACAAGGGGTCACGCTTCCCGCTGGGGTAGAAATTCTTGATCCGGAGAATATCCGGAATCGTTACGTTGATCCTATGCTGGAACTGAGAAAAGGCAAAGGACTGACAGCGCCGCAGGCACAAGTTTATTTGGAAGATAATGTGGTTGTGGGCACGATGATGCTTGCGCTGGATGAAGTGGACGGACTGGTTTCTGGTGCTGTTCATACGACGGCCAACACGGTGCGCCCGGCCCTGCAACTTATTAAGACAGCGCCCGGATCCACTGTTGTGTCATCCGTGTTTTTCATGCTCATGCCGGACCAGGTTATGGTCTATGGCGACTGTGCTATCAACCCAGATCCTACGGCCGAGCAGCTTGCTGAAATTGCCAAGCAAAGTGCTGAATCTGCACGTGCTTTTGGCATTGACCCCAAAATTGCCATGTTAAGTTATTCCACAGGCACCTCTGGGGCCGGGGCAGACGTCGAAAAAGTGCGCCTTGCCACAGAAATTGCACAGCAGCGCTGGCCAGAGCTGGTGATTGACGGCCCCATGCAGTTTGACGCGGCCACGGTGGCTGAAGTGGGTAAACAAAAAGCGCCAGATAGCCTGGTGGCCGGCCAAGCAACCGTGATGATCTTCCCCGATCTAAACACAGGTAATACCACTTATAAGGCGGTGCAGCGCAGCGCCAAAGTGGTCAGTATTGGACCTATGCTACAGGGTTTAAGAAAGCCGGTTAATGATCTTTCTCGTGGCGCCTTAGTAGACGACATCGTATTTACCATTGCGATTACCGTTATTCAGGCACAAACGCAGGCCGAACGCTAAAACTTGACCGGGCTTATGGCAAAATGCTGCCATGAGCCCACCGATTTCATCCCTCTCTACTCAAGATCAAGCCTTAGTTGCGGGCGTGTGCGCCGGTCAGCTGCGCGCACTGGCTAAAACCATCACATTAATTGAATCGACCTTACCTGAGCATCGTGTCCGGGCGCAGGCCATATTAGAGCAGCTGATGCCCTATACAGGTCGTTCTAAACGCATCGGTCTCTCTGGTGTGCCGGGCGTGGGGAAATCCACCTTCATTGAGGCCCTCGGGCTATATCTTCTGGACCATGGTTTTCGTATTGCTGTATTAGCGGTTGATCCCAGTTCAGCGCTCTCGGGCGGAGCCATTTTGGGCGATAAAACGCGTATGGAAAAACTCGCACAACGCCCAGAAGCCTTTATCCGCCCCAGCCCGGCCGGACGCACCTTGGGTGGTGTGGCGCAAATGACGCGCGAAACACTTTTTGTGTTTGAAGCCGCCGGGTTTGATGTTGTACTGATTGAAACGGTTGGTGTTGGGCAGTCCGAAGTCGCCGTTGCCAGTATGACCGACGTATTTTGCCTCCTTCAGCTCCCCAATGCCGGTGATGAGTTACAGGGTATTAAAAAAGGTATTATGGAGCTGGCCGACATCATTGTTGTTAACAAAGCGGACATCGACCCCGCACATGCTCAACGCGCACGTGCTCAACTGGTCAGCGCCTTGAGCGTACTTACCCCCGCAACCCCGGGTTGGCAAGTGCCGGTGATACCTTGCAGCGCCTTATCTCAAAAGGGTATTGCTGAATTTTGGGAAACATTAGAGCGGTATTTCGCACATACTCATGCAAATGGATTTGATATACAGCGAAGACAAACGCAAGCACTCGCTTGGATGTGGACACTACTAGAACGAGGTCTGCGGTTGCGATTTGAGGCACACCCACAAATCAAAATGCATCTATCAGATATTTTGACTCAAGTTCAAGCCGGCCAGCTTGAACCGAATAAAGCGGCGGAATATCTTTTGCAGCTGAGTGCAACGTCTTAAAGGGCTCAAAGCCGGGGTAAGTTAGTTACAGGGTTTAGATAACCTTTCTTTTGAGCTGAGTGCTTTGTGTTACTTCCCTGGCCTCCAGCATACTGTTCATGTCGATAGAGCGTTTAGGAGTGTATTCTCTTCTGGCATCTGTGAGATTGTTGTTGGTGGTGTTGTGGTATAGGCAATTCGGGTAAGTATCTTCCTAACCGCAGCTGTTTCGAATGACACAAGATCCATCGCTGTGTTGTATCGGTTTTTGTACTAAATTTATTTATTAAGTAGGATTTGGGTGAGCCTACTTGTTGGACTATTTGTTTGATACATTTGGGAGAGTTAGAGGTTGGTTTATTTAGGTGGAAGATAGCGTGTTAAATCTCTTTGATTATTTGAAAATCATGCTAATTTACTTGCAAAAATTTTTGACAAAAGAATAATATATACGACGATAGCTACCTACATAAAGGCTCAAAATGAAAGCTTATGCTTACCCTCGCTTAAAACTCAATAGTGTCTACCTTGCTATTTCAGCTGCGCTCGGTATTTTTCCGTTGACAGCACAGGCAGAAATTTGTACTGGTTCATTTCCGACTGGAAAAACATGTAGTTCTACGGCACTGCCCAATACTTCCGCTGAAATTAATGCGACAGGCAATGTGACTCGCTCTGTCACTTCTGGCAACACTATAGGGCTTTATGCTTTAAGCAATACGGCTACATCTACTTTGTCAAAGGTAGCGCATCAAAATGGCACTATTAGAATAGATATTTCAAATGCAACTTCGACAGCGAATGACACCGGAGCAGCTATTCGGACGGCTCAAAGTGTAACAGCTGCCCCAGTCCCTAATACGGCAGGTACGATTGAAGCTCTGGGCAGTAATATTAATGTTACTGCGCAGGGGACAGGTATTAGATGGTTGTTTGGCATAGAAGCAACCTCCAGCGGCATCAGCCCAACAAGCGTCATTTATCAAGGTAATCTTACGGTTAATAATCAAGCTGCAACGTCGTTTTATTCTACAAGAGGCATTAAATCCACACCCAGCGGAAATTTAGCTGACGCTTTTATTACCGTTAAAGCAAACTCAAATATTGCGGTTCAGTCTATTCCAAATGCTTCTGGTTTAGATGCCACGGCAAAAGGCGGTGGAAATGCGACTATCAATGTCGAGGCGGGGTCAGTAGTCAATGTGGGTGATATAGCTTCAGTCAGCAATCCTCTTTTGTCCATTGGCCTTGATGCGGCTGCGCCCAATGGAGGAACTGCAAAGCAGGTTTTTGACGGGCAAGCAGTAAATGTAATTTCAAATAATGGCGTAGAGGCCATTGGGATACGTTCAGTTGGAGGTGTTGCAAATTCAGAGGTGCAAGGCAATATCACGACGGTTCTGAATGGCACGGCACCTGCCTCTACGCCAACTACTACGCCACGTCATGTTTATGGAATTGAGTCTAGAGGATAAAGTAGTGCCATTGTTAATCAGCATGATGGCTCAGTGAGCGTTACCTCAAGTTCTCCGAAATTAAATCGAGCATATGGCATATTGGCCTGGGGCCCTTCTACCTCGCCTAAAGTAGAGGTCACGACTAGAACTAGCGCTGTGCAATTAGATATGAGTAGTCTTGCATTGGCGGATATGCCGAGTGGTGGTGCTGCAGGCATTGGAATGATGACTTCCGCAGCTGGGGCCGATGCGATTGTTGCAGATATTCAGTCAGTTGTTGATGTCGCTGGACCGGGCGCTGTTGGTATATCTGCCATTAGTAGCTATGCATCTAATGCAAATGCTACGGTTGCGGTTAATTTTAAAAATGCAGGCTCCGTTACGACAACAAATTGAGATGGCCTGAGGCTCAGTGCTTCAAGCGGTACAGTCTCTGCAGCGTATTCTGAAGGCACTATTAAAGTTGGAAAGGGTGCCTTGGCTGGAGCCGGTTTAATTGCCGATGGCATGGCGATTACTGATGGCAATAATGGCGCAAACAGCAAGGTTAACGCCAATGTGACTGTGGGCGATGCTCTCAACCCTGCTGTGTTGGATGCAAGTCGTGCTGTGAATGGTTTATCTGTGGCTGCAGGTGGGCAGTCTGTTATTAACATACAGCCGTCTGCAACTATTCAAGGTGGTACAGGGGCTGGCGTTGCCTTAAGTGCACAAGTTGCTACAGCAATGAATAGTCTCACCAATCAAGGAGGAATTCAGAGTTACAACAGTTTAGCCTTATTGTCGACAAGCATCGCGGGCGTATCATCTACGATTTTAAATGATATATCGGGTTCTATAACGGGCTATATGACCTATGGTGCAGGCAACGATACTGTAAACAATTTGGGGGCTTGGCGGATTGAAAAGTGTACAGGGGCAGCCAATTGCCAAGTAGCGACGACTGATTTTGGTGCAGGTAGCAATACATTAAATAGCAGTGGCACTATTACAGTAACGAATAGCAGCTTACCCGGGACATCCAATCACGCCCTTATCCAAGCCACAGGCGCCAGCGCATTTAGCATGATAAATTCGGGTATGATTAATATGCAAGATAGCCTTTTAAATGGGCTTCTTACAGTAAAACCAGTCGGCTCTGGTAGCTTTGTAACTAATGGTGGCACGCTTAAGCTGGATACGCAGGTAGCCGGTGATTTTGCCCCGAGCGATATTCTGCAAGTAGATGGCAGTATCACGGCGAACTCACCTACGGCTATTAATATCACTGACGCAGGTGGCCCTCCGGCTTTAACCAGCTCTCCTAATGGTGGCATCCCTTTAGTGAAATATACTGGCACCTCTGCTGCTAACGCCTTTACGATGGCTGATTTTGTTAAAGGTGAGTTTACATACCGTTTGCGCCACGACACCATTAATAAAATGTGGAAGCTGGTTAATTTGCGCTGCACCGCCTCAAAGAATCCAGCTTACGAAGCAGAGACTGTGTCTATTACGTGTGAAGGTGTTGAGCCTGGTGAAAAAATCACCATCCCCGGCACAAATTGTCAACAAGCTGTGGCCAGCTCAGACACTATTACCTGTACTGCAAGCAAAGCGAAAGATATTGGCCCCAATCCAACGATATCTATTTTTGATGCAGCCGGGAACCCGAGATCTAGCCCGGATGCAGCATTGAGCATTTATGCCGCCACGCTTGCGATAAGCGTTAATAACCAAATTGCAGATGGCAATGCATACAATATTGTGACTGCTACAGCTAAAGATACAAGTGGCAACTTGGTTGCAGGCGCAACGGTTAACTTCACTGTTGGGTCTGGGGCAACGCTGGTCAATAGTAGCTGTGTAACCGATGCAAGCGGACAATGCTCCGTAAAAGTCAAAAGTACCATTGCGGGCAGCTATCCCGTTACGGCTTCTGTGAATGGCGTTCCCCTACCGAGCGGATCGCAAAATGTCACCTTTGTAGCCGGACCGGCCGTTGCAGCTCAAAGCAGTATTGCAGTGACTCAAAACAACGAAGCCGCCGATGGCAGCGCAAAAAATACTGTGACGGCCACAGCCAAAGATGCAAGTGGCAACCCGGTTGCAGGCGCAACGGTTAACTTCACTGTTGGGTCTGGGGCAACACTGGTTAATAGTAGCTGTGTAACCGATGCAAGCGGACAATGCTCCGTAAAAGTCAAAAGTACCACTGCGGGCAGCTACCCCGTCACAGCTTTAATGAATGGCACGCCATTATCAGGGCCGGTAATGGTATCTTTCTTAGCTGCGCAGCCTATTCCAGCTTTGGATAAATTAGGGCAGTTATTGCTTGTAATATTCATGATGCTTGGTGGTAAGTTATTTTTACAGCGTAAAAAAGTAAGTTAAGTTACGGTTTTTAAATTACCTACTTTAAAAAGCCTGCAAATTTTTGCAGGTTTTTTTTAAGCTATTTTTGATTGATAGGATTTTGAGCTTAAGGGATTTTTTGGAAATGCGGGGAGGTCGCTATGATGAATAGGGGCCTATTCTGTATGGTAAAATGGCCTATTATTTTGATTTACCTGGGATGAAAGTGGCAACTATGTTTGTAACCGTAACAAACGCGCACATAAGCAGAAGATTCAAGCCTATACTGAGTGCAGAAACTGTCCAAACTGCAGATTCTATGAGGTGGTAATACGTTGTGTAGTAGATAAAGGCTATGAAGCTCAGAATATCTGAAGAGCCGCTGTTACGAGCCTCACATTCAATCGCGCAAGGAAGAATCAGACGCTATGAAAAACGCAGATCTTAAAGCGCATCGTTGGGTGGTGGAGAGAACTCACAGTTGGATAAATCGCTTCCGTTGCATGCTGACTCGTTGAGAGAAGAAATTTGAGAATAATGAGGCGATGCTGCATTTCGCTTGCGGCATTATCGTATGGAATAAAATCCTATTGGGATAGGCTCTTATTGTCTGGTAAGTGGATTGATAAAGGCGGACAAACTAAAGATAGTGGTAATGCCCTCAATCAATTGAGTGAGAGTAATAAATAATATGTTACTCAGGTATCATGTTGTTCAACTTTAAAGAGATTCATTCTATTTGATCAATTTATTGGGGGTGTTAGCCGAAAGAATGAGCTGGATGTGAGTATTATTTTTAGGTAAGTTTTTTATTGATCAAGTGAAAAATACGCTTTCTTGTTTTTTTATTTCTAATTTTGTATAACGAATTATGTAAAGAATGAGTGCTGTATTTATTAATGCTGCGGACAGAATGAGTATTTTGGCAGGGGATTCTTGCCAGAATAAGAAAGGAATGTAAGCCAAGCCGGAGCTGATTTGGTGAACTAGTGGCACAAACCAAAGTCTAGGGCAATAAAAAGCCAGCACTAGAGATAATACGTCGGCTGGGTAGAAATAGCGGTCATGCATTTTGGGTAAGACAAAAGGTAGGATAAAGCTAGATAGATAGGCAATAAAAATAATATTGAGTGGGGTAAAAGTTTTGGTATTTTTAACAAACACGGTTACCATGAATAAGAGCGTGATGACAGCAATAACCATACCTATTTTGCTGACAGGAGCATAATAGGTATTGGGAATAAAATAGTAAAGGTTTGGCGCGTTGGCAGACAAAAATTGGTAATAAACTCCTTGTTTTGCGTAGATGCTGAGCACATCAACCCAGTCTCTCCCCAGTATGATGGTTGGGGATGAAATAAGTATGTATATGATGGGTGTCGCAAAAAAGTAGTACCACTTAATGTATTTTTTGTATGCAAGGATAAGGAGTAGTGGTGTAATAAAAACAGCTTGTGCCTTAAATGAAAAAGCAATTGAAAATAGAATAATACCTTTGAAGTAAGATTTTTTTGCAAAGAAGTAAACTGAGAAAATTAAAAATCCTGTGTAAAAAGCATCAGCTTGCCCCCAAATAGTGCTATTCATAAATATGGTCGGTAGACATAAAAAAACACCAGTAGCAAGCAAGGCATTTTGCTTAGGCCGGTATATTGAAATGAGTTTGTATATACCAAAAGCATTGATAAAGTCCATGGAGAGTGAAAGGGACTTTATTGCGATGACTTTGGGTAAGGGGAAAAGCGTGGAGAGGGCAAGTAGGTAAGTGTAGGGCGGTGTGTAGTTTGTAAAGGCATCGCCTAATGCTTTTGAGATGCCGTGGGTGTTAATGTAGTCGTACCATGGGTAAAGAAAATATAGAAGATCATTGCTTTCTGTTCTAGCTAAAAAAGAGTTCGGTAGAAAAAGTACGCTAAACCTTGTAAATATTCCAATGGAAAGTAGGGATAGAATTAAAATATTTTTTTTATTAAGCCAGTAGCTTATCATTTCTCTTTTATCTACCTTGATTTAAAAAATAAGAGATTAGAGCTCTTAATGTTACTTTTAGCAGTGTGTATATTGTTATGGATCAGATTGTCATTGGAATTGCCATAGTCTTGCAATGAGACAAAATCATGGCAAATGGCATGAATAATTCTCACTCAAGAACTGTTCGTGGTAATGAGTTTGCTTGTATTTTGAAACGAGCAAGGAAATAGCATTATGGATTTGAAAGCGGGCGTAATGTTTCGTTGATATCTTCTCCTGAAAGTACTTGGCCTTCCTGATCGGCAGGGGTGGAGGAGTAGGTGCCTGCAATTTGCCCTAAGTCATTGATGCCTATTTGAACTGTTGAGGGATTGGCTTTTGTTTTGGCGTATACGCATATAGAAAAGTGACCTAAACCGGGTAAAACTTGAACAATCATTCCGGGGTCTGTTTTTTTATTGGGTACGCGCCCCAGTAGTCGAACAAAACTGGCTTCGTCTATTTTTGAGGTGCATTTTTTCCAATCATCGCAGAACAGGCCGTCTTTATCGCTTTGCGAAGGGTGCTTGACGACCATGCTAACGTCCTCATTGCTATCAACCGCTTCTGCAAAAATAGCAAGGGTGACGGGGGTATTAAAAGCTCTTTGCACAATGGTGCAGGCGGTGCCGGATTTGTCTTGTGAGGCTTGAACATTGGCACTAATGTTGAGGGTGCCTGTGGCGAGGGCAGACCCGGTGCAAGCCAATAACAAAGAGCCTAATAGTATTTTTTTGTTTAAATTCATTGACTTATCCTTTTTTGTTAAGGTGCTTAGCATAGCACGTTGAATTGATTTCCGGTTTGAGTTTTGATTGCTTTGGGTGATGTAGTGCGCTTTCCATTCTTAGCTTATTTAGGCAATGCCGTGTTTAAACGGGTGTAGTAGCGGATGTCGTACTAGCGCGGTGCCGCCCATTGCGATGGAGTGTTTGCCAAATTGGCTGATTTCAATTTCAGGCGCTGGGAGCATCGCGGCTTGAGTGTAGCGTTCTAGGGTTTGGTAGGCGGGGTTTAGAAAGGCTGTACCCAGTTCGCAGAGTGGGCCGCCAAGTACGATGCGACCGGGGTTGAAGGCGGTCCAGAGGTTTTGTAGAAGTAAACCTAAGGCACTCCCCGCTTCTTGTACTGCCTTTAGGGTGGAGGGGTCTTTTTGGGCCAGACGGGCTTTGAGTTCTTCAATGCTAATGAGTTGCCCTTGTGGGGCATGCAGTTTTTGGCTTAAGGCGCGCTGTCCGATGAGGGTTTCTGCACATCCAAAGCGGCCGCATGCGCATTCCGTGCCTTGCTCATTGATAATCATGTGGCCGACTTCCCCGGCAAATCCTTGTGCGCCTAAGAATAGACGGTTGTGTGCAATGATGCCAGCACCAATGCCGACACCTAAGCCTACATAAAGCAGGGGATCTGGGAGTGGGTGAGGGCCAAATTCGTATTCACTCAGTGCTGCAGCGTTATAGTCATTTCCTACATAAAGGGGGATATCTTTTATGTTTTCTTTTTCAAGGGCATTTGAAAACTGTTCTAAAAATGCAATTTCTCGCCAACGTAGGTTAGGCGCGAGCGCGATGATTCCCTCGGGGTTGCGTACCGAGCCGGGCACGCCAACGCCAATGCCTAATAGGGATCGCCGTTTAAGTTTGGGATGCTTTCGTAGCTTGGCGACGGCTTTCGCCAAAATTTGAAGCACGGATGAAACGTCGGACGTTTCTAGCGGGCAGTAGGTCGATTCAACAATTTTGCCGGTAAGCGTGGCGGCGATGATGTAGATGTGTTCTACGCTGAGATCTACACCGAAAATCATCAAGCGTTCTTCGTCAAGGTAAAGCGGGGTTGGGCGTCGACCTAGGTTTCCTGTGGAGGGCAGTTGGTTGTTTTCAATCAGAAAACCCGTGTCGATGAGTTCTTGCACTAAAACGCTGACGGTTGATTTGGTTAAACCGGTTGCTTTAGAGAGCTCAATGCGCGATAAGCCCGGGGTGTGTGCAACATGGCGAGCCAGCGCCATAAGATTGATTTTTTTAAGTAGGCTCTGATTTCCGGCTAAGGCCATGGGATTCCCTTTAGCAGCGTTTGTTTTTTTCTTGAGCATTGTGGTGATGTTCTACATTTCTTAAAGTATTGTGTATTGGGGGCCTTCACCACCTTGAGGTGGTTGCCAGCGGATGTTTTGCGTCGGGTCTTTGATGTCACACGTTTTGCAGTGAAGGCAGTTTTGGGCGTGAATCATCAGGGTAGGGGGGCTGTGCGTGGTATCTATTTCATAGACCCCGGCCGGGCAGTAACGTATTTCCGGGGATGCAAAGCGTTGAAAGTTGATGCGTATAGCTGCCTCCGGGTTTTTGAGTACCAAGTGGCAGGGTTGTTCATATTCGTGATGCGTATGCGCGAAGGCCAAGGCGGTTGGGCGGTCAAAAGAAACGCGGTGATCGGCTGGAGGATAGTCGATTTTCTGCGCGTTTTCTTGCGTTTGTAATTGAAGATGATCGGCCTTTTGGATGCGCCCCGTCCAAGGTGCCCGGCCTCTAAAAATATGCTGATCTATGCCCCAAAGCAGGCTGCCCACAAACCGGCCTTGCTTGAGGGCTGGCTTAAAGTTGCGTGCATGGTAAAGCTCTTTTTGAAGTGGGCTGCGTTCAATGGCTAAGGGGTAAGCTTCTAGGCAGTCTAAACTCCGCCCAGCTTCTAGAGCTTGTACAACAGTTTGAGCCGCCAGCACGCTGCTTTGAATGGCCGTGTGGCAGCCTTTTTGCCGGGCTGCATTCAAAAACCCGGCCTCATCGCCTAACAGCATGCCGCCGGGGAAAATCAGCGTCGGCAAGGCTTGTAGACCGCCTGCCGTGAGGCTGCGTGCGCCAAATTCTAAGCATGTACCTTCTTCTAGTATGGGGCGTAGGTGTGGGTGGGTTTTAAGGCGTTGAAATTCCTCAAAGGGAGAAAGCCAAGGGTTGGTGTAATCCAGCCCCACAATCAGACCCAGCGCCACCATATTGTCTTGAAGGTGGTAGATAAAGCCGCCGCCGTAAGTGTCATCGTTTAAGGGCCAACCAGTAAAGTGCTGTGCCAGCCCGGGGCGAGCGTATTTTTGGGGAATACGCCAGACTTCTTTAAGCCCCAAGGCATAGGTTTGGGGGGCGCTTTCCTTGCATAGATCAAAACGCGCTTTGAGTTGTTCACCCAAATGCCCCCGGCAGCCTTCGGCAAACAATGTGTATTTCGCGTGTAAGGCCATACCGGGTTCAAAATGGGGGCCGGGCGAGCCATCGCGTAGCACGCCCATGTCTCCGGTTTGCACGCCGCATACGGCGCCCTGTTCGGTATAGAGCAGGTGAGCTGCGCTGATGCCTGCGTAGATTTCAACGCCTAGGGCCTCGGCTTCTTGCGCCAGCCAACGACAAAGCTGGCTGAGGCTGAGCGCTAGATTACCCATGTGGTTTTGGACTTTGGGCACCAAGATATTCGGCAGGGTATAGGCACGGCGCTGGCTTAAAAAGAGGAATTCGCTTTGTGTAACCGGGGTAATGGGAAAGGGCGCCCGCGTTTGCCAGTCTGGAAAAAGGGGATTCAGCGCATTGGGTTCCAGCAAGGCGCCGGAAAGCGCGTGCGCGCCCACTGGCTGGCCTTTTTCGAGTACACAGACGCTAATCGGGTGCCCGGTTTCTTGTTCATGCTGTTTCAGACGAATGGCGGCCGCGAGCCCGGCCGGGCCTGCACCAACAATTAGTACGTCAAACTGCGCAGCTTCGTCTGTATTCATGTGCGTTTTCGATCGGCCAGCGCTTGTGTGAGGCGCGGCACCGCTTCAAATAAATCCGCCACCAAGCCGTAATCGGCCACTTTAAAAATGGGGGCTTGAGGGGCTTGATTGATGGCGACAATCACTTGACTGTCTTTGATGCCGGCCACGTGTTGCACAGCCCCGGAAAGGCCAATGGCAAAGTAAAGCTGTGGCGCCACAATTTTGCCGGTTTGGCCAATTTGTGCCTCATATGGTGCCAGCTGTGCCTCGATGGCTGCGCGGGTGCCTCCTAAGGCGGCATTGAGTTGTTCGGCCAAAGGGGTTAGAAGTGCCTGATATTGGGCGGCATCTTTTAAACCGCGCCCGCCGGTCACAACCACCGGGGCTTGCGTGAGTGCAGGCCGGGTGTGGTCATTGGGCTGGTAGTGTGTGCGCCAAGAAAGTGCAGCGGCCTTTTCGGCCGGGCAGACTTCAATAGGGGCTGGGGGCTGGTTGGTGCGCGCCGGGGCCGGGGGAAAGGCACTGGCACGAACGGTGAGCACTTGCGGGCTTTGGTGGATTTGCACTGTCTCCAAAATCCGGCCCGCGTAGATGGGGTGCGTGAAAGTGTCCTCTGTCACAATCGCCAGCACATCGGAGACTTGTTCTAAGTCCAGCATCCCGGCGAGGCGGGGCAGGGCGTCTTTCCCTGCGTTGCAGGCCGGCGCCAAGATATGCGTATAGTCTGATGCTAAGCGGGCCAGTAGCGGGGCGAGGATTTCTGCATCAAAATTTGCGTAGATTGAGTCTTCGCAGTGCAAAACGGTGTGGACGCCTTCAATTTGAGACGCCGCCTTGGCCGCAGCGTGTGCTTGATGCCCGGCGATTAAGACGTCGATGGCGCCTTTCAAACTTTGTGCCGCGCAGATGGTGGCATAAGTTGCGGGCATGAGTGCGGCGTGCGTGTGTTCCGCCAAAATGAGAATGCGCGTGTTCATTGGAGCCCTTCTAGCGAACTCAATCTGGGATCGGTTTGAAGGGATTGAAGCAGCGCATCAATGTTGGGAACCAGCTTGCCAGCGGGCCGGGCCGGGGGCGGGCTGAGTTTGAGCGTGCGCAGACGTGGTGCTGCTTCCGCCGGGGTGGCGAATAAGGGACGGTATTCAAGTGGTTTTTTCTTGGCTTTCATGATGTGCGCAAGGCTGGCGTAGCGCGGGGTGTTCAGTTGCAGTTCGCAGCTAACAATGGCGGGTAGGTTTGCAACGCGCGTTTCAAGGCCTTCATCAAGCAGGCGTTCCACTTCAATTTGATTTTTTTCTGGTAGCAGCGTGAGTCGACATGTAAAACTCAGTTGAGGCCAAGTCAGTCGTCCCGCCAGCATTTGCGGGACTTGCCCGGCATCATCATCACAGGCTTGCTTGCCGCATAAAACAAGGTCCGGGCGCATTTCTTGAATGAGCATCGCTAAGTGCTTAGAAATTTGCCGGGGTGTGAGGGGGGCGTCTGTTTCAAGCAGTTGTGCGTGATCGGCCCCGAGCGCTAAAGCGGTGCGTAGGCTATTCTGTGCAGCGGCCGGGCCACAGCAAACAACGTGCACTTCTTGCACCAATCCGGCCTCTTTTAAGCGAACGGCTTGTTCTAGGGCTACCTCGTCAAATGGGTTGATAGACATTTTTTGCTGCGCTAGATCAAGGTTTAAGCCATCTGGTTGAATGCGGGGGCTGAGCTGATGATCCAGCACATGTTTGAGGCAGACAAGCACTTTCATTATGTAATTCCGTGAAGCCATCAAATGAGTCAAAGCATGCTGTGCTTTTGGCGAATCCTGCTGATTTAGATATTCCGAAGTCAAGAGTTTAAATCTTCTTACTGTTTTACGTAGGAATTTGCGTGTCTATATGTCTTTTTCGAAGTGGGAAATGTTGTTTATGAGTTTAGGCGCTTAGGTAAAAAACATTTTTCTCTCGTTGTAGAAATACAAAACGCGGGTAAAGCGCCCGCGTTTTACTGTCTATATTGCTGTCTTAACGGGGTAAAAGGCTGCTGCCCATTAAGAATGCATCAATAGCGCGCGCAGACTGTCGCCCTTCGCGAATGGCCCAAACAATGAGTGATTGCCCCCGGCGTACGTCACCGGCTACAAACACGTTTTTAGCGTTGCTGGTGTAGCTTTGTGCCCCTTCCGTGGGGGCGTTTGCATTGCCCCGGCCGTCTTTACTGACGCCAAAGGCATTGAGTAAAGAATTGACTGGCTGGGTGAAGCCCATGGCTAAAAAGGCAAAATCGGCGGGGATTTCAAATTCAGACTTGGGAATTTCAATCAGCTTGCCGTTTTTAAATTCAACCCGCACGCATTGTAGGGCTTTGAGTTCGCCATCGACGACTTTAAAAGCTTTAGTCGAAATGGCCCAATCCCGGTTGCAACCTTCATCGTGTGAGGAGGATGTACGCAAACGCAGCGGCCAGTAAGGCCAAACCAAGGCTTTGTCTTCCATCTCCGGTGGGCGGGGCATCACTTCAATTTGGGTGACGCTTTTTGCGCCTTGGCGGTTGGCGGTACCTACGCAGTCCGAGCCGGTATCGCCCCCGCCAATGACCACAACGTGTTTGCCTTTGACGTTGATGGGGTTGGATGCATCGCCAGCGACTTCTTTATTTTGTGCAATGAGGTATTCCAGCGCAAAGTGGACGCCCTTGGCTTCTCGCCCGGCGATGGGCAGGTCGCGCGGTGTTTCAGATCCTGCGGCCAGTAGAACCGCATCGAATTGGGAGAGCAGTTTGTCAGCGGGCAGATTTTCATGCGCATCGTTATTGACGCCATTGACATCGGGCAGGGCGCCGATACAAATGCCGGTTTTAAACTTAACGCCTTCCCCCTTCATTTGCTCAATGCGCCGGTCAATCAGGTGTTTTTCGAGCTTGAAGTCTGGAATGCCGTAGCGTAGTAAGCCGCCGATGCGGGTATTTTTTTCATAAACGGTCACATCGTGCCCGGCGCGCGCTAGTTGTTGTGCAGCCGCTAAGCCTGCCGGGCCGGAGCCGACAATCGCTACCTTTTTGCCGGTGGTGGTTCTGGGAGGTTGGGGCTTTACCCAGCCTTCTGCCCAGGCTTTGTCGATGATGGCATGCTCAATGGACTTAATGCCCACGGCATTGTTGTTGATGTTGAGTGTGCAGGCGGCTTCGCAGGGGGCCGGGCAAATGCGGCCGGTAAACTCTGGGAAGTTATTGGTGGAATGCAGCACGTTGAGCGCTGCTTGCCATTGGTTGCGGTAAACCAAGTCATTCCAGTCCGGAATAATGTTATTGACCGGGCAGCCGTTATGGCAAAAGGGAATGCCGCAATCCATGCAGCGGGCCCCTTGCGTGCTGGCGTCTTGGTCACTTAATGGACGTATGAACTCTTTGTAGTGCTTGAGTCGTTCGGTGACCGGGGCGTAAGACTCTGATAAACGCTCAAATTCGAGAAATCCCGTTGGCTTTCCCATGTTATGCAGCCTCCATAGCAGTTTTCTTTTGTGCGGCCATTTGCGCTAGCGCGCGTTTGTATTCGGTTGGCATGACTTTGACAAAGCGTTTGCGCCAGGTGGGCCAGTCTTGAATCATTTGTTTGGCGCAGGCGCTGCCGGTGTAGTGTGCATGGCGCGCAATGAGTTGTTTGAGAATGGTCTCATCGCTCATGCTCAGGTGGTCGATCTCTACTTTGCTGTTTGTGTCGATTTCGTCGCCGGGGTTTGAGGCCTCTGGCGCTTCTTCGATGGGGCTCAGTTCCACTTGTGCAAGGTTGCAGCGGTTTTTGAAGTCTCCCGCTTCATCTAGCACATAGGCGATGCCGCCAGACATGCCCGCAGCAAAGTTGCGCCCGGTTTCGCCCAGCACAACCACGGTGCCGCCGGTCATGTATTCGCAGCCGTGGTCGCCCACGCCTTCAACAACAGCGGCCGCGCCGGAGTTGCGAACGGCAAAGCGTTCCCCGGCCACGCCGGATAAGTAGGCCTCACCCTCTGTTGCGCCGTAAAGCACAGTGTTGCCGCAAATGATGTTCTCTTGCGTTTTGCCTTTAAAGCTGGCGTGTGGGCGAATGGCAATGCGGCCGCCGGAAAGCCCTTTGGCAACGTAATCGTTTCCTTCACCCTCTAGCGTGAGGGTGATGCCCCGGGCCAAGAATGCGCCAAAGCTTTGCCCCGCGGTGCCGTTGAGCTTGATGTTGATGGTGTGCTCTGGCAGACCGGCATTGCCATAGGCGGCGGCTACTTTGCCTGAGAGCATGGTGCCAACGGTGCGGTTGGTGTTGCGTACTGCCAGCTCAATATTTACCGGCTTGCCTTTTTCAAGGGCGGGCTTGGCTTGTTTGATGAGCTGTTGATCGAGCGTGTTGGCCAGGCCATGGTCTTGCCCTTCCGTGTGCAGGCGGCCAATGTGTTTGGGCACTTTGGGTTGGTGGAATATGCGGCTGTAGTCCAAACCTTGTGCTTTCCAGTGTTCGATGCCGGTGTTCATTTCCAGTAAATCTGCCCGGCCAATGAGTTCATCGAACTTACGGATGCCCATGCTGGCCATAAGTTCGCGCACTTCTTCTGCTACAAAGAAGAAGTAGTTGACCACATGTTCTGGCTGGCCGGTAAAGCGGCGGCGTAGCACGGGGTCTTGCGTGGCCACGCCGACCGGGCAGGTGTTGAGGTGACATTTGCGCATCATGATGCAGCCGGAGGCTACCAGCGGTGCAGTGGCAAAGCCAAACTCGTCTGCACCTAATAAGGCGCCTACCACAACGTCTCGCCCGGTTTTGATTTGGCCATCCACCTGCACCCGTACCCGGCTGCGTAAATGGTTAAGAACCAAGGTTTGCTGTGTTTCGGCCAAGCCTAATTCCCAAGGCGCACCAGCGTGCTTAATGGAGGAGAGGGGCGAGGCGCCAGTGCCGCCATCGTGCCCGGCAATCACAATGTGATCTGCTTTTGCTTTGGTAACGCCGGCGGCAACGGTTCCCACGCCGATTTCTGCCACCAGCTTGACGGAGATATCTGCTTGCGGATTGGCGTTTTTCAGATCATGAATGAGCTGCGCCAAGTCTTCAATGGAGTAAATATCATGGTGCGGCGGTGGAGAAATCAAACCCACGCCGGGTACGGAGTGACGTAAAAAGCCGATGTATTCCGACACCTTATGGCCGGGGAGCTGCCCACCTTCACCGGGCTTGGCACCTTGGGCCATTTTGATTTGGATTTGGTCTGCATTGGCCAAGTATTCTGCCGTCACGCCAAAGCGCCCCGAAGCTACCTGTTTAATGGCAGAGCGCAGGCTGTCGCCTTTTTTCAGCGGAATGTCGCGCTCAACCCGGCTGGCACCAATAACTTGAGAAAGGGCGCTGTCTGTCTTGAGAGGCTGGAAGCGCATGGGGTCTTCACCGCCTTCGCCGGTGTTGGATTTGCCGCCGATGCGGTTCATGGCGACAGCTAGATTGGTGTGCGCTTCTGTGGAGATGGAACCCAAAGACATGGCGCCGGTGGCAAAACGTTTGACGATTTCCTTCGCCGATTCAACCTCTTCCAGCGGAATTGGAGTGGTTGCAGTTTTGAGATGAAAGAGCCCGCGCAGGGTTTTGAGGCTTTGACTTTGGTCATTAATCAGCCGTGCGTATTCTTTGTAGGTTTCAAACTTCCCGCCCCGGACGGCGTGCTGAAGTTTTGCGATGCTGTCCGGCGTCCACATGTGGTTTTCACCACGGGCGCGGTAAGCGTATTCGCCCCCGGCGTCTAGCATATTGGCCAGTACAGGGTCTGCACTAAAGGCTGTTTGGTGCAGGCGCAGGGCTTCTTGCATCACGCCAAAAACGTCCAAGCCTTCAATTTGGCTGGCGGTGCCGGTGAAGTATTTGTCTACAAAGCTCTTTTTGAGGCCCAGCGCTTCAAAAATTTGTGCCCCGGTGTAGGACATGTAGGTGGAAATGCCCATTTTGGACATCACCTTCATCAAGCCTTTGCCAACAGCTTTGACGTAATGTTTGATGTATTTCTCAGCCGTTGCGGCATCCCCGGCCATGGCTTGCAGGGTTTCGAGGACGAGGTAGGGGTGAACCGCTTCGACCCCGTAGCCCGCCAAAACGGCAAAGTGATGTGTTTCCCGCACCGCGCCGGATTCCACTACCAAGCCTGTGCGAGTGCGCAGACCTTTGGTAACCAAGTGTTGGTGAATGGCCGAGGCGGCCAGCAGGGCCGGGATGGCCACGCGCTCGCGTGAGATGGTGCGGTCTGAAACGATGAGGATGTTATACCCGGCCAGTACCGCGTTCTCTGCATCCGCGCACAGGGAGGCCAGTCGAGCTTCCACGCCTTCCTTACCCCAAGCAACGGGGTAGCAAATATCAAGCTCGGCCGAGCGGAATTTGCTGCCGGTGTATTGGGCAATATTGCGAATTTTGACCATATCCTCCACCGTGAGCACCGGCTGGGTGACTTCAAGGCGATAGGGCGGGTTGATCTCATTAATTTGCAGCAAGTTGGGTCTTGGGCCAATAAAGGACACCAAAGACATCACCATCTGTTCCCGGATGGGGTCAATCGGCGGATTGGTGACTTGCGCAAAGAGTTGGCGGAAGTAGTTAAAGAGCGGTTTGTCTTTGGAGGAGAGTACGGCCAAGGGGCTGTCATTCCCCATGGAGCCGGTGGATTCTTCCCCGGTTCTTGCCATGGGTTCAAGAATGAATTTAGCTTCTTCTTGGGTGTAACCAAAGGATTGTTGGCGGTCTAGCAAGCTGGCAGCCGGGCTGGGCACGTGTGCATCGGCCGGCAGGGCAAGGTTATCAAGCTTAATGTTGATTCGCCCAATCCATTCTTTATAGGGCTTTTCAAGCGCCAAGGCATCTTTAAGTTCCTTGTCGTCAATGATGCGACCTTGGTCAAGATCAATGAGGAACATTTTGCCTGGTTGCAGGCGCCATTTCTTCTTGATGTTCTTTTCTGCAATAGGCAGCACGCCAGATTCTGATGCCATGATGACAAAATCGTCATCCGTTACCACGTAACGGGCCGGGCGCAGACCGTTTCGATCAAGGGTTGCACCAATTTGGCGACCATCCGTAAAGGCAACCGCAGCCGGGCCGTCCCAAGGTTCCATCATGGCAGCGTGGTATTCATAGAATGCCCGACGGCGCTCATCCATGGTGGCGTGGGATTCCCAAGCTTCGGGAATCATCATCATCATGGCGTGTGCCAGCGAGTAACCGCCCATGACCAGCAGTTCTAAGGCGTTATCAAAAGAGGCTGAGTCTGATTGCCCGGTGTAGATGAGTGGCCAAATCTTTTCGAGGTCTTTCCCTAAAATGGGCGACGCCACCCCTTTTTCCCGGGCGCGCATCCAGTTGTAATTGCCCCGAACGGTGTTGATTTCACCGTTATGCGCAATGTAGCGGAAGGGGTGTGCTAAGTGCCAACGCGGGAAGGTGTTGGTTGAAAAGCGTTGATGCACCAGCGCAAGCGCTGAAATGGTGCGCGGGTCTTGTAAATCGTAATAATATTCACCAACTTGGTGCGCTAAGAGCAGCCCTTTGTACACAACGGTGCGAGCCGACATGGAAACCATGTAAAACTCTTTGGCATGTTCAAGGCGCAGGCTTTGAATGGCGTTGGCCGAGGTTCGGCGGATGGTGTAAAGCTTGCGTTCCAAGGCGTCGGTGACCATGATGTCCGGTCCGCGACCAATAAAAACTTGGCGGATGACAGGCTCTTTAGCGCGAACAGCCGGGGACATGGGCATATTGGAGTTGACTGGCACATCACGCCAGCCTAGGCATACCTGCCCTTCTGCCGCAATGGCGCGCTCAATTTCCTCTTCGCAAGCTAAGCGACAAGCGTGCTCTTTAGGTAAAAATACCATGCCCACGCCATATTCTCCGGCTGGCGGGAGCTGAATATTTTGCGTTGCAAGGGTTTCTCGATAGAACTGATCGGGAATTTGAATCAACACCCCGGCCCCATCGCCTTGCAATGGGTCTGCGCCTACTGCGCCACGGTGATCGAGATTTTTAAGAATTTCTAAGCCATTGGTAATGATGCTATGGGATTTTTGCCCCTTAATGTGTGCGATAAAACCCACGCCACATGCATCATGTTCATTGACAGGATCGTACAAGCCTTGTTGACCAGGGAGTTCCATCAAAATCTTCCTTAAAACAACACAAACCATCCAGCGCAAGTTGCGCCACCAATTTTTAAGAATGAAAAGCCAAACGAGCAGCGCCGTTATGCGCCCTCAGGGACTTGAAGCACAAGCAATATTTGTGCGCAAAGTAGACATCCCAAGCACACGATAAAAGTCGTGTAAGCAATATAGCCGCCTCAGCAGCGGCTTACAAGTTTTTTTACCTGCTCAAAAGTTGTGTTTGTTGAGGGCTTGAGTGTTTTGAGTGTGTTATGTTTTTGTATGAGATCTAGATGCTAATGTGATGAAATTTTAGGTTAGAGCGCAGAAGGATAGATTTGAGTCTTGGCTAAAAAGAGATTGATTTTTCTTGTGAATGAAGTATGTTTTTGTTTGATTTTTTTGAATGACGGTATAGATTTTTATTATTTTGAAATTAGGCGGGAAGATATTTTTTAATTGAATTTTTAAGTTTAGGTGTCTTTTTATGGGAGAAGTATAAGGGCAATTTTAGACGTTAAATATGTATATTCAGCAAGATTCATTAGGGGGATTTTCATGATAAAGGGTAGTCATTATTTAATATTAAGTTAATAAATCTTTTTGTCTATTCTTCTGAATGTATCGGTGAAAAATAGTATAACGGCGTAAAAAAAGGTGTTGCTTCTTTATTTTTGGGATGTTTTGTTTATTTATTTTATGCGGTAGCAATACTTACGGTACCAAAGGAAGTTGTTCATAAAACTCAGTTATTGTAAGGAAAATATACAAAATTTATAAATGTGTGCTTGGTTATGTTTGTCACTTTCTATAGACTCCGAAAGCTGGGTATTTTAAGTAACTTTTTGTAATAAGTCTGAGAGGGTGATTTTTCATCATG